>ERZ827492.3061-NODE-3061-length-10903-cov-8.283555_pt1 | contig 10903 bp, 5 predicted proteins | sample MGYA00519704_ERZ827492 | MGnify/ENA primary metagenome ERZ827492 (study PRJEB31778, sample SAMEA3449325) | human gut metagenome | biome: human gut; feature: human-associated habitat; material: faeces | place: United Kingdom | collected 2010/2012 ...
TCTATTCCATCGTAGCCGGCCACATTTTAACTAATACCTACTTTTTATATCGCTTTATCTCTAAAGACAGACATCAATAGTAACCTTCATTCTGTTCTTCACTGAGCTCACCAACAGGATTCAGACGGTCGATGTGTTTCTGCGGGATAGGACGAAGTTTGTGATACGGTTTAATGTAGATTGCATCCGGATTGTATTTCTTCACCCAATCATACAGCAGTTCACAACGAACCAAATCTTCCCAACGATTGGTTTCTCCCAGTAATTCACGTCCGCGTTCGTTCAGAATAAATTCGATAAAATCACCTTGTAGATCAGCCGGAGAAACTTTAAGTGCATCATACGTACTCTTCGTATCGTTCACTCCACCTTCGAAAAGCCAGATCTGCTGGTCTTTTTGCTCACCTTCGGCCCAAGCGGCACGCTTGCGGATCACATTGATATATTCAGCAGCTTTGTCGAAATCTCCTTTACGGCCAGCAGCTTCCGCAGCCAACAGATATGTTTCTCCCAAGCGCATACGCACCCATTCGCGAGATCCCTTTTCTTCAGACACAGAAGAACGGCTCGGATCAAGGTATTTCACCAGTGACGGAAAATAACGGATCGAATGCATTTCGCGAGGGAAATAAGAATAAGTATAGTCAGCACGCAATTTCCGCATCTCGTCACTATTAGAAGCAAGCCCTGTTTCCTGCATCGTATAATAAATCGCCGTATCGCCATGCTGGAATTTCAACTCGCCCTCTATTTGCCCTTTAGAAGGATCCGGCGTAAAATAGACGTTTCCGTCATAAGAAAGCGACTCCCAAACAGGCAGCGTGCTTACATTATTTGCATAGTAGACCCATTTGAAACTCTTATAAAAACGTGAATCATGCAAACGATCGAATAAATCGTCCATCGTTTTCTTTGTTGCCACGTGACGACGGTACGGACGACCGTTTTCAATATCTCTCAACATACCCGGCTGATCTTCATACCAAGACAGCCAATAGAGATGCTGCTTGTTACCATCTCCGTTAAACATCGGCTCGGTTGTGAACTGCACGGCAAACACAGCTTCGGAGTTCCCCTGATTCTTGATATCCCACAGAGAGGAGAAGTTTTCTTGCAAAGCATAAGCTCCACTGTTGATCACTTGCTCAGCATAATAAAGCGTACTATCCATATCTGTCGCTTTCTGACCACGCGCATCTTTGACTGCGCTACCACGAGTCAGATAAACCTTCGCCAACAAATGGGCAGCTGAGTAACGTGTGGCACGTCCTAAAACAGAAGCCTTCTCCGGTAAATTTTCGGCGGCATTACGTAAATCACTGATAATAACATTATAAACATCAGCGATCGGAGCACGCTTGAAGTCCGTCCGAATCTCGAAACTACCTTCCGTGACCAAAGGAATACGCCCAAACTGCTGCACCAAATCAAAATATAAATAGGCGCGGATAAATTGCATTTCGGCATAACTTTGTATTTTCACACTCTCCAACAAGTCTTGGGAATCCCGAATCTTCTGCATGGCGATATTGGCATCACTAATCCCTTTGTAGTGATTTTCCCACATTTCATACAGAATACCGTCGTCCGGATTCAACTGTGTCGCATATTTATTATACGATTCACGATTACTACCATCTTCTCCTTCCGTGAACAAATCGGTTCCTAATTCGGTCAATACATCGAAACGTTCACCACCAACTCCCCAACGAAGGAAACCGTAAGCTGCCGTAATGGCTGCATTTACACCGGCTTCCGTTTCATAATAATCGTACGACATCACCGGTGCATCGTCTTCGCTTAACCAACTACTGCAACTTGAAGCAGATAACATCAGGCCTGCCAGCATATAGCAATATACAGATTTCATTTTCATTCTTTGATTTATTAAGATTAAAATTACAAAGTCAAGTTTATACCAAAAATCCAGGAACTGACACTCGGAGTGCCGAAACCACTACCGTTGGTTTCAGGATTACCGGCCGAATTTACTTTAGCTGCTTCCGGATCAATACCCGTATAATTGGTAAAGATAAACGGATTCTGGGCTGTAAAATAAACACGCAGTTTCTCCACCAGGAACTTATTGGTCAAGGTCTTCGGCAAGGTATATCCCAATGTCATTGTCTTTACACGCAAGAAATCCGCTTTTTCATAATAAGTGGATGTGATGTAGATCGGGCGCTCCTCATCGATACTCGGACGAGGATAAGCGTTCGTCGGGTTATTCGGTGTCCAGTAGTCTACTTTCACACCGCCGTTACGTCCGCAATGTTCCACAGCATAAATATCATTATACAGCATAGCACCGAAACTCGCATATAAAAAGACCGACAGGTCGAAACCTTTATAGTTGAAAGTATTCACCATACTGGCAATCAACTTCGGACGTGGGTTTCCCAGAATTTGCTTATCGGCATCCGTAATCTTATAGTCGCCATTCACATCCTGTATCTTGATATCGCCCGGAGCAAACTCCGTACCGTTGGCGGCGAATTTTGCCATCTCGGCAAGATCTGACTCCGTGTTCTGCCAGATACCTACTTTCCGGTAGTCATAATGAACATTCACCGGCTGGCCGATAAACCATTTGCTACCGATATCGTCGTTCTTGCCATTATACAGTTCAACGATTTCTTCCTTGTTGGAAGACAGCATCAAATCAGTTGTCCACTGGAAGTCTTTCGAATTGATGTTCATAGAGTTGATAGAAACTTCTATACCCTTATTACGCGTTTTACCCACATTCGATAGCACATCGGGAAAACCGGAAACAACCGGTAACTGGCGTTTCAGCAACAAATCATGTGTATTCTGCATATACAAGTCAATCGTCCCGTTGATACGTCCTCTCAACACACCGAAATCGATACCCAAATTCCACTGGTCCGTCGTTTCCCAAGTCAACAGACTGTTCGCCATCGCATTCGGGGCATATCCGATCGTTGGAGTTCCACCATTGTCAAACGGATAACGAATCAACGACAACGTACCTTTCGTTTGGTAAGGATCTACGGCCGAATTACCAGTCTTACCAAAACCAAGTCTTAATTTCAGGTTATCCAACCATCCGGATGTACTCGACATGAAAGATTCTTCATTGATACGCCATGCCAATGCGGCAGAAGGGAAAAGCACCCACTTGTGTCCGTCAGCCAGACGAGACGAACCGTCATAACGGGCAGAAACCGTCAGGAGGTAACGTCCTAAATAGTTATAATTGATACGTCCCATGAAAGAAGCCATATTCCACTTGATCATCGAGCTGCCGATCGTATTGGTCACCAAGCCCGACCCCAGATCATAATATTTCAGGTTATCGGCCGGCAGATTCTCCATTGCGACGTTCACACTTTCCCTTTTGTCTTCTTGAATGGACTGCAATAAAGTCACGCCCAAGGTGTGTTTGTCGTTGAACGTCTTATCATAGAAAAGCATGTTTTCCAAAGTAAACATCGTGTATTTGTCAACGGCATTCTTCGCATAAGAAGTCCCCATGCCACGATTACTCGTTTTAGCGGACCAGAATTCGTAGTCCTGTACGGTACGGGCATCGAGGCCCAGGTTAGAGCGGAACTTCAGTCCGTCGACCGGCAGTTTGATATCCAGAGAATAGCTACCCAGGTAACGGGTTGTTTTCACAGGACGGTCCACTGCACCCGGAACAAGGTCCATCATCGTATTGTAGACATTATAAGACCCTGGTAACGGAATAATCTCGCCATTCTCATCCCACAACTGAGCCAACGGGCTTAAACGCCAACCACTGGCAAGTCCGGCCCCGCGTTGCTGAATGGCATGCGAATATTGCGTCTGCGCCCCGATCTTCACATATTTGTTGATTTCGTGGTTCAGATTCAAACGGATCGAATAACGTTCATAATCCTCATCCTTGAAAATGCCGTTATTCTTATTGTAAGTAGCGGAAGCCAAGAAGTTCGTCCGTTCGCCACCACCTCGGATACTCAATTGATGGTCGGTCACCATACCGGTGCGGGTCACATGATCCATATAGCGGGTCGTACGCACATGGGACGGATAGTAAACGCCATCGTCACCCCAACCCATCATGACCGATTCCATGATCGACGGGTCACGTGTAAATCCCGGACAAACCATATCCTGCTCCTTTGAAGCCACATCCGAGTTGTAGCGGATCGAATTATTGCTCGTATTGCGATAAGACTCGCGCGTATATTCGGCATATTCCGGACCATCCCAAAAATCGAGCTGGTTCAAAATTGTCTGCGCCCCGACATATCCGTTATAATCGATCTGAGTCTTGCCTGATTTCCCCTGCTTGGTCGTAATCAGGATAACACCGTTCGCACCACGAGCACCATAGATTGCTGTTGCCGACGCATCCTTCAACACTTCCATCGACTCTATATCCGACGGGCTGATTTCGCCAATACCGCCAGTAACGGGAACACCATCAATCACATACAACGGATCATTGCTTGCCGTGATCGAACGTTTACCACGGATCATCACGTTCGGAGTAGAGCCTGGCGACCAGTTGGCGTTCGAAACGACAACCCCCGGAATACGTCCCTGCAAGGCTTCCGATGCCGTAGAGGTCGGAACAGCTGAAATCTTGGCAGCATTGACAGAAGCGACAGCTCCAGTCAAATCTCTTTTCTTTACCGTACCATAACCAATCACGACAACTTCATCCAAACCTTGTGCATCCTCTTTCATCAGGATGTCAAACGTATTCTTGTTATCGATCTTTACTTCCATAGGCAAAAAACCGATATAGGATATTTCCAACATCTCCCCCGGAGCAGCCTCTAAAGAGAAGTTTCCATCCATATCCGAAATGGTCCCATTAGTCGTTCCCTTGACTACGATATTCGCTCCAGCTACCGGAAGACCTGTTTCATCGGTAATCACACCAGATATTTTCTTGGTTTTTCGCTGTTTCACGGGAGCCTGCGCTTCTGCCTTAACGATAACGATCGTCTTATTACTCACTTTGTAGGAAAGGCCGTGTTTTTCCAGTACCTGAGACAGGATATCCTTTAACGGGCGATTGGAAGCAGAAACGACTACATCAGGATTTTCACTCAGGATAATATCCCGGTAAACAACCGAAAAAGAAGTCTGTGCCTCCAGATTCTTAAAAAATTCTTTTAATGTGACATTTTGCAAATTCATTGACATTGTTTGCGAAATGTCCTGTGCGTACATGGTTGTACACAAAAACAGGAGTGCTGCACTCCGAAATACTTTCTTCATGACTATGATAAATAGACTTAAGTTAGAATTAAACAATTGATTTTTAAAAACACTTTTTCTTAGATTTCACCTGTTCATCTCATAGGCTCATTTTATTTTTAATTGGTTAGACTTATTAATCGTAACATTGTTTCCTGTGATCTCATAATTAAATCCATATTGAAATTTCAAAGCTTCCATGACATACGGAAGTTGTTCGTCCTTAAAAGAGCCGGAAATCTGATCGTTCGCAATCTCCGGACATAGCAGGTCAATATGCACACCATACCATCTTTCGATCTTTTGGAACACCGAACCCAACTTCTCCGATTCGAACACCAGATGATTCTGCGTCCACGCGGTTTCTTTTACATTGTCTGTATTGTGAAAACTGATTTTCCCATTATTTTTCGAATAGATCGCTTTCTGCGACGGTTTCAGGATAAAACTTTCAGAAGGCGACTTGGAATCGTAGAGGCGCACGGAGCCTTCAATCAAGGAAGTCTCTACAAAGTCATTCTCCTCATACGAATAGACATTGAAGCAAGTCCCCAACACTTCGATATTCAGATTGCCGACCTGCACGACAAACGGATGTTTCCTGTCCTTGGAAACCTGGAAGTACCCCTCGCCCTTCAAACGGGCGACACGCTTTCCGTTGACATAGGCGTAGGACAAAGAGCTTTTCCGAATTCAATTTGACAGAACTCTTATCCGGCAAGGTCAACTGCACCTTATCTCCGGCCGGAACTTCCGCCAAGAAAGAAGAGTTCGCATTTTGCAATTCATGCAGAAGAGAAAAGTTCCACGCCGTAACGGACAAGACGGCAATCACGGCCGCCGCCACCACGATACGGGACCAGCGTATGGAGATTTTAGGAGGATGTATCTGCAGACGAAGTCTCCGATGAATTTCCCGCTTACGACCGACTTCCATAGACGGATAAACCGTATTCTCATCCCAAAACGCTTCCATCCTTTCGGCCAGTTCCTGGTCCGAAAGATGATTCAAGGACTCCTTGAAGCCCTCGAAGTCTTTCCGGTTGGTCTTTCCGCTTAAGAATTGAGAATATAATTTATCAAATAAATCGGTCATAATTTGTTGCTTGTTTATAGTTACACGAAGGAGTACCGAAAAAGTACCAGGCGTTTTTATATGTTCTAAAGCATATTCCTGTTTCTTCCCCTATAATACGCTCGAAGTTTCCTTTAGCGAAACTTTCTGTTTCACCGTACGAACTTTTAGTTCCAAGCGCTGAAACTATCTGGAACTCCAAGAGCCGCTTTGGGAAAGGAAAGTAAGCTTCTCAAGTTTTCTTATATGAAAAGGGCGAAAAGATAATTATATTTCCGAAGTTCCTCACGCAGAATCTTTAACGCTGCGGACAAATGATTCTTTACCGTCTGCTCGGAAATATCCGAAAGAGCGGCTATTTCGGCATTGCTCATTCCCTCTTCACGGCTCATTTCAAAAATGTTCCGCTGCGCGGGGGTCAGTTTTTGCTTAGCTATCGCCAGCTTGTCGATAAAGTCATCGTAATATATTTTTTCTACGGAAGTGTTATCCAAAAGATGTTCGTCTTCACAAAAGCGTATGTAATCTTCAAAATCCGGACGGTTGATCTGTTGGCGGAAAACATCGATCACATGGTTCTTGGCAATCGTGAACAACATGGATTTGAAAGAGCCTTCAACAGACAAGGAGGTACGCATGTTCCACAGCTTGAGGAACGTCTCCTGTACGATATCTTCCGCCTGGACAGATGATTTCGTATGCAGCAAGGCGAAACCGTACAAAGAATCCGCGTACATATCATATAATGTATCGAACGCCTCATAGGAACCACGTTTAAGTTTTTCTATAGTATTTCTATGTATCTCTGTTTCATGCATATTCACCTCTTTCACCCCTCACTTTGAGTTCGTAAAGATAGAAATAAACTACTAAACAGCTACTATTAAGTTTATTTCTATCTTTTTTTATAATAATACCGTATCTTTACACCCATAAAAACGCAAAGCATGAAATCATTATTTATCCTGACTTCAGCACTACTGTTTACGACAAACGTGCTGGCCGAAAATGATCCGCTATGGATGCGCTATCCGGCAATTTCTCCAAACGGTGAAACGATCGCCTTTACTTACAAAGGCGATATCTACACCGTTCCGGCAAACGGTGGCAAAGCTACCCAGTTAACAACCCATCCGGCTCACGATACGCGCCCGATCTGGTCGCCTGACGGCAGCAAGATCGCGTTTGCTTCTGACCGGAACGGAAACTTCGATATCTTCATCATGGATATGGAAGGAGGTAGCCCGAAACAGTTGACCACTCACTCCGCAAATGAATATCCGGAAACGTTCAGTGATGCAAAGCACATTCTCTATTCGGCCGCGATCCAGCAGGATGCGAAAGACAGCCAATTCCCCTCCGGGCAATTTCCACAAATCTACCGGATCGGTATCAATGGAGGACGCCCCGAACTCTATTCTTCCCTCGCCATGGAAAGCCTAGCTTTGAACAAGAAGGGTGACAAACTCTTATACCAAGACAAGAAGGGATATGAAGATCCTTGGCGTAAACACCACCAGTCTTCCATCACACGGGACATCTGGTTGTGCACTCTCGGTCGGGAACATTCCTTCCAAAAAATAACTTCCTTTAAAGGAGAAGACCGTAATCCGGTATGGGCGACAGACGGTTCTTCCTTCTACTATCTGAGTGAAGAAAAAGGAAGTTTCAATATATTCAAAAACGACCTGACCGGCAGAAATAGCCGGCAGATAACCAATCATACCATGCATCCCGTCCGTTTCCTAACTTCCGACAACAACGGCAACCTCTGTTACGGATACGATGGCGAAATCTATACGGTCAAAGAGGGTACACAGCCTAAGAAAGTGGATGTACAGATCATCTCGGATAAGGTGGAGAACGACCTGATCCATCAACTCAAGGCAAGCGGGGCCACCGATATCGCAGTTTCCCCTAATGGCAAAGAAGTCGCTTTTATCGTGCGCGGCGATGTATATGTAACCTCGGTCGACTACGAAACTACCAAACAAATCACCAACACACCGCAGCAGGAGCGCGATCTCGATTTCAGCCCAGACGGACGCTCATTGGTTTACTCGGCCGAACGGGGCGAAACCTGGGGCGTTTATCAAAGCAGCTTGGTACGCAAGAACGACAAATATTTCACATACGCACAGGAATTGAAGGAAGAACCGTTGGTGGTAAATTCGCAGACCTCTTTCCAGCCGATGTATTCTCCGGACGGAAAGGAAGTCGCTTTCTTGGAAAACCGTACGACTCTACGCGTGATTAATTTGAAAAACAAACAAGTACGCACCGTCCTGGATGGTAAATATAATTATTCGTATGCCGACGGCGATCAATATTATCAATGGTCACCCGACAGCAAATGGTTCCTCGCTAAATATATCGCGATCGGAGGATGGAACAATACGGACATCGTTTTGGTGAAAGCGGACGGCAGCGGCGAAATGACCAACCTGACCGAAAGCGGCTACTCCGACAACAACGCCAAATGGGTACTGGATGGAAAAGCGATGATCTGGTCGTCCGACCGGGCCGGTTATCGCAGTCATGGCAGTTGGGGAGCAGAAGATGATATTTACATCATGTTCTTCGACGGCGAAGCATACGACAAGTTCCGCCTCACCAAAGAGGAACAAGCTTTGTTGGACGAAGAAAAAGAGGACAAAGATAAGGACGAAAAAGACAAGGACAGCAAGAAAGACAAGGATAAAGACGATGACAAGAAAGACGAAAAAGCAGATAAGCCGGTCGAACCGCTTAAATTCGACTTGGCCAATCGTAAAGACCGTATCATGCGCTTGACCGTCAACTCGTCATTCTTAGGTGACGCCGTCCTGACGCAGAAAGGCGACAAGCTATATTATTGCGCCGCATTCGAAAACGGTTACGACCTATGGGAACACAATTTCAAGGAGAACACCACCAAACTACTGATCAAAGGTGTCGGTGGCGGAACGATGTTCCCCGACAAGAAAGGCGAGAACATTTTCCTCGTTTCGGGAGGCCAGTTGAAGAAGATCGAAATCAAGGACAGCAAAACGAAACCGATCGCATTCAAAGCCGAATTTTCATATCGCCCGGCGAAAGAACGCGAATATATATTCCATCACACCTGGCGCCAAGTATTAGACAAGTTCTACGATCCCAAAATACATGGTATCAATTGGGCCGGATATGGAAAGGCATACGAAAAATTTCTTCCGCATATCAACAATAACTACGATTTCGCAGAAATGCTTTCTGAAATGTTAGGCGAACTAAACGGTTCACATACCGGTGCACGCTACCGCTCTGCATCTTCCGCACCAGCAACAGCTAGCTTGGGCGCTTTCTATGACAACAATTACACAGGCGACGGTTTGAAGATTGAAGAAATCATCGCCAAAGGCCCGTTGACAAAAGCCGACACCAAGATCAAGCCTGGCTGCATCATCGAAAAGATAGACGGCACGAATATCAAGAGTGGAGAAGATTACTATCCGCTATTAAGCGGCAAAGCCGGCAAGCAGGTACTACTGTCCGTTTACGATCCGGCAACCAAAGAACGTTTCGAAGAACAAGTCAAACCGATCACCTACGGCACACAATCCGATTTGCTTTACAAACGTTGGGTGGAACAGAAGCGCCAGATGGTCGACAAGCTGTCGAACGGAAAGATCGGATATGTACATGTCAAAGGCATGAACAGCGAAAGTTTCCGCGATACCTATTCCGAGCTGTTAGGTCGTTGCCGCGAGAAGGAAGCCGTGATTGTCGATACGCGCCATAACGGTGGCGGTTGGCTTCATGAGGACCTGGCAATTTTGTTGAGTGGAGAACTGTATGCTAAATTCACTCCGCGCGGACAGTTCATCGGAAACGATCCGTTTAACAGATGGCTGAAACCGTCATGCGTACTGATGTGCGAAGACAATTATTCGAACGCCCACGGTTTTCCCTGGACATATAAGACGTTGAAAATCGGCAAACTGATCGGCGCTCCCGTACCGGGAACGATGACTGCCGTATGGTGGGAAACCCAAATTGACCCGTCAATCGTTTTCGGTATCCCGCAAGTCGGCATGCAAGATATGCAGGGCCGCTATCTCGAAAACCAACAACTCGAACCTGACATCGAAGTCTACAACTCCCCCGAATCACAGCTAAGAGGCGAAGATCACCAGCTGGAAGAGGCGGTAAAAGAGATGTTGAAAGAGGTACAAAAGTAATATTATGTGCGATCTCAAAGCGGCTCTCATCCACTGCTACGGAATGGGAGCCGTTCTTTTTCGTACGCAATTCACGTACTTATCCTTCACTTTTTGCCATACTTATAAGATTCAATGTTTATCCAAACGAAAGCATTACCAGTTCTGCCTTCACCCGATAATATGACTTCATTATTTCTCTACGAACATAAACAGAAGGGATAAAACATAGTTACATTTAACTGTCATACTATCACTAATTGTCTTTTATCTATTGAATATCAATAGACCCAAGCAATGATAGTAGGTATGATGGATGCCTATTTCATCTATCATACTATCATTAACCGCCTGTCCGACATTTTTCTTCACATTACTTATTTTCAATAACATAATAAGATAAACCCATTGACACCCGGGTCTCGATATC
>ERZ827492.3063-NODE-3063-length-10895-cov-2.224170_pt1 | contig 10895 bp, 6 predicted proteins | sample MGYA00519704_ERZ827492 | MGnify/ENA primary metagenome ERZ827492 (study PRJEB31778, sample SAMEA3449325) | human gut metagenome | biome: human gut; feature: human-associated habitat; material: faeces | place: United Kingdom | collected 2010/2012 ...
ATGGCGTTTTTCAGCAGACTCAAACTGCTCAGAAATGTGGACTTCATGGTGGGACTTGCGGTTGTAGTGTTTGCAGGCCTTTTCATATGGTCATTTGCACAGATGGACTCTGTGAATATAAATAATTACATAGACAGCCTTAAAAATGGTGACAATATATTCATAAAGGTAATGAACAATATATTTTTCACGGTTCCGCTGTTCCTGAAGGCATTGGGCAGTAACAACATCGTGTATATGTTGCTCTTTGTGCTTGTGAACGCTGGCTGTGTGGCACTTCTGTTTTTCCTTGGAAATCTGCTGTACCTCAGGGGCGTATACCTTGTGTCATCCACCGGAAGGTCGGGACGCCGCCAGAAGGAAGTTGTCGGGCTGCAGGACTTTGCCATAAAGACACCGTTCAGATCATATATGGCAAAGGAGATAAAGACACTGGTGAGGACTCCGGCATACAGGAAGTATTGCGTTGTGGTCAACCTGATATGGCCGATACTCGTTGTGGCATTGTTCAATATACCTGCAACTGCGGATTCGATCAGGGCATTCAGAGACACATTTGGAAGAGGGCTTTTCCTGGCTGACATGGTCATGCTGGTTGCGGTCATCGCCCTGGCATTCTTTGCAACAGCGATGAACAGTATCGCATCCACGGCGTTCACCAGAGAGGGAAGCCATATATCATTTATAAAGCACATCCCGATGACATATGATCTCCAGATCCGCGCAAAGGTCTGGGTTAGCATGCTGTTCAGCGGAGTGACGATCGCGGTTACCACGGTTATCCTCTGCATATATATGGAGTGTAGTGTTATAGACAGTGTGTATTATGTTGTGCTGGGAATCCTCGGCTCGGGCATTTGCACATACACAGGTGTGCTTCTCGATTCAACACATCCGAAGCTTGACTGGGAGGATGAATACGGTGCGCTCAGAGGCAATCTGAATGCATTCTTTAATATGGCTATTGCAATTGTTATAGCAATTGTTTTGTGTGTGGCAGGATATCTTGTTTTCAAGTTTACAATGATCCCGTCATATGCAGTATATATTATTTTCTTTATAATAATGGGAGCTATACTCGTTATCCTGCGCAGTATTACTATGCGCAGGAGTGCGTGGAATATAGACACTGATGTGTACAGTTATTAACAGGAGGCAATGAAAATGGCACAGAAAAATGCGTGGAACAAATACAAGAAGGATGAGATAAAGGAGCTGGAGAGCCTGTGTAAGGACTACAGGGAATTTCTTGACAATGGCAAGACAGAGAGAGAATGCGTTAAAGAGATCGTCAGACAGGCAGAGGATCACGGCTACAGAGATCTGAAGAAGATCATTAAGAACAAGGAGAGCCTTGCAGCTGGAGATAAAGTGTATGCCGTGTGGATGAACAAGACGGTCGCCATGTTCAATATAGGAAAGAAGAAGCTTGAGAAGGGCATGAACATACTCGGTGCACACATTGATTCCCCTCGAATGGATGTGAAGCAGAATCCGCTTTATGAGAAGGGCGGATTTGCATATCTCGACACTCACTATTACGGCGGAATCAAGAAGTATCAGTGGGTAACACTCCCACTTGCCATACACGGTGTTGTTGCAAAGACAAATGGTGACGTTATGACAGTGAACATAGGAGAGGACAAGAATGATCCGGTATTCTGTGTTACAGATCTTCTCATACATCTCTCTCAGGAGCAGCTCAAGAAGAGAGCGGATTCAGTGATAGAGGGAGAGCAGCTTGACATACTGTTTGCAAGCAGACCGCTTGAGGGCAAGGAGAAGGAGGCTGTAAAGGAAGCTGTACTTGCGCTCCTTGAGAAGAAGTACGATATGAAGGAGGAGGATTTCTTATCAGCAGAGCTCGAGATCGTTCCTGCAGGAAAGGCAAGGAACTGCGGTATAGACGAGAGTATGATCATGGCATATGGCCAGGACGACAGAGTGTGTGCATACACATCCCTTGTCGCCATGCTTGAGGCTGACGATCCGGAGAAGACGACCTGCTGTCTGCTCACTGACAAGGAGGAGATAGGAAGTGTTGGAGCAACAGGAATGCAGTCACACTTCTTTGAGAATACTGTAGCTGAGATCATGAACGCCATGGGTGGCTTCTCAGAGATCTCACTCAGAAGATGTCTTGCATCGTCAAGGATGCTGTCATCGGATGTATCTGCGGGCTTTGATCCTACATTTGAGTCAGCATTTGACAAGAAGAATGCGGCTATCTTCGGTGAGGGAATGGTATTTAACAAGTTCACAGGATCAAGAGGAAAGTCAGGATCAAATGACGCAAATGCAGAATACATGGCGGCTATAAGAAAGATCATGGATGATGCGGAGATCACATACCAGACAGCCGAGCTCGGCAAGGTAGATGTCGGTGGCGGCGGAACCATCGCATATATACTTTCACTGTATGGTATGGAGGTAATAGACTGTGGCGTGGCTGTACTCAACATGCATGCACCATGGGAAGTGACATCCAAGGCAGATATATATGAGACCAAGAAAGGATATGTTGCATTCCTCAAAGAGGCGTAGGAGCGGACATATCTTCGGAGGAAAAAATGAGAGATCATCAAAAGAAACTTATCATATACGTGATAATACTTGCCGTGGCGACAGTGATGTGGCCACGGCTTAGTGTGTTTGCAGATGAGGATTTTACATCAAATTATAACCAGAGGACATTCTCCGATACCGATGGGTTTGACAGTGGAGAGGCAAATTGTGTGTGCCAGTCTGTGAGTGGATACATATGGATAGGTACGGACAACGGACTTTACAGGTATGACGGAAGTGAATTTACACTGTTCTCACTGGACGGTGACGAGGATGCCACGAAATATTCGATCAACTGCATTTATCTCACAAGTGATGAGAAGCTGTATGTTGGAACGGACAACTATGGACTCTACATGTATGATAACGGAACCTTTCAGAGAGTTTCCGAGATGTACAATCTGGGTGTGTCGACCATCAACGCCATGTACGAGGACGATAACAAGAATCTGTGGATAGCGGCCTCGTCGGGAATATTTCGTCTGTCATCTGACGGTGCGGAAGCTCTGGCTGATGATGTCGTGTCAGGACTCAGCGTGGGAAATATATCAGGACATGGGGACTATGTGTATGCAATAGCCAATAATGATATTTTGATAACCGTTGATCCTGAAAGACATGTCTCCATAACCAACAAGTCAGAGTACAGGGTCGACGATATAAACTCACTGTATGTTGACGAGAATGGCAACAGATATTATGGATCCGCCGGATACAGCATCCTTAAGATAGGAACAGACGGCAAGAATGAGATCATCAACACGGGCAACCTTCACGGAATCAACAAGATATATTCGGATGGCGACAACATCTGGGCGCTTGCCGATGACGGTGTTGGATATATCACATCAAAGGGTAATGTGACAGCCATCGGGGGACTGAGCTTTAACGAGTCGATGAGCGATATGATCATAGACTTTGAGGGCAATTACTGGTTTACGTCATACAGAAAAGGTATTCTTCAGTTGGAGAGGAGCAAGTTCCAGAATGTCACCATGAAGTACGGCATAGACAGCTCCATCGTGAATTGTGTGACGAGCTACAATGGCAACACGTTTATAGGAACTGATGAAGGTCTGTATATCGTAGATTCAAATGGCAAGCTTGTGATGAGTGCGGACAATGAGCTCGTATCAAAGCTCAGCGGTATAAGTATACGAGATCTGTATGTGGATTCGGACGATCATCTGTGGATAGCTACATATAAGATATATGGTGTAATAAAGGTGAGCCGAAACTGGCAGTACAAGAGCTACAGTCGTGGAGAGTCATCACTCATAAGCAATGCCGTGAACTGTATAACTGAGATAAAGCCGGGAACGGTGGCGGTTGGAACAGAGAACGGTATATCTGTGATAGAGGGCGATGATGTCGTAAAGAGCATATCGAGACTGGATGGACTTGATAACCCTGACATAATCAGCCTGTACGCAGACGAGACCGGCGAGCTGTATGCCGGTTCCAACGGCGCTGGCGTGTTTATAGTTGACACGGATTATACTGTCGGCAAGATGAAGCTGGATGATACCCAGAAGATGAGCGTTGTGTCAAGTATGGTCCGCGGAAGCAGCGGTTTGTGGATAGGAACGGACAATGGTCTGTATTATCAGGAGGGAACCGTCAGACAGGTCACCACCGTGGATAACACCAACGGTATATACGATCTCATAATGGACGATCAGGGATACCTGTGGATGTTTGGTTCCAGAGGTTTATACAGATATTATGAGAAGGATATACTGAGCAATGCCTCACCTGAATATATAAGCTTTACGAAGAACGACGGAATAATATCCAACATAACAGAGAAATCAACTAACTATGTGTCAAAGACAGGCGTTGTGTATGTGTGCTGCGATGAAGGGCTGTGCAGGATAAATCTCAATTCAGAGTATGTGAACGAGGTAGCTCCTAGGGTTCGTATTGCCTCCATAGAGGTGGATGGAACTGAGCATCAGTTCTCAGATCTGGACGGACAGATAGATGTGCCGAAGAACACCAACAGAATAACTATCAAGTTCTCAGTCCTTAGTTATGTAAACCGTGCTGACATATCAGTGGAGTATTACCTTGAGGGCTTTGAGAGCGAGAAGAGAACGCTCACGGGAACTGACAAGATGGAGGTCGAGTACACCAATCTTGAGGGAGGTACTTACCGTTTTATGTTAACTGCAAAAAATGCGGACGGCGTGGAGTGTGAACAGCCGCTTACATTTGTCATAGACAAGGAACTTGGTTTTTTCGAGACAAATCTGGCAAAGATGCTCCTTGTGATATTTATAGTTCTTCTTATCTTAGTGGGAATAGCTGTTGCGAGAAGTATCTTCAAGCTTCTCAGAAGACAGAACGAGCAGGTGGAAGAGCTCAGCAAGAAGAGTGAGGAGGCGGAGAAGTCCAATCAGGCAAAGAATGATTATGTAAACTATCTTAATCATGAGATAAGGACTCCACTCAATAACATAATCGCCATCTCAGAGCTTGCCATGAGAAACTGTCAGGATACCCAGAGTGATGAGTATGCACAGTACGGTGCCATGTATGCTGCGGGAAGAGAGATACTCGATATGTCCGATGGAATATCGAAGCTTTCAAACCTCAAAGACGACATCATAGAGCCGGAGTACAAGCAGTATTTTGCCTCGGATCTCATAGATGAGCTCTCCGACGAATTCAAGTCCATGGTGAACAGTGATCTCATCGATCTCAAGGTCAGCATTGAGGACAAGATACCGAACGGACTCATAGGAGATATGACGGCGGTGAGAGAGATTCTTGAGAACATATTTGCATGGTCCGCAAATACTACAAAAGAGGGCTATATAAGCATAGACATTGACTGGCGTATAGCCAGAAGAGCTGACGAGGATGTAGATGAGGCGGAGGCCGAGGATTACACAGTCAGTGAATTCTCGGAGTTCATAGAGGAACCGGAGACTGAGATATCCCGAATATTTGACAGGGATCACGATGAGATATATCTGGACTTCAAGATATCGGATACAGGACTTGGAGTTAAGGAAGAGAGACTTGGAACATTGTTTGAGCTGGATGATTCCTATGAGAGATCAGATATAGGAATGTTCAGAGTCAGTCTTGGCCTTGCCATAGCCAAGGAGCTTGTGCGTATGCTGGATGGAAGCATCAGCGCAGAGAGCATATATGGCGCAGGAACGACCATACGCTTCAGCATCAAGCAGTCAGTGTTTGATTATAGTTATGTCAACTACAATGAGAGAAAGCGCAAGGAGATGGCGAGAAGAAATGCCAATTCACATCTGTGGCTGCCGGATGCCCGCATACTTATAGTGGACGACTCAGAGCTTGCATTACAGGTGGAGAAGACCATATTTGATACATATGGTCTGGCGTGCGACACAGCCACATCGGGATTTGATGCACTTGATAAGGTCATGGTGGAGAATTACGATATGGTATTTATCGACACTGTTATGCCTGTCATGGATGGACTGGATACCGTCAGGGAGATGAGAAATCTTGACGGTGAGGAGTACAAGAAGATGCCTATCATTGCGCTGTCCGCCAATACGGTCGAGACATCCAGAGAGGAGATACTCACATCGGGCTTCAACGATGTCATAGTTAAGCCGATAGAGCTCGATCAGGCAGAATCCATGCTGAGGACTTATATATCGGAGGACAAGATAAAGGAGAGAGACACAGAGCTTTCCCAGTCCGATGATGACATCAACTATATGGAGGATGCAGTCCTGCTTGGAAGATTTGTGTCCGTGGAAGATTCCGTCAAAGCCATGGGTGGAAGCTTCAGAACCTTTAACACATTTGTCAGAAATTACAGGGATGAGTACCGGGAAGAGGTACAGCAGCTCAGAAAATATATAGACGACGATGTGAGAAAGTACAAAAATATAATCCATGACATCAAGAGCAGCAGTGCAAATATCGGGGCTTACGGAATCGAGCGCAAGGCGGCCAACCTGGAGTCTGCGATAAATATCGGAAACCAGCAGTATGCCCGCGATAATACCCGCGATTTTATAGCTATGATGAACGACTTCTTCAAGCAGATAGACAAGTACATGTCAAAGATAAATCATGTGGAGGAGCCTGCTGAGAAGGAAGTCCGGGATGGAATAAACAAGAGCAAGCTCAAGGAGCTCAGGGCATTCTTGAGAGCGGGGGACCGCGAACCTGTGGAGGACCTTATACGTGATATTGACAGGTACTCCTACGGAGATATAGACACAGAGTTCTTCACTGCACTTAAGGAGTATGTGGGAACCGGAGATTACCAGACCTCCAGTGAGATGATAGACCAGTATCTCAACAGTATCTAACATTATATAAAGTGCGCAGGCAAAATAAGCCTGCGCTGCAATATAAATAAACAAGAAAAGAGGAAATGAAAAATGAGAGTAGCAATTATCATGGGATCAACAAGTGATCTGCCAAAGGTTGAGCCGGCAGTATCAATTCTTAAGAATTACGGTGTGGAGGTCGATGTGAGATGCCTTTCAGCACACAGAGCACACGCAGGACTTTCAGAATTCATCGAGGAAGCTAACAATAACGGAACAGAGGTCATAATCGCAGCTGCAGGAATGGCGGCAGCACTCCCTGGAGTTGTGGCATCACAGACAGTTCTCCCTGTTATTGGAGTACCTCTCTCAGGCGCAACTCTTGATGGAATGGATGCACTTCTTTCTATCGTTCAGATGCCTTCAGGAATCCCTGTTGCAACAGTTGCGATAAACGGAAGCAAGAATGCTGCATATCTTGCCCTTCAGATAATCGGTGTCAACAACGAGGCAGTCAGATTAAAGCTTCAGGATGAGCGTAGAGACATGGAAAAGGCTGCCATGAAAGCTAACGAAGAAGTAATAGAAAAGTTTAAGTACTAACTTTACAATTAAAAAGTGGAATGTTAGTATGTTGGATGGATGGTATTCGAAAGAAGCTGTACCTGAATCATGCTTCCACAGGAAGCGCATACACGGATACTGACAACAGATTTAAGCAGGTGATTGTATGAGGATTGGATTTATTGGAGCTGGAAAAGTCGGATTCACATTTGGCAGGTATATCGCAGAGAAGAGAGAGCTTGTCAGAGAGAAAACGGATGGAGCATTGTGCCTGGAGGTTGGTGGATATTTTAGCGCCAGCAGACAGAGTGCGGAGCTTGCAGCAGAGTTTACCGAGACCTGTGTGTACGACAGCCTGGAGCAGCTGTGTGAGTATAGTGAAATTATTTTTCTCACCGTTCCTGACGGACAGATAGGAGAGGTGTGGAAGAGTATAAAGGATCTTGACATTCGTGGCAGGATCATTTGTCACGCCAGTGGGGCGATGACATCAGATATTTTCTCAGGTATAACAGAGGCGGGAGCCTTTGGTTATTCGATTCATCCTATGTATGCAATAAGTTCAAAGTACGAATCCTATAAAGAACTGGACAATTCATTTTTTACAGTTGAGGGAGATGACAGACATGTCGATAAGGTATGTTCTGTCATAAGAGCCCTCGGCAATAGCTGTGTGCGCATTGATGGTACCGACAAGGTGAAGTATCACGGCGCTGCGGTGTTTGCAAGCAATCTGGTAACAGGAGCTTCTGACACAGTGCGGCTTCTCGGCGGAGGAGGCACAGAGGGCTATAGTGCCTTTGTTCCTCGGCAATGCGAAAGCTGCGGCTGACAGGGGAACGGTTGACAGCCTGACAGGGCCTGTTGAGAGATGCGATACAGAAACTGTGAGAAAGCATCTGAATGCATTGAGCGGAGATGAACGGAGCGCATATGCTGCGGTGTCCAGATGCCTTGTGCCGGTGGCAGAGAGAAAGCACCCGGACAGAGATTATAGCGGTTTGATACGTCTACTGAACGGAATAGGAGAATTTAATTATGAAGAACACGACGGCAACACTCAGGCAGATGAAGGGAACGGACAAGAAGATATCCATGATCACAGCGTATGATTACACCATGGCGAAGATCGTGGATGAGTCAGGAGTCAACACTATTCTTGTTGGAGATTCCCTGGGCAACACTATCCTCGGATATGAGGACACAATCTCTGTAACTGTTGATGATATGATACATCACAGTGCAGCGGTGGCAAGGGGCGCAAAGAATGCTCTTGTTATCACAGATATGCCATTTATGTCCTATCAGACAAGCGTGTATGACGCGGTTGTCAATGCCGGAAGGATCATGAAGGAAGGACGTGCCGGAGCGGTGAAGCTTGAGGGCGGTCAGGACATGTGTCCGCAGATAAGCGCCATAGTCAAGGCGAGCATACCTGTATGTGCACATCTTGGACTCACACCACAGTCCATCAACGCATTTGGCGGATTCAAGGTGCAGGGCAAGACAGAGGCTGCAGCCAAGAAGCTCATAGAGGATGCAAAGGCTGTTGAGGAGGCAGGCGCATTCATGCTCGTAATGGAGTGCGTACCGGAGAAGCTTGCGAAGATAGTCACAGAGACAGTAAGCATCCCTACCATAGGAATAGGCGCAGGCCGTTACTGCGATGGACAGGTGCTTGTAAATCAGGATATGTTTGGCATGTATTCAGACTTTGTTCCAAAGTTCGTAAAGCAGTTTGCAAATGTGGGCGATGTTATGAGAGGTGCGGTTAAGGCTTATATCGATGAGATAAATGCCGGAACATTCCCGGGCCCTGAGCACACATACAAGATAGACGATGAAGTAATAGAGAAGTTATACTAAAGGAGAAAACGATCATGGTAATTTTAAAGAAGATAGATGAGGTAAGAGCGCAGGTTAAAGAGTGGAAGAAGCAGGGACTTACAGTTGGTCTTGTTCCTACAATGGGTTATCTTCACGAGGGACATCAGAGTCTTATCAAGAAGTCAGTGGAGCAGAACGACAGAACAGTTGTAAGCGTATTTGTAAATCCTATACAGTTTGGACCAAACGAGGATCTTGAGAGCTATCCAAGAGATCTTGAGGCTGATGCAAAGCTCTGTGAGAGCACAGGTGCAGACATCATATTCAATCCGGAGCCTGAGGAGATGTACGCAGACGGCTTCGTGTCATTCATCAACATGACAGGACTTCCAAATGCACTCTGCGGACTTACACGTCCAATACATTTCAAGGGTGTATGTACAGTTGTAGGAAAGCTCTTCAATATAGTTACACCTGACAGAGCATACTTTGGACAGAAGGATGCCCAGCAGCTTGCCATCATCATGAGAATGGTCAAGGATCTGAACTTTGATATAGAGATAGTCGGCTGTCCGATCATAAGAGAGGCGGACGGACTGGCAAAGAGCTCAAGAAACATCTACCTCACACCAGAGGAGAGAAAGGCTGCAGTAGTTCTCAGCAAGGCCGTAAAGCTTGGTCAGGACATGATAGCTGACGGAGAGAGAGACGCAGCGAAGATCGTTGGTGAGATGAAGAAGCTCATCTCTGCTGAACCGCTTGCAACTATCGACTATGTAGAGATGGTCAACATGGATACCATGCAGTCCATAGAGAAGGCAGAAGGACATGTACTCTGTGCAATGGCAGTCAAGTTCGGCAAGGCGAGACTGATTGACAACTTTATAGCTGAGTTATAGAATACAGCCTTTGAAGAAAGGATAAAATACACAGTATGTTAAAAGGAAAGACAGTAGTTCTCGGAGTCACAGGAAGCATTGCGGCATATAAGATAGCCAATCTGGCAAGTATGCTGGTGAAAAAGCATGCGGATGTGCATGTCATCATGACGGAGAACGCAACAAACTTTATCAATCCGATCACATTTGAGACGCTCACAGGCAACAAATGCCTGGTCGATACATTTGACAGGAATTTCCAGTTCAACGTGGAGCACGTAGCACTGGCAAAGAGGGCGGATGTGTTCATGGTGGCACCTGCGTCGGCCAATATAATCGGCAAGATAGCGGGGGGAATAGCAGACGATATGCTCAGCACAACGATCATGCCGGCAAAATGTCCTAAGATCATAGCACCGGCCATGAATACCGGAATGCTGGAAAACCCCATCACGCAGGATAACCTTGCCACGCTGGAGCGGTACGGCTTTACTGTCATCCCCTCGGAAAGCGGCGTGCTGGCCTGCAAGGATGTGGGCAGCGGACGCCTGCCCAAGGAGGAAGTACTGCTGGAGTACATCCTGCACACCATTGCCCGCCCGAAGGATCTGGCAGGGCTGCGCATTGCGGTGACCGCCGGCCCCACGCAGGAGGCGCTGGACCCGGTGCGCTACCTGACCAACCACTCCACCGGCAAGATGGGCTATGCCCTCGCCCGGGTGGCCATGCTCCGGGGGGCCCAGGTCACCCTGGTGTCCGGCCCCACCGCCCTGGAGCCGCCCCC
>ERZ827492.3070-NODE-3070-length-10880-cov-3.327483_pt1 | contig 10880 bp, 7 predicted proteins | sample MGYA00519704_ERZ827492 | MGnify/ENA primary metagenome ERZ827492 (study PRJEB31778, sample SAMEA3449325) | human gut metagenome | biome: human gut; feature: human-associated habitat; material: faeces | place: United Kingdom | collected 2010/2012 ...
CATTGACCACATCACCGCTTTCGAGGTGGCGCTATACAAGGCCGGCGCTGGCGCGGAGGCAGGGCGGTTCGGGTTCGGGTTCGGCGGCCGCGCGGGGGGTGGCGGGCGCGGTGGCGTTCGGCTGCCTGAGGGCGCTGCGGGCGGGAAGATCGTGCGATCCGTCACGGAGTGGTCAGACGAAACAGGTCGCTTCCATACCATTCATGTGCTGGCGCCGGGTACGGTGGAGTGCGACATCGTCGACTTCTTGGAAGAGGCGCCCGCACCGGTGAGCTCGCGGATTCTTATGGACGCATTGGGTAAGTCGAAGGCAACGATCAGCCGCGCGCTCAATCGGCTGATGGACAAGTCTCTTGTGGAACGGCTGGGGCCGTCGCGCGGCCCGGGCGCCGTCTATCGGTTGGTTCAGTAGGCGCGCTTCAAAGGCGCGAGGAGCGCTTCGTAGAGGCGGTTGTCGTCGTCGAGTTCGGGGTGGAAGGCGGCGGCGATCTGGTTGCGGTGGCGCACGGCTACCGGTGCGTCGTTCAGGGTGACGAGGGGCTCGACGCCGGGGCCGGTAGCTTCGATGCGCGGGGCGCGAATGAAGGTGAGGGGAACCGGCTCGGAAGCGAGTGTGGCGCTGTTGCTCGAGTAGTCCTTCGCGTCTGCGACGCAGGTTGCTCCCGCGGCTTCTTCTGTCCCCTTCGCCCCTTCTTCCCAGCGACCATCGGCGTGGAAGCTGCCGAGTTGGCGGCCGTAGGCGTTGCGGCGCACGGTGACGGGCAGGGTGCGGAAATGGTCGGCGAGCAGGATGAGGCCGGCGCAGGTGCCGAGGGCGGGGAGGCCCTCGGCGATGCGTTGGCGCAGCGGTTCGAACATTCCCAGGTCATGCAGCAGCTTCGCCTGTACGGTGGACTCGCCGCCGGGGAGCACCAGGCCGTCGAAGGGACGGGCGAGGTCGGCGGCCTGGCGCAGCTCGATGGTGGTGCAGCCGAGGGATTGCAGGCGCTGCTCGTGCTCGATGAAAGCGCCTTGCAGGGCGAGAACGGCGATGGTTGGGGACATGGGTTCTACTGCCCCCGCTCTTCCATGATGATCTGGATCTCCTGCTCGTTGATGCCCACCATGGCTTCGCCGAGGTCTTCGGACAAGGCGGCGAGCATCTCAGGATCGTTGAAGTTCGTGGTGGCCTTTACGATGGCCTCGGCGCGTCGCCCGACTTGAAGATACCGCTGCCCACGAAGACGCCCTCGGCGCCCAGCTGCATCATAAGGGCCGCGTCGGCCGGGGTGGCGATGCCGCCGGCGGCGAAGTTCACGACGGGCAGCTTGCCGGCCTCGTGCACCTCGCGCAGCAGCTCCACCGGCACTTGCAGCTCCTTCGCCGCTTCGAACAGCTCATCGTCGCGCAGGTTCTGGATGCGGCGGATTTCAGCGTTCATCCGGCGCATGTGGCGCACGGCCTGCACGACGTCGCCGGTGCCCGGCTCGCCTTTGGTGCGGATCATCGTGGCGCCCTCGGCAATGCGGCGCAGGGCCTCGCCGAGGTCGCGGGCGCCGCAGACGAAGGGGACGGCGAAGACGGTCTTGTCGATGTGGTAGGTGTCGTCAGCCGGCGAGAGCACTTCGGATTCGTCGATGTAGTCGATGTCGATGGCCTGGAGGATCTGTGCCTCGGCGAAGTGCCCGATGCGGCATTTCGCCATGATGGGGATGGAAACGGCCGCCTGGATGCCCTTGATCATGGCCGGGTCGCTCATGCGGGAAACACCGCCTGCTGCACGGATGTCAGCCGGAATGCGCTCCAGCGCCATAACTGCACAAGCACCTGCTGCCTCTGCGATTTTAGCCTGTTCAGGGGTAGTAACGTCCATAATAACGCCACCCTTGAGCATTTGAGCGAGATTTTTATTAAGACCGTATCTGTTTTCTGACATAATATTAAAACTCCCTTATATTTTATAAAATAACATCTCAAGCCTGTGCACACGACCTACGAAACGTTTACATAAGCTCATTATAACTGAAACTGTCACTATTACAATGCACAGATTTTATATTTTTAAGGAGTACAGTTTTATAATTATCAAGTAAAATCATTAAATTTCGGCAAATTTTAATTATTGTTTCTTATAGTATCAATTAATACGATTAACGCTTCAACCTGTTCATCTGTCAGTCCTGATGTATCTATTTCTCTTTTTATCTCAACACCTAAGAGAAAGTCTGTTGAAACTTTAAATATTCTTGAGATTTTTATTAAAACATCATATGCAGGATAACGCAGTCCGTTTTCATAGGCACTTATTACAGATTTTGTAAGTCCTAAAAGGTCTGCGAGCTGTTGTTGAGTAAGCTTTTTCTTTATTCTGAGTGTTTTCAATCTGTTTCCAAAATTCACCAATCTGACACCGCCTTTCACTGAAATTATATTTTTATATAGTATTCATTTGGTACATTTTATCAACTAATAATTGAAATAGTTAATTTTTTATGATACAATCTCATAAAGCAAGCCAAAGGATATTATCCGTTAATCATACGGTAATAATATAGGCTGTTTTCAGTCCAAAACAAAAAATTTTTTAGGAGGTATTATTTATGGAAAAAAGTAAAAAAATGGCAGCACTTATTTTAGCAACTATGCTTGCGGTAAGCAGTTCATCAGCAATGGCTGTTACGGTTTTGGCGGAGGAAGACACTGCGGTTGCATATTCTTCTTCAGACACCGAAAGCTGGAGTGAGTATGACTATCAAATCCTTGATGATGGCACAATTGAAATTATATATTATTATGGTTGTGATGAGGTAATTATTATTCCAAGTGAGATTGATGGTAGAAAGGTTACGGGTATAAAAGGATTTAATCTTTCAAACAAGGAAAATATTAAAAGTATAACAATACCTGACGGCGTAACAAGCATAGGAGATAGCGCCTTTTCTGGTTGCAGAAGCTTAACAGATATAACAATACCTGACAGTGTAACAAGCATAGGATGTGAAGCCTTTTATAATTGTAGTAGTTTAACAAATATAACAATACCTGACGGTGTAACAAGCATAGAATATGGAACATTTTACGATTGTAGTAGCTTAACAAATATAACAATACCTGACAGCGTAACAAGCATAGAATGTGAAGCCTTTTATAATTGTAGTAGCTTAACAAATATAACAATACCCGACGGCGTAACAAGTATAGAAAGTGAAACATTTTATAACTGTCAAAGCCTTTCAAATATAGATATCTCAAATAGTCTTATAAGTATAGGAATGGATGCATTTGCTCATTGCAAAAATTTGAAAAATATAAAAATACCAGATAGTGTAACAACCATTGAGCTTGGAGCGTTTAATGACACACTGTGGTATAACAATCAACCTGATGGATTGTTATATGCTGGAAAAGTTTTATATTTATACAAAGGTGAAATGCCTGAAAATACAAAAATCACTTTAAAAAATGATACTTCTGGAATTGCTGATAATGCATTTAGTTATTGTACCAATCTTACAAACATAAAAATTCCAGACAGTGTAACAATCATCGGAGCATGGGCTTTTTTTAGTTGTCCAAATCTTACAGCTATAGAGATTCCAAGCAGTGTAATAGGTATAGGCGTTTATGCATTGTTGGGATGTGGAAATCTTACCATATATGGCAATATCGGAAGCTACGCTGAGAGCTATGCTAATACAAATGTTATACCATTTGTAGATATTAACAAAAAAATTACAACATTAACAAGCAAGGTTGATAACATATCCGTTAATGGTACTTTTGATAACGGCGTAATACTTAATGTAGAAAAAGCCACCGTTGAAAATGCTGTAAAAGCTTATAACATAACTCTAAAAGATGAGAACGGCAACACTATTCAGCCAAACGGAACAATAACAGTTTCAATTCCAAGCGATAAAGCAAACTGCAAGGTATATTTGATAAAGGAAGACGGCACAAAAGTTGATATGAATGCAACCTATAATAATGGTAACTATGAATTTACTACTGACCATCTTTCTATCTATGCTTTGATTGCTGATACAAGTGAGCCAAGCAATGAGCCAAGCAATGAGCCAAGCAATGAGCCAAGCAATGGGCCAAGCAATGGGCCAAGTAATGAACAAAGCAGTACTATAAGTGATTCAAGCAAATCAAATAGTGATACAAATAATACAGATAGTAATAAAACCACAAGCGAAACAGGCAAAAATGGTGTAGAAACTGGTGACAGCAATAACTTATTTGCTATGGCAGCAATGCTTACTGGTGCAATTACCGCTATCTCAACAATTATATTTAAGAAAAAGCGTACCTAATATATAAATCAAATATTTTCAGCTACAAAAATCCCACAGCTTCAATCATATGGAGCTGTGGGATTTCTTTATGAATATTTAATTGTTCTAATTTCTCTTAGGCCGCTTTGCTTGATTCAGCTTTTGAACTCTCTGGCTTACTTGACTCTGCCTTTGAGCTTTCTTCCTTACTTGATTCTACCTTTGAAACTTCGCTTGTTTCATTTGCAGGTGCGTCAGGCTCGCTTGAATCTACTGAATAAATCTCTACATCTGAAAGAATGACATCCATACCTGAACTTCCGCTACCCTTAGAATAAACAAGCTTAATTGTAAGTGTGTCTACATCTTTTATATTAACCGCAAAGTTAATAGGCTCAGATTTATTTGTAAGAACTTCACTCTTATAAAGTGTCTTCTTATCGCCTACAACTTCAAAATGTGCTCTTGTGTCGCTCGAAATACTGCTATAATTATTATCCTTAACTGCTATTATGCCTTTAATCTTCTTATAGCCCTTATTAACATACATCTCTGCATACGCATTTTCGTGATATTTAGAAACAGACATTGTGCAGACATTATCGCTATTATACTCATTGCCTGAAATATCCTTAGAACCACTCTGGTATCTATAGAAATAATCTGAATTTGAGCTACTGAAACTAATATCCTGAAGCTTAACAGGAATTTCTTTATTCAGCTTTTCAAGCTGAGCATTGAGTTTAGTATAGTTATCACTGCCCTCATCGAACATATTCTTAATATTGACAATCAGATCAAGTGCATTTTCATAATCTTTATTATTGAAATACTCATCTGATTTCTTGATAATCTCATCTACATATGTAGCTATTTGTGCATTGATTTTCTCGTCATTTGTGAGATAATTATCATCTAAAGCATTTTGAAGGTCTGAAATTGCATATTTATACTCGCCATTATCAAATTCTTCTTTTGCCTCATCAAGATATTCCTGACGAATACCATCAATAGCCTTTGCCCTTTGCTCCTGAGCCTTTTTATAGTTAGCTGTATCCTTTTCTAATACTTCGTCATAGTAATAGATTGCATTACTATATTCCTTCTTTTTAAGATACTCGTCACCTTGTTTGAGGTAATCTGCTGATGACTCGAGTTCTCTTATTTCTGACCTTACTTCGCTAAGTGATGTTTCATAAGACATCGGTAAATCAGAAATATCATCAAGCTTATCCATTGCAGTATCATAGTCCATAGAACCATCGTCATAAGCTTTTTTAACAGCGTCAACCTGAGCCTGAATAGCATCTATGACAGCTTTATTATCAGAAAGTGCGTTATAGTTATTGTAATAAAGTTCATTTGCCGTCTTATATTCACCATTATTAATAGCATTAATCATCTTATTAACTGGGTTATTTGCATTAGAAACCAATATACATATAACGATTACCGCCGCAATAATTACTGCTAAAACGACAGAACCAATTATAATCATCTTTTTGTTAATTTTAAAATTGGATTTCTTAGGCTGTTGTGCCATCTGCTGTCCATTTGGCATAGCATAAGGATTTTGCTGTAAATATTGATTTGTCTGTGTCTGCTGTGCATATGGATTCTGCTGAGGCTGTTGTGAGTATGGGTTCACTTGAGGCTGTTGGGCTTGCTGAGTGTATGGATTTGCCTGTGGCTGCTGAGGCTCAGCAACTGCAGCTGCTGTTTGTTGTGCAGCAACCGTTTCTGCCTGAGCAGCTTGCTCTGAATTTTGTGCAGAAGCTTCTGGCTCTGCTTGGCTTACATTTTGTTCAGGTATAGGCTGTGTAGCAGGGAACTCAACTCTTTTGCCACAGTTTTGGCAAAACATATCGTTATCTGCTATTTTTGCTCCACAATTTTCGCAAAACATCAAAAATCAACTCCTAAATATATAATCATAGTATTTTTTATATAATACTACGATTCTAATTATAATTTTCTCAATAATATTTGTCAAGCAAAGAGCGTTAGTGATTTTGCCGATTTTTAACATAGCTTTTATGCAAAAATCTACTACAAAAAATATTGAAAATAAAAAGAAAAATTCATCAGAAAAGCAAAGTTAATTTTTTGAAAAATATATTCCAAAATCGCATTGGGTATGTTATACTAAAATCGTATGATTATAATTAATCTACAATACTTAGTGATGGATATATAATGTTCAGGAATAAAAAATTTTAAGGAGTTGCACAAATGGTATTTGCAGATTTGTTCTTTATCTACTTTTTTCTGCCCTTGTGCCTTATTTGCTATTTCGCGGCTAAAAAGCTCGAAACAAGAAACAAGGTGCTAATAGTATTTTCTCTCATCTTCTATGCATGGGGAGAGCCTATCTGGATAATTCTTCTCTTATTTAGTGCGGCGTTCAACTGGATAATGGGTATGCACATAGGTGCTAACCGAAATAAACCAAGAGGTAAGATATTTATAGCTACAGCTATATCTGTCGATATACTTCTTCTTTTGATATTCAAGTATACTGGCTTCTTCGCAGAAACCTTTAACGGTATTTTCCACGCATCAATTCCTGTTCCACAGATTGCCTTACCGATAGGTATAAGCTTCTATACCTTCCAGGCAATCTCATATGTTCTCGATTGTTATTGGGAGAATGTTAAGCCTCAAAGACAATTCAGTAAATTCCTACTTTATCTGTCACTTTTCCCACAGCTTATCGCTGGTCCTATTGTTCGATATAGTGTTGTTGAGCAAGAGGTTTCTAAGCGTAGAGTTACTGCAACCGACCTCAGCGAAGGTGCATTGAGAATTATTGTTGGTTTAGCAAAGAAAGTTATTATTGCAAATAACCTCTATGCTATCGTAACACAATTCTTTGGTCAGGATATTTCTACACTTTCCACTCTTGGAACCTGGTATACTGTTATAGTATATTCAATGTATGTATATTTTGATTTTAGTGGATATTCAGATATGGCTATCGGTCTTGGCAGAATGTTCGGCTTCCATTTTGACGAAAACTTCAAGTATCCATTTGCCTGCAAGACTATCGCAGAATTCTGGCAGAGATGGCATATTTCCCTTGGTTCATTCTTTAGGGATTATCTCCTCTATGTTCCTATTTTCGGCAAGAATAGAAAATATTTCAGCCTTTTCCTTGTATGGTTCTGCACAGGTATGTGGCATGGTGCTGCATGGAACTTCATTCTATGGGGACTTTACTTCGGCTTCTTCATTTTCTTTGAGCAAAAGCTCGGCAAAAAACGAATAAAGAAGTGGCCACTATGGTGGAAGCACATTTATAGCAAGCTTGTTATTATAATCGGCTTCGGCATATTCTACTTTGAAGATATGGGACAGCTTGGACAGTTCTTCCTCAATATCACTGGTATAAGCATGATTTCAAACGGAAGTCCATTTGCAGACCAGCTCACTTGGAACTCCTTTGTAAATAACTGCTTCCTTATTATTTTTGCAATGGTTGCTTGTATGCCTGTTCTCCCTGCTATCAAGAAATTCTTCTTCGAGAACAGAAACAACACAATCTATGCTCTTGGCAGAATGGGTTCAACCGTATGCTGTGGTGTACTCCTTGTAATATCAAGTATTTTGCTTGTTGATTCTACAAATAACCCATTCCTCTACTGGAGATTCTGATTTAAACCTCGATTTGTGACATACTGAAAGGACTGTTAATATGCAAGATGACAGACAAAGACCACAGCCTGCACGAAGACAGAACGGTATGAGCAGACGAGCCTTAGAAAATGGCTTTTCGACCATATCCGTACTTATTCTGATGCTTCTTATGGTTATTGGTGTAGGTTTTTTAATATTCTTTCCACGCTCTAAGCAATCTGTTATTGAAAAGCGTGAATTGACAACTTTTCCGAGCTTCTCCTTTGCCAGCTACTTTAGTGGGGAGTTTACTGCTGGCGTAACAAAATGGTATGATGACACTGTTCCATATCGTGATGATTTCAAAAATATGGGCAACAATATCAAGGGACTTTTTGGCATTACAACCAATGATACTGCTATTATTATAGGCAAACCCGTTAAGCCTGTTAAGAATAACAGTAGTTCAAGCGAGCCTGAAGCCTCAAAATCAGACACAACAAGCAAGAGTGATACCTCTACAGCAAGCCAGAGTGAGGAAACTTCTGAAAAAGACCAGAAGGACTTCCGACAAGAAGAGGCTGAGGGCGGTTACGAAAACGGTATGCTCATTATAAACCAAGACGGTCATTGGCGTGGACTTGAGCTTTTCGGCAATGGTTCTGGAAACAATTATGCCTCAAGCCTTAATGAGCTTAATAAACAGCTTGGTGGCAAGGTTAAGGTTTATTCTATGCCAGCACCTCTTGCAAGTGAATTCTATACTCCTGCTAACTTTGCAGACTATTCTGCAAGCCAAGAGGATTGCTTTAATAATATCGCCTCTAAGCTTGATGAAGGCATAACTTCGGTTAATATTTCAAGTGTTCTCAGAAAGCATACAGAAGAGCCAATTTACTGCCGTACAGACCATCACTGGCAGGCACTTGGTGCATACTATGCTTCAGAGGCTTTTGCAAAGGCTGCTGGTGTAGATTTCGCTGATATAAGCAAGTATAAAAAGGTCGATACTGAGGGCTATGTTGGTACTCTTTATGCGTTCTCAGGCGATTCAAGACTTCTCAACGACCCTGAAACCTTCACCTACTATGAGCCATCAGCTAAGTATACAACCTACTATTACGACCAAAGCTTTAATTACCAAGGCAGTTGGGCATTGCTCAATGAGGTTGATGTTGCAAACTCTTACCTCAGATATATGGGCGGTGACAGCTATGTTGTCAAGGTTAAAACTGCTGTAAATAATGGCAGAAAGCTGGTTGTTGTTAAGGATAGCTACGGCAACGCTGAAATTCCATTCTATACAAGCTCCTTTGAGGAAATTTATGTAGTTGATGTAAGATACTTCGAGAGAAATCTTGTAAACTTCATTAAGACAGTTGGAGCAACAGATGTTCTCTTCACAATGTCGGCATATTCAGTTGTCGGTGATAATGCAGACAATATTGCAAATCTTATAACTCAGGATTCATCAAGCACAATAGTTGATGAACAGGTAACTAAAAAAGAGGAAGGCACCGACTAATCACAAAGTTTATGCACCCACAGCTCAAGTACTTAGCTGTGGGTGCATAAGACTATCAAAAACTATTTATTTAGATAGGTGTTCATCGCAATATAAGGAGGTAAATAAAATGCAGGAATTGAATTATCCATTCGACCCGTCATATATCATTAAGAAACGCAAGTCTATTAAGCGTGAATTACTTGCAGATGGCTCGGCAAGAATCAAAAAGAAAATCGCCGTTTTTGGTGGTTCTACAACAAACGAAATTATAAATACTCTTGAGCTTTTTCTGCTAAATGCTGGCATAGAAGCTGAATTTTATGAGTCAGAATATGCACAGTATGAACAGGACGCAGTTTTTCCAAGTGAGGAGCTTATCTGCTTTAAGCCCGATATTGTCTTTGTTCATACAACAAACCGTAATATCCGCAATCTTCCTGAGGTTACAGACAGCAAAGAAATTGTTGATGAAAAGCTAAAGGCTGAATTTGCCCGTTTCGAGAATATCTGGAACAGCATAAGAGATAAGTTTCATTGTCCTATCATTCAAAATAACTTTGAAATGCCATTCTATCGCCTTATGGGCAACAAGGATTGCTCAGATTATCGTGGCAGAACGAATTTTATAAGTCGTCTTAATCAGGCTTTTTACGATTTCGCAGAAAAGACCGAGGGCTTTTATATCAATGATATTAACTATCTTTCTGCCGATTATGGTTTGAAAGAATGGTCGAATCCAAGCTTCTGGAATATGTATAAGTACGCTATGTGCTTTGAGGCTATTCCATCCTTGGCTTTCTCTGTGTCTAATATCATTAAGTCTATTTTCGGCAAGAATAAAAAGGCTCTTGCTCTCGACCTCGATAACACCCTTTGGGGCGGAGTTGTCGGTGATGACGGCGTAGATGGAATAGAAATCGGTCAAGAAAATGGCGTTTCACAATCTTATTATGAATTCCAAAGCTACATCAAACAGCTTAAATCTCTCGGAATAATCCTCACTGTATGCTCAAAGAATGACCACGAAAACGCTATCGCAGGACTTAATCACCCTGAGGGCGTACTCAAGCCAGATGACTTTATAATCATCAAGGCAAACTGGGAAAACAAAGACAGAAACATTGCAGAAACCGCCGCAGAGCTTAATATTCTGCCTGAAGCTATTGTTTTTGTTGATGATAACCCAGCCGAAAGAGAAATTGTCAAGGCACAGTTAAAGGGCGTACAGGCTCCTTTAATGGATTCTGTCGAAAACTACATCACTACAATAGACAGAAGCGGATTTTTCGAGGTTACTACATTTAATGAGGACGACCTCAAGCGTAATGAAATGTACAAGGAAAATGCTATGCGAAATGCACAGCAAGCCTCTTTCGCTGATTACGGCGAATATCTCAAGAGCCTTGATATGAAGGCAACTATCGGCGATTTTATTCCTGTATATATAGCAAGAATTACACAGCTTACTAGTAAGATTGAACTGGGTGCTCTTATTAGTA
>ERZ827492.3071-NODE-3071-length-10876-cov-2.841419_pt1 | contig 10876 bp, 10 predicted proteins | sample MGYA00519704_ERZ827492 | MGnify/ENA primary metagenome ERZ827492 (study PRJEB31778, sample SAMEA3449325) | human gut metagenome | biome: human gut; feature: human-associated habitat; material: faeces | place: United Kingdom | collected 2010/2012 ...
GTGGATTGCATCGAGCAGGGCGTCAAAGAGGTGGTCGGCACCCTAATCGTCCAGTTCGGTAGCTACGGCAAAGCGCCGTGGGTAGAGCAGGTGACGCTGGAGCAGATGGCAAGCCGCTATAAAAAGGAGGGCATCTGAGGGTGAAACACATTTACCTGAATTTGAAGCGGTTCGACGTGCCTGTGGGACTGGGGGGCGTGAACCGCCTGGCGCCGGTAGCCAGCTGGGGCCGCGCCATCGTGGAGGGCACCCAGCAGGCGCTGAAACAATACGACCCCGCCGGGGTGAACTTCACCATGTACCTGCCCGAGGCCCATCTGCCGGCCGCGGCCGCGGCCCTGTGCGAAAACAGCCCCGTGAAGCCGTTGAGGAGGTTGAGCGATACGGCAAGGAGCATATAAATGGCGCTGAGCTGGAGAACGGACTTAAACATTGAGCCGCTCGAGGCGAACTCGCCGCAATAAATCATCGAGGCGAGCAGCGCAACTGTGAACGCTATCGGGAGAATGATGTTCAGCTTTGATTTCTTGGTCATTATCACACCTTCTCCTTTGTTTTCTCTCCGAAGAGGCCGTTAGGCTTAACAAGCAGCACAAGAATAAGAATGATGAAAGTGAAAACATCGCTGAATTCCGATATGCTGCTGCCCTTGACAAAAGTCTCGATAAGGCCGATGATGAATCCGCCTATGAGCGCGCCGGGGATGCTGCCAATACCGCCGAAAACGGCCGCGACGAAGCATTTAAGACCCGGGAGCGAGCCGGAGAGAGGATACACCGACGGACGCGGAGTGAAATATAAGATAGAACCGATCGCCGCAAGAGCGCAACCGATAACAAAAGTCATGCTTATAACGTAGTTTATCTTAACGCCCATGAGCTGGCTGGTCTCAAAATCCTTGGAGACGGCTCTCATAGCCATGCCTATCTTGGTCTTATTGACAAGCAGCACAAGGCACACGACGAGCACAATGGTCAGAATGGGAGTTATGAATGTAACTATCGAGGTCGAGACATCGCCTATGGTTATCCTCTTATTAAGGAAGTCGATGCTCGGGTAGGATTTCGGCTGAGCCGAGAAAAGATATGTCGCAAAATTCTGAAGGAAATACGACACGCCGATAGCGGAGATCATTATCGACATCCTCGGCGCATTACGCAGAGGCTTGTACGCTATCCTCTCGGTAAAAACGCCGAGCAGGACGGTAGCGACTATAACGATGATGATAGATATATACCACGGTATCATGAGATCCGTCATGCAGATTATCATAAAGTAGCCCGCCATCATGAATATATCGCCGTGGGCGAAGTTTATCAGACGCAGGATGCCGTAAACCATCGTGTAGCCGATAGCTATCAGCGCATAAATGCTGCCTATCGAGATGCCTGTCAGACAGTTCTGAAAGAAAGTGGTCATGGGCTTACCCCCTGTTAAGAATCGGGTACGAAAAAGTCAAAACGGCGAGGGCAAGCTGCTCCTCGCCGTTTAATTAATCTGTTAAAATGCCGCTTATGCTGCGGTGAAGGTGCCGTCGGTCTTCTGAGTGCCGATGAACTTGAAGCCGCCGTCGGTCATGGTCTTGATATAAGCCATGTCCTTATTAGCGTCGCCGTTCTCGTCGAAGGTGATGCCGCCGGTAACGCCTGCATAGTTGACAGCCGCAAGGGAATCTCTGAGAGCTTCCTGAGTGAGATTGTCAGCCTTGAGGCCCTTGAGAGCCTCGATAACGGTCATGTAAGCGTCGTAGCCGAGAGCGGAAACCGCCGCGACGGTGTCGTTGTCGCCGTTGAGCTTGAGATTCTCGGGGTCGCCGTTAAGGAATGCCTTGTAGCCCTTAACGAACTCCGCAGCGCCCGCATCGTTCTCATCAAAGAAGGTGGAGAATGCAACGCCTTCGCAGTTCTCTTTGCCGGCGTTCTTGATGATGGTCGCGTTCTCCCAGGTATCACCCGCCATTATCTTGGAGGTGATGCCCATTTCCTTAGCCTGCTTGATGAAGAGGCCCGCAGTCTGGATCGAGGAGGGAACGAATATTACATCGGGATTCGCTGCCTTGACGGAAGCAAGGATAGCGTTGAAGTCTGTCTCGTTGGTATTGTAGGTGCCCTCGTAAGCGATGGTGCCGTTCTTCTCAAACGCAGCCTTGAAATAGCTTGCAAGGCCGGTGGAGTAATCGTCGCCGTTCTGATTGATGACAGCGGCAGTCTTGGCGCCCTGGGACTGAGCGTAGTTTGCCATAACGGTGCCCTGGAAGGGATCAAGGAAGCAAACGCGGAAATAGAAATCATTGTCCGCGGTGACCTGCGGATTGGTGCAGGAGCAGCCGACGGCAACTATCTTGTTATCCGCAAAGGTGGAGCCGGCGGCGATCGAAACGCCCGAGCCGTAGGAGCCGAGGACTGCTGCGACCTTCTTGCTGACAAGGGACTGCGCAGCGGTAACGGCGGCAGCCTTATCGGACTGATTGTCGACCTCGACAAGCTCTATCTTATACTCTGTGCCGTCGATGGTGACGGTGGGAGCAATTGAATTGGCGTATCTGATGCCGAGAACTTCCTGCATACCGCCTGCGCCGTTCTCGCCGGTGGCAGGCTCAAAAACGCCGATTTTGATGACATTACCCTCAATAGTGATCGGTGTGGCTGTCTTATCGCCGCCGGTCGGCTTATCTTCACCGCCGCCGCACGCTGCGAAGCAGCAAACGACAAGAGCTAGGGCCATAAGGATGGCAAGTAACTTTTTCATGTGCATAACCTCCGTTAAAAAGATATGAATCAAAGGGCTTGACCGCCCCAGGAATCCGAAAACAGTTTTACTTCCTTAAAGTAAAAAATATTATTGAATATTATACAACATCAAATCGTATAATGCAATAGGAAACTTGAAAAAAGTTATTTTTTTGTTCAAATTTTACGACGTTTTTGCATTTTCGCAACCGTCATCATGCAAAAAAGAAAGAGCCGCCGCTTAAAAGCGGCAGCTCGGTGCAATTTTATGCAGTTTCTTTTAATTCTCTTTCAAGCCAGATGCAGCCGATCTCTATCGCGCTGTAGAGACCGCGGCGCTCCGCCTTTTTGACTATCTTATCCTTCATGCGGACATCGGGGTCAGTGTTGACAAGCTGGACAAGGACTCTGTCCGCCACCTCGACGCCCTTGACCTCGCGGGTGCTTGTTATCTGAAGGATAGCAACGTAGGGGTCGCTCATGTAGCCGTAATAAATGGTCTTGCCGTTTCTGACGAGCGGCCTGCCCTTATACATAAGAAACTCGCTCTTCTTTGCCATTGACTATCATCTCCTTGGGTTTACTTTATACCGAGATAACACTTCACCATAGCCTGAAGAAGCTCGTCTCTGTCGAGTCTCCTGACAAGGCTGCGGGCGTTGTTGTGGGTAGTAATATAGGTCGGGTCCTCAGAGAGGATATAGCCGACAATCTGGCTGATGGAATTATACCCTTTCTCGTTCAGAGCCTCATAGACCGCCAGCAGATTCTTTTTCATCTCCGCCTCGTTCTCATCCTTGATCGAGAATTTTATTGTTTTATCAGTCATTTCGGTCACCTCCGTACCCAAACATTATATAACACCTTTCGGAATAAAACAATGGTTTTTTTAAAATTTTATTTTTCTTTAATAATTAGCTTACTTTAAGCCCTCAGGACAACGCCTATCTTATCGAGGTTGGCAAGAATTGAATCTATCCAGCTCTGCACCTCGTCCATCTCGAGAGTTCTGTCCATGGCGGCAAAGACAAGGCGCACGGTGATGCTCTTGATGCCGAGCTTCTCATAGGTGTCTATAACCTTGGCGCTCTCAAGCTCCTTGATGCCGAGCGACTGCCAGCAGCTCTCGATATCGGAATACTTGGTGTTGCCCGCAAGGACGAGCGAGAGATCGTAATAGGTGGACTGCTGAGTGCTGGGCTCGCGGAACATGATGGGATTCGCCTTGACAGCGTGGAAATCGTTCATGTCTATCTCGAAGCAGACCGCTGCGGCGACCTTGTCGAGCTTCGCGCGGTTGGCGGGGTGAAGAGCGCAGATCACGCCTACCTTCTTGCCGTCGACGGTTATCTCGGCTGTATTCTTGGGATGCTGCCAATTATGCTCGGGAGCTATCTTATTATATACGACTTTCGCCTGCTTTATTTCACCGACAAGGCAATTGATAATCTCGACCGCCTTGAAGTAGAGAGCCTTTTCGTCGCCGCTCTTATCATAGAGCACCACACCGAGGCGCTTGCGTTCCTTGCAGATGCCGTTCTCATCGAGACCGTCGACAACTCTGCCTATCTCGAATATGCCGTATTTATCGGCGAAATCCTTATTCTCGGAAGCGTCAATGAGAAGCGTAGGCAGCATGGAATTCCTCAGATTGCCGTTCTCGGAATTCTCGATATTGAGCACTTTGACGTTATCCTCAACGTCGATGCCGAGCTTCTTGCACTTCCTGCCGTCGCACCAGAGGTAGGAGTTGACCTCATGCAGACCGAAGGTCTTGACAAGGATATCCTTTGCCTCCTCGTCCTCAAGCCTGCCGTAATCGTTGGGCACGGGCTTGAGCGGGCTGCGGGTGGTGGTTATCTCAAAGTTGTCGTAGCCGTAGATTCTGGTTATTTCCTCGATGATATCCGCCTTCATGGTGACGTCCTTGGTAGCTCTCCATGAGGGAACACTGACGGTGTAATCATCGCCGCTGCGCTCAACACCGAAGCCGAGAGCGGTGAGGGTCTTCTCTATCTGCTCATTGCTGATATCAATGCCTGTGTATTTGTCTACATACTTCTTATCGAATGAGATCGAAACGGGCGGATACTTCCTGACGTATTCGTCGGTGAGCTTTGAAGCGACCCTTGCGCCCGGGTCTATCGAGCGGACAAGCTCGACAAATCTGCCGACTGCGTCCATGGTAAGCTCGGGGTCGAGCATCTTCTCATACCTTGCGCTGGCGTCGGTTCTGTGGCCGAGCCTTGAGGAGGATTTACGCACGCTCACGCCGTCGAAATTCGCCGACTCGAGCACAACGCTGCCCGTATCCTCGACTATCTCGGAGTCAAGGCCGCCCATGATGCCCGCAATGGCGACAGGCTCGCTGCCGTTGTAGATCATCAGGGTATCCTCGTCGATATCCCTCTCAACGCCGTCAAGAGTAGTGAACTTCATCTTCTCGGCGGGGGTGGTGACGACGATATTGCTTATCTTATTCGCATTGAACGCATGAGTAGGCTGACCTATCTCAAGCATGATGTAATTTGTGACGTCGGCAAGCAGGTTGATGCCTCTCATGCCGCAGTAATACAGACGGATACGCATATCGAGCGGGCTTTTGTTGAGCGTGATATTATCCATCTTGATGCAGGAATATCTGTAGACCAGATCCTCTCTGCCGACGGTGACATCGACCTTCTCATCGCCGTCATAGGAGATATCGCCGAGCTTCAGGGGCTTCAGCTCCCTGCCGGTGATAGCGGCGAACTCCCTCGCTATGCCGTAGTGACCCCAGAGGTCGGGGCGGTTGGTGAGCGATTTATTATCGACCTCAAAAATGATATCGTCTATAGGATAGATGCTCTTGAGGTCGGTGCCGTTGGGGGCGTCGGTGTCAAGATCCATGATGCCGGAGTTGTCGTCGCTCAGACCCAGCTCCTTCTCGGAGCAGCACATACCCTCGGACTCAAAGCCCGCGACCGTTGCGACCTTTATCTCGCCGCCGCAGACTCTGCCGCCCGCAAGCGCAAGGGCGACCTTCATGCCGACCCTGACATTAGGGGCGCCGCAGACGATATTGCAGACCTTGCTGCCGATATCGACCTTGAGCAGGTGGAGCTTCTTTGAATTCGGGTGCTCCTCGACCGAGATGATCTCGCCGACGACGACATTCTGCACGTCCTCGCCCTTGACGATTATCTCCTCGACCTCGGCGGTGGAGAGGGTGAAGCCCTCGATAAGCTGCTTGACATCGAGACCGTCAAGGTCAACGTAATCTTTAATCCAATTTATTGAAACAAACATACTTACGCCTCCTCGCTTTCGTCAGACGGTCTGGTGAATGATTTGTCGGTGAACTGCGACAGCGCCTTGAGGTTGCCGCTGTTGAATACTCGGATATCCTTGATGCCGTACTTCATCATTGCGAGCCTCGTCAGACCGAGACCGAAGGCGAAGCCGGTGTATTTCTCAGGGTCAACGCCGCCGAGCTTGAGGACATTGGGGTGAATCATGCCGCAGGGGCAAAGCTCGAGCCAGCCGGAATTCTTGCAAGAGGGGCAGCCCTCGCCGCCGCATATAAGGCACTGGATATCAAGCTCAAAGCCCGGCTCGACGAACGGGAAAAAGCCCGGACGCAGCCTGACGGTGACATCCTTCTGGAACACCTCAGAGAGCATGGTCTTCATAAAGTAGATGAGGTTTGAGATCGAAACATCCTTATCGACCATCATGCCCTCCATCTGGAAGAAGGTATTCTCATGGCAGGCGTCGATCTTTTCGTTTCTGAAGCAGCGGCCGGGGAAAACGGCTCTGAGCGGATTGCCCTGCTCGAGCGAAGCGGCATACTTGCGCAGAATGGTATTCTGAGCGGCGGAGGTGTGGGTCTTGAGAAGCTGACCATTGCTCAGATAATAGGTATCCTGCATATCTCTGGCGGGGTGATGCTTCGGGATATTGACGCCCTCGAAGCAATTGTAGTCGTCGGTGACCTCGGAATAATCCTCTATCGAGAAGCCCATGTTGAGGAAGATATCCTCAAGCTCCCTCTGCACGAGGGTAATCGGGTGATATGAGCCGAGCTCGGTATAGACGGGCATTGACTCGTCATAGCTCTCGGCGGATTCAATGAGTCTCTGCTCCTCGAGCTTCTTGAGCTCCTCAAACTTCTGAGCAAGCGCATTCTCAATGAACTGCTTGGTCTCGTTTATACGCTGGCCGGCTTCCTTCTTCCTGTCGTTGGGGACATTGCGAAGCTCCTGCATGAGACCGGAGACGTGACCCTTTTTGCCGAGGAACTCTATCCTGAGCTGCTCAAGGTCGGACGAAGCGGCGATCTCGGCGGCTCTCTGCTCAAAGAGTTTCCTAAGCTCTGCCGGTTTTTCAAACATTTTGATCAATCCTTTCAACTGCTGTTAAGCTGTTACCTGAATAATATTAAATCCCCCGTTGTCATAAGACAACGAGGGACGAAAAATATCCGCGGTACCACCCTGCATTCCCGATAGCTCGGGCGCTTGAAACAGATAACGGTTGCTGCCGTCGGAGCCTACTGAATTCAGCCCCGCCGCTCCCGGGTGAACTTCGGCGAACGCCGTGCGACCCGCTTCCAGCCGATGACGGATCCTCTCTGACGCACTTGAGATTCGCTTACTCTCCCGATCACTGCGTTTATATATCGCTAATAATATAACACATTATTTTGCCTTTTGCAAGAGGTAAAACGCTTTTATTTTGTTGCAGCGGCACAATGAAATTTGTGGATATTATACTGTTTGGAGGCTGACGTCAAATCCTTTTCAGCAGCTTATAAAATTCTCCGTACTCATCCGCACCGTCAAACAGCACCTCGGTGAAGCCGAATTTGCGATAAAGATGAAGAGCGTTGGCGTTGTCTTTATCAACACCGATGGCGGCTTCCGCAAAGCCCATTTCTTTTGCCTTCTCAATGAGAAAAGCAAGCATTGCGCTGCCTATGCCGCGATTACGGTACTCCTTTTTAACTATCATCCTTGAGATATAAACTCTCCTGCCGGGGATAGTGTAATCGGGGTCGTCGGCCTCCAAGACAAGGGCGCCCTCACCGATAAATTCGCCGTTTATCTTATAGATGAATACAAGACGGTTGCCGGACGCTATCTCGCTTCGCCACGTTTCCGTAAGCGGCTGGGTTTTCATATTCCAAATGTTTTGGCATCTTCCGTATTCCTCGAGCTTCAGCGGCTCAATGGTAATATCGGCATTTTTTCTTCTTATCATGGTTTTTCCCTTCCGCTTTAGCACAGCCGCCGACCCTCGGTCGCTTCGTGACGGCATCCATCGCCGCTTCCTCATAATGCTGAGAGCCTTCAGGCTCAATAACGAGTTTTACCCTTGCACAGTAAAAATACGCAATGTGATCGCCGACGAGCCTTTGACGGTTAAACCGAATCGAATACTCCCCGGGGAACCCATGCCACAGCCTGTTTTCTTCCTGCGCGGCATTATTTCTGAGATGTGCAGGCATCACTTTCAGCTTCTTATTTCTCGGCAAAACCGCTTTTTTCATTTATCACATCATAAGCGTGAGATCATTTGCGAATTCACCGGCTATTTCGTCGCTGACGGAGAAGCCCAGGACAGCCAGGACTATCAATGTTATTATGCCGACAGCAATGCCGCAGACCTGTGTTATCAGCATCGCCTTGCCGAAATTAGCCCTGTTTTTATCAGTCTTGTCAAGGGCAAAGACTATCATAATTATAAACCCCGCCGTGGGTATGGTGCTGAGAATAAGCCAAAGGATATATTTGCCGACACTCGTCACGGGTGCGGAATTATCAGCCTGACCGGGCTGATTATACGGATTATAATGCTGATACGACTGATCGTACTGCTGATACTGCTGCTGCGGAGGCTGCTGATAATTCGGTCGGCTGTATGTTTCCTGCGGCTCCGGCTGAACAGGTGCGCCGCAGTCAGTGCAGAATTTTGTGCCCTCCTTGACTTCCTTACCGCAGTTTTTGCATACCATAGAAATCTCCTCCTTTTATTTTATCATTTCATTGAACTGCTCTTCGGTTATTATCGTAACCCCGAGCGACTGCGCCTTGGTCAATTTGCTGCCGGCGCTCTCGCCCGCAAGCACATAATCCGTTTTCTTTGACACCGAGGACGCCGTTTTGCCGCCGAATTTCTCGATTATCTCGCCTGCCTCATTGCGGGAATAGGTCGGCAGAGTGCCCGTTAGCACAAAGGTCTTGCCCTCGAAACGGTTGTCTGTTTTTTCTCTGAGAGAATTCATATTCACGCCGAGCGCCGCCAGCGCCTCAATCTCGCTCCTCGACTGACCGAGGGCAAAGAAATCCGCAACGCTCTGTGCCATTATGCCGCCGAAGCCGTCGATAGCGCACAGAGCCTCGACATCCGCCTGCATTATCGCCTGCATCGTGCCGAAGTGATCGGCAAGCAGCTTGCCCGCCTTTTGGCCGACGTGACGTATCCCGAGGGCGAAAACGAGCTTCGAGAGGTCGTTTTTCTTGGAATTCTCTATAGCGTTTATCAAATTCTCGGAGGATTTATCCTTGAAGCCCTCAAGGGTCATAAAATCCTCTTTTTTGAGCGTATAAATATCGCTCGCCTTGGTCAGCAGCCCGCAAGAAACGAGCTTCTCAAGCACGGCGTCGCCCATACCCTCGATATCCATTGCGTCACGGGAGCAGAAATGGATGAGGTTACGCAGAAGCTGCGCCGGGCACTCGGGATTGACGCATCTGACCGCCGCCTCGCCCTCCTCACGGATAACGGGAGCACCGCACGAGGGACAGACCTCGGGCAGGGTGAATCTCTCCGAGCCCTCGTCGTGCGAAACGACCTTGACGACCTCCGGAATTATATCGCCCGCCTTGCGGATAACAACTCTGTCGCCGATCCGGATATCCTTTTCGTTGATAAAATCCTGATTATGGGGCGTTGCTCCCGAGACGGTCGAGCCTGAAACGAGCACCGGCTCAAACACGGCGGTCGGGGTCAGCACGCCCGTTCTGCCGACGGCGACCTCGATATCGACCACCCTTGTCTCCTTCTCCTCCGGCGGATACTTGAACGCAAGCGCCCAGCGGGGGAATTTGGCTGTGCTGCCTATCTCGGCGCGCATGGCGAAGGAATCGGTCTTGATGACCGCCCCGTCGATGTCATAGGGCAGCGAGCTTCTGATCTCGCCTATTCGGTTAAGCTCCGCCTCGATCTGCTCGACGGTGGTGAATTTATTATAGAACGGAATGGTCTTGAAGCCCAATTCCTTGAGAAAATCAATGGACTGCTTATGCCCCGTCAGCTCGTCGCCGCCGTAGCGCTGGACGTTGAAAACGAATATATCAAGGCTTCTTGAAGCGGTGACGGCGGGATTCTTTTGCCTGAGCGAGCCCGCCGCGGCATTGCGGGGATTTTTGAAGGGCTTCTCGCCGTTTTGCTCCTGCTCGCCGACAAGGGCGGCAAAGACCTTCTTCGGCATATACACCTCTCCCCTAACCTCGATTGTGACGTCCTTTTTAAGGCGCAGAGGGATGGAATTGACAGTCCTGAGATTTGCCGTGACATTCTCGCCGGTCACGCCGTCGCCCCTGGTGGAGCCGCGCACAAGCACGCCGTTCTCATATTCGAGCGCAACGGAAAGGCCGTCTATCTTCGGCTCGACAACGAACTCCGCCTGCGGGAACTGCTCCCTGACCCTCGTGATGAATGCTTCGACCTCACCTAGGCTGAACGCATCCTGGAGGCTCTCGAGCGGCACGGTGTGAGTGACCGGCTCAAACAACCCCTCGGCGCTGCCGCCGACTCGCTGAGTGGGCGAATCTGGCGTGATAAGCTCCGGGTACTCCTTCTCAATCGAGGCAAGCTCACGCTGGAGCATATCATATTCGCTGTCCTCTATCTCGGGGTCGTCCTCGACATAATATTTGTGGCTGTGATAGTTTAACTGCGCTCTGAGCTCCTCGGCTCTGCGCTTTGCCGACTCAAACTGCATAAGCGTTACTTCCTTTGGTTTTGTTACGGTAATATTATATCAACTCCGCGCCGCAAAATCAACGGTTTTATTTGGTCACGGAGACATTCGGCACGCTGCCGACTATGACGGTCTGGGCGATGCAGAGCGAGGTCTGCACCTGTTCGGTCATACGCCTGCC
>ERZ827492.3076-NODE-3076-length-10859-cov-5.709552_pt1 | contig 10859 bp, 9 predicted proteins | sample MGYA00519704_ERZ827492 | MGnify/ENA primary metagenome ERZ827492 (study PRJEB31778, sample SAMEA3449325) | human gut metagenome | biome: human gut; feature: human-associated habitat; material: faeces | place: United Kingdom | collected 2010/2012 ...
GAGCCAGGATCAAACTCTCATATTTGATCTCTATTCGCTCAGCTCTCGCTGTGCTTTTCGCTTCGTTGTCCATCCTTGGAATCGACTTTTGTCTTTTCCTTGTCATTCTCAATGTATCGTTTTCAAGGTTCGCATGCCGCAGGGCCAGGAGTTCGTTCCCGTCGCTGACGACGATGTATATCATACCAAATGTCGTCCGGATTGTCAACACCTTTTTGGAAACTTTTTTCGCTTTTTTCTTCTTTTCTCTCCGAGGGCGCCGAAAGGGCGGAAATCACGCGATTTCCGCCCTTTCGATGATGCCGCCGCCCAGGCAGACGGGGCCGTCGTAGAGCACGACGGACTGTCCCGGCGTCACGGCGCGCTGCGGGGAATCAAAGCGCACGCACGCTTCGTCGCCCTGCATTTCCACGGTGCAGGCCTGATCCGTCTGCCGGTAGCGGATCTTGGCCGTGCAGGAAAAGCGCTCCGCCGGCGGGCGCCCGGCGAGGAACGTCATGCGCGAGGCGTGCAGCGCCCCTGCAAAGAGCAGCGGGTTGTCTTCGCCCTGGCAAACGAGCAGGCGGTTGCCCGCAAGGTCCTTGCCCACGACGAACCACGGCCGCCCGTCCCCGCAGCCGCCGATGCCCAGGCCCCGCCTCTGGCCGATGGTATAGAAGGTGAGCCCCTCGTGCCGGCCGACGACGCGCCCCTCCGGGTCGACCATGTCCCCCGGCTCCGTGGGCAGGAACTGTTTGAGGAACGGGCGGAAGCGCCGCTCCCCGATGAAGCAGACGCCGGTGGAGTCCTTCTTCTGCGCGGTGGTAAGGCCGTTCTCCCGCGCGATCGAACGGACCTCGGCCTTGGTCAGACCGCCCACGGGGAAGAGCGCGCGGGAGAGCTGCTCCTGCCGCAGCGCGTGCAGGAAGTAGGACTGGTCCTTTCCCGGGTCCGCGCCGCGCAGGAGGCGCACCTGGTCCCCTTCGCGGTCCAGGCGGCAGAAGTGGCCCGTCGCGATGCGGTCCGCGCCGCTGCGCATGGCAAAGTCCAAAAAGGCGCGGAACTTGATCTCCTGGTTGCAGAGCACGTCCGGGTTGGGCGTGCGCCCGCGGCGGTACTCCTCCAGGAAGTGCGTAAAGACCTTGTCCCAGTACTGCTGGCTGAAGTTGACGGTATAGTAGGGGATGCCGATGGCGTCGCAGACGTCGCGCACGTCCGCGTAGTCCTGCGTTGCCGTGCACAGGCCATCCTCGTCCTTCTCCTCCCAGTTCTTCATGAAGACGCCGAGCACGTCATAGCCCTGCTGCTTGAGCAGCAGCGCCGCGACGGAGGAATCCACCCCGCCCGACATCCCGACGACCACGCGCTCAGCCATTTTCATCCTCCGCAAACAGGGGCGTAGAGAGGTAGCGCTCGCCCGTGTCCGGGAGCAGAACGACGATGCGCTTGCCCGCAAACTCCGGCCGCTTGGCCAGGCGCACGGCGGCGCACAGGGCCGCGCCCGAGGAGATGCCGCACAGCAGCCCCTCCTCCCGCGCGAGCTCCCGGCCAAAGGCATAGGCCTCCTCGGTGGAGACGGTCAGGATCTCGTCCACGGCCGCGGGGTCGAAATTCCCCGGCACGAAGTTCGCGCCGATGCCCTGGATGCCGTGCGGGCCGGCCTTGCCGCCGGAGAGCAGCGGGGACTCCGCCGGCTCCACGCCCACGACATAGACACCCGGCTTTTCGGCCTTGAGCGCGCGGCCCGTGCCGGACACCGTTCCGCCCGTGCCGACGGTGGCCACGAAGACGTCCACCTGCCCGTCCGTGTCGCGCAGGATCTCGCGCGCGGTCTGCGCGTGGGCGGCGGGGTTGGCCGGGTTGTCGAACTGCGAGGGCATGAAGGCCCCCGGCGTCTCGCGCAGGATCTCCTCCGCGCGCGCCACGGCGCCGCCCATGCCCGCCTGCGCGGGCGTGAGCTCGATGTGCGCGCCCAGGGCCTTGAGGAGCTTCTGCCGCTCGACGGACATGGAGGCGGGCATCGTCAGCACGAGCGAATAGCCGCGCAGGGCCGCGACCATGGCAAGGCCCACGCCCGTGTTGCCGCTCGTGGGTTCCACGATCGTGGCGCCGGGGCGCAGCAGACCCTTCTCCTCCGCGTCGAGCACCATGGAGAGCGCGACGCGGTCCTTCGCGCTGCCGGCGGGGTTGCACTTTTCGAGTTTGGCGAGCACGGGCTCTATGCCGTGCCGCTGCGCGATGCGGCCCAGCCGCACAAGAGGGGTGTTGCCGATCAGATCCAACGCGCTGTCCGCGATTTTCATGCCGCTGACCTCCATTTCGTCACTCCACAAAGGCGTCGTAGATGTTCTGGGTATCCGCCTCGTCCGAGACCAGGCGGTGGAGGACCTCGCCGCTGTCCATGCCCGTCTGCACGAGCACCAGGCCCTTGTCCACCTGGTAGAAGGCGTAACCCTCGCCGCACTCGACGACGACGCAGTTGCTCAGTTCCATGCCGCCGGCCGTGCCGGAGTAGTTCACCGCGACGACGCGGCTCTGCCCCATCTCGCCGCTGAACTCCATGCCCACGGCGCAGTTTGCGGGCAGGACGAGCACGTCCGAGCCGCCCGCCTCCACGGAGGCAAAGCGCAGGTTGCCGCCCGCGTCCAGATAGTAGCCGTAGACGTCGCCCTGGGGCGAGCCCGTCTCCGGGTCGTAGGCGAACTGCGCGCAGAGCATCTCCGGCCGCGCGCTCGGGGCCGAGCCCGTGACCCAGGTCACCGTGGCGTTCTCATCCTCGATGACGAGGATGCGCCCGGCGCGGGGCACGAAGGCGGAAAGGCTCGCGCTCGGGACCGCGCCCTCGTCAAAGGGGCCGAGATTCGGGTCCGGCGTGGGCGAGGGCGTGGGCGTCGCCGACTCCGCGGGCGTCTCCTGCGCGCCGGCGTCCGGCGTGGGCGTGGCCTCGGTCAGGGCGGAGTTCTGCGGCGACTGCAGCGAAATGCCGCCCGGGAAGGGCTCGCCCTCCACCGCGCTGGACAGGTAGAGGAAGAACCCGACCACCAGCGCGATCGCCAGCGACAGCGCGACAAAGGTCACCACCACCGCCGGGCGCGGCCCGCGCGATTTCTTGGCGTGGCTGCCCCCGCGGTGCGGCAGGGGATAGGTCCGGTCGTCCTCCTCGGCTGCGCGCTGCCCTGCCGGAGTCCGGCCCCCTGCCGACGGTCGGCCCCCGGCCGGAGGCCGGCTCCCTGCCGAGGGTCGGCTCCCTGCCGAGGGTCGGCTCCCGGCCGAGGGTCGGCTCCCGGCCGCGGGGGCGCGGACGCCGGCGGCCGGCTGGGCGCCGGCCTGGGGTCTGCCCGCGCCCTGCGCGCCCTGCAGGAGCGCGGCGCGGAACTCGTCGACCGTCTGGAACCGGTCCTCGGCGCGCACGGCCATGGCGCGCAGGATTGCGGCCTCCGCCTGGGGCGGGATGGCGATGCCCAGGCGCGAGGGCGGGACGAGGCAGTCGTTGTTCAGGCGCTCGAGCGATTCGGGGGGGATCTTCCCGGTCAGCGTGCGGTACATGGTCGCGCCCAGGGCGTAGATGTCGGTCCAGGGGCCCTGGTGGCCGCGGGAGCGGTACTGCTCCTCCGGCGCATAGCCGGGCTTCAGGATCACGGACATGCTCGTCTGCGCGCCCATGGACTGGCGCGCCGCGCCAAAGTCGATGAGCGTCACCTGGCCCGAGGTGGTCAGGAAGATGTTGTCCGGGCTGACGTCCCGGTGCAGCAGGCCCGCGGCGTGCACCGTGCGCAGGGCGTCCATGACCGGCAGCAGGATTCCGAGCATCTTGTTGAAGGGCACGGGCTTGCCGCCGCTGCGCACGAGGTATTGCTTGAGGGTGATGCCCTCCAAATAGTTCATCACGAGGTAGGCCGTGCCGTTTTCCGTGAAGAAGTCGCGCACGCCCACGATGTTGGGCGAGCCGTCAAACCGCGCGAGGGTCCGCGCCTCCTGCAGGAAGGACTCCAATCCGTCCGCAAAGCGCTTGGCCCCCTCGCCGGAAAAGGGCGTGACCATGTTGCTGCCCGGCGCGCGGGAGGCGCAGTCCTGCGGCATGTATTCCTTGATGGCCAGCTTGATTCCCAGCACCTGGTCCCGCGCGATATAGGTCGTGCCAAAGCCGCCGTGGCCGAGGCCGCGGCCGATCAGATATTTCCCGGCCAGGATCGTGCCCGGCGCGAGGTAATGCGGCGCCGCCGGGGGCGTTCCCTCCCGGTATCCGCAGAAAGGGCAGACCTCCGCCTGCCCCTTCTCCCGCATACATCCCAGACAAATCGAGTACTTGCGCACCAGCAAAACACCGCCTTTTGCTCATTTTCTCCTGCGCCGGCGCGAGAAGCGGCGCGCTTTAGTCGTCCTTGAGATCCTCCCAGGCAAAGCGCTCGCCGCACAGCGGCACAAAGAGCAGCGCCGTTTCGCTGATCTCGATGCAGTCGTAGGCGTTCAGCTCCTGGGGACTCAGGAGCTCCTGGCCGTTGACGTAGAGGATCGCCTTCCCCTCCCCGGGAATGAGGTGGAAGCTGCGGTTGCGCGGGTTGTAGGACAGAACGCCGTTCGTATCCCGCGAAACGCCCAGGTCCCCCTTCAGGCAGATGTCCATGGCCGAGGAGCGGCCGATGGTGTTGCGCTCCGCGTGGACCTCGTAGGCCTTGCCCTTGTTCGCGCCGGTGATCTGCACGAGCCAGCCCACCGGCGGGTTGATGCCCGTGTCGCGCGCAAGGCGCGCCACCGTGACCGAGTCCTCCGCCTCCGGCATGGGGGCCGGCGCGGCCGGGGCGACCGGCGCGGCCGGTGCGACCGGTGCGACCGGCGCTGCGGCGCGCGGGGAGGGCGCGGGCGCGTCGTAATCGTCCAGATCGTAGGCCTGCATCACGCGCTCGTCCACGGGGCGCTTGGCCACCGTGTATTCGGCCTCCACGCCGGAGGAGCGGGCGAAGCAATGGGGGCAGCGGTCGTATTTGCTCGGGTCGTAGTAGTGCCCGAATTCACAGCGCTTGAATTTCACAGCGATCAATCCTCCTCATCCTGTTTTTCCGGGGCCTTGTCGCGGACCTCGAACATGCAGCTGCGGTCCACGAGGTAGAAGATGTCCCCGCTGCGCAGGTCTGCGGCGTCCCCGTCGTTCAGGGGGCGGTCGCCCTCCAGGAATGTGCCGTTGCGGGAGTAGTTCTCCAGGATGAAGCACTTGCGCTCCGCGTCGTAGCGCACGGAGCAGTGCACGCGGCTGATGGTGGTATCCGACGCGTCAAAGACGAGCTGGCACCGCTGCGGATCGCGGCCGAAGAAGATCGTCTCCCCGCCAAGGGCGATGACCGCGCCGGCGTAGGTGCCCTTCAGGCCCACGATGTAGCCCCCGTGGCCGCGCTTGCTGGGCAGCACGTTCTCCATCAGGTTCGCGACGCCCCCGCGCCGCTGGATCAGGATGTAGGCCAGCACGCCGATGAAGGCCAGCGCCGCCAGGATGAAGATCACGAGCCAGACCGTGCCCATCCCGGAGGACCCGCTGTCCTCCTGCGTCACAAGGGGCGTGACCAGGATCGAGGGCGAGGGCGAAACCGAGGGCGCCGGCGTCGGCGTCGCGGAGGGCGAGGGCGTAAGCGACGCGCTCGGCGCCTCGGACGCCGTGGTCAGCGTCGCCATCTTGGCGGACACGCCCACGGAATTGAGCAGCTCCAGCGCCTCCTCGATGCGGATGGCGCCGTTGATGCCCTCGGTGTCGTCCATCTTCATCGTGGCGATGCCGATGACGTAGCCGTCCTCGTGCAGGAGCGGCCCGCCGGAGTTGCCCGCGTTGAGCGCGGCGTCGATCTGATAGTAGCGCACGCCGTTCCAGGTCGCCTTGCGGGAGACGATGCCCCGGCTGGCGCTGACGTCGCTCGGGTAGGAGGTGAGGGTGTTGCTGATGTCGTTGGTGGGAAAGCCCAGGGCGAAAACGCCGTCGCCGATGGAGACCATGTCCTCCGTGCCCAGGGGCAGGGGTTCGGCGTCGATGGGCGTCTCCAGTTTGAGCACGGCGATGTCCTTGTCCGCCGAGGAGGCTGCGACCGTGCAGGGGATCTCCGTATCCCGGCCCACCCAGACGTTGACCCCCTCCTCATTCGGGGAGACGACGTGGTAGTTCGTCAAAAGATAGGTGACGGGCGCACCCTCGCCCACGCCAAAGGCCGAGCCGAAGGAGACCACGGTCCCGTTTTCGTCCCGCGTCGCCACGCGGAAGACCGAGTTTGTCGCCTCGTCCAGCGTGACCGTTCCGGCCGCAAAGGCCGGCGTAGCGCTGAGCAGCAGCGCGGCGCACAGCAACAGCGCGGCAAGCCATTTCATCTTCTTCATCGTCTGCACCGCCTTATTCCACCGGGTCGCAGTAGAGCAGAACCACCGTCACGTTGTCCTGTTTGCGCTTGGCCTTCTGCCGGACCGCGGCAAGGAGCTCCTCCTGCGCGCCAAAGCCGCGGGAGGAGGCGAGAATTTCCGTCATCTCCTGCAGGGACAGGGTCTTAAACAGCCCGTCCGAGCAGAGCAGCACCCGATCGCCCGGGCGCAGCGGCACGGGCGAGACGTTGTAGTCCACAAGCTCCAGCTCCTCCAGGCCCACAAAGCTGGTCAGGTGCGCGCGCTCGGGATGGCTGCGCGCCTCCTCCATGGTCATGCGTCCCGCCTTGACCTCCTCCAGGAGCTCGGAGAAGTAGTTGTGGTCGCGGTTGAGCTGATAGAGCTTGCCCTTGCGGAAGAGATAGATGTGGCTGTCGCCCACGGAGACGAACCGCAGCCCGTCCGGAAGGACCGAGGCCGCGACCAGCGTCGTGCCGGCCAACTCCCCGGTCTTACCCGCAAACGCGTTGTAGACGGATTCGTTCGCGCGGTAGACGGACTCCACCAGCGTGTCGTCGTCCACACGGTCCGCGGCAAGATAGGCGCGCATGAACTGGATCGCGCCCAGGTTCGCCGCCTCGGCGCCGTTCTCCATGCCGCCCATGCCGTCGCAGACCACGGCCATGACGCCGTGGTCCCGCACGACCAGCTCCTCCTCCAGGGGGGTGATAGCAAAGGCGTCCTGCTGCTGGGCGCGCGTGCCGATGTCCTGCGCGTTGCCGATGGACAGGGCGATGCGGCCCACCACCGTGCTGCCGGGCGCGGCGGGCTGGACCGCCTCCGGCGCAGCGGGCGCCGGCCTTGCGGCGCGCTGGTTCTCCGGCTCGCGGTCCAGGGGCGTGAACTGCAATTCCTGCCGCGCGGCGGCCGGGAGCGCATTCTCCGAAAACTGCGGCCCCTCCGCCGGGAGCGGACCTTCCGCTTGGAGCGGGACTTCCGCAGAAAGCGGAGCGTCCGCGCTGCGCAGCCCGTCCGGGAAGAACGCCTCCGCCTCGTCCTGGGGACCGTCCGCGGCCGCGCGCTGCAGCGAGGCGTTGAAGACGAGCAGCACAATGCTCCCCGCAATTCCCGCCACCGCGACCAGCAACAGGATGACAATCTCTATCGGCATGGGAAACCTCCTCGTTTCGTACAGACTCCATTTCCATTATAGGGCAACTACCCGAAAAGTGCAACGACTAAGCCTTGCCGGTCTCCCGTGTTTGCAATTTCGCAACATCTTCGGCAATTCTGCGCGCAATCTCCTCCGCCGTGCCCGAGGCGTCCACCGCGAGGATGCGCGCCGGCTCCCGCTCGGCCAGGCGGCAAAACCCGGCCTCCACGCGGCGCAGAAACGCCTCGCCCGCGCTCTCGATCCGGTCGCGCTGGCCGCGCGCGCCCACGCGCCGGGCCGCCGCCTCCTCCGGCACGCGCAGCAGGTAGGTGCGGTCCGGCAGGCAGCCCGCAACGGCCTGCGCGTTGATCCGGCGGACCGTCTCCTCCCCCAGGCCCCGGCCGTAGCCCTGGTAGGCGAGGGAGGAATCCAGGTACCGGTCGCAGAGCACCGTCTCCCCGCGCTGCAGCGCCGGGAGGATCACGCGGCGCACGTGTTCCGCGCGCGCCGCGGCGTAGAGGTACGCCTCCGTCAAGGGGTCCATCTCGCTTTCCGGGTCCAGCAAAAGCGCGCGGATCTTCTCCGCCAGCGCGTTTCCGCCCGGCTCGCGCGTGACGGCCACGCGCTCCCCCGCCCTCTCCAATCTCTCCTGCAAAAGCCGGATCTGCGTGGTCTTTCCCGCTCCATCCATGCCCTCAAAGGTGATGAACACGCCCGTTTCCTCCTTATTCTGCCTCGTAAATCAGGGCGCGCAGGTCTGCCGCGCCGCGCACGAGGAAGGTCGCGCCGCTCTCGCGCAGCTCCGCCTCGCTCCCGAACCCGTGCAGGATGCCCGCCGCGTCGATGCCGTTCGCCCGCGCGCCGCGGATGTCGAAGCACCGGTCCCCGACCATCAGCGCGTTTCGGCCCAGGCGCTCCAGGACCGCGCGCACCATCGCGGGCTTGCTGTCCGTCTTTTCGCTCGGGTCCGGCGCGACGAGCATCTCCAGCAGCGGCAGGATTCCCTCCCGCTCGAGCAGGATGCGGGAAAAGCGCTCCGGCTTCCCGGTCGCCACGGCCAGGCGCACGCCCGACGCGTGCAGGTCGCGCAGCAGCTCCATCATGCCGGGATAGGGCTCGTACTCGAGCACGCCCTTCGTTTCGTACCGCTCGCGGTAGAGGCGCACGGCCTCCGTGGCCTGCGCGTCGTCCAGGCCGTAGAGCTCGGAGAACGCCGCGTGCAGCGGCGGCCCGATGAAGCGCCGGATGCGCGCCAGGTCGTCGTCCGGGAGGCGCATCCCCCGCAGCGCGTACTGCACCGAGCGGATGATGCCCACCGAGGTATCCATCAGCGTGCCGTCCAGGTCAAAGATCACGCAGTCATATCGCCTTGCCGCCATGGGCAATTCCCCCTTCCCGTTTGCGCCGAAGATCGCTTGCCCCGCGCCCTGCGCCGCGCGCAGCGCCTCCACGACCTCCTCTGTGACGCGCTCCCCCGGCGTGCACAGGGGCACGCCCGGCGGATAGATGCCGATGCTCGAGGCCGCGATGCCGCCCGCCGCGCGCTCCATCGGGACGTAGCGCACGCCGCCGAGCGCCGCCTCGCGCACGCTGCACGCGCGCGCGCCGCACAGGAGAGCCGGCTTGCGCGCCGGCTGCGCCTCCCCGCGCGGGAGCGCCTGCAGCGCCGCGCGCAGCGCCGCAAAGTCCGCCGCGCTGGACGCGATCGAGGGCAGGCACACGAGGCGCCGGTCGTCCGCCATCTCCACGTCCACGCCCGCGGCCCGCAGGCGCGCGGCCGCCTCCTCGCCGGACAGGCCCGTACCGCGCACGTCCAGGACCAAGCGCGTGGGGTCCGCGGGATACGCGGCGCAGAACTCCCGCGTCCGCGCAAAGCGCGCGTCCGTCCACAGCGCCTTCCGGAAGCGCGTGCAGGCCTGCGCCAGCCGCACGAGGTGGCCCTGCCCCTCGGCCTCCATCTCGTCCAGGCACCGCTCGATCGAGCGCAGCAGGAGCGAGGACGGGCTGGAGCTCTCCAGCAGCCGGTGCGTGCGCCGGACCTCCGCCTCGCACCGCGGGTCCCGCGCGTGGAGCACGGCGCAGGGCGTGAGCGCGGGCAGCGTCTTGTGCAGGCTCTGCGTCCAGAAGTCCGCGCCAAGCGAGCCGGCGGATTCCATGCCCAGGAAGGAGAGGTGCGCGCCGTGCGCCTCGTCGACCAGCACCTTCATGCCGCGCGCGTGCGCCGCGCGGACGATCCCCCCGATGTCCGGCAGGCGGCCGTAGTAGTCCGGCCGCGTCAGCAGGATCGCCCCGGCCTCCGGGTGCGCCGCCATGCAGGCGAGCACGTCCGCTTCCTCGAAATAAGGGATCTCGTTTTGCTCGTCATACCGCAGGGGGATGGGCACGGCCTCGACGCCGCCCAGCGCGCAGGCCGACCAGGCCGAAAGGTGCGCATTGCGCGGCAGGAGCAGCGTCTGCCCGGGCCGCAGCGCGCAGAGCACCATCAGCTGCACGCCGCGCGTGCTCCCGCCCACGAGCGGGAAGCTCACGCCCGCCCCAAAGGCGCGCGCCAGCCGCTTGCCCAGCGCAAGATAAGGTCCACCCGGGTCGTGCAGGTCGTCCGTGTTGGGCAGTTCCGTCGTATCGAACTCCGTTTCCGCGCCCCGGCGCATCTTGTGTCCGGGCATGTGGAAGCTCACGCGCTCCCGCTGGGCGGCGAGCATCTGCTCGATGGTCATCTCTCTTCTCCTTTTCTATACACAAAATCACCGCCCCGATGCGGGAAACGGTGATGCTGTCTCATTCTTCGGCGGATTCGGGGGGCGGGAAAGCGCGTGCACGGATGAGGCGCAGCATGTGCTCGCTCGGCTGCAAAATCACCCGCCGGTCCTGCCCGTCCTTTTGATATACGATCTGCACAGCCGCCAGCTTGCGCGTGCGCAGGGCGAACCGCTGCGTGCGCAGGGCGCTCTTCTTCTCGACGGGGCCGATGCTCTGGATGTCCGTGACCTCGAGCGAGAGGACGGGCTTCTCCTTCCCGCCCACGATCCGCGCGACGATGAGCTCGCTGTCCATCAGCGAATACCGGTACTCGACGATGCGGCGGGAAAAGATGCAAAACGCCCACACCACGAGCACACCCACCGCAAGGAAGTCCACAAGCGGCAGTCCGAGGCTGCTCAGCAGCCAGGAAAGAATGCTGACCAGAAATACCCCCAGCACGATTCTCGCGATGTAGAAGGCATTTTCCGCTTTCGTGCCCGCGGGATACTTGCAGATCTCCTGGTACATGGGACGACGATCCTCCTTGCGCATCTGCCCATTAGAGAGATAGCCCCGTCATACGACGAGGCTATCAAAAATATGGAATCCGGCGATGATCTATCCTCCCGGGCCGTGTCCAGCCAGGTACTTT
>ERZ827492.3078-NODE-3078-length-10856-cov-3.794186_pt1 | contig 10856 bp, 18 predicted proteins | sample MGYA00519704_ERZ827492 | MGnify/ENA primary metagenome ERZ827492 (study PRJEB31778, sample SAMEA3449325) | human gut metagenome | biome: human gut; feature: human-associated habitat; material: faeces | place: United Kingdom | collected 2010/2012 ...
TTGGTATGAAAGATCAGCAAGAGGTCGTCCTGACACCAAATCAACCCCTCGGCGACTCTCCCGACCAAAAGCAGCTTGAAGAGCGGATCGCCGGGTCTGTGGTGGTGGAGGAATAGCGACTATGGCAACGACTATCGACTATGGTAGCGACTATGGCACAGATTCCATCGACTATCAAACGACTATGGCTGAAGATTCGCCAATGGCTATCGACTATGACAGACTCTCGCGCGGGAAGCTGTGCCCGCTCAAAGCTACTGAGCCGCCCGATCTGGACGCAATACTGAGGGTTGGCGCGATAAAGTGCCGCACTGATGGCGAGCCGCCCCGCGTGGAGTATATCGGCGGGCAGTGTGACGGCCCCCGCTGCGCCTGGTGGGATGCGATGGCGGAGCGCTGCGCCGTCCTCTCCCTGGCCCGGAACAAATGACAACGCCCCGGCTTGCTCCTAGCGGAGTGGGCCGGGGTTGCTTTATGACCTGCTGGCCGCTCTGTGGGACGCTGTAGGCCGTTTAGGGTCGCGGGAGTATAGGGATACTTCCAGACGCTAAAAGCCGCTCTACGGGCCTGTAAATGGCCTTTACGGAGGTTTTACTTTTTTGCCTCTCCCCTGCCCCGCTGGACACGGGCACAAAAATGCCGCCTAGAGGCCATAGGATGCCACGCAAGCGGCGGGAAGCTATTGGAGGGTATAGGAAACACGGGAAAAAGAAAACCCGCCCCAGGAAAGCCCAGGGCGGGCGCTGTGGTACTCAAGATTTTTTCGCCGTCTCCCAGATCACCATAAATGGAAGAAGGACAATAAACAGGATAATCAAGCGGGGGTCATCTCCTCCCACGTTTTGCCCATACGGCGCACAAAATAATAACTTGCGCCGTAGTCCTCTATGGTGTCTCCTGTCGGGGGCAAATCATGCGCCAAAAATACCATGATAACCGCCTTGATCCATTCTCGGCGGGCCTCAAAATAATCTTCCCGTCTTACGTCAATATCATAGCCAACGACAAAACAGAGCGGGCAACGGTCATACAGGCCGGACAAATCAAAATCAATGTACGTTGTTCCGGGAATCGCTGTCAAATCGTTTTCCAACGCTTGCAGCCGGTCAAGCAGTCCAAAACGGGCCGCAGTGTCAATTTCTCTTTTCTTCATGGTTATTTCCTCCATTCTCCGGCGGGCGGGTTAAGCCCGCGCCGCGTTGTCAATGTCGCTTTCCCTAACCGCCCACGTTTGGCGGCGGGGATCGTTTACAAGTTCGAAAGTATACCACCAGCCGCCCGCGTCGTAATGCTCAAACCGGACGTTGCGCACAAGGCCCGGGAATGTGCGGGATAACATTTTCCACAACTCAAGATCAGCCATTCGGCGGCGCTCCTCGAATGTCATTTTTTCGGCCCTCCTCATGCGTACATTTCTACGACGTAAACCGGGGCGGAATTGTCAATCAGCATTTCCCCGGCGGCCTGCACCGCGTCTTTCACACGCTCCCAGCCGCACCCGCCAACCTCTGAGTTGAACTTAATACCGGCGGCCCTAAACGCAGATTCTACAGCGGCGCTTCCCTTGTGATACCCATAGCCCCCAGCTGTTCCGCTCCCGCTGTTCCAGCACCCGCCCATGTCGTTTTTTGCAAATTCTCCGGGCTGATAGCACCAAACGCAAGCATAGGGCGTTCCGCTGCTGGTAAACGCAATTCTGAGATCTACCAGGTCAACGAGCTTCCCGGCGTCCATGTACACGGCCTTATATCCACGGGCAAGGCCGTTTTTCTCTTCCCGCTCACGGTGGGAAAGGCGGATTCCTTCGGCGTTTTGCTTAATCATGGTTGCATTCATTTTTATAACTCCCTTCTTGTATTCCGGGCCCGCCCGTGGTATAATGGGTGCGCCCTGGTGGTTGGTGGTTCTTCTGCTGTGGGTTCTTGCCCTGGTCACTGTTGCAAGCGGTGGCCGGGGCTTTATTTTTTAGGACACGGGGGAAAATTTACGGCATTACGCGTCGTAACTGGCGGCGTGGATGTTGGCGGCGTCGTTGATCGCCTCGTCTCTGCGGATTCCGTGCTCCATTGCACACATAACCTCTCTAATGATGTTTTCCATTTTCTTTCCCTCCCGGCCTGTGGCCTTGCTTTTCCCTGCCGGTTGTGTTATAGTGGAGGCGGCCAGATGGCAGGCTCTAACCGCCTCCGTTTGGGTTTTAGATAGTCGCTTGCTTGTTCAGGGCTGGGCGGCTATCTTTTTTTACTGCTTTGGAATGGCATCCCGGATAATGCGGGCCGCGTCCTGCGCGTCCTTGGCTGTGGCCTCTACCAGTCTAGCCAGGGTTTCAAGATAGGATGCTAACTCTGTCTGGGTCATGCTATCAATCTCCATTTCGTGTACCTCCTGCCCGGTAGATTCAGCGCGGTTTCCCGTGCTGTGATTATATGATAGCATGTTGGTTTGATATTGTCAATCTATTTTATAAATATTTTTATTTATTTTTGTAGCGGGTTTGATTTGTGGCAAATTATTATTATATATGTGTGGGCGGTTTGCTTGGAGTATACCCTAGATAATCAAGGAATTACAAGGCGGATGGCGCGGCGGACACCTCCGGGGGATAGGCCGGAACGGGCACCTACCACCTGAGTACCACCACCACCGAAAAATTAAAAAAGCAAAAAAGATGTTGACAAACAACAAAGATATTTGATACAATGGATTTGCAAATAAAGGGAGGCGAAATGTGATGGCCGAGAGCATTTGCGTTGGATATGCACGAGTGTCCTCGAAAGACCAAAACGAGGAACGGCAGATTAAGATGCTGAAAGAGGCTGGTGTGCCAGAGCGATATATCTTCATTGATAAAGAGAGCGGACGGGACTACAACCGGGATAAATGGAACGCGATGATGACCGTAATCCGAAAAGGTGATACGGTTTTCGTGTGTAGCCTTGACCGGCTCGGAAGAAATTACACTGAGACTGGAAAACAGTGGGAACATATCACGAAGGAGATCGGTGCAGACATTGTTGTCTTGGATATGCCTATTCTGGACACCAGAAAAACAAACGACCTGACGGGAACGCTGATTGCTGATATTGTGTTGAAAGTTCTTTCGTATGTGGCAGAGAAAGAAAGAATCAACACGCATGAGCGGCAGGCACAGGGCATTGCACTTGCTAAGGACAGAGGCGCATACAAGGGAAGAAAGCCGATTGAGATAGATGAGGCGGCTTTCGATGCGGCCTACAAAGAAGTTCTGTCTGATGGGAGAACGAACAAGTGGGCAATGGAAAAACTAGGGTTGCGTCCAAACACCTACTATAAGGCAGTTGCGAAGTATCGGGAGGAACACGGCTTGCCTCCTCTGGAGAGTAGGAACAAGAAAGGGAAAGAAGGTAGGGCATGAATAGATGGAGCAAGCGATACCTATACAAACTCACATTCCCCAATGGTATGGTCTATATCGGTTGCACCTATGATATTAAGCAACGGTGGGCCGGGAAAGGTGCTCACTATTACGGTATGAAGGTTTACGAGGCAATTAAGGAGTTCGGATGGGATAACATCAAGAAAGAAATTTTGCTATTCCTGCCGGACGAAAACGGAAACTCCGAAAAAATCACCTCACTCGAAAAGGAGTTCATCAAGGCATATTCCGGCCGGTGCTATAACAGTATGAGTGACCCAGAGTGGTACGAAGAAAATCCGGCATACTCAAAAGAACGATATGCACCGCGCATTTATTGGACTGCTTTCGGAGAAACAAAACCGGCGAAAGATTGGTGTGCGGAGTACAATACATCTTCCTCTGTCGTTATGAACAGGATTAAAAAGTATGGACTTACAATAGAGCAGGCACTAACATTCCCTCCGGTTCCAAGAGGGAAACGGAGCAAAGGATATAAGGTTGAAGATTTTTGGAGGGAATGTGGGCTTTTAGGATAAATTAAGGACTCCTAAAATCCGCCGCAGACAAAAAGGAGCGAAACAATGAACAACTTCAAGGTCATATATCGGATATTGAGGTACTTGGAAGCGGCACTTGACTGTGAGGAGTTTGATGTTGAGACGATCAGCCCGTTTCGACTGGGTGTGACCCGTGAGCGTTGGGAACAGATTTTGATTATGATGCAGGACAGCGGGTACATTAAGGGAATTGTTGTGACGAAGAGCCTGGGAGATATGAAGCGGCATATTACGGAGCCGATTTGCCCAGAGATCACGATTATTGGATTGGAGTATCTGGAAGAAAACAGGTTTATGCGTAAGGCGGCCAATATGCTGAAGGGCGCAGTGGATGTTGTAAAGTGAAAAATCCTGTGTAAAACAAAAAGGGTGATAAAGATGGACTGGATCAAATGCACTGATAGGATGCCGCCGGATATGGAGCCGGTGATGGTGACGCTGATGTTTAGTGACGCTGATGGAAAGTTCGTGTGGGCGGATGCCCGATACAACGGCGTGAAATGGGAATATCTATCAAATAGCTGGGATAACGTGTGGAGCGACGTAGATGGGGAGGTAACTCACTGGATGCCGTACCCAGAACCGGCGGAGGATTGAAATAATGTTGGCGAATTGGAATAAGGTGGAGGTGTATAATAATTGAAAGTATCAGAACTGATTGATAAACTTGAAGAAATCTATTTTGGGGAAGATGAAAATTGTACCGTTTTCTGCCGAAAAACAGACGGAGCGATAGAACCAGTTGAGAATGTTGAGTTCGCTACCTACAACGACGGGGAGATAAAAATTTTTATAGAATGATAATTGAATAGCGCACCCCGCCACAGGGTGGGCGTATATAGTGCCAAGTGCCTCTCCAGATGGAGCTAACAGTGCCAAGTGCCTTTTATCTTACGGGATAGGAGGCACTTTTTTAATGGAAATTCGGGAGTTGGTAAAGAGGGCATTTCAGAGAGATTTGTCCGACCCATCTGCGCTATCTGATGCGTTTGATTCGATCAGGTTGTTGGAGCCGGAAGATTTTTCGCTGGCACACGAGCGGAACAAGGAGGTGCGGCGGCTGTCTGCGAAATTCGCCGCAGAACAAAAAAACCTCCGTATGTTCGAACTGAACAAGCGGAGTCTGCTGTTTGATGCGCCGTATGATTTTGACGCACACTGTCGGTATATTGAGTGGAGCCGAGAGCCCTCGAAAAGGTTCTACTTGCCAAGACGGAAGCAGTTATATAGGGTTGCAAAGGCGTTGCAACGATTGGCAGATAATGAACTAGACTTGCTGGCGATCTCGCTTCCACCCGGGGTTGGGAAGACCACATTGGCCTTATTTTTCCTTACCTGGCTTGGAGGGCGAAATCCAGAGAAACCAATCCTGGGTGGTTCTCATTCGAACGCATTTTTGCGCGGAGTATATGACGAGTGTATTCGTATTATGGACCCGCAGGGGGATTATCTTTGGAATGATGTGTTTCCGGTAGTCAAGGTGGTCAAGACCAACGCCCAGGATATGATGATTGATCTTGGAACAGACCCGAAGAAGGGAAAGCGATTTGCAACATTGGAGTTCTCGTCTGTTGGGTCAGGAAACGCAGGTAAGGTCCGGGCTGAAAACCTGCTTTATTGCGATGACCTGGTTGATGGCCTGGAGAGTGCACTGTCGAAGGAACGAATGGATAAACTCTGGAATCTATACGCAACAGATTTGCGGCAGCGGAAAATTGGAGATTGCAAGGAGCTTCATATTGCGACTCGATGGTCGATCCACGATGTTATAGGCCGATTGGAACAGTCCTACGGGGAAAGTGGCCGGGCGGAGTTTATTGTTATGCCAGCGCTAGATGAGAATGACGAAAGTAATTTTGACTATGGAAACCATGCTGGATTTACTACAGCGTTTTATCATGAACAGCGTGAAGTAATGGACGATGCAAGTTGGCGTGCTCTCTATATGAACCAGCCTATCGAGCGCGAGGGTCAGTTGTATAGCGAGGATGAACTGCGCCGGTACTTTGAGCTTCCTGATAGAAAACCAGATGCAATTCTGTTTGTGTGCGATACGAAAGACAAGGGCACTGATTACTGCGTCATGCCGATCTGCTATCAATATGGGAATGACTTCTACTGCGAAGATGTGGTATGCGATAATAGCAATCCGGAGGTTGTAGAGGCGCGATTAGTGTCAAAACTACTTCAGCACAAGGCTCAGATGGGCCAGTTTGAAAGTAACAGTGCTGGTGGTAAAGTAGCAGAAAAAGTTCAAAAAGAAGTGAAAGAATCCGGGGGAATCGCAAAAATAACAACAAAATATACTACATCAAACAAAGAGACACGGATCATAGTCAACAGCCCATTTATCAAAGACCGTGTTTTGTTTAAGGATAACTCTGTCATAAAAAAGGATAAAGAATACAGGAGAATGTTAAATTTCCTTTGCGGGTATACAATGGCAGGTAAAAATAAGCACGATGATGTTCCTGATGCTTGGGCAATGTTTGCTGAGTATGTTCAACAACTTGAAGGAAACAAGGTGGAGGTATTCCGGCGTCCGTTTTAAAATACAAAATATTGTGTATAAACTATTGATAAGCGCTATATATTGTGATATAATAAAACTGGTAGGTAGATTCCTACCACCTGTCCACCATCTTTTTTCTCACCTCCTTCACACGGATGGGGTGGCGGCAATAGTGCCGTTGCCCCTACTGTGTGAAATATATGCCGCACGAGTGAATCAGCCCAAGAATCCGGGCCGGAGGGTCGCCCCCTCCATGCGGCAAAGTAAGCTGTCTCAAAGTACACGAGGCTGACTGTGGAAAGACACTATACCGGTAACCCAAGAGCGTCTAACGGGCCCGGAGAAGGTACTTGACGCCCGCCTGTCATGGAGGCGGAAGCGGTGGCACTATGACGGCCACTGAGTGTGCCGACACTTGTAAAGCGGCTGCGCCCGGCGGAGCGTGTAGAGACGGAATCCGCCAACATGCAGGGGCCAGAAGCAGGGTAGCTCCCAGGCTGTGCAACTCAGTCCACCTGCTATATTGGGTCGCTCCCATCCGTGGAAGCCGGACGCTTGTGTAGGGCGATAGCTACCAGCGCTATCCTGCTGAAAACTGCCGTGTTTGCCTGTGCACGGGCCTCCCAATACGGTGTGACAATCTAAGCGGGAAGCGCATATATGCCTCTCCTCGCCGCATGAGGCGGGCGGTGGCACCATTGAGCGGTGGCGGAATAAGGTAGACGCTGACTGGTAGGGGGATACACTCGGTGGAAGTCCGGGGGGGCCTGGTGGTTAGGTAAACACGCCCTATGGAACCACGCTGTGAGGTGCAAATCCTCACCCGCTCAAACAATATACGGGTGTAGCTCAATGGAGAGCGTCGGATTCCAAATCCGGAGGTTGGGGGAACAGAGCCTTCCACCCGTGCCAGGGCGCAAGTCCTGACAGAGTTTCTTGGCGAAAGGCAAGTGAGCAAAGCCGAAAAACTCACAACATACCCCGAAAGGGGTATATCTGGACCATTGGCCCGATGGTCGGGCGGGCCCCTCATAAGGGCTTGGTCTTGGTTCGATTCCAAGATGGTCCACCAGAATTAGAAAGGAGTCGCCCAACTGAATGAAGATTGACATTTATTGTCCGGTCTGTGCCGCTGCTGGCATCAATCATGGAAAAGGGCGGCTTTTGATGCAGGTGGATAGCAAGGCAGTTGGTGTTGTTTACCCATACTGTAAGGCTTGCAAGAAGAACATCAAAATCGAATTGAAAGGCGAAAAGAGCGCCTGAAAATATATAGTTTAGTGCCAAGTGCCTCCGGGCAATGCCTGGACGAAGCGTGCCAAGTGCCGATCAGTTACCGAGAAATCCTCGGTAGTTGGTCGGCATTTTTGTTTGTCTGGAGGTGACAAGGTGACTGAAAACGATACTGTTCGAGCTATATCTGAGTGGCCGGTCAATGGTTTGACGGGTCGGCGTAAAATCTACACCGCGAAAAAGAGAGTCACCCCGGAAAACGTGGTGGAGGTGCTGGGCAAGGCACTGGCCGTGCATCGAATCAACAGGGCGGAAATGTCCTATTTGTATGACTATTACAAAGGAAAACAGGACATCCGCTTAAAAGATAAAATCGTCCGCCCGGAGATCAACAACAAGGTGATGATTAACCGGGCGAACGAAATCGTGGTCTTCAAGTCTGCTTACCTCCTGGATGGCCCAATCCGCTATGTGTCCAACGGTGGAGAAGATGATATTTCCGCCAGTGTGAACACGCTCAACGAGTATATGCGATCTGAGAGTAAAGACACTCTAGACAAGGAGCTGGCCGACTGGATGCACATCTGCGGTGTAGCGGTTCGTATGGTACTTCCCGATGAGGCTGGGGAGGAAGATGGCTCTCCCGCCTCTATCTACACCCTTGACCCGAGGGCGGCGTTTTGCATCTACCACAGTGGCGTAGGGCAGAAAAAGGTCGCTGGTGTTCTGGAACAGGTAGACGAGGAGGGCAAGCCCTACTTCTGCGTGTACACCCCCGAATGGTATTTTGAGGTGCAGAACGGCCAGATCACTAAGCAGGAAGCCCGTACCATCCCCTACATCCCCATTGTAGAGTATGTGAATAACGACGCCCGCATGGGTGCGTTTGAGCCAGTTATCCCCATTCTGAACGCGATCAATATGATTGAGTCCAATAGGTTGGACAGTATTCAGGATTTTGTCAACGCATATGATGTGTTCCAAAACTGCGAACTAGAAGATGGCAAATACAAAGAACTGGCAAAGGGCGGCATGGCGATAAAAATAAGGAGTTTTGACCAGACCAAAGACGCCAAGGTCTACCGCATTGCTTCTGAACTGAACCAGACCAACACGCAGACCATTGTGGACGATCTGGAAGACGCATACCTGACGATTTGTGGGATGCCGAACCGGAACGGCGGTTCCTCTACAAGCGACACCGGGCAGGCGGTCATTTACCGGGATGGTTGGTCTGCCGCAGAGAGCCGGGCAAAGGACACGGAAAAGACCTGGGAGCGGTCGGAGCGGGAGTTCCTGCGGCTGGTTCTGTATATCTGCCGTGAGACTGGCGTTTTGGGTTTGCAGTTGGCCGACATCAAGCCGGAGTTTACCCGCAAGAACCTGTCCAACATCCAGTCCAAGGCCCAAGTGCTGGCGGAAATGCTGAACAACAGCAAGATTCATCCGAAGTTGGCGTTCCAGTACAGCGGGCTATTCAGCGACCCAGAGGACGCATACAGGATCAGCATGGAATATGCAGAAGAACAGCAACGCAAAATGGAGCGGAGTTTGAGGGATGAACTGAATGCCAACAGAAACGAATCCGTACAGACTGGCGGACAAAGCAATAGACCTCCTGAACAGCCGAGCAGTCAAGCGGTTTGAGGACGCAAAAGATGAAGCGGCGCAGAAGGGCTTTGATGAACTCAATGTGCTGGAAGTCACCCGGACGCTATATGACCAGCTGCGCAAGGACAACCAAGATGTCTTTCTTGAACTGGCGCAAGAGCGGTATCAGGAAGCCGAACCGCACGGAGAGAAACCGCCTGATTTAGCCTGGCTGCTGGCTCTGCTGGCGGCGTACAACGCTGTGACGAAAGTCATTTATGACAACGATGTTGACCGCAAGAGGCAGTACACCGCCGAGGGAATCAATTCCAGCACGGCAAAGGTGACAGAGTTCCGGCGGGGGTTGCATTACTGGGCTGACCTGACCGCCGCATACGGGGACATCGTGACCGATGAATCCACCTTGAAAGCCTACCGTGACGCTGGTGTGAAAAAGGTGCGCTGGGTGACTGCTGGGGATGAAAAGGTGTGCGAAACCTGCCGGGAACGAAATGGGAAGATTTATTCCATCAATTCGATCCCACCCAAACCACATAGAAGGTGCAGATGTGTGTATGAACCTATGAGGTAAACAATGAAAAGAAAAATAGTTGCGTTCATTGGAATATTACTTATTTTTTCGATTCTAACAGGATGCTCAAAAGCAATCACAGAGGGAGAAGTTATATCCAAAGAATTTACACCTGCTCATACACAAATTATGTTTATCCCTATTGTTCACACAAACGGGAAAACATCATACACAACGCTTGTCCCTTTTATTTATTACTACAACGACAAATGGGAAGTGACCATTCAGCAGTACGATGATGAACAAAAAGAAATGCTTTCCGCAACATATCGAATTACGGAAGAAGTTTTCGATGCGGTAACTATTGGTTCAGAGTTCGTGTATTCAAATGATATGGAGCCATTGGAGCCAGAATATACAAGAGAACGACAATAAAGTTTAAGCGGCCCAGCCGTTTGATGCAGACGTAGCATTGGGAGGAGAGAAAATGGAAGGTATTATTATGGCTAAGTGCCGTGGATTTGAGGGGAATGTTTTGGAGTTAGATGCGGCCGAACTTTCCACAACGAAATTGGACGGGGAAGTAACGAACCACACTCGGTATTTCATTAAGCTAAGGGAGAAGACGGGAGAAATTATTGAGATAGATGGAGTATTTGCCTCTGACATTGAAATTCAGAGCATTATTACATGATTACAAACGGAATACGGATATATCTGGCGATGTGCCAGTTAATCATGGTAGAGAAACCATAAATCCCAAGCTGGCGGAGATGCCAGGATAATAAAGCCCAAAACATAGTGAGAGAACACTTACAAAACCCAAAAGGAGAATTTACATGAAGATTTCCACTGACAGCATCCATGGTTTCGCCGAAATGAGCGACGCAGACAAGGTTACTGCCCTGCTGGGGCTAGATGTGCCTGACCCGGTTGATCTGAGCGGTTATGTGAAGAAAGAAGTTTTTGACGCCAAGGCGACCGAAGCGGCCAACCTGTCCAAGCAGCTCAAATCCAAAATGACCGATGACGAGG
>ERZ827492.3083-NODE-3083-length-10833-cov-3.847931_pt1 | contig 10833 bp, 8 predicted proteins | sample MGYA00519704_ERZ827492 | MGnify/ENA primary metagenome ERZ827492 (study PRJEB31778, sample SAMEA3449325) | human gut metagenome | biome: human gut; feature: human-associated habitat; material: faeces | place: United Kingdom | collected 2010/2012 ...
GAAATGCGCGCTTCCGTAGGAAGGGAGATTTCTCGACTCCGCTCACTTCGTTCGCCTCGCTCGAAATGACAGAGAGGGAACCATGATCGCTTCCTCCAAAATGACAAACGAACACGTGCTATGATTTCGCAATACGTGTGAATTTCAACTGGAGGTTAATCATGTGCGCAAATGGCGTAAACACCCAGCAGCTCAAGGATACGGTCAATCAGATTGACGAGACGGTCGCTCTCACGAGGCGCTGGACGCATCGCATGTACCATCTCGCATCCGATGGGCAGATGGAGCGCACCGCCATGCAGCTCCAGAAGATCCAGATGGAGCTCGACAACGTGCGCGAGATGCTCACCGAGGCCCAAGATGCCATCGAGCGCGATGACGCCGACACGGGCGTAACGGTCACCGCTGTCTAAGCTTTCCATGACGCAGGCTCAAGACACCACGCTCGTCGTGCTCGCGCATGCGCCTCTCGACGTGCGGGTGGCTTCTGCCCTGCAATCCGCTGCGCAGGCGCTCGGCTATGCGGACGGCTGTGCCATCGTGCAGCTCTCGGAGACCGGCGATCTCAAGCGTTTCGTCTTCGAGGCCGATCCCTGGTCGCTCATCGCAATCGATGACGCTTCGATTGACGCCTTGCGCGGGGCTTTCGATCTAGATGCGCAGGCCTTCGCTGCGGATGTTCCCGCATGCGCTACGGGCTATCGGCTCGTTGCCGTGCCGGGATTCGCATCCTGCCTCGACGAGCCCGACGCCAAGCGTGTCGCGTGGGCTCGCATGCAGGCGGCCGCTCATCCGGGCAATCCGCTCGACTAGTCCGAATGCGGCGTGTATCACCTCGTAACGTTTGTGCTATCATTCCGATTTGCGTCGAATTGGCACGGAGAGCTGGCCGAGTTGGCTGAAGGCGCTCGCCTGCTAAGCGAGTATAGGGTTAGATAGCCCTATCTGGGGTTCGAATCCCCAGCTCTCCGCCAGACGCTTTTTTGTTGTCCAGAAGAAAGGAACTCTGTGAAACCCCGACCTCACAGTAGTTAGCCTTTCCGGACCTCCTCTTGGCGGCCCGGTGGGGCCGTCGTTTCGCCACGCATAACAGCATCGCGCGGGTCATGCCCGCATAGCCTTTTTGCGCGGCACATAGGTATGAATAGAGGAGTCCGCCTGCATGATTTACCTGCGTCAGATTCTCAAGCAACCCGTCTTCGATAAGGACGGCGAACAAATCGGCGTCATCAGTGACTTGGCCATCGCCACCGGCGAGGTCTTCCCGCGCGTCACCTCGCTGGCCTTCATTGGCCCGCGCAAGACTCCGTTCATGATTTCGTGGCGCAAGTACGTCGAGTCCTATGATGGCAGCTGCGTACGCCTCAACGTGCCGTCGTCGGACATTCGCTTCTCGTACCTGCAGCCCGATGAGGTGCTGCTCGCGCGTGATTTGCTCGACAAGCAGATCGTCGACACGCAGGGCATGAAGGTCGTGCGCGTCAATGACCTCAAGCTTTCCGATAGCCCGGCGGGCCTGCGCCTGCTTGGCGCCGAGACGGGCATCCGCGGCCTGCTCTTCGGCATCTCGCCGCATCTCGAGAAGGCCGTCAACGCCATCGCGACGGCTTTCGGGCATCCGCTCAAGGAGCGTCTCATCGCGTGGAACTACATGGAGCTCATCGAGCGCGACATGTCGCAGATCAAGCTCTCCGTGAGTCACAAGCGCCTGCATGACATGCATCCGGCCGATGTCGCCGACATCATCGAGCAGCTCGAGCCGCAGCATCGCCAGGCGGTCTTCGACAAGCTCGACGCTGGTCAGGCAGCCGATGCGGTCGCCGAGCTCGAGGACGAGTTCCAGGCCGATGTTATCGAGGACATGACCACGAGTCGCGGTGCCGCCGTTCTCAACGAGATGGATCCTGATGACGCGGCCGACATCATCGGCGACCTGCCGTATGACAAGGCCGAGAAGCTCCTGCGTCTCATGGGCGTCGAGGAGTCGGCCTCGGTGCGCTCGTTGCTCGGCTACAAGGAGGAGACGGCCGGCGGCATCATGACCACCGACTTCCTCACCGTGAACGATGACCTGACCGTCTCGGATGCCATCGAGGCCATACGCGAGATGGACGAGAACCAGGAGAGCATCCACTACCTCTATCTCGTGTCCGACAACGACGTGCTCACCGGCGTGCTGAGCCTGCGAACGCTCGTCATCGCCAAACCCGAGATGTCGCTTGACGAGCTCAGCACAAAGGAGCTCATTACCGTGCATCCTGACCTCGACCAGGAGGAGTGCGCACAGACCATCGCCAAGTACGACTTGCTCGCCATTCCCGTCGTCGACGAGCAAGGTGTCATACTCGGCGTCGTCACCGTCGATGATGCCATGGACGTTTTGGAGGAGGAGCACGAGGAGGATCTGCAGCAGCGCTCCATCTCGAGCCCCTGGGTCATCGGCATCATCGTCGCGCTGCTCATCGTTATCGGCGTGCTCATCTTCATGCTCAATAGCTAGAGGGCGATGCCGTGACGAACGAGAAGCTGACAGAACGAGAGGGATTGCAGCAGGGCCAGCCGGCTCCACGCAAGAAGAGCCGTGTCCTCGTCGTGCTCGCGGCGCTTGGCCCTGGCGTTGTCGCCGCAATGGCGGGCAACGATGCCGGCGGTATCTCGACGTACTCGACCATCGGCGCCAAGTTTGGCTATGGGACCCTGTGGATTATCCCCATCATGATGGTGATGCTCGCCATCGTGCAGGAAGGCGCCTCGCGCATGGGTGCGGTAACGGGCAAGGGCTTCGCGTCGCTCATTCGCGAGCAGTTTGGCGTGCGCCTGACCGCGCTTGCCATGATCGCCGTGCTCATCGAGAGCGGCGCCGCCACGCTCTCAGAGTTTGCCGGTATCGCCGCCGGCATGGAGCTCTTTGGCGTGAGCAAATACATTGCGGTTCCCATTGCCGGCGTCGTCGTATGGCTGCTCGTCATGGGCGGCAGCTACAAGCGTGTCGAGAAGGTGTTCCTTGCCATTAGCTGCGTGTTCGTGACCTATATCGTCGCGGCCTTTCTCGCACAGCCCAATTGGGGCGAGGTTGGTCTGTCTCTCGTGATTCCCCATTTCGAGAATAACCCGAGCTTCATCAGCTTGGTGATTGCCACCGTGGGCACCACCATCGCTCCCTGGATGATTTTTCTGACGCAGAACAACGTTGTGGATAAGGGCGTCACGCCAGACGAGCTTCCACTTGAGCGCGTCGATGCCATCGGCGGCGCAATCGTCGCATGCGCGGTTGCGGGCTTCATCATCATCACGACGGGCACTGTCCTGTATCCGCAGGGAATCACCGTGGACAGCGCTGCCGCGGCCGCAACGGCACTCACGCCCATTGCCGGGCAATACGCCACGATCCTTTTCGGTGTTGGTCTCGTTGCCGCAAGCTTCCTTGCCGCCTGCGTCGTTCCGCTTGTGGCCTCGAGTGCCATTTGCGAGGCATTTGGCTGGGAGCGTGGCGTGGACCGCGGCTGGAACGATGCACCCGCATTCCGCGGCATCTACACTGCCATGATCGTCATCGGCGTCGTGGTGACGCTCATTCCCGATGTCAGCCTCATCAGCATCATGCTCGTCGCGCAGTTCGTCAGCGGCGTGTTGTTGCCGGTGCTGCTCATCTTCATGGTGCTCATTCTCTCCGACCGTCATGTCATGCGCGCGTACACCAACCGCCGGTTGCTCACCGTGCTCATCTGGGTGCTCATCGTGGTAGTCTTCGTGTTGACGATAGGCTGTTTGGCCATGACCGTGCTCGGCTTTTGAGGTGAGAGATGCGCATACAGACTCTCTACGAATTTCTCGTCCTGTCCGAAAAGCTCAACTTTACTGAGACAGCAAAGGGCTTCTTTCTGTCCCAGTCCGTGCTCAGCGATCACATTACCAAGCTGGAAAAGGAATTGTCCGCAAAGCTCTTCATACGCGACAAGCATTCTGTGCGCCTGACAGAAGAGGGGCGCATCTTCAAAGAGGACGCGGCAAGAATCGTGGCTGATTACGAGGGGGCGCTCGAGCAGCTCGATCTTTATAAAAGCGGTATATCGACCATACTCCGCATTGGATTTCTCATGGGTTCGTACGGGACCTTTCTACCGCCGCTCTGCGAGCGCTATAGACAGGAACATCCCGAAATCGAGTTTCGCTTCCGGACCCTGGAGCTCGGTGAAATGCAGGGTTGTCTCATGAATGACGAGATAGACATTGCGCTGACGATCTTTGCCAAGGGTTTTGAAGGCGACCAGTTCTCGCATGACATTCTGTATTCGGATTCCTACAAGCTTGCAGTGCCCAAGGGTCACCCCTTTGCCTCGCGCAAATCGGTCAGAATCGAGGACTTGAAGACGGAGCACGTGATTGCCTCGCGCTTTAACCAGGCAAAGAGCATGCAAGCGCAAATATCCGTCATGCTCAGAAACGCGGGCGTGGATGTTTCGGTGATGGAAGACGTGGGAGACGTCAGTGCGCTCATGGCAACGCTTGTCGCTACCGGGTCCGTCGCAATTGCTCTCGATCATCTGCGTGTGTTTGGCGGTGGCAACATCGTCTTCATCCCGATTGAGGATCTGGATACGAAACTCTACGCCGGCCCCGTATGGAAGACATCGAGAAGCTCGGAGTGTCTGCTCGACTTCGTGTCCTTTTTGCAACATGAGACAAGCGGCTTTACGAAGGAGGACTTCATTGCGCGCTCCATCTGACGGCAAACGGGACGACCTGGTTTGTCCAAATCGCCCCGTTTGCCCGAGTCTCACGTTTTGTCGATGTAGTTAGGAGAAGATGGCAACCTTCTTCTTGTCGATTTTCTCTCCAAGCTCTTCGAGCGTGCCAAAGTAGATGCAACCTGCCTGGCAGTGCTGGACGCACGTCGGGACCTTTCCGAACGACTGCCTATGCGAGCACTTGTCGCAGCGTTCCGTTGGAATGGGCACGAATTCATACTGCCAGTGCCGGTCGGTGATCTGATCGGGCCCGATCTGCCTGAGTTCGATGCCGTATTGATTTGGTGCGAATCCGTGCTCCTGCTGGCATGCAATCTCGCAGGTATGGCATCCGCTGCAGTATTCGTAGTCGATGGCAAGATATTTTCGCATGGCGTTACTCCTCAATCTTGCTGATGGCGCATAGCTGGGACTTATACGAAGCACCAAGTCCTGATTTGCCCGGACGCATGGGAATCAGCTTGTTGATGTTGGATTCCATGACGCCAAACAGCGTTCCGTCATTGGGATCGCGCTCGGGGAACCACCACGCATGGTCAGCGGCGACCGTGTCCTTGCGAATACGCTTTGTGAGCTTTGCCTTCTGCTTGCAATCGCCGTAGTTGTTCTCGATTTTGACCCAGTCTCCGTCCTTGATGCCGTATTGCGCGGCCGTTTCGGGATGGATGAGCACTGTCGGTTCGGGATGCAGCCTGCGCATGGACGGGCTTTGGCGATGCTCCGAATGGAAGAAGCCCCAGTGACGCGCTCCCGTGGTTAGGACAAGCGGGTACTTTTCGGCGAGGTCGGGGGCCGAAACGGGGCTTTCGGGCGGCTCTTCGTATGTTGGGAACGGCGGGAAGCCAAAGAAGACCATCTCACGGCTGAAGAAGTTGTATCTGCCGGTCATCGTGTTGAATCCAGGCTGTCCATCAGGTCGCAACAGACCCTTCTTGTGCTTGTCGTACTCGAATTCGGGGAATGCCCAGGAGCGCTCTTGCAGGGTCTTGTAGTCAAATCCGGACTTGCGCAAGCAGAAGTCATAGAACTCCTCTTCCGTCTCCCACTGGTCCATACCCTCGCCGCGACCGAACTTCTTGCCGATTTCATACATGATGACCTGGTCGGGCTTGACCTCGCCAAGAGGCTCGATTGCCTGGTTGATGGTGCCAATGAGATAGGGTTGATGTCCGTAGATGCCCATGCGCTCTGCAAACGTCGCAGCTGGCAACAGGACGTCTGCGCATGCAAGCGCGGTGGGCGTCATGAAGAGGTCGACCACGACGTTGAAGTCCATGTTTTCCTGGAGAGCCTTGATGATGCGTTGGGGGGCAGCGCCCATGCACGCAAGGGCGTTGTTTTGCATCATCCACATCGCTTTGATGGGATAGGGCTCTCCAGTTTCCATGGCGACAAGAAGATCGTCGGGGCTGATTGCGTGCATCGCCTTATTGGCTGGCCAGTCTCCGCATATCTTCTTGTCCTCGTTGGGGAGGTCGCGCGTGCAAAGCTCCCAGTCATCGCCTGCGGACCAGGGAATGTTCACGTCAAAGGCAAACGGGGCGTTTACCATGCCGCCCGGGTTTTCAAAGTTACCCGTTAGGGCCATCAGATCATAGGCGGCCATGCCGGTCACAAAGCCCTCGGAGGTGTGGTCCATGGCGACTCCCCACTGCAGGCAGCAGTTTTCGGCTTCGCCAATCTTGATTGCCGCTTCCTTGATAAGGTCGACATCGACACCGCATATCTCGGCGGCCCATTCGGGCGTGTAGGGCTTAAGGTGCTCGGCAAATTCGTTGTAGCCATAGCACCAGTTATCGCAGAATTCCTGGTCTTGCAGATTGTTGGCGATGATGTGATTGCAGAGCGCCATGGCAAGTGCCGTATCGGTGCCAGGACGTAACTGCAAAAAGACGTCGGACTTACCTGCGAGCCAGGTGAGCTTGGGGTCGATGGTGATGAGCTTGCTGCCGCGCTTCATGCACTCGACGACCCAATGGCCGAGTGTTCCGTCCGAGTTGGCGACGACGGGGTTATTGCCCCAGATGAGGATATATTCGGGGCGCACCCAACGGGGGTCGTCATAACGATCGGGCATGTACTGGGAATAGTCGGCGATGAACAGGCCGCCGGACTTCAGCGAGGTGCTGAAGCGTCGCGGTGCATAGCATGCGATACCTGACAGGAAGCCCGTGCCGTAATTGGGGGTGCCAAGGTAGCGAGCCATGAGCGGACCGTACCCGTTGATGTCACGACCCGTGCCCTGTGTAACCCAGATGGATTCCGCGCCGTAGGTTTCGATGACCTTGCCCATTTCGCGCAGGATGATTTCCGTTGCCTCGTCCCAGGAGATGTGCTCGAAGGTATCTTTGCCGCGATCTTCCCGTGCGCGTTTCATCGGGTACAACAGGCGATCGGGATGATAGAGCATCTCTTTGAAGGCAAGGCATCTTGGACATAGGCGCCCCTGGTTGTAGGGGTTTTCCGGATCGCCCTCGATTTTCTCGAGCTTGCCGTCCTTTACGTAGAGCAGAACACCGCAGTTGTCATGGCATCCCGGACCGGAACGGGCGCTGCTGCGGATGACTTCGTAGCCATCCTCTTCCCACTTCCAGATACGTCCTTCGGGATTATCCGCTGTTTTGGGTAGAGCCATAGCTCCTCCTCCCCCATCGAATGCATTTCGCTGGCGCTTCGATTGTATGGGCGTGGTGGAGCGGGGTGTTTTCGGTTTAACCGATCGGTAATCGGATAATCAGATTACTACGGCAAATCCGCGGATGAGCTCCGGTTGTCGACCGTGTCGATGAGAAGCTGCTGCGAATTGATGCCCATTTTGCGATAGATTCGATAGATGTGAGTCTTGACAGTGGATGCGCTGATGCAAAGCTCTTCCTGGATGACCTTTGCGTTTCTTCCGCGTGCGAGCATGAGGAAGACCTCCCGCTCGCGAGGCGAAAGCCCAAACTCATCGCAGACGCGGGCGCAACGCATGTTGAAGGAATCCTCGGAGTCCGCATCATCAGCTGCGGGTTCATGGACGAGCTTCGTGGCGTCCCGGCTGTCTTCGGAATCGTTATCCATCAGCATGAGGTCTTCCAGCTGGCGCTTTGCCTCGGAATCGTCGGCGCCGTATACGGAAAACGCGACGGCAAGACAGACGACGAGTATGACGACAATGATGCCGAGCGGCCCGGACGGGTCGTTCAGGGTAGAACCAAAAATGGTCGTGATGAGCGCCCCGATGAGAAATCCAATCCACAAAGGCGCCTGTCTCGAAGAGAATCTCGATATGGGCTGAAGCCTGAATTCGCAGTTTTCGATGGAGACGGTGCACCACGTCGCGATATTCGCGAAGGCTAGGGCGATGTTGACGAGAATCCCGCATATGATGCGTTGCTCAACTGCGAGAAAGGGCAACAAGACGAGCCCAAGAACGATGACAGGCTGCGATATGCGCTGCACGATGCCGTTGTCGAAATTTGCCTTCGGGGCGATGAGCATGATGACGACAACGCAGGTGCAGCCAATGATGCCGCTTGCCCCCACGATGACGGCGGCCTGCGGTCCGAGCAGGCACACGTAGAACGTGATGAACCCGTAGATTACGCCCTGCGCACCATAGGAAAGGGCGGCAGGCTTGTTCAAGATGCGCTGGGGATTGCGGTAGCTCTCGTCGTCAAAGGACACCTCATTCGAGGAGCCTTTGAAGAGCACGAGCAAGATGAGGGCGGACAGGATGCAAAGCGCCGAGACGCCAGCAAAGCACAGCAGGTCGGGTTGCGTTAGGGCGATGACGGGAAACGCGATGGATCCCAGGACGCTGCCGACGCCAATCGAAACACCCGTACGTCGCGTTGGGAGCGAGCTTAGAAAGAGGCACCAGACCATGCAGATGGTGGCCTTGCTGAATCCAAAGAGAAGCCAGGAGATCATGTCGATCGCAAGGGGAAGTGGCCACGTTAGGTGAATGATCGCGCAGACGATGATGGCCTGTCCGCAAATCGTCGCGATGATGGCAAGAAGGCGGCAGCGTGCAAGCGTCTGCGAGGCAAAATGGCTGTAAATGACATAGGAAATCGACATCGCGCATACGCCAAGAAACGACAGGACAAATGCCTGCGTGATGTCCACGAACGCAAGAACCGGAAGGGCTGGCGCATACAGTCCGAAGACGTCCCAGCCAATCATGAATCCAAAGCCGATTGCAGCCAAGGTGTACGTGTAGAGGAGTCCGGTTGGAGTGCCTTTGGCCTTCTCCTCGGGAGATGATGACTCAGTCAACTTTGTGCGCTCCTTGTCATACCGATGTCCTTACAAAGCCGGTTGGGCCAACCCTTTTTCAATACTACGACCCGACGCGAAAAAAAATCAAGCCTGATAGTCTTTCATCATTCCCCAAGTTCAAGGCCTATTTGGAACGGGGTTTCCAGGTGTTTTGCCGGAAAGAAAAAGGCCAGATCATCTGAAAGAAAGGAAAAGAACATGTGTTTTAGACCACCAAGCATGGATCAGCAGACCATCGAATGTCCAATGTGTGGCGCCGTGGTCGAGGCAACGGCGACGAAGTGTCCAAAATGCGGTGCCGAAGCGGTTCCGGACATGCCGGCGATTCCGCCTATGCCGGGCGCGCCCGCAGCGCCGGCCGTTCCCTCTGTCCCCACGACGCCTTCTGCACCGACGCCTCCCGGCGCATAGCCCGAGCAACCGAAGGTAAGGAACGCAGACACGATGAAGGAAATTGAGGGAGGGAGAGCAAATGAAACAAGACGTGACGGGAACGCCAATCGTCAAGGGCTTGGGCTTTGACAGCTTTGGATTGGGAAGCAACGCCTGCACGGTCGATGTCGACAAGGAGAACGACAAGATAATTCGTATCCGGCCGCTGCACTTCGACGAACATCAGACACCCGAGGAGCTCAACGCCTGGAAGATCGAGGCTCGGGGCAAAACGTTTGAGCCGGGGTTCAAGACGCTGATTTCGCCTTTGTCCTTGTGCTACAAGAAGCGCGTGTATTCCAAGAACCGTATCCCATATCCGCTCAAGCGCGTTGACTGGGATCCAAGCGGGAAGCGCAATCCGCAGAATCGCGGAGTGAGCAAATACGAACGCATTTCCTGGGACGAGGCAACGGATATTATTGCCGCCGAGATAAAGCGCGTGCAGGAAACCTATGGGCCGGCATCAGTCTTGCTCGAGCTTGACGGACACGGCGAAACCAAGATGGTGCATGCGCCGCATGGTTGCCAGAGCCGCATGTTTGATCTCATTGGCAGCTACACCCTGCAAACTCGCCAGCCGGATAGCTGGGAGGGTTGGTACTGGGGTGCCAAGCATATCTGGGGCATGGATCCACTTGGACAGAACGCCTTCCAGAACAACGTCATCAAGGACATTTCGGAAAACGGCGATGCGGTGCTTTTCTGGGGCGCCGATCCCGAGACGACGCCTCTGGGCTGGGGCGGCATGATGGCGAGTCGCATTTGCTTCTGGTTTACCGAAATCGGCGTGAAGCAGATACACATTGCACCGGACGTGAATTACACCAATGCCGTACACGCCGACAAATGGATTCCGGTTTTGCCCAACACGGATGCGGCATTGCAGTTGGCAATTGCCTACACTTGGATTAAAGAGGGCACCTATGACCAGGATTATCTGGACACGCATGCCGTCGGATTCGAGAACTTCAAGTACTACGTCATGGGTGGTGAAGACGGGGTTCCTAAAACCCCCAAATGGGCAGAGGCAATTTGCGGCGTACCGAGCTATACCATCAAGGCGTTTGCACGGTACTGGGCGAAACACGCCGTCTCGATTGCCCACTGCAATGGTGGAAGCTATATCCGCAGCTGCTATGCGCACGAGCCGGCTCGTCTTGAGGTGGCGCTTCTCGGCATGCAGGGTCTGGGCAAGCCGGGTGCCAATCAGTTCAAGTTCATGGAGTGGACGCTTTACGGCATTCCGACCGTGACGCCCCTGCCTCCGTCGGTCGAGATTCCCGATCCGTCGCCGGCATATCGCGGTTGGTATCGTAGTTTCCCGGACAGCTTCATCCCCAAGACCATGATTCCCGAGGCGATCATGAACCCGCCGATTCAATGG
>ERZ827492.3085-NODE-3085-length-10830-cov-3.430255_pt1 | contig 10830 bp, 8 predicted proteins | sample MGYA00519704_ERZ827492 | MGnify/ENA primary metagenome ERZ827492 (study PRJEB31778, sample SAMEA3449325) | human gut metagenome | biome: human gut; feature: human-associated habitat; material: faeces | place: United Kingdom | collected 2010/2012 ...
CTATCGGATAATCCGCCGTACTTCCGTTTGTATAAACGACCTTCGCCCTGATTTTCGTTTCATTGTAAATAAATCTGAAATATGTACTGCCGTCGCTTTTCTTCGCATAATATCCGTCATTTCCCGCTGTAAGCGAATCCGCACCGCCGGTCATATACAGCGATACGCTCTTTACCGGATTTTTGATAACGTTGAACGAAAACTTTGCCGTAACTCCGCCTACAGTGCAATAACCCGTGTTAGCACCCACAGAGAGTGCCTTATCCCCTTGCGAAAACTTAGGCTCATACCCCGTTATCTGCTTTAAATCGGCGGCGGTACAGCTGACCGTCGTACCGTCCGTGTAGATTATTTTTACGTTGTAGTCATATCCTGCGAGGTCATATTCAAAGCGTTGCGATATGTTGCCGCTCTCGTCAGCGACCACCCTGTAATCACCCCTAACGTTACAGATTGCATTGATAGTATACATCGGAGTGACCGACAGCGACTTTATCCTTGTTGCCGCTACTGTGAAAACCGCTTTTGCGCTTTTCGTGCCGAGCGTATATGTTACGGTATGCCGACCGTTCCCCCACACACTTTCACTCTGCCCGTCCGAAATGACAAGCGGAGCTCCGAGCGTAGCAGTCAGTGCGGTAATTTCGCTTCCTGTATAGCTTCTGCTGTAACCGCCGTAGTCTACCGTCAGCTTTATTTTATCATAATCGTAAACGTCATAATAGCTTATCTGCCTGTATTTACCCGTGCTGTCGTCATAACGGTAGACAGTGCGCCTGTCCGAAATATCAAGCACGGATTTTAACGGTGTCACGCTTATTGACGCTACCGCATCAGCCGCATAAGCCCTGCCGTCATCGTCCTGCATAGCAAACAGCGATACCGCCGTAATAAAAATCACGGCGGTGGCAAAATATGACATTACTTTTATCAGATTTTTCACGCTATACATATTTTACTTTTCTTTCGGGAAATCACTTGCTCTTTACCAGTCCTAAAATATCGCCTAACTTAAGTCTGTTGCCGGTGTGCAGTATTATCTGCTCATACACACGGGCAACCAGCAGTGCCATAAGCACCACGAACACACACAGTACCAGTACAGCAAGAAGCGCCTGAGGAATATCTATCGCCCCTGTCAGCAGTGCCGAGGGGATTGAGAACGGCGAGGAAATCGGCAGATAGTATGATACAAGCGCCATCGTGTTTGCCTCTCCGCCCATCGTGGACGGGAAATAAGCAAGATAGAAGCCGAGTACACCTATTATCGACATAGGCTGCATTGCGGCATTAAGGTCCTCCATTCTGCTGACCGTAGCACCTATAAGCCCTGCGATAAGCGCAAAGAATATAAATCCCACTATGAACACGACTATAATAAGCAAAATTACAACAGGCGAGAATCCACCGAGTGCATTTCCTACTTCATTCATAAGCTGACTTGTAACAGCTCCCGTTTCTTCAGACGAGCCTATGATTGACGATGACAAAGGCGTTGAAACAACGATTCCGAGTACGCCCGATACAATGATCATCATAAACTGTATCAGCGCAAGCGAGCCCATAGCAAGTATCTTGCCGATAATTATCGCAAGCGGTCTTACAGATGTCAGCAGAAGCTCCATTACCTTCGATGTCTTTTCCTGTGCTATCGACTGTGCGACCATCTGACCGTAAATAAAGATAAGCATAAACAGTACGATAGAGGACAGCATAGGCAGTACCATTTTCACCACAAAGCCGAAGTCATTTTCGGTAGGCTCTCCCGCAACCGACTGGTATATAGAAACCGTCTTGTTGGCAGCCGCAATCTGCTCATCGGTAAGCCCTGCCCTTGACAATCTTACGCTGTCAAAAACGCTTTTAAAGGTTTCACCGAAGCTGTTCGCCGTACCCGATGACACCGATTCATCATCCGGACGTGATGCGTAAATATCATACCCGATTTTGTTTTCCCTGATAACTATAAGCAGGGACTTGTTTTCACCCTTAACCCTTTCGGTAAGCGACTGAATATCTGCGTCCTTGCCGCAATCATTGATTTTTACGCCAAGTCCGGATAAAAATCCCTCATAATCCTTGCCCGTTGTTATTCCCGTAGTATCGGCAAAATATACCGTGCCGACAAGCGCTTCCCCATCACCCGTTATATCCCCGTCATCCGATGTTGAACGGCTTCCGATAAGCGCAGGGAGAACTCCCGCAAGAAGTGCAATTGCAAAAACAAGCACAATGATGATTACCGAGCTTACCTTGAACGCCTTTGACTTTGCCGTCTGTCTGAAAGTAAAAGCAAATACGCTTTTCCAACCATATGTACCTGTTTTCACGCCTCGTCACTCCTTCCTGCCTCTTTGTCGGCTCTTTCTATATTCTCAACAAATATTTCATGCAGGCTCGGCTCTCGAAGCTCATAACGCACAAGCGGCATTCCGCTGTCAACAATCATTTTAAGAAGCGATTTTGCCTGCTCCTCCGACTGTATTTTAAACGTGAGCTTATCTGGAGTTATCGTTTCGGGTACAAGACCGCACTGTGCGGCAAGCGGCAGTACATCGCCGTCACACTTTACCGACAGGTTCACTCTGCCGTAGCTTTTCTTTATCTTGTTAAGGTCGCCCTGCAATACCGCCGTGCCGTGATGAAGTATCGTAATATCCTTGCAGAATTCTTCTATTACGGGCATCTGGTGGCAGGACATGATTATATACTTTTTCTTATCTATCTGCTCGTTTATAACGCTCTTGAAAAGATCGGCGTTAACAGGATCAAGTCCGCTCAGCGGCTCATCAAGTATGATAAGCTCAGGGTCTGCGACAAGTGCCGCTACAAGCTGTACCTTCTGCTGATTACCCTTTGAAAGCTGCTCTGCTCTCTTGTCCTCATAGCCGCTAAGCTCAAGCCGCTTGAACCAGTACGCAAGCGACTTTTCAATATCCGCACTGCGCATACCTCTCAGCTTTGCAAAATAGGTCAGCTGTTCGCTTATCTTGTATTTCGGATAAAGCCCACGTTCTTCCGCCAGGTATCCGACTTTTTCCGTGACAGGCGATAATGCCTTACCGTTCCACAGTACCTCGCCGCTGTTGCGGCTGAGCATACCGAGTATTATTCTTATAGCGGTGGTCTTGCCTGCGCCGTTTGTTCCGAGCAAGGCATATACACCCGGCTCGCTAAGCGTAAAGCTGAGCGGATGAAGTGCCGTGAAATTACCGTATTGCTTGGATATACCGTTTACTTCGAGCGACATATCAGTATTCGTTTCCTTCCTGTATTCTGCGATAAACGCCGTCCTTGCCGTCTGTCGCATTTATTCAAGTATAACACAAAAGCCATGAATAAGCAACATCCGGTAAATTTTACACGGAAATTGCTAACCGTTTATGTGTTATATTAACAGTATAACCACTTCAGCCCGATTTGTCAATACTGTTTCGCAAATTTTTTGAAAAACTTAATTTTTCTTTTTTCCTGCCGATATAAATTATAAGGAATATTGTATGTCGGTTACAGCTTACAATACGGTTTCACAATTAGATTAATAATCAGGAAAGGACTAACTGATATGGAAATAGCAAAGGTAGCAGAACAGGCGGCTGTCACAGCTCAGACAGCACCAAAGACAAGCGTACAGACATCAACAGAGAAGGCAAAAAGCACCCTCACTGCCGATAACGCCGACAAATATGTAAAGAGCGAGGACACCTTCACACCCGCATATACAAAGAAATCGGCACAGAAAAAAGAGGTTGACAACGCAGACAGGTCACAGTTCAGAACTGTCGCACAGTCAAAGGCAGACCACCTTGCAAGCGTAGTCGAAACTATAATCTCTCACCAGGCATCAAGCAAAACAAATAAAAACGCAAAGCAGATAGAGCTTTCCGATGCGCTTAAGAGCCAGATAGAAGAAGCAACAGGAAAGAAGTTCGAAAGCGAAGATGTGACCGACAAGGAAAACAGCGCTGATTACTGGGGAGCAGAAGCTACAGCCAAGCGTATGTTTGAATTTGCAAAGAATCTCGCAGGCAACGACAGCAAGTACGCCGATTCTCTCAAGGACGCTTTTATAAAGGGCTTCGGTCTTGCAGAAAAGGCTTACGGCGGCAAGGGCAAATTACCCTCTGTATGCTACGAAACATACAACAAGGTAATTGATATGTTCGACAGCTGGGGCAAGGAAAAGACAGAAGATAAGGCAGACGGTAAGGATACTGCAAAAGTAGAGGCGGGCAATAAGTCCGAATCATCCGCACAGTAAGACGTAAGGGCAGTTTCAGAATGCCTTTACACAGCCCACTGTCTTATATCACAACGAATAATGCTTTTACATAGTCTGAAACGGCTGTGTAAAAGCATTTTCTTTTGTAATCAGTATAGATTTCCGACATTTCTCTATGACTTTTATTTACATTTTCCGTAATATTATTACAAATTTATCTTGACATATTCTCAGAATTCTGATAAAATTTCCATAGTATTATAAGATAACTGTCGATAGAAGGTTATCTTAAGCGTATTCTATAAAACAAGAAGGGTTAGGCGGTCTGTTGGCAGCGTAATTTCCGGATACACCGGCAAAAAGGATCTCACACTGAGAGAATGCTACCTTCTTGCAGGCGAAAGCTATGACGATCTGCTTTCCCGTCTTGGTTGCGATGAAAAGATAATATATAATGCGGTAAAGGAATTTATGCTCGACCTGCATTACATAAGGCTTCTGCGTGCAATTGAAAACCGTGATACCGAAACCGCCTTCAAGGCCGCCCACACAATGAAAGGTATCTCGGCAAACCTCGGGTTCACTAAAATGTACTCTGCGTTCTCCCTTGTCTCAGAAGAACTGCGTTCAGGCAATATAGAAAAGGCCGCAGAGCTTATGACCCGTGCGACCGATGAATATCAGAAGATAATTGCCGCTCTCAAAAGATGTATGTTCGATAAATAGTTTAAATCACATCCCGTGTAAAACCCACAGCCTTCCCCCAAAAAGCGGTACACCGAAAATGTACCGCTTCAGATTGTCGAAAAACCAATAATTATTAAACCACAAAGTGAAATATATTGCCAACACCGCCGAAAACACTTTCCGTGCTGACAAGGAATTAATATTTTCGTGAGTGTATCTGTACAACTGCACTGACATTGACCCTTCAAAAAAACGCTACTAACCTGAGATATATGTACTAACCTGCGGACGTGTAGCGTTAAGCGTCCCTGCATCGACAGGATATACAATGTTCAGGTGGTTATTCGAGTTTAGCCAACACCCCGACGGGGTGGGGGTATGGGTAAGGAAAGAGGGATGCCACGCTGAGCATTGCTAAAGCAATGCTCCCGCTCCTCTCGTCGCTCAAGAGGAATAACTGATTTGGGAGAGAACCTAAGAGTATAGGGCTAAGTCTTGCTTGCGCAAGCACTCGGACGTTTCGCTTTGCTTCACTGGGCTGTCAAGTCCAGCGGAGCTTTAGCGGAGTGCACGAGCCTTGCGTAAGCGAGGCTCAGACTTGCACCTAGTCTCTTTGGTTCTTTCCCTCGTTAATATTGACAGGTGTATTAATTCGAATAGCGAACCCGAGAAGTGTTATCCGACAAACAGAAATATCAGTAGCTTGCTATCATAGCCTGAACTTAATGATATAACAGAAGTACATCAAATACAAGACTTTTTCTAAAGCTAAAACCGATGCTTTTTGGCATCGGTTTTTTTAATCTCCTGCTTTACAGTACCTTTATAAGCTCGTCATAAATCGGCGCATAATGCTCGTCCGTTATGCCGAAATCCATTTCCTTGTACGACCATACCGCACGGGCGATATGAAGCTGTTCAAATGCTTCGTTTATCATTCTGAACCAGTTCAGCGTGCTTTCGGGGTCAGCTCTGTCTATTACACCGTATTCACCGCAGTAAAGAGGAAGCTCCAGCTTTTCCGCTACCTTTACAGCGTCGGCAAACATCTTTACAAAGAAGCCGCTGTCAATCATACCTGTTATACCGTCAAAATCCGAAGTGAAATCCTCACCGAAATATTTTCTGCTGTCTGCAAGAAGCTTTTCGGCTGTAGCAGGGAATTTTGTGCGGTATGACTTATCAAGGCGATCTACCCAGCCGGCACCCTGATGAGTGAAAACAAGCGGATTATAGCAGTGGAATGTCAGCACTATGTTTTCATCCCAATCAATGTCAAGGAGCGTCAGCCCGTAAATGCTCGAGTTGAAGATACCGCCGATGACTATTTTTGTTTCAGGGGCTATTTTTCTTATCTCCTTTACGGTACGGCTTGCTATCTTGTTCCACGAATCTGTGAAATCTGCGCTTGTGACTTCGTTGAGCAGTTCGAACGCTATATGACTGTCATTTCCGTAACGCCTTGCTATCTCCTGCCACAGATATACAAACTGATCCTGCAGCTTTTCGTTGCCGAAAAATCCGCAATAGCTCGGATCGTCAAAGATATATCCGCAGGTCTTGTGCAGATCTATAACGATATTAAGACCGTGCTTTTTGCACCAGCCGACACAGCTTTCAATGTAAGCCATTCCGCTTTCGATGATTTCGCCGTCATCCGTCTGGATAACATTGTAATCTACAGGCATACGGACGTGATCAAGTCCCATTGTCGCTATCTTTTCAATATCCTTTTCGGTTATGAAGGTGGAATAATGCTCGTCATTGTACTTGGTTCCACACTGCGAGATCCAACCGCCCAGGTCTATACCCTTATAAAATCCGTCAAAATTTCTCATGGTTTTCCTCCTTGTTCTTTTCGGCACCGTACAGGGTCAACCCCTGCAATTTCCCTTGTTTACAGCTTTATTATAACAGCAGGCAGGAAAAATCAATACCTGAATTGTGGCGGATTTTATATATTTGTGTGATTATTTTCTGCCGAGCGCTTTCGCAAGGTCCTTTTCCGGAACGTTGGTCGGCGTGATGTTGTAGTTCTTTACGAGTATATCAAGCACTCCCGGCGAAACAAACGCAGGCAGAGTAGGGCCGAGGAAAATATTCTTTATTCCGAGATATAAAAGCGTCAGCAGTATGCAGACAGCCTTCTGCTCGTACCACGACAGAACAAGCGTCAGCGGCAGGTCATTCACCGAACAGCCGAAAGCGTCCGCAAGTGCAAGTGCGATTCTTATAGCGCTGTATGCGTCATTGCATTGTCCGCAGTCGAGTATTCTCGGTATGCCTTCGATTGTACCGAGGTCAAGGTCATTTATACGGTACTTTCCGCAGGCGAGCGTCAGGATAAGTGAATCCGGCGGTGTCGCTTTTGCAAAATCCGTATAGTAGCTTCTGCTCGGACTTGCGCCGTCACAGCCGCCGATAAGGAAGAAGTGCTTTATCTTTCCCTGCTTTACAAGTGCTACTATCTCATCTGCTCTTGACAGTACGGCATTATGTGCAAAGCCCGTCATAACCGTATGACCGCCGTTCATACCCGTCATTTCCTTATCCTCGTCATAGCCGCCGCATTCAAGAGCCTTTGCTATAACAGGCGAAAAATCCTTATCGTCACCGATGTGGACAAGCTCGGGGTAAGATACAACCGATGTTGTGAAAACCCTGTCGCTGTAGCTCTGCCTTACCGGCATAATGCAGTTGGTGGTGAAAAGTATCGGAGCGGGAATATTATGAAATTCCGACTGCTGGTTCTGCCAGCCCGTGCCGAAGTTGCCTTTTAAGTGCTTGTACTTTTTGAGTTCGGGATACCCGTGTGCAGGGAGCATTTCACTGTGGGTGTAGATGTTTATACCCTTGCCCTCTGTCTGTTCGAGCAACAGCTTTAAATCATGCAGATCGTGACCGCTGACCACTATAAACGGACCTTTTTCTATCGTCAAAGGAACGACAGTAGGCACGGGATTACCGTAGCTCTCCGTGTTTGCACTGTCAAGAAGCGCCATGCACCTGAAATTTACTTCGCCTGTTTTAAGCACAAGCCCTAACAGCTTGTCCGGATCGCTTTCGCCCTCGATTGCCCTTAGCGCCGTGTAGAAGAAGGAATTTACCTCGCTGTCGGCTTTACCGAGTGCAAGAGCGTGATATGCATACGCCGCCATGCCCTTGATGCCGAACAGAATAAGCGATTTCAGCGAGCGAATATCATCGCTTGCTTCCCATAGTCTTGAAAGCTCATAGTTGTCAACCTTGCTCTTGCATATTTTTCGTTTCTCATCCTCGACCTCTGCTGTCAGTTCATTTACAGTTTTTGTATTGAAGCTGACATTGGTGATAGTCGTGAAAAGTCCTTTCAAAACAAGGCGGTCTGTGCTGTCCGTAGGGGTACCGCACTCCGCCGCTTTTGCAAGACCTATAAGTGCACCTATAAGCTCGTCCTGCGCTTTTGCGGTATCGCTTTTTTTACCGCATACGCCTGCTTTTCCGTTGCATTTTTCGTTGTGTGCCGTTTGCTGACACTGAAAACAAAACATTTCGTCCATAAAAATTACCTCCTTGTCCTATTCTGCGATAATTGAGGAAGAATATACACCGATAAGATATTCTTGACACGGCAGACAAAGAGTTCTATAATAGTTAATGTCGGTTATATAATGCTAACGGATAATTCGTCGTATAATGCAGAGAATATCGGGAAAACCGTAAACCGACGGAGGTTACAGATGGATAAAAATATGTTAAGCGAATATGCAAAATTGATGGTAAAGGTCGGCGCAAACGTTCAGAAAGGGCAGAAGGTACGCCTCTACGCAGAGGTTGACCAATACGAGCTTGCTACCCTTGTTGCGAAGGAGTGCTACAATGCCGGTGCAAGCTATGTTGAGATGTTCTGGAGCTGCGGCGCTGTAGAAAGGCTTCATTACGAAAACGCTTCGGTAGAAACGCTTGGTACTGTTCTTAACTGGGAAGAAGAAAGACAGAAGCAGATGGTTAAGGATCTGCCTGCAAGGATTTTTATAGAATCTGCCGATCCCGATGAGCTGAGCGGTATTCCTGCGGATGTAATTTCAACGGTCGGCAGGATGCGTTCAAAGGTGCTCAAGAAGTACCGTGACGAGATAGACGGCAAGCACCAGTGGCTGATAGTTGCCGCCGCTTCACCCAAATGGGCAAAAAAGGTGTTCCCGGACGATGACAGCGATACCGCAGTGGAAAAACTTTGGAATGCAATTTTCTCCTGCGTTTATCTTGACGGCAATAAAAACTGGGAGCAGGTGTGGAAACAGCATACCGATACTATGAGGGAAAAAGCCGATTGGCTCAACAGCAGGCGCTTTAAATCCCTCAGATACAGTAGCAGTAACGGCACAGATTTCACCGTACAGCTTATTCCCGGGGCGAAGTGGTGCGGTGCGGCTGACATAAACCGTGTAAACGGAGCGGCTTACGTTCCGAATATGCCGACAGAAGAAGTGTTCATAAGCCCGATGAAGGGAAAGTGCGAGGGCAGACTTGTCGCTACGAAGCCTCTGAGCTGGTCGGGCAATTTGATAGACGGCTTTGAGGTGGAATTCACAAACGGCAGGGTATCCGGCTGTAAAGCAAAGCAGGGCGAGGAAATACTGAAGAAGATGTTCGCTATGGATAATGGCGCTTCAATGCTGGGTGAGGTAGCGCTCGTGCCTAAGGAATCCCCGATAAACCGTTCCGGACTTCTGTTTATGAATACCCTCTTTGATGAGAATGCCTGCTGTCACGTTGCGGTAGGCGAGGGCTTCCAGGAGGTTATCGAGGGAGCCGAAAATATGACTCTTGACGAAATTCACGCTCTTGGCGTAAACGATTCTATAATACACGTTGACTTTATGATAGGCTCTGATGACCTTGATATAACAGGAATTTGCGAGGACGGCACAGAGATACCCGTGTTCAGAAACGGAACGTGGGCGTGAAAGGATAAACCCACAGTATATAATTTGTCGAATTTATTGAATTTCCTAATTGCATTGCGTTAGTATTGCATTGCTGTCAAAAATATGCTAAAATATAAGCGTAGATAATTTCCAAAACGGTAAAGGACCAATCAGTAATGACAATAGCGATATGCGATGACAGTGTTATAGACTGCTTACTGTCTAAATTTCTGATAAGTGAATATTTCAAAAAGCACAGAAAGACGTGCGACATAGTCACCTATGAAACAGGCGCAAAGCTGATTTCCGACTTTGAGGATGGAGCGGTTTTCGACATTGTTTTTATGGATATATATGTCGGGGAGGAGCTTGGCATAGATATTGCAGGAAGGCTCAGAAATGAAGGCTACGATAACCTGCTGATATTTTCGACTATTACTCCCGAATACGCAATAGCGAGCTACAGCGTCAAGGCAAACGGGTATATTCTGAAGCCCTTCAGCACCGAAAGAATAGAAAGCGTTCTTGACAGAGTGCTTGAGCATTATGTGAAGGACTATATCCGGATAAAAGTACGCAACAGCTATGTCAATATTATGTACAGCGACATTATCTATATCGAAAGCTGCAATAACCGCTGTATACTTCACACTGCCGATGAGGAATATCCGCTTTATATGAAGCTCGATGATATAGAACAGCAGATTGCCGATGAAAAGTCACGCTTTCTCAGATGCCACAGGAGCTATATCGTCAATATGGATCACATCACAGCGGTTGATGAACAGTTCAGATTGGATAACGGCGACAGCGCACTGATACGGAGCAGAAGCAGAGCACAGATTAAAAAGACTTATCTCGCATACTCGCAGTCGGGTAAAGTAAAGCATAAAAAGCAATAAGCATCCGGATAAAACCGGATGCTTCAGTCTGTCGAAAAACCTATATCGTTGATAAAAATGGGGTCGCAGGGGCGGAGCCCCCGTACAGGTCGTCAGCCATTTGTGCCAC
>ERZ827492.3086-NODE-3086-length-10829-cov-5.067106_pt1 | contig 10829 bp, 10 predicted proteins | sample MGYA00519704_ERZ827492 | MGnify/ENA primary metagenome ERZ827492 (study PRJEB31778, sample SAMEA3449325) | human gut metagenome | biome: human gut; feature: human-associated habitat; material: faeces | place: United Kingdom | collected 2010/2012 ...
TCCGCAGCAACCGCAACCGATTGGAGATAGAGATGCACGAGCTTATACTTGACATCATGGAGAGTGTCAGTACGGACTCTTTCTCGTTCTGCTATGGCGATATTCTTCTTTTGTTGGCTCAATCGCAGATAAAAGCGGAGAGGCACCAAGTAAGAAAGGTATTGCAGGAGTGCTGGAAGTTGACACCTGCACACAACACCCTCACTTATACCACCTATCAAGTGAACTACAGCCGTGAATGCCGTTACTCTCCCGTCAAGACGACAGGGAGATATTACACCGTCACGAAAGAGTTTTTGCAAACACTCTGATTATATTGATGAAATGATGAATAGAGGTATAACTATACTGAAAAACAATGATATATACTCTCATCAAATCTTCATCAAGAAAGGATTACCGATGAAAAGAGAAAACAAGGCGGATATACCATGCAGGACACCGCCAATGATGATTTTCTCTTTTGGCAGGTAGTTTTGATGAGGAAATGATGAATAGATATATAACTGAAATACAAGTACTTATGCCACTCAATCATCAAATTATCGTTTTCACCATAACAATTAAATCCTACAGAAATCATGAATATACAGGAAGCAAAACAAATCAGAATAGCAGACTACCTGCAAAATTTGGGCTACACGCCCGTAAAGCAACAAGGCAACAGCCTTTGGTACAAATCACCGTTCCGGCAGGAAACCGAAGCCTCGTTCAAGGTAAACACCGACCGCAACCTATGGTTCGACTACGGGCTGGGCAAGGGCGGCAACATCATCGCATTGGCAGAGGTACTATATGCGTCTGATTACGTACCTTATCTGCTTAACAAGATAGCGGAACGAGTACCGCACATCCGTCCCGTATCCTTCTCTTTTCGTCAGCAAGCATCCGAACCGAGTTTCCAACAGTTGGAGGTTGGAGAACTTACCCATCCGGCATTATTCAATTATTTGCAGGAACGGGGTATAGACACCGCATTGGCAAAGCCGGAATGTAAGGAACTGCACTTCATCCATAACGGCAAGCCCTATTTCGCTATCGGCTTCCCGAATGTGGCAGGAGGATATGAAGTGCGTAACCGTTTCTTCAAAGGTTGCATCGCACCGAAAGACATCAGCCATATCCGTCAGCAGGGAGAACCGAGAGAAAAATGCCTCGTGTTCGAGGGTATGATGGACTACCTTTCCTTCCTCACGTTGCGAATGAGAAACTGCCCGACCATGCCGAACCTTGACGGGCAGGATTACATCATCCTCAATTCTGTTTCCAATGTTTCAAAAGCCATAGATATGTTGCACGGGTACGAGCGTATCCACTGCCTGCTTGACAATGACGAGGCAGGTAGAAATGCGTACTTGGAGTTGGCAAGAGAGTTCTGCGGACGCATCCGAGACTTCTCTGACAACTACAGCGGACACAAAGACCTGAACGATTACCTGTGCGGTAAGCCTTTGTCCCAATCGGCAGAACCGATGACAGAGAAGAAGCAAGTCCAATCCGTAAGACGGATGATACAGCCACCGAAAAAGCGAGGGCTGAAGATGTAGAGGGAAACAGGCTCGCGGCGGCACGGATATTTACCAACGGAAAATACCGTAGCTTATTAGGGAATTTGTCCGAGCCGCATTGCATGGCAACGCTGAAAATTCCCCAATAAGCCAAAGAGGTTGCACCTCTCTGGACTCTCCGAAGCCAACGGCAACAGCCGTACAAAAGTAATAATTAAACGATGTTAAACAAGCAAACAATAAAGGAAAATCATATATGGGATTCGTAGTATTACACATGGAAAAGGCGCACGGTTCCGACAGTGGGACAACCGTCCACATCGAGCGTTTCATCATACCGAAGAACGCAGACCCGACAAGGACACACCTTAACCGAAAACTCATCACATACCCCGATGGGATAAAAGACCGTTCTGCAGCCATCCAAAGACGATTGGAGGAAGCGGGACTGACACGCAAAATCGGGAACAACCAAGTACGGGCAATCCGTATCAATGTGTCGGGAACACATGAAGACATGGAGCGCATCGAAAAAGAAGGCAGACTTGACGAATGGTGTGCCGACAACATAAGATACTTTGCCGACCTGTTCGGCAAGGAGAACATAGTGGCAGCGCATCTGCACAGGGACGAGGAAACGCCGCACATACACGTCACGCTCGTTCCGATAGTCAAGGGAGAGCGCAAGCGTAGGAAACGGGAGGAACAGGTGAAGAAACGCTACCGCAAGAAACCTGCCGACACCGTAAGGCTCTGTGCCGATGATATCATGACACGGCTGAAACTGAAATCCTACCAAGACAGTTATGCCGTTGCAATGGCGAAATACGGATTGCAGCGTGGCATTGAGGGTTCAAAGGCACGGCACAAGTCCACGACACAATATTATCGGGACACCCAACGGCTTGCCGATAGTCTGAAAGCGGAGGTGGTGGACTTGCAGCAGCAGAAAGAAACAGCACAGGAGGAACTCAAACAAGCCAAGAAAGAGGTACAGACCGAGAAGCTGAAAGGCGCAGCCACGACCGCAGCGACCAACATAGCCGAAAGCGTGGGTTCTCTTTTCGGAGGTGGAAAGATGAAAGCCTTGGAGCGCAGGAACGAGGATTTGCAAGACCGCATATTTGAACTTGAAGAAGAAGCCCAACAAAGGGAGTATCAACAAGTCAAACAGATACAGGAGATAAAAAACGCTTACGAACAACAGAACAGCAAACTGTCCGAGTTCGTGGATTTTGTCAAGCGCTACTTCCCTTATGTGGAAAAGCTGATGCCAACCATTAAATTCTTGCGTGATACTCTAAACTTTGGCGATGCCGTTATTAGGAAACTATGCACATTCAAAGATGTCTCTATTAAAGGCGAACTGTATTCTCGTGAGTTTAACCAACATTTTAGGGTAGACAAAACGATATGTTCACTTAAAGAGGACAAGGATGGCAATTTCAGTCTCAACATAGATGGTGTTTCACACGTCAGTTGGTTCAGACGAAAGAAAGACGAGTTTATGGAAACGCTGGGATTATCAATAAAAAACAAATACGGAATGAAATTATAAATCGCATATGAATCACAGTACGCCGATACTCTCAATTTGAGAAACTCATTTTGAGAGTATCGGCGTACCTTTGCATAGTAATAGAATCCAAATAATGAAAACTGATTATCAGCAACAAGTTATCAATAGAATAAAAATGATTAGAGAAAGTAAAGGCTTTTCACAGCTTACCTTCTCAAAGTTATTAGACATCAGTCCTGGTCAAATGGGGAATATTGATAGTTGTAAACAACCTCACAAATATACACTCAAGCAAATTTTAACAATATGCGATTTTTTAGAGATTACAGTAGAAGAAGTATTTTTTACCACTAAGAAAACGGACAGTACTTTTTCAACGAGAGAGGTTATCAATGCGATAATCAAATATCAAGATAATTCTTTATAATTTAACCGACTAAATATATGACAATAAAAGATACGGAAACACTTCGGGAAAAATTACAAAATAGTTGTGACTTATTAATCCGGAGAATTGGACAAATTCAAATTGGCTCAACAGACTTGTTCCCATATGGCTGGAGAAAAGCAGCCAAAGGAAGGACAGTTTGGAGAATAGTGGAAGAGATAATAACTCAAAATCTTGAAAAATATCACAATGACTTTAATTTAGACAGTATTCACCCTTCTGATTCTGAAGTGACTGTGTATGATATGAAATGTGTCTATGGTAATTTAGATGCCTATATCAATATAAAATCCGCAGTAGTAGGTGGTAAACGACAAAAAGATGATATATCTAAAGCTGACGGATTGAAAGCCTTTTATGCCGATGATATAAACAAACAGTTTTTCGTTGCTACTTTCTTTATTCAGTTTAATGCTAATATGAGTATAGAAATAACGAAAGCAATTGTATTTCCAATAGCATGGATTCCTGATATATATGTAAATCCAAGTAACAATGGCAATCTACAATCTGCATATTATAAAGACTTAGGAGATGCGGTAAAGAGGACTAATAATCAATTCATTCCATTATTACATGATGCTATTCAAATAGCGGAAAAGAAGAAACAAGAAAAGAAAAAGTAATTTAGGGAAGTTATACGCACCTCCCTAAATTTTTACTGAAATAAGTTACATTCTCAATAACTATATCACTTAATTGAATCTTCTGAAAGACCAATTTATCAATATCTTCTATAGCTTGTGCGGAATCAACTTTTTTATCTCTTGCAAGTTGGGCAATATTCCCAAGCGCTTTCCTTTCGACTTCATTAAAATCTAGTACAGGCAAACAACTCACATATCCAGATGTTACCATATTAGAGCGAATCAAAACCCCTCGGATAAGATAAGTTACTAAAGAACTATTTAGATAAGACAACAACCAATTAATATCTTCTTTAGGAGGGTATATGGTTGGATTTACACCTGTTACGGCATTAGCTGGAAGATATACGGCACTAAACGGTAAACCCATTGATGAACAAGCAATTCCTTCATTGAATAACAAACCACGGTTACGTACCATGAAGTTTTTATCGCTATTATGAGCTTCTAAATAATCATTGACAAGAAAAGCATCTTCTTTAGCTACGAATTTACGGCTGGCTGGATTCTTATAAAAAGGAATACTATATCCTTCTTTCTTTTCAATGGATAAGTAACGTGAATCATTACCAGTTGATATACAAGTAACACATTTATATAACTCTCCTAAAGAAGGATATCTATGGAATAGCCCTACTATCTCTTGGTTGACATCAATTAGAATTTGGTTGGATACTTTATTACACTTCAGTAGTAGAGAATCAATAGACACATCCTTTAAGGCATGATTGAGCAATATATCCTTAAACTCCGAAATGCTATTCGGCCTATTTGATATTAGCACATTCGATTGATATTTTTTCCCTTTTTGAAGTATCATGATACAAGTCCTAACATCGGCATGTTGACTCCAAAATAAGTCTGTAGGGCAGAGAATTATCTGATGAATAGAACAAGTGGATAGTATTTGTTCTCTTAATTTAGAATGGTAATTAGAAGTCAGAAACGAATCAGATATAACGACACCAATCAAGCATCCATCCTTTGCCATACTAATCATTGCTGACAAAAAAATGGAATACATATTATACACGCCAACAGGAAATAAACAGTTTAGCCATTTTTTATTCTCCTTTATATAGTTTATTTCATGGCAATTATATGGAGGATTGGCAATCATATAATCATAATGAGATGCTTCTGTTGAGAAGAAATTGTTGTTTACAAAATCTGCATAAACCTCTATGAAGTTTCTCTGACAGAAATTTGACATTCTATATTCGCAATGTTTTATAATGTCGTAAGAATCGATAGTTTTACCAGCCTTGTAGAATTCTTCTAATAGTTCCTCTCTGCCAACGGCTGGGTCTAAAACGGAAGCGCCATTGGGATTAATAGACAGCATTTCGTGCGTCAAATACTTAGCTACAAAAGACGGGGTTGAGTAATACCCAACCTCTCGTTTGTCTATCCCATTTTCCATTATTGTTTTAATTTTTCTTGCCATGCTAACACTTAGTATTTATTTGATTAGGCACAAGTAACTCTCGCACATCGATATTCAAAATTTCTGCAATTTGATATAGAACAGGTATTGGTGGTTGAATTTTATTAGTCGCATAGAGATTTACCATGTTGAAACTTTTGCCAAGTTTCTCAGCCAATTCTGTTTGGCTGAGACCTTTTACTTCTAATATCTCTTTTATCTTGTTCATAGCAGTCACTCAATTCTTATTGCAAAGGTACACAATTTTATTTGGTAGTTGCTATTTTCTCAAAGAATTGTGATACCTTTGTATCAAGGTTGAAAACAATAGCTCAAATGCCAATAGACAAGTCAAATTTTAAGTTCCAATCTCATTATACAGGACTGTGGTCATGTATTAATAATCCCAAGGAACAATTCTCGGGGACTCTATTTATAGACCAACAAAAGATATGGATTGAATTATGTTATATCGATTCTAGACAAGAATTACTTGAAAATATTGATTCGTTGGATGGATGTACTTATTCAATTGATAGTACAGGTAAAGAAACAGCAGTAAACATTTATGCTGAGGGTTTAAAATTTATCCGTTATTTTCGTTCTGGTAATGGGTTAAACCTAATGCATTATACTTATTCTGTAGATTGTATCTATATATACGAAGGAGAATTACACAAAGACGAAATTAGCGCATTAACAATTAAAACAAAAATACTTGACAAATGGGCATCTCCTATTATGGTTGGCGCATACCATAATGAAGTTTTTAGACAATTACCATCATCCCACCATGCTATCTATTTTGTGCCGCCATACCCATATACATTATTGAGGAGTTGCGATTTTTTTGTCGAATTAAAATTTCATTGTCAATATCATATAGGAGGAATAAATCAAGGTGTGGAGCAAAGTGCTTTTTTGTATGTCAGTCCTCATAAAAGATGTTCTATTATTGATTTTCAAACCTATGTTAATCAGTTCCATTGTTTATTCTTCCTGCTAACCAATACTATCTTCCCAATAGATTACATGTTTTGCGAAGATGGTTACAATACTTTTATCTATAAACCGAACGAACAGCAGTTATGTAGATACATAGAAGCTCATGAGAATGCTGATTCAATTACTACATCTGAAGATTTTTCAAATGAAGAAATTCAATCGGTTTTTCTCAAATGGGTTGAACTTTATAAAAATTATAGCGATGCAATCAATACATACTTTGAAACCTTGACAAATGTATATACATCTCCAGCATCTCGGATTAAAAACTTTATATCTTCTATAGATGCATTGACAAAAGAAATTAAAGGTAATGCAGGGGTGGTACATCCTAATAGCAATCGTGCTAAAACGCTCGAAAACATTTTCAATAGAAATATACTCACTTCTGATGAGAAAAATAGATTAAAAGGGTGGCTTCTTCAGGTAAAAGGAACAGAATTAAAATCTCGGTTTTCAAAAATGCTTGAACAGATATCTCAATATTTGCCTACTAATTGGGATGCAGATTTTGTAGAAAAGATTGTAAATACCCGAAATAATATTACTCATCCATACACAAAAGAAACATTCTGCTTTGAATCTAGTGAATACAAAAAGGTTTCAGGTGAACTAAATTATATAATTAGAGTATACTTACTTAGTTCAATTGGAGCCAAAGAGGAAATAATAAATAAACTCATGCGATATTTCTTTTATTAGAGACATCTTTTAATTGTCTGTTCAGAAATTTGTTTTACCTTTGCATGGAGTTATTTGACAGCAAAACATAGCAAAACGCTGAAAATCGCACGGTTTCTAACTCGTTACTGCTATATCTCAAATTGCTCGCTAACAATTTATTCCTCAAATGGTTATATCAAACCGTTGAAAATCTAAAATAAAAGATTCATCTCCACATTCTGCATAGCGTGAATTTTCGTTGATATAGAAGTACATTGTGTTTAGGTTTCCATAAACTTTATTATTTGAGACATGAAACATGTCCTCGTTCAATCCTTCATGAATGAAGAATCTGAAATCTGTATCTCGCATGCACAGTTTAATGCGATTGAAATGTATCTTTAATTGGCTAGCCTCTTTCTTGTAGCTCTCAACATCCAGACCGTCTGGTCGTGCAGAAAGTTCATTCAAGATTCTTTCTGATATGATACTGAAATATTTGTTACACATGGCTTCAGAATCATTCTTTAACTCTTTAAGCAGTTTAATTGTTACAGAAATTCCCCACTTGGGAAATATACTAAAGAAGTCGTTCAGTTTGTCTAGATTTGCATTAAATTCAATTATTGATTTGTTAACGCCTCTAACGTCAATGTACTTGATTAATTCTGGTAGTCTATGCTTTCTCATAGTTATTGGTTTTATTGGATTTATCATTGCTCATCTTGATGTAAACGGTGTAAACCTTGTTATCTTTCTGCTTGCGTCTCTTGGAATAGCCGTTCAGCTTAGCCCATATTCCAATAACAGTCTTGCTGTCCTTTACATGGTGGGCTAGTGCAAGCTCACGTAGTTGCTTGAATGTAAGTTCTGTTTCTCCATTCATTCTTAGTCCCATAAATAATTATTAAATAGATAATCTGGCAAGATAAGGTGGATTGAAATGGCAGGTAAATTCAGACAATTCAATTTCAGATGTGCCTCAAGTCGGTAATTCAGTGGTTTCAGTGATACCGCCCTTATCTCATGTTGATGTTGCAAAGATACTGCACTTTGGTGAGGTGCCAAAACACTTTGACAACTTTCTTAAAACTTCGTGTAGGGAGCTTCATGGAGTGAGGATATGTCCTCTTCTGATAGCTTGGAAGTAAGTTTGGAACTTGAAAACTATTCCTGCTCCGGTTTGTGATACGGCAGGTAAACCATGTACATCTTGCCTTGAATCATTTTTCGTTTCTTGATGTATTGGTCAGAAGCCCAAAGCCCAATGTGCAGCCTTGTGTCCTTGATACCGTGCTCCAGTGCCATTTTACGAATGTCAGCGTAGGTCAGTTCTTTCATTTGAAGTGGATTTAGGTTTGTAGTGGTGAATCTGGGTGACGAGGAACTCGGTCATTTCTGACTTTCAATCACAGTGCAAAGGTATAAAGTCCCGACTGCATCACCAAACGACAAGTAGAAATTGTGGAATATTTGAGTTGAGGGGGCAATAAAGCAAAAATTCTCCCCATAACCGGAGCTGTTCGGGGAGAATATGCTGTTCAGCCTTACCAGAAACCCTAATTTCCTAAAAAACTTGTCAGTCTTGATTTCTTTTATCCAATAAGGCTGTAGTGATTTCTTTTATATTGGTGAATCTTGCATTATCCAACAAGCCTATTTCCAAAGCCTTATTGATAAACTGCATAATTGCATCCTTACTGATACCAATCTTAACGCACTTGATAATCATTTCCCTAAAACAGTCATACAAGTCTGACAGCTTCCCAACAGATAACTGTTTCACATATTGCTTTGCCACATCAGAATCTGAAGTGGAAGATTGGGAGAACTTTTCTATCTCGCTTATAAGGGACGCAATTTCATTGTCATAGCTACATAGTTTCCCATCTTTCAAGTGACCTACTTGTGATTGTAGTTCAACAGCCTTATTGATTTTGGATGCAAAAAATTGAGTGTCTAACAAGGTTTCAAAGGTTATATTGTCAGCCACGCTCGCCCTTGAAATTGGCTTCTTGACCGTTTCTTGTTTATTCATTGTAGCATCTACCATATTATCAGTCCCTTCAACCTTGAATAATCTACTGTTTTTGATTTTCTTTAAAGAATTAATAAGCCTTGTTCCTTTATCGTTTACAGTTTCATGCAAATAAACATCGTCTATCATTGTGGTGTCTGTATGCGCAGTTGCTATTATTACATCTTCTTTAGGAATCCCAGAACGGCACATCAAAGTAATAAATGTATGCCTAGCAATATGAGTATGAATTAACTCATATAATTTCTTTTTTTTATTAATAACCTCCTCACCTATTTGTTCTGTATAAATTACATCACTATCTAGTCCAACCTTCTTGCATACATTTTTAATTACTCTATTTAATTTAGCCTCATTATTTCTTACAACGTTAGCATCTTCTCCCAATAAATTGATATGCTCGAACCCCTTTTCTTTATATTTATTCAAAATCTCTTTTACCAAGGGAAATAAATACACTGTAGCTTGTTCTCCAGTCTTTTGAACAACAAAAGAAATAACCTCAACATTACCTTCTAACTTCGTAACAGTATATTCACCTTTAAAAATCTTAGGCAAATCAGATATGCGTTGTCCTAGTAAGCACTGGGAGATAAACAAATCTCTAGCCTCTTCTTCTTTTGGTTTAAGATTTGAGTAACCATAAATAGCTAAAAGTTGTTTTTCTGTTAATGGAATTTGCTTACTCTTTTTTTGTTCTTTAGTTCGCCTATCCTTAATAGGAGTGAAAGATATTATGTCTATACCAGCTTTTATTTCCTTGTCTTTGTTAGCATGATTAATCAATGTTTTAATTCCATTGAGTTTATTTAAAATCGTTGCAATCTTAGAATTAAGCGACAATAAATACTGCTGATAATCTTCCATAGTATCTCCATTAATATAAGATACACTATTAAGAATATCTCTAGTTTTCAAAAAGTTCTCAAAAGACCTAACATATCCCATATATATGTTCTTACTATTTTCTCCATCGATATACTTCTCTACCATCTGCCTTAAAATAAAAGTTGCAGATAATTTTTCTTTTTCTCCCATAGCATTACGTTGCTTCAAATTAGGATTAATAATTTGCTTCATTTCTTCAAAAAGGAAGTTGATTCTTTCCATATCTTCACAAAGATAATTCTTATTCTCTTCAAAAGAAGCAAGTATAGACCTTATTCTTTTATTAACAATTTCATTATTCCTATTATCCAATCTAGTTTGCCCATTACTAATAGTAGCAATTTGTTTCCGCTTATTCCATTGCGAAGGATAAACTTTCACTCCAATATTTACCTTATACTGCTTTCCCCTAAATGAAAATAGAGCATAAATAATAGTCGGTTTATTCAACCTAGTCTGCCTTAGATTGAAATTTAGAGTAAATTCAAGAAACACTTGTTCATTCATCACTGTTTATTGCCAAACGTTATTAAAATCGGTTATTACATTTGGTTATTAATGAGACTATTTGCATAGGTATTTCCACATTATCACCCCTTCCAGAATATATTGAAATAAAGCTTTGCTATATCATAAAAACAAGCTATCTTTGCACAGTTTTTTCAAGAATATTAAGACTAAGTAGCA
>ERZ827492.3087-NODE-3087-length-10827-cov-3.101745_pt1 | contig 10827 bp, 9 predicted proteins | sample MGYA00519704_ERZ827492 | MGnify/ENA primary metagenome ERZ827492 (study PRJEB31778, sample SAMEA3449325) | human gut metagenome | biome: human gut; feature: human-associated habitat; material: faeces | place: United Kingdom | collected 2010/2012 ...
CGTGATCCTCGTTGTCCTGCTGGTCATTCTGGCGCTGTCCGAAGTCTTTGACCGCTTCCAGCTCGGAAACCTCCTGACGCTCGAGCAGCAGGCGGTCCTTCTGCTTGCGCGATTGGAACACGAGCACGACGATGAAAAGTAAGCAGGCGATAACGACACCCGCAACGAGGATGATGCCCGCCGCGTTAGCTGAAGACACCATTTTTGCCGTGACGGATTCGGGGAAGATACGCAGGATCATCCAATCCGACGAGGCAAGCTGGGCGACGTACACGCTACCTTCGCCAGAGGCGGCGTTGTAGCTGAAGTTGAACGAGAAGCTCAGGGCGAGGGACCGCGCGAGCTCTTCGGGAGTGATGCCCTTGAGCGAATCGCTGAGCTTCGAGTCGAGCACCGAGTAATCGATCTCGTCGTTCATGCTCGACTTTGCCAGGACGTTGCCGTCACGGTCACAGAGGTAGGTGGCGGTCTCGACGCCGAAGAAACTCGTGCTCATGTACTGCGCCATCGTCGCCTCGTTGTAGACGCAGGCAAAGACGGCGACGGGGGTTCCCTGGTAGAGGATGGGGGCATAGAACGCGATGATGCGATGCTCGTTGAAGGCTGCGTTCTCGACGGCGCAGATGCCGCTCTCGCCCTGCATGCCCTTGATATAGTACTCGCGGCTGCTCACCTCTTCGGTGCGACCGTCGATGTTGTGTCCTATGCCGTCGGAGGTGATGAGAAAGGCGTAGTTGAACTGGGTCGAGTTGATCATCTGGAGCGCCGTGTCCGGGTCGACGCTGGGGCTGGTCAGGGTCTGTCCATATACCTTGGCTGCTGTCTCGACCGTGGCCAGGCCGTTATTGAGCAGGTCGTTGACGCGCCGTGAGGTCTGCTCGGTCGTGCCCTCGAGATAGTCAGCGTTTTGCTGCGTGATGCGCTCCGTGTTGACGTTCATGAATATCAGGAGCGCAGCGATCACAATGACGATTGCCGCACATGCGGCAAGGATTCTGTTGCATCTGATATTGAGTGACTTGTCGATGCTCTTCATATGCTGTGACCCAGCCTTTCAGGTGGTGGGGTACCATTCCAGCTATTATCCTTCATCCAGCCGTTATGGTCGAGAGCTTTTCGCGTAAGCGAGCGTCCTTTTCACCCAAGGGGATATGCCCAGTGCAGGCATCATTCTGCTTGACGGTATGGGGGAGGCTACGACTTTACAGAGACTTTACCTTCCCCTTACGCCGTCCGTACATTGCCTCCGTAGACTTCTCCTTACACCACGTATTAGAGGAGAGGGACGAAGGTGGACGTCAACGAAATCATGAAGGTCGTCTTGGGACTTGCAGGAGGTCTGGCGATCTTTCTGTACGGCATGAACACGATGAGCGGCAGTCTGCAGGAAGTGGCAGGCGAGAGGATGCGCTCCATTCTTGCCGCCGTGACGAAGAACCCGGTTATGGGTGTCCTGGCCGGTGCGCTTGCCACTGCCGTGCTGCAGAGTTCGAGCGCTACGACGGTTATGGTCATTGGATTCGTGAGCGCGAGGATCATGAGCCTGCGGCAGGCGATCCCCATCGTCATGGGCGCGAACATCGGGACGACCATCACGGCGCAGATCATCGCGTTCAAGCTCTCGGATTACATCTTACTGTTTGTCGCGGTGGGCTTTCTCGTCATGGCGCTTGGCAGAGGCGAGCGTGTGAAGCTGTCGGGGCGGGCGTTATTCGGCTTCGGCCTGCTCTTCGTCGGCATAGAGACCATGGGGTCGGTCATGAAGCCCCTGGCCGAGAGCCCCGTCTTCACGGAGATGATTGCCCAGGTTGCGGGTGTGCCCGTTCTCGGAGTCCTCGTAGGCACGGTGATGACGCTCGTCGTGCAGAGCTCGAGCGCGACCATTGCCGTGCTGCAGAACTTCGCCGCTCAGCCGGGTGCCGACGGAGCGAGTGTCCTCGGTCTCGAGGGCGCCATCCCCATCTTGCTTGGAGACAATCTGGGGACGACCGTCACGGCGCTTCTCGCCTCCATCGGTCAGTCGCGGGATGCCAAGCGGGTCGCCCTGGCGCATTGCATCTTCAACCTGTCGGGTTGCCTGCTCTTCGTCGGGCTGACCGGTCCCTTCGCGACGATCGTGGCAGCCATTCCTCCCGCAGGCGAGGGCGTCGAGATCATCGCGCGGCAGATCGCCAACGCGCATACCTGCTTCAACGTCGTGATGACGCTCATCTGGCTTCCGCTCGTCTCGCTCATGATAAAGCTCGTCATGCTGATACTGCCCGAGCGTCCGGTGCGCCCGCATGACATCGCCACCTCGTCGGGATCTCTTGGTTCCGGGGAGTGTTCCGTGGCATGAGCGCGCTGAGGTAGAATTGCCGTGTATATGATGCCGCGAAGGGAACATGCATGACGACACGGGAGTCCGCCACACTCGTCTTCTACGTCGAAGATGACGAAAACATTCGCGACCTCACGCTCTATGCGCTTCGCCAGGCCGGGTTCGAGGGAAGGGGCTTTCCCGATGCCGATGCGTTTTTCGCGGCATGTGCCGACGACGTCCCCGCTCTCGTGCTTCTTGATATCATGCTGCCGGGTACCGATGGCCTGGGCATACTCGCACGGCTGCGTGCCGATACGCGCCTTTGCGACATTCCTGTGATCATGCTTACGGCCAAGGGAACCGAGTTCGATACGATTAGCGGACTTGACGCCGGGGCCGACGATTACCTCGCGAAGCCATTCTCGATGATGGAGCTCATCTCGCGTGCCAACGCGCTCCTGCGACGCGTGCGACGCGAGTCCGTTGCCATGCGGGAAGGAAATCTTGTCTACGATTCCATTGTGCTTGACCCCCACGCCAGACGGGTCGAGGTGGGAGGAAACCTGGTTGACCTCACGTTCAAGGAGTTCGAACTTCTCAAGGCGCTCATGGAGAATCCGGGCCACGCGCTCTCGCGGGCACAGCTCTTCGAGGAAGTGTGGGGCTCGGAGTTTGTCGGTGCGACGCGCACGGTAGACGTTCACATGCAGACCTTGCGCCAGAAGCTCGAACAGGCCAGTCCGGGCTCGAGTTCCGCGCTCGAGACCGTTCGCGGTATCGGTTATCGTCTGCGTCTCGAGGACGAGGCATGAGCGACACCATCTCCGCACGACACGTGCGCAGCCTCTCGCGCAGCATTCTGGTGACGGTACTCGTCTTCACGCTTGTCGCCGTTCTTGCAACGGCTATCGCCTTGGTGACGATTGCGTACTTTTCCGAAGAAGAACGTTCGGAAGACCTGCTCGTCGAACAGGCGCGGTCGTGCGCCCAGGTCCTCGATGGATATCCCGCTGATGCACGTGTTGACGTGCTCGAGCAACAGTTTGCCGGTCCCGAGCGATTCACGCTCATCGATCCTGTCGGTGACGTCATCTTCGATACCGCCGTCAGGGACGGTGCTCTCGAGAATCACTTCGAACGTCCTGAAATGCTCGCCGCCGAGCATGCAGGCGAGGGGGTTCTGGTGCGCCATTCGGACACCCTGAAGAGGGATACCGTCTACGTTGCCGAGCGTCTCTCCGATGGCTACTTCGTGCGCGTGAGCGAGGAGCGCCTCTCCCTGCCGGCCTTCCTCGCTTCGATGGCTTTGCCCGTCGGGGTGGTGCTTGTCATCGCCGTGATTCTCGTCATCATGCTTTCGCGTTTCCTCACCTCGCGCATCATGCGCCCGCTCGACGAGCTTGACGTGCATGACCCGCTCTCCGGAGATGCCTACGAGGAGATGCGTCCGCTCCTGCTGCGCATCGACGAGCAAAAGGAGCAACTCAGACGACAGAACGAGGAGCTGAAGGAAGCGGACGGGCTGCGTCGCGAGTTTTCCGCAAACGTCTCGCACGAGATGAAGACGCCGTTGCAGGTTATTTCCGGATCGGCCGAGATGATCGCCAGCGGATTGGTCGATCCCGATGACGTGGGAGAATTCGGCCGACGCATCTATCTTGAATCGCAACGTCTACGGGCGCTCATCAACGACGTCCTCACCCTCTCGCGTCTTGACGAGTCGTCGTTTGCAAGTGCCGAGCGTGTCCCCGTCGATATGCTCGAACTCGCGCAACGCACGTGCGAGCGCTTGCGTCCGCTTGCGCACGAGCACGGCATCGACCTCGAGTTTTCCGGTGTCGATTTACGCACCTTGGGCAATGAGGCGCTTCTCGAGCAAGCAGTTTCGAATCTTGTGGAAAACGGTATCCGCTATTCGGACGATGGGGGCACGGTCAACGTACGCGTCGAAATTGACGAATCGCCCGAGGAGCCGTGCATTGCCGTGCGTGTGAGCGATGACGGCATTGGCATTTCGGAGCAGGATCGCGAGAAGATCTTCGAGCGGTTCTACCGCACCGAGAAGAGTCGTTCGAAGGAGACGGGGGGCACGGGTCTTGGTCTTGCCATCGTGAAGCATGCCGCCCTCTATCATGGTGGGGACATAGAGGTCGAGAGCGTTTTGGGTGCGGGAAGCACCTTTACCCTGCGCTTGCCCCTGGAGTCCTTGGATCGCTAACCGTTGCGCTATGTGCCGTCGTTCTCAGTCCAGCCTGCGTAGCGTGGCGCGTGATTTGCCGGCGCGCTTGGCGACGTAGAGCGCCTCATCGGCAATCTGGTAGAGCTCGTCAAAAGTGACGGGGAAGCGCGTGGTCGCGGCCGCTCCGATGGTGATGGAAGGGTTCAGTTCATCGGGCATGTCAGCCGGACGCTCGCGTTTCGCGTAGAGGCCCGCCGAAAGCTGACCGAGCACGCGGCTCAGGGCGGGGTCGTTGCCCAGGCCGGCGGCGAAGATGGCGAATTCGTCACCCCCGAGGCGGGCGATGATATCGTCCTTGCGCATGCTGCGACGTAGAAAACGCGCAATTTCCTTGAGCACGCGGTCGCCTTCGGGGTGACCGAAGCAATCGTTGACCTGCTTGAAGTCGTCCACGTCGATGAGGAAGAGGCAGCAACCGTCCTGGCATTCCTCGCTGACGAGAGCCTGCTCGATGCGAGCCATTGCCGCGTTGCGATTGAATATGCCCGTGAGGCCATCGAGCTCGGCCATCTTGCGCAAGGACGCCTCGCGCATGACCATCGCGTGCGTGTCGAGTAAGCGTCCGACGTGGCGCACGGGCAGACCGGTCTCATCATCGAAGATCACGAAGGACTGGTAGCGGCACCAGATGGGGTTTCCCTCGGCATCGGGCAGTGATGTCTCGATGTCGATGAAGTCGCCCTTCTCGACTATCTCGCGTAGGGAATCGATGTCGTGTATCTCGAGGTCTACGTTGCAATCCTTGTCGCAGCGCTTGCGCAGGATGAGGTCGCTCGAGAGAGGAGGACGTCCGAAACGCGTCTCGAAATCACCGAAGAGCTCACCAGATTGGTCCTGGCAATCGATATCGAACATGACGTCGCGGGAAAGCATGGTCAGCATGTCGACGCGCTCCTCGGCGCGCTCGAGCTGACGCTGGCTATTCACCTTGTCGGAGATGTCGATGATGGTGACGTAGAACCAGGCGGTGCCGCTATCGTCGACGATGTAATGGCCGCGGTCATCGACCCAAAGCTCCGTGAAGTCGGGACGGTTGAGACGGTAGGTGACGGCGTCTCTGTCGCCTACCTTGATTTGCTCGTCGATTTCGTAGAGAACGCGTTCGCGGTCATCGGGGTGGACCATGCCGGGAAAGGTGTTGCCCGTGATGGCACAGAACTCGTCGTAGGTCTCGCAACCGAACATGTCCAGGACGTCATGGCTTACGTAATCGATGGTTCCCTCATCGTCTGCGCGATAGCGGAACAAGCCACCCGGAATGCGGTCGAGAAACTCCTGCGAAACCTCGTCCTCGATGACGCATCCGTCATGGGATCCGAGCTTGCCCTCGGTAATGCGATGGAATACGGTCATGGTGGCCTCCGCTTGTGCCATTTATGTCTACGATCACACATACTACTACTTTGATATGCGCAGGACGGGGAACTCGGAACGATTGACTGGAAAATGTCATTGCAAAGCGCAGGGGGATGTGCACGCTCTCGGCTGTCGAGCTGTCCGCATGATTCGAGACATGTGCTTTCGGTGCATACTGCATTTCATCTCTGTGGATACTTCGGACGAGAGTATAATCACCGTCAAGATCAAGCGGCTTCCAAGCGGAGGTCGCTTTCATGAAACAGGCGCATGCGCGCCTACATTCAAGTCAAAGGAGGATTTGAATGAAAGAAGTCCAGCTTTTCATCAACGGCGAGTTCCTCGACAACGGCGATCGCGAGATGCGCGATAACGTCAATCCGGCAACCGAGGAGGTCATCTCGCGTTTCCCCATGGCCACCGAGGCCGACGTAGAGGCGGCTGTCGATGCCGCCTATGAGGCGCAGAAGTCGTGGGAGAAGGTTCCCGCCATCGAGCGCGCCAATTACCTGATGGAGCTCGTCGAGCTGCTCAAGGAAAACCAGGAGCTCCTGGCCCGCACCACATCCGAGGAAATGGGCAAGCCGCTCGCGCAGGCCATGGACGAGGCCGGCTGGCTGCCCGCTTACGTGCAGTACATGGCCGCCCAGGCACGTCACCTCAAGGGCCAGATCATCCCGTCTGATCGCCCCAACGAGAACATCTTCCTCTACAAGATGCCCATTGGCGTTGCCGGCCAGATCATGCCGTGGAACTTCCCGCTGTTCCTCATCGGCCGCAAGGTCGCCCCGGCGCTCATCGCCGGTTGCACCGTCGTACTCAAGGCATCATCGGATTGCCCCAACGGCGCATACGAGTTTGCCAAGATCGTCGAGAAGTCGTCCCTCCCCAAGGGCGTCATCAACGTCATCACCGGGTCGGGCGCGCTCACGGGTAACGCGCTTGCCTCCAATCCCAAGATCTCCATCGTCACCATCACCGGTTCGACGGAGGTCGGCAAGAAGATCATGAAGGCCGCAGCCGATAACGTCACTAAGGTCTCGCTCGAGCTGGGCGGCAAGGCGCCGGTCATCGTCATGAACGACTGCAAGCTCGACGAGACGGTCGATTACGTCGTCGCCTCGCGTGTCATCAACACCGGCCAGGTGTGCAATGCCGCCGAGCGCGTCTACGTGCAGGAGGGCATCGCCGAGGAGTTCACGAAGAAGGTCATCGAGAAGATGAAGACCCTGACCTACGGACCGGCGCTCGCCGGCACCTTCGACATGGGCTCCATGGTCAACAAGGCCCAGCAGGAGCACGTCGACGAGATGGTGCAGTCCGCCATCGCCGAGGGCGCCACGGTCGCCTGCGGTGGCCACAAGGTCCAGGTCGATGGCAAGGGTTGGTTCTACGAGCCCACCGTCATCACTGGTTGCACACACGACATGCGCATCATGCGCGACGAGATCTTCGGGCCCGTGCTGCCCATCACCACGTTCAAGACGCTCGACGAGGCCATCGAGATGGCAAACGATAGCGTCTACGGCCTGACGAGCTCCATCTACACGACCGACTACGATACGGTCATGCGTGCCATGAACGAGATCAAGTTCGGCGAGACCTACGTCAACCGCGAGCACTTCGAGGCGTTCCAGGGCTTCCACCAGGGCGTGCGCCAGTCGGGCATCGGCGGCGAGGACGGCGAGCTTGGCGTCGAGGAGTACCTCGAGACGCATGTCTGCTACGTCGACTGGGATACCAGCCGCAACAAGGCGTAAGCGTCGCGCGACACAAGGCTACGAAAGGGGAGCGTCCTGCGGGGCGCTTCCTTTTTTTCTCGTTTTCCTCTGTTGACACAGACGTAGGTATTGTGCAATATATATCTTGCATGTACGATATATATTGCATAACGAAGACAAAGCAAGGGAACCCCATTGGAAGGTAAGAAGAACGAGCGTATGCGGGCGGCACGCATTGCCCACGGCCTCTCGCAGCAGGAGCTGGCGAATGCGGTCGACGCCACACGTCAGACCATAGGCCTCATCGAGGCCGGTCGCTACAACCCGAGCCTCAAGCTCTGCACGGCCATATGCAAGACGCTCGGCAAGACGCTGGATGACCTGTTCTGGAAAGCGGGGGAGTGACGATGTACCTGATTCGCAAGTGGAACGAATACATGGGCCCGAAGGATGAGCGCCTCGAGGCCGAGGAAAACAAGTCGATGAAGCTTGCGTCCTACATCCTGCTCATTGGGTCAGTGGTGAGCCTATACTATTGGATCATGGTCAACCAAGTTGCCTACACCACCGACCATCCCGTGCTCACGCCTCTCGGGCAGTCCGTTGTTCCCGTTGATTTTCTGCTGATCGTGACAATTCTGGCCGCAGGTCTTGCCTCTGTGGGCATGCAGATGCGGGGTGGAGCGTTCTCCAGCTACAAGCGTTATGCCGAAGTGGATCGCATGCCCTGGGACTATGTCGCCATCTTTGCGCTGTTTTGCGGGGCGGGCCTCGGCGTTTTGACCTGTGTGATGCGCATACTGGCGGAAATCCAGATCGTCGGTATCGAGAGCGTCGCATGGGGCGGTGACCTTGCCATTGGCGTGGTGTTCTTCGGCATGGGATTCGTGCTCGGGTTTGGTGCCATGGCACTTCTTATCCATGATGCAATCAAGCGCCGCCGCGAGCTCGAATGCGAACTGTGGGAGTAACGCTCGGGGACGGTTTGCAATCGAATGCCGAGCGAGAGACAAATCGTTTGCATGTCCGATTTTAGCCAATTCTTTTGCTTCGTTGTGGCTATTCTGGTCTGGCAAATGAATCCGCAAGGCAAATGTTCGACGAGCGAGGATATAAGGAAAGCGGGGTAACTTGAACTCCATTCTCTCAGATATGGCGGCGGGCGAGGACCTGAACGCCTCGGAAAAACGAAGAAGGACGCTTTACAAGGCGTTCGAATCCGGTGACACGCGATTCGACGGACAGGTTTTCGTGGGGGTTTCGTCTACGGGAATCTACTGCCGAACGGTATGCAAGGCGAAGATGCCCAAGTACGAGAACTGCACGTTCTTTCGCACGGCGGCCGAAGCCGAGGCGGCCGGCTTTCGCCCCTGCATGACCTGTCGTCCCGAGCTTGCTCCGGGACTTGCACCCGTAGACGCCAGGTCCAGTCTTGCGAGAAGAGCCGCTCGAATGTTACAGGCAAGGTGCGCGTCCTCGATGAGCGTCGAGTCGCTTGCTGCTAAGCTTGGCTATACAGACAGGCACCTCAGGCGTGCCTTTGAAGCCGAATATGGAGTAACGCCTGCCCAGTATCTTAGAACCTGCAGGCTTCTCTTGGCGAAATCCCTGCTTACTGATACTGACCTTCCTGTTTCGCGTGTGGCAAGGGCATCTGGTTTTGGCAGCGTTCGGCGCTTCAACGATGCATTCAAGGAACACTATCGACTTACCCCGAGTGACTTGCGCAAGAAACATGGGAAGACGCCCGTTCAATCCGGGACGATCACTGTGCACCTGAGCTATCGGCCGCCATATCGGTTTTCGGAGTTGCTCGCGTTCTTCCGTGACCGCGCGCTTGCGCATGTCGAGCTGGTCGATGATACCTCGTACATGCGCACGGTCCGGCTCGAGGATCGCGACGGGAACATCGCATGCGGGTGGGTGCGCGTCGAGGATGACCCCGCCAACAATCAACTCGTCGTCACGATGTCCGATGAGCTTGTCCCCGTGGTTTCCGAGGTGATTGCCCGCGTGCGGCGCATGTTCGACGTGGACAGCGACCCCGTGGCGATCTCGCAGGCGCTTTCCCCGCTCGAGAAAGCCGTTCCTGGCGTGCGCATCGATGGCATCCGGGTGCCCGGCTGCTTTGATGCGTTCGAGATTGCCTGCCGTGCCGTGATCGGACAGCAAGTCAGCGTGAAGGCGGCTAACAAGCTTGCGGGGCGCATCGCCGAGCGCTACGGCGAGAAGGTCGAGACCGGCATCGAAGGACTCGACAGAGCATGGCCTTCTGCCGTGGCCGTGCGTTCGCTCGCGAACATCGAGGATGCCTTCGGTGAGCTTGGCCTCATAAAGACGCGCTCGCGTGCCATCGACGCGATCGCGACGGCCATTGACGAGGGGGAGCTCGATTTGGATATCGGCACCGTGGTAGAGGAGCAGATGGAGGCGCTTCTGCAGATACGGGGAATCGGCCCGTGGTCTGCCAACTACATCGCCATGCGTACCATGAGCTATCCCGATGCGTTTCTCGAGACCGACGCGGGAGTTGCACACGCACTGCCCGAGCTCACGCCAAAGGAGCGACTTGCTCTGGTCGAGGATTGCCGTCCGTGGCGCAGCTATGCGGTGCTGGCACTTTGGGACTCCCTTTCAGGATGACGTACGCGAATAGCCAAGGAGGCATGTATGTTCTATTGCAGCGAATACGAATCACCCGTGGGAACGCTCACGATCGCAAGTGACGGGCAGGCTGTCTGCGGTCTGTGGCTCGATGGGCAGAAGTACCATGGCGCGACGATTCCCGAGACGATGGTGCCCGACGATGACGCAGCGGGTTTCGCGGAGCTCCGGACGTGGCTCGAGGCCTACTTCGCGGGCGATCCGCAGCCGGTCAGCGATGTGCCGTTGGCTCCCAGGGGAAGCGAATTTCAACAAGCCGTGTGGAAGAAGCTCGTCGCGATTCCCCATGGCGAGCTCACGACATATGGTGCGATCGCGTCCGAGCTCAAGCGTGAGCGAGGCAAGGCATCGGCTCTGGCGGTTGGCGGTGCGGTCGGGCACAATCCCATCTCCATCATCATCCCGTGCCATAGGGTCGTCGGATCGGATGGAAGTCTGACCGGTTACGCAGGTGGCATCGAGCGCAAGCTCTGGCTGCTGGAGCATGAGGGTGTGGACACGAGAGAGCTCTACGTTCCCAAGCGCGGCACGGCGCTGTAGGCCGA
>ERZ827492.3090-NODE-3090-length-10810-cov-6.375639_pt1 | contig 10810 bp, 10 predicted proteins | sample MGYA00519704_ERZ827492 | MGnify/ENA primary metagenome ERZ827492 (study PRJEB31778, sample SAMEA3449325) | human gut metagenome | biome: human gut; feature: human-associated habitat; material: faeces | place: United Kingdom | collected 2010/2012 ...
GCTCCCTGAAACCTACTGATGAAAGTCAGCAAGGCGCAGGGTGCCTACCTCATATATAATGCAGGCGAATACTTCTTTTGTGGTGCTTGACCCCAAGGGCGAAATACTCCGTGATACGGGCTTTATGCTCGAAAAGGAAGGCTATGAGATACGGGTGCTTGACCTTATCAACACCGAGCGCAGCCACGGGTATAACCCGTTTGTATATCTGCGTGACGATAAGGACGTTTTGAAGCTCGTTGCCAACCTTGTGCGGAACACCACGCCCAAAGGCGCGCAATCCAACGACCCTTTCTGGGAGAGAGCAGAAACGGCATTGCTGGAGGCGCTTATCCTCTATCTTGTCAACGAAGCCCCGCCCGAAGAACAGAACTTCCCGATGGTTATGGAGATGATAAGCGCAGCCGAGGTCAAGGAGGAAGATGAGGGCTATACCTCCATCCTTGACGAACTGTTCAATGCGCTTGAACTGCGAAACCCCGACCACCTTGCTTTGAAGCAGTACCGCATTTTCAAAATGGCGGCGGGCAAGACGGCCAAAAGCATATTGATTTCTCTCGGCGTCCGCTTGGAGAAATTCAACCTACCGCAGATCGCAAGCGTGGTAAGCCATGATGAATTGAATCTGCCTTCGCTTGGCGATAAGAAAACGGCGCTGTTCGCAGTCATACCCGACAACGATTCCTCGCTCAACTATATCATTGGCATGATGTATACGCAGCTATTTCAAGAGCTATTCTTCAAAGCCGACCAACTGCACGGCGGCAGACTGCCCGTTCATGTCCACTGTGTCATGGATGAGTTTGCAAACGTCGCCCTGCCCGACGAGTTTGACAAACTGCTTTCAACCATGCGAAGCCGCGAGGTTTCCGTATCCATCATCATTCAAAACTTGGCGCAGCTTAAAGCCCTTTTTGAAAAGCAGTGGGAAAGCATCGTTGGTAACTGCGACGAGTTTCTCTACTTAGGCGGTAACGAGCAATCCACTCACAAATATGTGTCCGAATTGCTCGGTAAATCGACCATTGATGTGAACACTTACGGACAAAGCAAAGGACGCAACGGGAGCTATTCCACCAACTGGCAGATCTCCGGCAGAGAGCTATATACGCCCGATGAAGTCCGTATGCTCGATAATCGCTACGCGCTGTTGTTCATTCGCGGCGAGAGAGCCGTGCAGGACGATAAGTACAACATCCTGCGCCATCCGAACATCAAATTGACGGCAGACGGCGGCGTAGAACCGTATATCCACGGGCAAGCGCCCAATGCGCTTGATCCCGATTTCATAATGCTGGACGGCGACATGGGCGATTATGAACTGCTGTCCGAAACCGATGTAGAAGAACTACTCAAAAAAAGCGAAACGGAGGAACAGAAGAAATGAGAATGTCCAAGAAAACAAGGCAGCTTTTTTCGGTATTCTGCGCCATTGTATTGGTGTTTTCCTTTACTGCGACTGCCTTTGCAACCGATGACCCGCTGCAAGTGATAAACAACCTGTCCGAGTTTGTGTTCGGACTTATCCGCGCCATCGGCATCATATTGCTGGCGTTCGGTATTGTGCAGGTAGGCTTGAGTTTGAAGTCACATGATCCGTCGCAGAGAGCCAACGGCTTTTTGACCCTCGCAGGCGGCGTTATCATCACCTTTGCCCGCGAGATTTTGAATCTCATCACAGGCTGACGGGAGGTAGCGTAATGTTTACACCTTTCACAGAACCAATGCACATTCACTCTCTGAACGGACAGCTGCGGGATGCGACTATAATCGACAAGGTAGGCGATAACAAGTATATCGCCGAGTATGAAGGCGTGAAATGCACAGCCATTTTCAATCCCTTTGTGGGACGCTACTATGTTGATGACAAATACGGCGTTATAAAGGATAGAACACCTGGCAGATACGAACCGACCCGATGACCGCTTTCAAAGGCAGGCCCGCTTTCACAGCGGGCTTGCCTCCCGAAAAAGGAGGTGAAAGGCTTGGATACGGGAAACTGGACACTGGACAATTTATATAGCACACTTCAATTCTGGAACGCAAAGCTCGCTGAAATATGGATGCTGATTACGCAATCCCCACAGTCCTTCAAGGGCGGGGGGATATGGAGCGTTGTCACAGGCATAAACGGCTCCTTGAAAGCCATAGGCTATGCCTTGCTTGTGCTGTTTTTCCTTGTGGGCGTTGTGAAAACCTGCGGCTCGTTTGCGGAGATTAAAAGGCCCGAACACGCGCTGAAGCTGTTCGTTCGGTTTGCGATAGCAAAGGGCGTTATAACGTATGGACTTGACCTTATGACGGCGCTATTCAAAATCGTGCAGGGAATCGTAACAACCATCATTGGCTCGGGCGGGCTGAATGCGGCGCAGGCCGTTACGTTACCGGATGGCATGATAACGGCGGTCGAGGGCTTAACATTTCTTGAAAGCATACCCGCATGGGCGGTCAGCTTGATTATGTGCCTTGTCGTATTCGTGCTGACGCTCGTTATGGTAATGAGCGTGTACGGACGCTTTTTCCGGCTCTATCTCTATACTGCAATCGCGCCTGTCCCGCTATCGACCTTTGCGGGCGAGCCGTCCTCGCATATTGGCAAATCATTCCTGAAATCGTATGCCGCCGTCTGTCTGGAGGGCGCGATCATCGTGCTTGCGTGTATCATATTCTCGGTGTTTTCCGCAGCCGATCCGGTTGTGACGGAAGGTGCAAGCGCCGTGGCAATCGTTTGGACGTATATGGGCGAGCTAATCTTTAATCTGCTCGTATTGACGGGCGCTGTCAAAATGTCGGAGCGCGTTGTGCGCGAGATGTTCGGGCTGTAATAACCATTCCTTAAAGCAAGAAAAATATAATATTTCAGGAATATAATCCTCGAATCCGTTGACTTGGTGAATAAATCGGGAGTATAATGCAGATAATAATGTTATAGGAGGTGGAACATGATACATCGAATAGCGCGTCCCGAGTATCTTGACTGGTTGGTAAGATGGAAGGAAAAGCAAATCATTAAGGTTGTTTCGGGCGTAAGAAGATGCGGGAAGTCCACCCTGTTTGAAATGTACCGCGACTATCTGTCAGCAAACGGTGTTGAAGATAGTCAGTTCATTGTGTTGAATTTTGAGGATATAGAGTTTGAGTTTATCGATAATTATAAAATACTCTACCGATACATCGCCGAGCGTTTGCGGCCCGATAAAATGAACTACATCTTCCTCGATGAGATACAACACGTTGACGAATATGAAAAAGCGGTTGACAGCCTGTTCCTTAAAGAAAACTGCGACGTTTATATAACGGGCTCCAACGCCTACTTTCTTTCGGGAGAATTGGCAACAGTGCTTTCCGGCAGATATGTGGAGCTTCAAATGCTTCCGTTATCGTTCCGCGAGTTTAGCACGGGATTAAAGGGTACGCAAAGAGAAGGGCTGTCAAACGCCGAAAAATTCAACCAATATATCGAGCTGAGTTCCTTTCCCTATGTGCTGCGCTTTGAACTGAATAAGCGTGAAGCACGGGAATATATGCAAGGACTGTATGATACCGTATTGCTCAACGACGTTGTGAGGCGCAAAAGGATTGCAGATGTCGGCATGCTAAAAAACGTGGCAAAGTTCATGCTCCACAACATCGGCAACAGGGCTTCTTCCACCAATATAGCCAACACCATGAAATCGGCCGGAAAGGGAGTGGATCAAAAAACCGTAGACAGGTATTTGGACGGTTTGAAGGAGGCGCTTCTGCTATATGAAGCAACGCGCTTCAACATTAAAGGGAAACAGTTTTTAACAACGCAAAGCAAGTATTATTGCGTTGACATGGGGCTGCGGAATATGCTTGTGCGGGGCAAGGACAGCGATATAGGACATATTCTTGAAAACGTCGTGTATCTCGAGCTGATACGGCGCGGATACGAAGTATTTGTAGGAGAGATAGACGACGGCGAAGTGGATTTTGTAGCAAAAACAGATGACGGGCAGTATCTTTACTACCAAGTTGCAGCGTCTACGCTCGACCCAACCACTCTAAAGCGAGAGCTTGCCCCATTCAAGCGTATAGCGGATAATTACCCTAAAACGCTGCTTACACTTGATGAAGTGTTTTCCACAGCAGACTATGAGGGAATACAAAAGCGCAACGTATTGGACTGGCTGTTAGATGAATAATTAAAAAGAAAACCACAAAGCTTCCGAGCAATCGGGAGCTTTATTTGATTGGAGGGAAAACGAATTGGAAGTGAAAATCAACCGTGAAATACGGGACTATCAGGAAAGCATATTCTTCGGGCTGAACTTGCGTCAGCTCGTTTTTTCCGTCCTCGCCATCGGCGTAGCCGTCGGTATCTACTTTGGGCTGAACAATATCCTCGGCACGGAAACTGTATCGTGGATGTGCGTTCTTGGCGCTGCTCCCTTTGCCGCAATGGGCTTTATCCGCTACAACGGCATGAACGCGGAGGAGTTTATCGGCGCATATATCAAGTCCGAATGGCTCATGCCGAAGCACCTGTGCTTTGAGGGCGAGAACGTGTATTGCCTCGCGCTTGCCGAAGCGATTGAGAACAGGCGACCCGATATGCAGAACAAACGGTATCAGAACAAACCGAGAAAGAAGAAAAAGAGAAACGGAGGCAGACGCGATGATTAAAGCACTCTCCCGCATATTGAAGCAGGACAAGGAGCGCATGAATATCCCCAAGTCCGTGCAGCAAGTCATCCCTGTCAAGCGGGCATGGCTCGATGGCATTTGGCTTGTCGGGAACAAGTACAGCAAGTGCTGGCGCTTCACCGACATCAACTATGCAATAGCATCAAAAGACGATAAAACCTCGATGTTCCTTGATTATTCGGAGTTGCTCAATGCGCTCGACAGCAATGCGACGACCAAGATTACGATCTGCAACAAGCAGATGAATAAGCAGGCGTTTGAGGAATCCATACTGCTGCCGTTGCAGGGCGACCAATATGACGGGTATCGCAAGGAATATAACGATATGCTGCTCGACAAGGTAACGGACGTTTCCAACTCCATCGTGCAGGAACGCTACGTCACCGTTTCCGTTGCGGTCAAGGACATTGATGAAGCGCGCAGCTATTTCAACCGCGTGGGCGCAGACCTTTCCTCGCACCTTTCGCAGCTTTCGTCCTTCTGTGAGGAACTGGACAGCGTGGAGCGATTCCGTATCTTCCACGACTTCTTCCGCGCGGGGGAGGAAGTCAGCTTCAGCATGGATTTGAAGAAGATGATAAGACAGGGACGCTCCTTCCGCGACTATATCTGCCCCGACACCTTTGAGTTCAGCAAGGACTGTTTTAAGATGGGCAAGACCTACGGACGGGTGCTGTTTTTGAAAGACTACGCCTCATATATCAAGGACAGCCTTGTTGCCGAGCTTTGTGAGCTTAACCGCAACCTGTTCTTTTCCATCGACATCATCCCCATCCCTACGGACGAAGCGGTGCGCGAGGTGGAAAACAAACTGCTGGGCGTAGAAACGAATATCACCAACTGGCAGCGCAAGCAGAATCAGAACAATAACTTTTCAGCAGTTATCCCGTATGACCTCGAGCAGCAGCGCAAGGAAGCAAAGGAGTTTTTAGACGACCTTACGACCCGCGACCAGCGCATGATGTTCGGGCTTGTGACCATCGTTCATACCGCAAAGAACAAGAAACAGCTTGATCGCGACACCGAAACGCTCCAGAGTATCGCGCGCAAGCACCTGTGTCAGCTAACGGTCTTGAAGTATCAGCAGATGGACGGGCTGAATACGGCGCTGCCCTATGGTTTGAGGAAAATCAACGCGCTTCGGACGCTAACTACCGAGAGCATGGCGGTACTCATGCCGTTCCGCGCCCATGAAATCATGGATGTGGGCGGGACATACTGCGGCATGAACGCCATCAGCCACAACCTTATCATTGCCAACAGGAAAAACCTCATCAACGGCAATGGCTTTATACTCGGCGTATCCGGCTCGGGCAAATCGTTCTTCACGAAGCGTGAAATCGTGTCGCTGTTTCTTGGAACAAACGATGAAATCATCATTGCAGACCCGCAGAATGAGTATACGCCGCTCGTAAACGCTTTGGGCGGTGCGGCCATCAACCTCTCTCCGACTTCGCCAAACCATATCAACGCTATGGACTTGGCACTCGGTTATGGTGATAGCGAAAACCCACTTATCGCCAAGAGCGAGTTCGTGCTTTCGTTCATCGAGCAAATCATGGGTGGTGCGAACAAGCTCGAAGCGGTTGACAAATCCATCATTGACCGCTGCCTTACCAACATCTATGCGGAGTATCTTTCGAGCAACTATACCATTCAGCCGCCGACGCTCTCCGACCTATATGCGGAGCTTAAAAAGCAAAAGGAGAAACAGGCAAAGGTGCTTGCGCTTGCCATTGAGATGATTGCACAGGGCAATCTTAATATGTTCGCCCATCAGACCAATGTGGATGTGCATAACAGGCTCATCGCCTACGGCATACGCGACCTCGGCAAGCAGCTTCGGACGCCGGGTATGCTCGTTATGACCGACGCTATCCGCAACCGTGTGGCGCGAAACCGTGAGCGCGGCATCCGTACCCACGTCATTCTCGACGAGATGCACATCTTCTTTGCCAACGACCTCTCGGCGCAGTTCTTCGCAGAATCGTGGAAACAGTTTAGAAAAGACGGCGCACTTGCAACGGGCATCACGCAGAATGTGGAGGACTGCCTCAAATCCCTCACTGCCCGTACCATGCTTGCAAACTCCGAGTATCTTGTCATGCTCAACCAAGCGCCGACAGACCGCATCGAGCTTGCCAAGCTCCTGCACATCTCCGACAATCAGCTTTCGTATATCACCAACGTCGGCTTCGGTAAGGGGCTGTTGAAATGCGGAAACTCCATCGTGCCTTTCGTTGACAATTTCCCCAAGAATACAAGGCTCTATCAGCTAATGTCAACTAAACCCGGGGAAATACAGGAAATCCTCGGCTGATTATCGGGCAATCGCTTCGGCGGTTGCCTTTTACATATTCGGGAGAAAGGAGCGGTGAAGTTGAAGGATATAAAAACAAGATCGTCTGAAAAGACGCTGCGCATATTAACGGATGCGGCAAGAGCCCCAAGAGAGCTTGCGCGCAAATCTCTTATTGAATCCAAAGAAAAGGTGAAAGAGGCAGCCGAGCGTCGGCAGCCGCAGGATGAATCGCCTGAACAGTATGCTGAAAACCGCATCGAGCAGACCGCCGAGGAAGCCGTACACCGCGCTAGCGACGAGGCTTCCCATCAGGGCAGGCGAATCATTCAAAAGGCAAATGAGGCCAAGCGGAGCAAGGACATCTTTGAACAGCAGGGAAACCCACCTTCGCGTTCGATGCCAAATGGCGGCAGGGCGCAGCAGAGCAGCGCCACCACAACAAGGGGCAGTACCGCCAATCAGACCAACGCTTATCGCGCCGGACGGGAAAGGGTCATTCAAAACGCGCGGTCCTTGCGGCAGACTGCAAGAAGCACACGCTACACCGCAAAGTCGGCGCAGACCGCAGAGCGCACGGCATCGACAGCACATAAAGCGGTAAAGACCTCGGCGCGCACCGCCGTCAAGAATTCGCAGCAGAGCGTAAAGGTAGCAAAGCATACCGTCAAAACGACAGAAAAAGCCGCAGTCAAAACAGCGGAGGTTTCCGCAAAACTCTCGCAAAAAGCGGCGCAGGCGGCAGTAAAGGCGGCGCAGACAGCGGCAAAGGCAGCACAGGCGGCAGCAAAAGCAGCGGCGGCAGCGGCAAAAGCAATTGCGGCAATCATCAAATGGATCGTCGCAGCGGTCAAGGCATTGATAGCGGCTATCGCGGCGGGAGGCTGGGTGGCGGTTGTCATTATCGTTGTCGTGGCGTTGATCGCCGTGGTACTGTGTTTATGCTTCGGCGTGTTTTCCTCCAACGAGAGTGCGGACGGTACGCCCATGACGGACGCTATTGTTTCTATTGACGATGAGTTTACCGCTTCCATCCAAGCGCGAATTGACGAACTGACCGCAAACGCCGACGCCGATGTGGTGGAAATCCTGTTTACGGGCGATATGGAGGACGAGAACAGTTCCGTATCGAATTGGGCGGACGTGCTTGGTGTGTACTCGGTCTACGCTACCACAGGCGAAGACGCAGCGGAGGTCATATCGGTCACGCCGAAAAACATAGAAAAGCTCCGCACGGTTTTCTATGATATGAACAGCTTTTCAGTCACCATGGAAACAGAAACCGTGGAGGAAGTTGAGGTGGATGAGTACGGCGCAATCGTGCTTGACGAGGACGGAGAGCCGATAGTGAACACCACCACGACCCTTTATATCAACGTCGAGGTCACAAGCCTTGACTACCGTGACGGTGCTGACATATATAGCTTTGACGAGAGCCAAATGGAAATGCTCAAAGAAATCATGCGCCCCGACTATTACCCACTGTTTGCCGAGCTATGCGGACAGACGCTTGGTGACGGCGGCGAATACGGGCTTGGTCTTGACATCAACCCCGGCCTCTCCGACAGCGAGGTGGGCGCTCAAATCGTGCAGGCGGCAAAGCGATATATCGGGCGCAGCTATGCAAGTATGGATTGCTCCGGCTTGGTACGCGCAGCATACCGCGATTGCGGGTTATCCTCCATGAACGGTCTGAACTCCGCATCAATGGCGAAGAAATGCCAAGAGATGGGCGTTCTGTTCACCGACCCCTCGCAGCTTCAATCGGGCGACATTATCTTCTTTGCCCGCAAGGACGCAAGACGCGGCGAGGGCTACTGCACCGACCACAGGCGTTGCGGCAACGGACGCTGTAAGAGATGGATGCAGATTCACCACGTCGCCATCTACATCAACGGCGAGTTTCTTATCGACAGCACAGGCGGCAACAACTCCGTTCAGATCAGAAAGCATTGGGGCAAAAACGGCTCCGAATGGGAATGGATTTGCTTTGGTCGCCCCACAAACTAAAACAGAAAGTGAGAAAGAACATGAAAAAACTCTCCTCTTTGCAGATAGCGGCGCTTGCCGTTCTTTCCTTCATCGTTGTGGCGCTCGCCATCGCTGCGCTTGCCACAGGCAATAACCTCGCCGTCCCCTTAGAGCTTCCAACGACAACAACAAAGCCGGAGGCGTTAGATATTGAGCTTGCGTATGATGAAAAAACATTCGCTCCCCTGCCCTTTTCCATGCCAACAGCAAGACCGACAGCTTCTCCTTCGGCAAGTCCCGCAGAAAGCGCAACGCCTTCAAACAGCAAGCGGGCAGATACCTTCTGTACGCTGACTATCTGCGGCAAGGATATTCCCGTGCGCTATGGCGTGGATGAAAAGACGCTTGAAAAATCTCCGGGCTATCTACCGTCCTCGGCTCTGCCTGGGGCGGAGGGAACGTGCGCCATCTATGGACACCGCAACCGCAATCACTTCAAGGCGTTGAAGAATGCGCAGGTTAGCGACAGCATCAAGGTGACAATGGCAGACGGAACGGTCTATACCTACGTCATTACCGACATAACCATATTTGAAAGCACTTCGGACTGGACGCTGCCCGCTGCGGATGGGCGAATGCTTACGCTCGTCACCTGCTATCCGTTCCAGTACAGCGGTCATGCGCCCGGGAAGTGCGTGGTGACGGCGAGGTTGAAATAAAGCAAATCCGTTCCCGCCACCGACTGGAACGAGCAGACCAAAGCGGAGGAATGGCGGGCGGCATGGGCTGAAATCTGCAATTCGTATCTTGAAAAGGGAAATCATACCGAGCGCATAGACCACCGCAGCTATGAGCGGCAGGGAATAGACCTGATCCCCACCGTGCATCTTGGCGTAGCCGCCTTTCAGATGGAGAAGCGCGGAATCCGCACGGAGCGGGGAAACATCAACCGCGAAATCGAAGTCACAAATCAGAAGCTGCGGCAGTTGAAAGCCCGCATTTCCAAGCTGCAAAGCTGGCTGAAAGAGGAAGCGGCGAACACCGAGCCGCCCACTCTTGCAGAGGTGATACAGGGTATCCTTTCGCGGCGGGAGCAGACGGGAAAACCGGGCTGTTATACCGCTGTCAACAATCTGAAAGCAGCGGCAAAAATGCTGAATTTCCTGCAAGAGAATCAGATCGTGGATATGGACGGCCTGACGGAAAAAATGGCGGGTATGTTCGGGGAGCAGCGCGAAATATCCGAAAAGCTGAAGCCCATCGACAGGCGGCTGAAAACCCTTGACGGGCATATTTCAAACGCCGAAAAGTATTTGAAGTACTGCGAGGTTTACGGGAAATACAGGCGGCAGCCGCCGAAAAAGCAGGAGGCGTTTTACGAAGCGTACCGCATGGAGCTGACCCATTACGAAGCCGCAGGACGCTATCTTGACGGCGTGATGAACGGCAGGACGAGCATTCCGCTGAAAGCATGGAAAGCGGAGCAGGAGAAGCTGACCGCCGAGCGGAAGGAGCTGTCCCGCCGCTATCTCGCACTGAAAGACGAGGTAAAGGAAGCGGAGCGGATACGGAAGGGCGTTTACGCGATCCTGCGGGAGGAAAACCGCAAAGAGCAGCCTACGCACAAGCAAGACCTTGACCGCTGAAAAGACAGAGCGGCGGGATAACCATCTCCCATATCCCTATAACAGTCATTACTTTTGTCGCCGTTCCGGCTTTTGCGGGACCTCGCATCCCGCACCTCCGACCTCAAACAAGGAACAGAATGGAGTGTCAATATGTAACACAGAGACAGTCGCCCCTCTGCAATTCCGTAAAATGCAAAAAGCGGTCAAGATCCGATAAATATCTAAAGCAGCCAGCAGGAACACG
>ERZ827492.3093-NODE-3093-length-10808-cov-3.127406_pt1 | contig 10808 bp, 7 predicted proteins | sample MGYA00519704_ERZ827492 | MGnify/ENA primary metagenome ERZ827492 (study PRJEB31778, sample SAMEA3449325) | human gut metagenome | biome: human gut; feature: human-associated habitat; material: faeces | place: United Kingdom | collected 2010/2012 ...
CCCCCTACATGCGGGAGGGGGACCAGGGCACCTGGTACAAGGGCACCGCCAACGCCATCTATCAGAACATCGGCTTCCTGGACCTGTACGACCCGGACTATGTGGTCATCCTCTCCGGCGACCACATCTACAAGATGGACTATTCCGACATGCTCCGGGAGCACATCGAGCGCGAAGCCGCCTGCACCATCTCCGTGCTTCAGGTCTCCATGGAGGAGGCAACCCGCTTCGGCATAATGAACCTGGGTGAAGACGGATACGTAAATCAGTTTGAGGAAAAGCCCAAGCAGCCCAAGAGCGATCTGGCCTCCATGGGCATATACATATTCAACTGGAAGAAGCTGAGGGAGTACCTCATCGCCGATGAGAACGACCCCAACTCCTCCAAGGACTTCGGCAAGAACATCATCCCCAACATGCTCGCCGCCGGCGAGAAGCTCTGGCCCTACCGCTTCAAGGGCTACTGGAGAGATGTGGGCACCATCACCAGCCTCTGGGATGCCAACATGGATATGCTCTCCCCCGACCTTATAAACCTGTACGACCCCTCCTGGCCCATCAGCTCCAGGAGCCCCGTCTGCCCGCCTCACTATGCCGGTGAGTCGGCGGAAATAATCCACTCCATCGTTACCGAGGGCTGCGAAGTCAACGGCCATGTGGAAAATTCCGTGCTCTCTCCCAATGTCATCATAGGCCAGGGCGCCACCGTAAACTACAGCGTGCTCATGCCCGGCGCCGTGGTGGAGTCGGGAGCCGTGGTGCAGTACGCCATCGTGGGTGAGAACTGCCGTATCGGCAGGGACGCTCAGGTGGGCGCTCCGCCGGAGACGGCACAGGATCCGGATGACTGGGGCGTGGCGGTGCTGGGACCCGGTACCGTGATAGGGGACGGGGAGATCGTCTCCGCCAAGACTCTGCTGGACCGGCATCACGGGGAGGTGAAGGCATGAACCACACCATGCACGGCATCATCTTTTCTTACGGAAAGCCCACGGGGCTGGGGGATCTGATCGCCCACCGCATCCCCGGCTCCATGCCCTTCGGCGGCAACTACCGGGTGGTGGACTTTATGCTCTCCAGCATGGTCAACGCCGGGATCCACGATGTGGGCGTCATCATGCACGGCAAGTGCCAGAGTATGCTGGATCATCTGGGCAACGGCCGCAGCTGGGATCTGAGCCGCAATCGGGGCGGGCTGACGCTGCTGCCGGCCTTCGCCTATGCCGAGAGCCGCAACTCCGCCGGACGCTTCCGGGGGAAGGTGGAGGCACTGGGCTGCGTGCTGGAGTACCTACGGGAGATCCGGCAGGAGTATGTGGTGCTGGCAGACAGTGATCTGGTCATCAACCTGCCGCTGGAGCAGGTATTGCAGGCGCATATCGCCTCCGGGGCCGACCTGACGGAGGTTTGTACGGCGGAGCCCGGCGACCCCAGCGATACCTATCTGGAGATGGATGAACAGGGCCGTATCGTGGACGTGGCCTACGACGTCCACACCCCGGCGGGCTATCGCTGCCTGAACGTGTGTATCCTGCGGCGGGAGCTGCTGGTGCAGCTGGTGGAGGAGTGCATGGCCCACAACCGGTACAGCTTCCGCCACCACATTTTACAGGATCAGAAGGATCGGCTGCATCTGCACGCCTATGTGTGGCAGGGGTATGCTGCCCGTATCGACACGGTGCAGACCTACTACCGCCGCAGCATGGAGCTGCTGGACCCGGCGCAGCGGCGGCTGCTGTTCGATCCCCAACGGCCCATTCTGGCCAAGGAGAACGATGCGCCCCCGACGTATCTGGATCCCGCCGGGGTGTGCGAGAATTCCCTCATTGCCGATGGCTGCGATATTCAGGGCAGCGTGAAAAACTGCATCCTGTTTCGGGGTGTCCGGGTAGAGAAGGGAGCGCAGGTGGAGAACTGCGTGCTCTTTAAGGGCACGGTGGTGAAAAAGGATGCCACCCTGCGCTGCGTCATTGCCGACAAGGCTGTGACCATCCGGGAGGGACGCACCCTCATTGGAGACGAGAGCTATCCTGTGGTGGTGGCCCGCAACGCCACCGTATAAACGAATCACGTCCCTCCCCGCAGGCTGCGGGGGGGGGACACAAGGAGGTAACGGCATGGATATCTTATATGTGACCAGCGAGGCGGCTCCCTTCTGCAAGACCGGAGGCCTTGCGGATGTGCTGGGAAGTCTCCCGCCGGCGGTGGCTGCCGGTGGGGATCGTGCGGCGGTGATCCTGCCGCTGTACGGGCAAGTTTCGGACGCATGGAGAGAGAAAATGCGCTGGCACGGCTATACCTATGTGGACCTGGCGTGGCGGCATGAGTACTGCGGCCTGTTCTCGCTGGAGTATCGGGGCGTCGTCTGGTATTTTCTGGATAACGAGCGGTACTTCCGCCGTGGGGCGCTGTATGGCCAGATGGACGATGGAGAGCGGTTTGCCTTCTTTTCCAAGGCGGTGGTGTCGGTGCTTCCCATGCTGGAGTGGCGGCCGGAGGTGATCCACTGCAACGACTGGCAGACTGCACTGGTGCCGATTTACTTGAAAACTGTGGCTGAAAACGTTTCCACCGTGTTCACCATTCACAACATCGAGTATCAGGGCAAGTACGGCGCCGACACGATGGAGGATCTTTTCGGCCTGAACCGGGGAGACTGGTACGAGAGCGGCGTTCTACAGATGGATGGGTGCGTGAACCTCATGAAGGGGGCCATGGTGACGGCGGACGCCGTGACCACCGTCAGCCCCACCTACGCCGCCCAGCTGCGGGAGAGCGCCTATGCCGCCGGACTGGACAGCGTGGTGCGCAGCATCCAGTGGAAATTCTCCGGCGTGCTCAACGGCATCGATATGGTGAGCTATGACCCGGAGTGCGACCCCAATCTGCCCGCCCGATACACGGCGGCGGAGTCGGAGGGGAAGACCTTATGCAAGGCGGCACTTCAGCAGGAGCTGGGCCTTGCTCAGGAGGAGGGGACACCGGTCCTCTCTATGGTGACCCGGCTGGTGGGACACAAGGGCGTGGATCTGGTGTGTCAGGCGCTGGATGGCATCATGGCCACCGGCTGTCAGCTGGTGGTGCTGGGCAGCGGTGACGGTGGATATGAGAATTTCTTCCGCCACGCTCAGAACCGCTATCCGGGACGGCTGTGTGCCTGGATCGGCTACAACGAAGGCCTGTCCCGCCGCATCTATGCCGGCAGCGACCTGTTTCTGATGCCCTCTAAGAGCGAGCCTTGCGGCCTGTCGCAGATGATCGCCATGCGCTATGGTGCTGTACCCATCGTCCGGCAGACCGGAGGTCTCAACGACACCGTCCGGTCCTGTCAGGTGGGGCAGCCCGACGGCAACGGCTATGTCTTTGCCGCCTACGACGCCGGGGCCATGCTGGACACCATCGGGCAGGCGGTGGGCCTGTACCACGGCGATGCAGAGGGCTTCCGCATGGTGCGGCGGCGGGGCATGGAGGGCGATTTCAGCTGGGATCGCAGCGCCGGGGCCTACCGGAATATTTATGGAAAGCTGCTGGGGCGGTAAGTCCCGGATGCAATACAGGAGGATATTTATGACTTATACGAAGGAAACATTGCAGGAGGCCATCGTGCAGAAGCTGCGGCTGAACTACGGCTGCACGGAGAAGCAGGCCACCGACGGAGAGATCATGAAGGCCTGCGCTCTGGTGCTGCGGGATATCATGGCCGAGCGGGGGGTGCGTACCCGTGAGGAGGTGGACAGTCAGGAGAAGCGGAAGGTCCACTATATGTCCATGGAGTTTCTCATGGGACGCAGCCTGATGAAGAACGCCTACAATCTGGAGCTGCTGGAGCCGCTGACAGGGGCCGTGGAGGCGCTGGGCTTCAAGGCGGCGGACATCTTCGACATGGAGCCGGATGCCGGTCTCGGCAACGGCGGTCTGGGCCGTCTGGCGGCCTGCTATCTGGACAGCATGACCACGCTGGAGATCCCCGCCACCGGCTACTCCATCTGCTACGAGCTGGGTATCTTCAAGCAGAAGATCGTGGACGGCCAGCAGGTGGAGCTGCCCGATGACTGGAAGAATCTGGGCGATGCGTGGCTCATGCCCAAGCCGCAGGAGACGGAGGAGGTCCACTTCGGCGGCAAGGTCCGCACCCGGTGGGATAATGGCCACCTGATGGTGGTGCATGAGGACTATACCCGTGTGCTGGCGGTGCCGTGCGACATGGAGATCGCCGGGTACGATACCCAGCAGGTGAACACCCTGCGGCTGTGGGACGCCAAGAGTCCCAAGCCCATCGACATGAAGCTGTTCAGCGAGGGGCAGTACCTGCGGGCCGGGGAGGAGCGGGCCATGGCGGACGTCATCTCCAAGGTGCTGTATCCGGAGGACAACCACTATGAGGGCAAGTCCCTGCGGCTGAAGCAGCAGTATTTCTTCGTTTCGGCCACCATGCAGTCCATTACCCGGCAGCACATCCAGACCTACGGCACCCTGAAAAACTTCCACGAGAAGAACGTCATCCAGATCAACGACACCCATCCGGCGCTGGTGATCCCGGAGCTGATGCGTATTCTGGTGGACGATGCGGGCCTTTCCTGGGACGAGGCGTGGCACATTACCACCTGCTCCGTGGCCTACACCAACCACACGGTGCTGGCGGAGGCGCTGGAGTGCTGGCCCCAGCAGCTGTTCGAGACGCTGCTGCCCCGTGTGTGGCAGATTTTGCAGGAGATCGCCCGCCGCTGGCAGGAGAAGGTGGAGAGCTTCTATCACGACCCCGAAAAGACCGCCAAGATGGCGGTCATCTGGGACGGTGTGGTGCGGATGGCCAACCTCTGCATCGCCGGCGGTATGGCCATCAACGGCGTGTCCGCTCTGCACTCGGATATCCTGCGCCATGATGTGTTCCGGGACGCCTGCCGAATGGAGCCGGAGAAGTTCAAGAACGTCACCAACGGCGTGGATCATCGCCGCTGGCTCAGCCAGATCAACCCCGGTCTGGACGGGTTGATCCGGGAGCTCATCGGGGACGGCTATCTGACCCATGCGGGCCATTTGCAGGAACTGGACCCCTATGCTGAGGATGGGGCGGTGCTGGCCCGGCTGGAGGAGATCAAGCGCTGCAACAAGGAGACCTTTGCCCGGTGGGCCCACCGACAGCAAGGGGTGCAGCTGAACACGGACGCCATCTTCAACGTGCAGGTGAAGCGGCTGCATGAGTACAAGCGGCAGCTGCTGAACGTACTGCACATCATCGCCCTGTACCAGCAGCTGCAGGACGACCCGGACATGGACTTCCCGCCTCAGACCTTCCTGTTTGGCGCCAAGGCCGCTCCCGGCTATGCCGTAGCCAAGCGCATCATCCGTCTCATCAACTCTCTGGCGGATCAGGTGAACAACGACCCCATCTGCAAGGGGAAGCTGCAGGTGGTATTTCTGGAGAATTACCGGGTCTCCATGGCGGAGATGCTGATGCCCGCCAGCGAGGTGAGTCAGCAGATCTCCACCGCCGGCAAGGAGGCCAGCGGCACCGGCAACATGAAGTTCATGATGAACGGCGCACTGACCATCGGCACGCTGGACGGCGCCAACGTGGAGATGCACGAGGTGCTGGGGGACGAGAATATGTTCCTCTTTGGCCTGACGGCGGAGGAGGCCTCCCACATGAGCCGGGGCTACGACCCGTATCTGCTGTATACACGTGACCCGGTGCTGCGCCGGGTGCTGGATCAGCTGAAGGCCGGGTTCCGGGATGGCATCAGCTACGAGGATCTGTACCAGAGGCTGCTGTTCGGTGTGGACTGCCCGGCGGATCAGTATCTGCTGCTGGCGGACTTCGCCTCCTACTGCGCCGCATCCCAGCGGGTGACGGACACCTACCGGGATCGGGAGAGGTGGAACCGCATGAGCCTGCACAACATCGCCCGCAGCGGGATATTCTCCGCCGACCGGTCGGTGGCGGACTATGCCGATACCATCTGGCACGTACCGTATAAGAAGTAAGCACCGGAAATGAAAAGAACACTCCCGGAGGACGCATCTGCATCCTCCGGGAGTGCTTTTTTACTCTATGAGGGATTCTGCGGGAGAAGGCTTTGCAGGGGAGTTACTTCCGCAGGGCGGAGTCCACAACAACGGCACGGGCCTTGGCCAGCTTCAGATCGTGCTGGAGCCGGGCGGGAGGCACCTGCTCCCGCAGCTGGGGAACGGTCATGCCGTAGAGGGCGGCCATCTCCTGATACTTCTCCTCCAGCTCCTCCTCGGTGATAGTGATGCCCTCCTGACGGGCGATCTCCGTCATAGCCAGCTCGTAGCGGGCGGCGGCAATGGCGTTTTCACGGGCGTGGTCCCGCAGGTCGTCCATGGTCAGCTGCGCTGCTTGCAGGTAGTCAGACAGAGAGGCGCCCTGACTCTCCAGATGCTGCTGAAGCTCCTGAAGGATGCCGGTGAGCTGACTCTCCACCATGGAGTCGGGCAGCTGTACCTCCATGCCCGCCACCACCTGCTGCATCAGGGCCTCGGCAAAGGCGTTGGAGGCAGCCTGCTGCTTTTGCAGGATAGCCTGCTCCATGATGCTGCGGCGCAGGTGGGACACATCCTCGAAGCCCTGCTCCTGTGCAAAGGCATCCGTCAGCTGGGGCAGGCTCCGCCGGACGATGCGGTGGGCTTTGACGTGGAAGGTGGCATCCTTGCCCGCCAGCTCCGGCACATACTGGGTGGGGAAGGTGACGTGGACATCCCGCTCCTCCTCCGGACGAATGCCCGCTACCTGCTCCTCGAAGCCGGGGATAAACATCCCGCTGCCCAGCAGCAGGGGATAGCCTTCGCCCTTGCCACCCTCGAAGGGTACGCCGTCCACGAAGCCCTCGAAGTCCAGCGTGACTTCGTCGCCCATGGCGGCCCGGTCCTGCTCCTGTTCCACCAGATGCTCCGTCAGGAAACGCTGGACGGCCTCGTTGGTGTCGTCATCGGATAGCTCGACATTCTCCCACGGGGCGGACAGGCCCTTGTACTGACCCAGCTTCACCTCCGGGTACAGGTCGATGAGGGCGGTGAAGGTGTAGCCGTCTGGGCCGATGGTCTCCACGTTCAGGGCGGGAGGGGCGGCGATCTGGATGTCCTCGGCGGCGATGGCCTCCACCAGTGCGGCGGGGAAGGTCTCATTCACCGCCTCCTGATAGAACAGATCGTGGCTGTATGCCTTTTCCAGCGCCTCACGGGGGGCCTTGCCCACGGCGTAGCCCTCTACCGGATACAGGGCCTTGACCTCCTGATAGGCGTCGTTCAGGGCTTTCTCCCACGCATCACGCTCCACGGTGATGGTCAGGCGCAGCTGGCGGTTGGCCAGCTCCTCTTTCTTTTGCAGGATCATGGGGATTCCTCCATATCTTTTCATGAATACATCTATTATACTCGAAATCTGCCGCTGCCGCAACCGGGAAATGGATTTGTAAAATAATTGTGACTTATATCACAGGAACACTTCCTTTTTGGGCGGGGCTATGCTATAATGCCCCTCACGGAAAATTGTTGAAATCAGGAGGATTCTCATGCAGACCATCAAGACCTTCATCAAGGACCATCCCCATATGTGGTGGGGCCTGTATCTGCCGGTGTATCTGGGGGGCTTTTTCCTTATTGAGCACTTCATCACCGACAACTATTGGGCCACCCAGACCTTCATCGATGAATACATCCCCTTTTGCGAGTACTTTGTCATTCCCTATGACTCATGGGGCTTTCTTCTGCTGGCGCTGGGCCTTTACCTGATCGTCAAGGATGCCGAGGGCTTCCGGCGGTATATGTGGAGCATCATGCTGACCTTCGGGTTTGCCACCATCTTCTGTGCGCTGGTACCCAACGGGCAGGATCTGCGCCCGGCGGTAATGGAGCACCACAACTTCTGCACGTGGCTCCTCCAGAACACCTACAATCTGGACACCAACACCAATGTGCTGCCCAGCGTCCACGTGCTGGGGGTGCTGGACGCCCTCTATGCCGTTCACCGGACGCCGGGACTGCGGCGCACCGGATGGCGCACTTTCGCAGACATATGGGGCGTCATCATCATCTGCTCCACACTCTTTGTCAAGCAGCACGCCTTCATCGATGTGGTGGCGGCCCTGGTGGTGGGCGCCATCGCCTATGTCATCATCTATACGATCATCGGCGGGCGGCGGGATCGCCGCATGGCGGCAGCGGGAAAGGAGGTCCCCTGTGGAGAACATACCGATCCTTGCGGGCATCAGCCCCGATGAGGTAGAGCAGATGCGGGTGTGCTTCGGCGTCCGGGAGGAGCGCTTCCGGGCCGACACCGTGATTTATGACATCAGCGAGGGCCGGGGAGAGTTGGGGCTTCTGACCGCCGGCAGCGCCGTCATCCAGCGCATCGACCGGCAGGGGGGACGCACCATTCTGGAGCATCTGCCCACCGGCAGCGTGTTCGGAGAGATGCTGATGTTCGAAAATGTGGCCGGGGACAGCATCACGGTGGTGGCGGCGGAGTCGTGCCGGGTGTGGTTCATGAGCGCCGAGCATCTGACCCGGCGATGCGAAAGGGCCTGCACCCATCACAGCCGACTGGTGGAGAATATGTTCCATATCATGACCGGCAAGGCCGCCGCCCTCTCCGAGCGGGTGGAGGTTCTGAGCCGCCGCAGCATCCGGGAGAAACTGCTGTGCTACTTCGGCCTTCAGACCGGCGGCGACGACTGCGGCAGCTTTCATCTGCCCTTTACCCTCAGTGCTCTGGCGGACTATATCTCCGCCGACCGCAGTGCCATGATGCGGGAGCTGCGGAAAATGAAGGAGGAGCATCTGGTGGATATCGACCGGGGACAGGTGACGCTGCACCATGCCCTTGCATGAAAAAGGGAAAGTGCAAGGAAATATTTGACGAACCATGGGCGGATGTGATAAGATAAGGTGAGCACACACGGGTGAGGAGTTCCGTGTGTGCCCATGGAACGTAGCAAGCCATGACTTTTGAGGAAAGAAGGAACATCCATGTATCGTATCGTAACGAAGGAAGCGCTGAAGCCCACTGTGATCCTGTACGAGATCGAGGCACCCATGGTGGCCAAGAAGGCCCAGCCCGGTCAGTTCATCATTCTGCGTGTGGACGAGAACGGCGAGCGTATCCCCATCACGATCCACGACTATGACCGTGAGAAGGGGACCGTCACCATCATCGTGCAGACCGTGGGCGCAACCACCGAGAAGCTGAGCCACAAGCAGCAGGGCGATTATCTGCATGACTTTGTGGGTCCTCTGGGCAAGCCCACCGAGACCGAGGGTAAGAAAAAGGTCTGCGTTGTCGGCGGCGGCGTGGGCTGCGCCATTGCCTACCCCGTTCTGAAGAAGTTCCACGACTGCGGCGCTGAGGTCCACGCGGTAGTGGGCTTCAAGAGCAAGGACGTGGTGATCTTGGAGGATAAGTTCAAGGCCGTATCCTCCGTGATGAAGGTCTGCACCGACGACGGCTCCTATGGCCAGAAGGGTCTTGTGACCGAGGCACTGAAGGAGCTGCTGGACGCCGGCAATCAGTATGATGAGATCTTTGCCATCGGCCCCATGGTCATGATGAAGTTCGTCTGCAAGACCACGGCCCCCTACGGCGTACCCACCACCGTCTCCATGAGCCCCATCATGATCGACGGTACCGGTATGTGCGGCGGCTGCCGTCTGACCGTGGGCGGCGAGACCAAGTTCGCCTGCGTGGATGGCCCTGACTTCGACGGTCAGCTGGTGGACTGGGATCTGGCTGTCAAGCGCAACCAGATGTATCATGATTTCGAGGTGCATAAGCACGAGGAAGTCTGCAATCTGTTCAAGCAGGAGGTAAAGTAAGATGGCTGCAAAGATCAATATGCGTTTGGATAAGAACGAAATGCCCTCTCAGGACCCCAATGTCCGGAATAAGAATTTCCTCGAGGTGGCTCTGGGCTACACCGAGGAGCAGGCTCTGGACGAGGCGGCCCGCTGCCTGAACTGCAAGAACCATCCCTGCGTCAACGGATGCCCCGTCAACGTTCGCATCCCGGAGTTCATCGCCAAGATCGTGGAGCGGGACTATGAGGGTGCCTATCAGGTGATCCATCAGACCAGCTCCCTTCCTGCCGTCTGCGGCCGTGTCTGTCCGCAGGAGAGCCAGTGCGAGATGCACTGCGTCCGTGGCAAGAAGGGCGATCCCGTGGGCATCGGCCGTCTGGAGCGCTTTGTGGCCGACTGGCACAACGCCCACAGCACCGAGGCTCCTGAAAAGCCCCAGTCCAACGGTCACAAGGTGGCCGTGGTTGGCTCCGGCCCTGCGGGCCTGACCTGCGCCGGCGATCTGGCCAAGAAAGGCTATGAGGTCACCGTGTATGAGGCTCTGCATCTGGCCGGCGGCGTGCTGGTGTACGGCATCCCTGAGTTCCGTCTGCCCAAGAGCATCGTGCAGAAGGAAGTGGACGGCCTGAAGGCCATGGGCGTCAAGGTGGAGACCAACATGGTTATCGGTCGTATCCTGACGATTGAAGAGCTGAAGGACGAGTACGGCTACGAGGCCGACGCACCCTACAGCGGCAGCGCGTTTGACCTTGCCGCCGGTGTGTATACGGTCGTTGCGCCGCCGCGCCCCGTCCGGCACGACGAGCAGCGGCAGGCTGCCGCCGCCGGGCAACCGGACGCCGGGCGTGTCAACGACGACATCCAGTGGATGCAGGAATTTTTGGCCAGGGAGAAGGCCGGAGAGGAGGGGAAGTAAATGGCGTACGAGCCAAGCGTCCTGCGCAGAGCCACCGCCCGGCTGGAGGAGACGCGCAGGCACCGGGGCGAGGAGCAGG
>ERZ827492.3099-NODE-3099-length-10800-cov-2.769753_pt1 | contig 10800 bp, 9 predicted proteins | sample MGYA00519704_ERZ827492 | MGnify/ENA primary metagenome ERZ827492 (study PRJEB31778, sample SAMEA3449325) | human gut metagenome | biome: human gut; feature: human-associated habitat; material: faeces | place: United Kingdom | collected 2010/2012 ...
CGGAAATTCTCGCACGGAGCCGCGGCGGCCGCCCCCGGGCAGGGCGGCCATTCCGTCAGCCGGAAGGCCTTCGATTCCTCCCTGGCCAAAGGCGGCGCCTTTGCCAACGGGGTCATCAGCTCCGTAGCCAAAGGGAATATCGCAAAAACCGGCGCCATAACCGGCGCCACCGCCGTAAAAGCCCTCCAGTCGTACATAGGGATGCCCGGGCAGGATGCGGAGGCACCTCCGCAGTACAGCCAGGTGGAAATCGGCGGAGGACGGATCACCGGCACAGAAACCTCCGCAGCCGCTCCAGAAGGGATCCAGTTCGCCATGTATAACACCGAGCAGTATATGGAACCATCCGGGGATTACCGCACGGTTTCCGCGTCCGACGGCTCCAAATGGTATATGCAGTACGCCCAGGATACGGTGAAGCGGGAACCGTATGAGGCTCCGGATGGAAAAATAGCCTACCATGAAAGCATTGTCAAGCAGATGCCCGCCATGCCCCGCCGAAAGGATAAGGTGTAAGCCATGCTGGAACAACCGGACAAAAAGGACTCCGGAGCCGTCCAAAAAGGCGGCACACGCCGTTCATAGCGCGGTAAAAACGGGCAAGGCCATTGCCGGGGCGGCAAAGGGCGCGGCTATCGGCGGCCCCTATGGAGCGGCGGCCGCCGCACTGTGGGAGAACCGACGGACGGTTGTGAAAATCGTAATAGCGGTGGTGTTTGTGCTGTTCCTTCCGGTTCTGATCGTCCTGATGCTTCCCTCGATGATTTTCGGCGGGCTAGACACCGATACAAACGGCGGCCCCATCCTCAACAATAACGCCGAGATTCTGGAAAACATCGCGGAAGCGGATTCCGTGATCCGCACCACCCTGTCGGACAGCCACGCCGATGTACTGTCCGGCATCCAGGAGGACATCGAAAGCCTGGAGGAAGGCGTAGAGCATCGGATTGTTGACCCATATGAAGGGCAGCTTCTGTATAATAGCTCTCTGATTATCTCCCAATATTGTGTAGCGAACAGCAGCTATACGACGATTAGCCTTGCAGATTTTCAGCATAAGGTTGAGCAAAGCAAGGGGCATTTGTTTACATACGTCAAGGAAATCCGGGTGGAGCCCATCGTCCAGGATGGGGAGGTTGTGGGCGAAAGAACCCTTGCGGTCTATACCGTACAGTATGCGGGAGAGGACTATTTCGCAGACGCCCTTTTCGCCCTGAATGAAGAGCAGAAAGCCTATGCCAAGGACTATGCGAAAAATCTGGAACTGTTCTTAAGTGATCCCCTATTAACCGTCACCCACGAGACAGGAGAAAACAAGTATGCCGGATAACCACAACGAAGAACTGGACACCTACACTATCCCCCCGAACTTTATAGAGGGAGGAACCCTGTTTGGCGGGACTCTGAAGCTGCGGAACTCGCTGGAGGCGGGGGCGCTCCTTCTGGCGGCCGGCCTGCCTGTGCTGCGGCTGCCTCTGTCCCTGACAACGCGGGTTATCCTTCTGTGCCTGACCGCCCTTCCTCTGAGCCTGATCGCGCTGATCGGCGTATCGGGAGAAAGCCTGTCCTCCTATATCTTCAGTTTCTTCCGCTTTCTCAAAAAACGGAGGGTAGTCTCCCAGCCGGCCGAAAAGGATAACCGGGCGGAACCCGGCAATCCCAAAAACCGCAGAGCCCGTGCCGCCCGGATACGGACGCCGGCGGACTATTTCCCCATCCAGAAGATTGAACACGGGGTACTCTACACCCGCGACCACCGGTATGTGAAGGTGCTGGAGGTGACGCCCATCAACTTCCTGCTCCGCAGCGCCAGGGAACAGCGCAGCATCCTGTATTCCTACGTCCACTATCTGAAAATCAGCCCGGTAAAGGTGCAAATGAAGGTGCTGGCCAAGAAAGCGGACGTCAACCGGCACCTCGAATCCCTCCGCCGGGAATTTCAAAACGAAACGGACGAAAAATGCCGGGAGCTGCAGAAGGATTATGAGAGCCTGATCCGGCAGATCGGCTCCAAGGAGGCCATCACCCGGCGCTTTTTCCTGATCTTTGAGTACGAAGGCTTTGGCCGGCACGAGTCGGAGGAAGATGCGCTGTCTGCCCTGACGACGGCGGAACAGACGGCAAGAACCTACCTGCTGCAATGCGGGAACAAAATTGTGGAGCCGGAATCCGAGGACGAAGCCGTTACCGAACTCCTGTATGAACTGTTAAACCGGAAAGCCAGCACGGAAAAACCGTTGTCCGCCCACAGCAGCGAGGTGATCGCCCGGCATCTGTTCGGGGACGGCGCAGACGGGATCGGCGATATTCCCATCGCGGAGTTTTTTGCTCCCCAGTCTATGGACTTCCGCCACGCCCATTATCTGAAAATCGACGGCGCCTATTACTCGTATCTGCTCATCCCCTCCTCCGGGTACAAGCCGCGCGTGGCCGCCGGTTGGCTGTCCCTACTGGTCAACGCAGGGGAAGGGATCGATGTGGACATGTTCCTGTTCCGGCAGCCCAAGGAACAGGTGATCCATAAGCTCGGGCAGCAACTGCGGATCAACCGCTCGAAAATCCGGGACGCCAGCGACACCAATACCGATTTTGACGATCTGGAAGGCGCCATCCGGTCGGGGTATTTCCTGAAGGAAGGCCTCGCCGCCAATGAGGACTTCTACTACTTTTCCACCCTGATCACCGTCACAGCCGGTTCCGTCAAAGAGCTGGGCTGGCGGATTGCCGAACTGAAAAAGCTCCTGGTTTCCCAGGACTTGGATGCGTCCCCCTGCACCTTCCGGCAGGAGGACGCTTTCCTTTCCTCGCTCCCCCTGGCGTCGTTGGAAAAACACCTGTACGCACGCTCCAGGCGGAATATGCTGACCCTGGGCGCCGCCAGCTGCTATCCCTTTACCTCCTACGAGCTCTGCGACGACAACGGGGTTTTGCTGGGGATTAATAAGCACAATAACTCGCTGGTCATCGCCGACCTGTTCAACAGCCAGATTTACAAGAACGCCAACATGGCGGTTCTGGGAACCAGCGGCGCGGGGAAAACCTTCACCCTGCAGCTCCTGGCTCTGAGACTCCGGCGGAAAAATATCCAGGTGTTTATCCTGGCCCCGCTGAAAGGCCACGAGTTCTATCGGGCGGCGCGGAACATCGGCGGCGAGATCATCCAGATATCCCCCTCGTCCCCGCACTGCATCAACGTCATGGAAATCCGGCCGGTGGACACAGCGGCGGCCGAGCTGCTGGACGGGGCTGTGATCGAAAAATCCCTGCTGACCGCCAAAATCCAGCGGCTGCATATTTTCTTTTCCCTGCTGATCCCCGACATGACCCACGAGGAACGGCAGCTTCTCGATGACGCCATGATCCAGACCTATAACTCCTTCGGCATTACGCATGAAAATGCCAGCCTGGTGGACGAAGCCCATCCGGAACGGTTCAAGCCCATGCCCAAGCTGGGGGATCTGCACCGGGAGCTTTTGAAAAGCCCGCAGACAAGGCGCCTTGCCAATATCCTCAACCGGCTGGTTCACGGTTCCGCCGGCACGTTTAACCAGGATACGAACGTCAACCTGGACAATAAGTATACGGTGCTGGATATTTCCGAGCTGACGGGCGATCTGCTGACGGTGGGGATGTTCGTGGCACTGGATTTTGTGTGGGACAAGGCCAAGCAGGATCGCACCAAAGAAAAGGCCATCTTCATCGATGAAACCTGGCAGCTCATTGGCGCCTCTTCCAACAAGCTGGCGGCGGAATACGTGCTGGAGATCTTCAAAATCATCCGCGGATACGGCGGGAGCGCCATCTGCGCCACACAGGATCTGGACGACTTTTTTGCCCTGGAAGGCGGCAAATACGGCCGCGGCATCATCAACAACGCCAAAACCAAAGTCATCCTGAATCTTGAAGATGAGGAGGCACAGCGGGTGCGGGATCTCCTGCACCTGTCTGAAGCGGAAACCATGGCCATCACCCATTTTGAGCGCGGAAACGGCCTGATCTCCACGAACAACAACAATGTCACCGTGGAGTTCAAGGCTTCCGAGCTGGAGAAAGAGTTGATCACAACAGACCGGCGGGAGCTGCAGCAGCTTTTGGAGAGAAAGAAGCAGCAGGATGTTACTAAAACGCAGGGATTGCGATGACAATGCGTATACCCTTTTCTATTGCGGCTGTAATGCGGCAGTATTGCGTATACCGTCAGGAGGTGGTTTTATGAATACACGGGCAGGCTTATACGCGAACGAGGCGGTGAAGCTGCTGGATACGGTTTCGGCCTATACAACCCTGTACACGCAGCAGGTTCTAAGGCTGTTCCCGGCCGGAAAGGCGGATACCATCCGGACGCTGCTGCGGCGGTTTGCCAAAGAGCGGCGGCTGTATCTGTCCAAAGACGAAACGGTTGTTTCCGCCAATCCGAAATTTCCATTGAACGACGGGCTCATCCGCGCTTTCTGGGTGCTGCTCGATTTCATCGACAGGGCGGAATTCCACGTCCCCGGCGTATTTCCCGCGCTTATCAGCTTTTTCGCTGGTGAGGAACTGTACGACATCCTCCATATCCCATGGGGGCAGGAGGCCATGATCCGCGCCGCCATCCCCCGGCAGGAGGAAAACCCGCCGAAACGGATCCTGCTGCTCGACGCTCTCTCCCAGATGCCGACGCTACACATCCCGAATACAGCCGGATACTGTCTGGCCAGCCGGGACGGGAAAGTTACCTATTATCAGTAATCCGGTACGGCAACGGTTGATTTTTTTGCGCATCCTGTGTATAATAAAAGTAGGGTAATCCCTACTTTCCATATTTCAAGGAGGTGCCGCAACATGTCGGCAAATGCGTTTATAGACAACGCCAAGGTCATGTCCAAGGGGCAGATCACCATTCCAAAAGATGTCCGCACCGTTCTGGGTGTGTCAAACGGCGACCGCGTTACCTTCATCGTGGAAGGGAACATCGTCCGCCTTGTCAATTCGGCCGTTTACGCCATGCAGGTGCTTCAGGACGAAATGGCTGGGGAAGCACAGCGCACCGGTTTGAACTCGGAAGAGGATGTGATGGCGCTTGTAAAGGAAATGAGAAATGAGGACGAACAGGTATGAGAGTTCTGATCGATACCAATGTCCTTATCTCCGCCGCCCTGAGCGCCGGCGGCACGCCATATCAGGCGTATGTAAAAGCGGCATCCTATCCCAATCACGGCCTCATCTGCGAGCAAAACGTAGATGAGCTGAAACGGATATTCAACAAGAAGTTTCCGAACCGTCTGGCGGCGCTGGATAAATTTTTGTCCGCTGCTTTGCTGACGCTGGAACTCATCCCTGTTCCGACAGACGAAACCGAGCCGGAGGCTAAAATCCGGGATATACAGGATCGCCCCATCCTGCGGGCGGCCATCGAAGCGAAAGCCGATGTGCTGCTGACTGGTGATAAGGATTTTCTGGAATCCGGCGTAAAAAGCCCGGCCATTATGACGCCGGCAGAATTTTTGAAAGACTGACATGGTTTGCATGCGGCAGGGCCGAGAGCTAATCAAGCTCCCGGCCCTGCCGCTTTTATACCGAAGCAAAGAAAGGAACCCATATGAACGAACAGGAATTAAAAAAACGGCTCCGTACCGCCCAGGATGCCATCATCCGCCTGAATAATACGGTTATGGCGATGAGCGCCTGCAACGTCAGCCGGTATCCGGCCAATTTTCAGGAGTTGAGCCTAGATGCCGCCGTCCATGCGGAAAAGCTGGCCTGCAGGCTTCGGGATCTGGTCGGACGCTATGGCACGATCCAACTGGAACAGATACTGACGCGATCTGCTGATACACTGGGGATTACGGTTGCGGTCGATGAAGAAGGGATCGTACAGATCCGGCTCCCCCGCCTCCTCCCGAAGTGGAAACAGCATAGAAGCGATCAATTCTTAACCATGCCGCTGCTTGTTGCTCTGGATACCTATTTGCGGAAGTATCCCTTTCCTCAATTTACCGAGTGTGCGGTCTGCTTCGTCCATGTTTACGACGAGTCGCTGTCCCTTGGCCGTGTGCGGGATTACGACAACTTGGAAACGAAGCATATCCTCGATATAGCGGCTGTCTATCTGATGACCGATGACAGCGGAGCCCTATGCGATATATACCACACCACCGCCTATGGGAAGCAGGACGCCACCCTCCTGTATTTCATGCGGCAGGAGCAGCTTCCGGGCTTTATCCTACGGCAAAAAAGCCTATCCAATTTTCCAAAAAATCAGCCGCCGGATTTGGATACCCGCTGAACGGGGAAAAATCCAGGAATATCAAGGCCTCCCGGCCTCTTTGCCGCCGGGAAATTTACCCAAGTACAAAGACCTATGGTAAAAAACAGGGAGAAAATTACGATGAGTTACCCTCGCTCACAGGCATACCGTCTGCTCGGGCTCATCGCCCTGTGCGGCGAGCTCCCGGCAGACGCCATACGCCGCCTTCCCATATCCGGGAGCTACCGGTATAAGGTGATCGCCAGCCTGAAAAGCCAGAAATTGATCCGCCTGTTTGAACGGGATAACCTAAAGGGCTATCGTTTGACCCAGGCGGGCAAAAAGCTGTTGCTGCAGGTACAGCTCGGCCGGTTTTCCTACTATCTGGACACAGGCCGGATTTCCTGCCGTTCGGAGCCCGCGCGCAGGCGGCGGCTTCATGCCGCCGCCCAGACGTACATCACCATGATACGCGCAGGCATTCCGCTGTTCCACGATGAAAAGGCGCCTATATTTGAGCCGTCCGGCCTTGCAGCCGTCCCGAAGCCATCCGGGGCGGTTTTCTATTGCCCTCATGAAGTAAAAGACATCGGGCTGGAGGCTAACAAAATCCGCAGCTCCCGTGTAGCCGGCATCCTGTTTGACAACGAGAGGATTTACCTGACCTACAACACCGGCAGCGCGGTCATGAAATGGGAAACCCGCGCGGAACTGCGGCTGCTTTCTCTGGTGGAAGCCCGTTTCTGCCGGAATCCGGCCCGGCCCTGGTACAGCGATGAAAATGTGATCGGCCTGATGCTGGGCGACAGCATGGACGCGGCGCTGCAGCTTCTTGACAGCCGCGGCGGCTACAAACGTAGCCATTATCGTCCCGATGCTGCCTTCCCTCGCTTCTGGTTCTGTCCCAATATACCGGAAGGGGAACTGCAGCTCCGGATCCTCACATCCCCTGCCTATGGCCAGCTATGCCGGCTCCTGCTGTCCGATCTGGGGACAGGCACAACCGCTGTTTCGATGGAGCATGACGCCCTGGATGCGGAGGGCCGGCCGGTGCTGCTGGCTCTCGATTTCGATCTGCCGCGGCTCCGGCGATTCCGCAGTGCGCTGGAACTGTTCGGCTACACCGGCCGGATCTTCTGCTTCGATTTCCAGGCGCCTGTATTGCAGGCCTATATGGGCGGCCTGGCGGATGTCCAGCCGGTCAGCCTCGAAAAAGCCATGAAGGAGTTCCATATACAGACATGAAGAAAAAGCGTCTGGCTTTGCTGCTGGTTTTGCCGGCAGCGGTTTTTGCCGTCTTTTACGGCGGTGGATATATCGCGCAGTTCATCCGTAATTACAGCGTTTGGAAGGCGGCCGGCGGGATGCCGGGAGACGGTTCGTCGCCGGCCTTTCCCGGCGGGGGGCTCCGGGAATGCTTCCAGGCGGTTTTCCAGATACCGTATGGATTGTACGGCATGGGGATATGCCTGGCGCTGCTTGGCCTTTTGACTGTAGTGGTCATGCGGATGGGTTTCGGAGGAGGAGGAAAGCTGGATCGGGAACGGAACCTGGTTTACTCCGAAAAAGGCACCTATGGTACAGCCGGCTTTTTGTCGGAAGAAAAAATGAAGGAGCTTCTGGAGGTTGTGTCCGACGTCCGCCAGACCGACGGCATTATTGTGGGCGAGCTGGACGGCAAGATCCTGGCCATCCCCAGGCACAAAGGGGGCAACAGCAACATTGCCGTGTATGGGTCGTCGGGCAGCATGAAAAGCCGTGCCTTCTGCCGGAATGCGATCTTCCAATCGGTAAAGCGGGGGGATTCCATCATCTGCACCGATCCCAAGGCCGAACTCTATGAGGACATGAGCGAATATCTGCGGGACAGCGGGTATACCGTCCGGGTTTTCAACCTGGTAGATCCGGAGCACTCGGATTCCTGGAACTGCCTGCAGGAGATTGGCGGAGATGGGACGATGGCGCAAATCCTCACGGATATCATCATCAAAAACACCGGTTCTTTAAAGGGCGACCGTTTCTGGGACAACGCAGAAGCCAACCTCCTGAAAGCGATCGCCCTATATGTGGAGTGCTGCTATCCGCCGGAAAGCAGAAATATTGGGGAGGCGTATCAGCTGCTGCTCTTCAAAAGCGCGCAGGAACTGGACGCCCTGTTTGACGTGCTGCCGCTGTCCCACCCGGCCAGGGCGCCTTACCAGATATATCGGCAGGCGGCCGACTCGGTGCGCAGCAGCATCCTGATCGGGCTGGGCAGCCGTCTTCAGGTATTCCAATCGGAGCTTATCCGGCGGATTACAAGCTACGGCGAGATCGATTTGACCCTGCCCGGCGTGAAAAGGTGCGCGTATTTCTGTGTGTTTTCCGATCAACAGTCCACCTTTGATTTTTTGTCTTCCCTGTTCTTCAGTTTTTTGTTTATCAAGCTGGTTGGGTTTGCCGACAGCTGTACGAGCGGCCGTCTTCCAGTGGCCGTTAATATCATTGGAGACGAATGGCCCAATATCGGCACCGTTTTGGACTACCCCAAAAAAATTTCCACAATTCGAAGCCGCGGCATCCATATGATGGGGCTCTGCTTTCAATCCATAGCCCAGCTGCAAACCCGCTACCCGGATACCGAATGGCAGATATTGCTCAGTGCCTGCGATACGCAGCTTTTCTTCGGCGCAAACGACGAAGCTACCGCCAAGCTGGTGAGCAACCGAACCGGGGAGATCAGCGTGACAACCAGCAGCCGTTCCAGGGTGCTGGGCTCCTGGCGGATATCGAACTACACACCGGAATTCCGGGAGACGGAATCGACCGGCAAGCGCAAGCTGCTGACGCCCGATGAAGTCCTTCGTCTACCATCGCATCAAGCCTTGATCTTCCTTCACGGAGAAGACGTGCTAAAGGTAAACAAATTCGATTACACCCGGCATCCGGAGGCCAAAAAGCTGCGGCCGGTGAAGGCCTCCGACCATATTCCCGCCTGGCACGAACGCCGGGCACAGGAGAACAGCCGGCCCGCCGGCACCGTGCCGAAAGGCTCCGCAAACCGCTCGTTGAATACTGGAAACGACAAAAGAAAACCTGCTGCCGTTCCTGTAGATAAAAATTCCATATTACTATGAAAGAGGGTATTTTCATGCCAAAGAAAAAGGCCGATCCCGACATGCAGGAAAACACTGCGCCGGAAGAGGCCACGGACGCACTGTCGGAACAAACGGATGCTCTTCCGGCTGAATCCGATGACCAGGAACCAATGCTGCTGGATGAGGCAGACAATGAGATGCTGGCTGCCGCTCCCGAGCAAGAGCCGCTTCTGATCGATGCGGCGGAAGAGGCCTCAGCGGAAGAAATTTGTGAACCCATGTCGGCTCCGGACTTCCCGGCGGTTTCGGAAGAGCCGCGGGAGAAGCCGGCCAGACGCCGGCGCAAAGCCGCCGAACCTCCTGAGGACGCTCCCTCACCGGAAGATGCCGCCAAAGAACCGGCCAAGGCGCCTCCTCCGCCCCGCAGGGAGGCGCCTGCGCTGACCATCGTTGCCCATGAAGAGATCCAGACGCCGGAAGAGCTGGAGGAAACGGCCTGGCACGAAATCAAAAACGCCTATCTTTCCCGTCGGATCCTCTCCGGCATCCTGAGCGGCGTGGAAACCCTGGAAGGCGGCAGCTCCGTTGTGGTTGTGTATTACAAGCAGTTCCGGGTGGTTATCCCTGCGTCGGAAATGCTGCTGAATCTGTCACAGGCGCCCAACCATTACGGCGACATCCACAGCCGTGAACAAAAAATCCTGTCCGCCATGGTGGGCGCCGAAATCGACTTCATCATCAAGGGCATTGAAAACAGCACGCGGAGCATCGTCGCTTCCCGGAAAGAAGCCATGCTGCGCAAACGCAGGCTGTTCTACTTCGGCACAGATGATGAAGGCATGTACTACATTTATGAGGGCCGGCTTGTCCAGGCCAGGGTGGTGGCCGTGGCGGATAAGGTCATACGGGTGGAAGCGTTCGGCGTGGAAACCCGGATCGTTGCGCGGGCCATCACGCCGGACTGGCTAGGCAATGCCCACGAGCATTATCATGTGGGCGACAAAATATTGATCCGCATCCAGAAGATTAACCGGGAGTCCCTGGAAGATTTGAGTATCGAAGCGGATGTGCGCAGCGTAACCGACGACGCTCAGCGGGACGATTTAAAAAAGGTTCGCGTACAGGGGAAATACGCGGGAGTCGTTACGGATATTTACCGCGGTGTTGTGTTTATCCGGCTTCATATCGGGGTCAACGCGGTGGCCCACTCCTGCTTCGATCCCCGGATGCCGGGAAAAAAAGACGATGTTGCAATGGTCATCACCCATCTGGACGAGGAGCGCAATGTGGCCGTCGGCATCATCACGCGGATCTTAAGGCGGAACCTCTGACATTTTCAAAACTGAGTTTGTCAATATGAAATTTGACGGATTCAAAAAAGCGAATATATAATGGGGGTGAAATCATGATGTAAGGAAGGCGAATCTCCATGAAGGCAAACAAGCTGCTGCCCGGCTGCCTCGCCGTATTGGCTTTGTTTTTGTCCGCTTGTTC
>ERZ827492.3102-NODE-3102-length-10792-cov-3.918134_pt1 | contig 10792 bp, 10 predicted proteins | sample MGYA00519704_ERZ827492 | MGnify/ENA primary metagenome ERZ827492 (study PRJEB31778, sample SAMEA3449325) | human gut metagenome | biome: human gut; feature: human-associated habitat; material: faeces | place: United Kingdom | collected 2010/2012 ...
CGGCTTGTCTGCCGACCAGCAGGAGATCCTAAACCTCATTATGCAGGAGTTTTCGAAATAAATTCTATGTTACTTTTATTTAGCAACAGAAGAAGCCCTCACGATAATTGTGAGGGCTTCTTTATGTTTTTATTACTCCAACAGTATGTCTTTTAGTTTTTGTTTCCTTCTATACTCTAATGGATTCATTTGAAACTGCTGCCGGAAAACCTCTGCAAATTTGCCTTGTTTAGTGTATCCAACTTGTGAAGCAATTTCGGAGATAGGAAGTTTAGTTTCAACCAACAGCTTTTCGGCCACGCTCATACGCAAATCCCGCAGGTAATCAGAGACGTTTTTCCCATACACTCCACGGAAATAGTTTTTCAGGCTGGTTTCGCTGATTCCGAATTGCTGGGCAATTTCCTTCATTGGAATATGCTTTTTCAAATCGGCAGTTAGCATCTGCTCGGCTTTCTTGGCTATCTCCACCTGTACGCTGGTGTAAAAAGCAAGTGCTTTTTCTGGAGAAACATTTCTTTCGTCCAAAAGTTGGTGTAGCAAGTCCAAAACACAGAGCTTCATGTGGAAAGCAGAAGGTGACTCATAGAGCTGCCACAAGCGATTCAGTGTTTTTCTCATTCCGCTGGCCACTTCTGCGATATAGGTTTCTTTCTTTTCAAAATAGATTTCTGGCATACGGGACAAATCCAAATGGAAAAGTTCAACGACATTCCTGTTAGATTCGGTGAAAAACTCCGGGTCAAAGTACATGGTAATTCCATGATAATACCTTGTAGGGAAATAGGACTCGCTCTGTGAAGTCTGCCTGCTGATACAAAAATCATTTTCTTTGAGATAGATATAGGAATTATCATCTAAAAGCAGTTCAATTCTTCCGCCGACGCAGTAATTAAACTGTAGTGGATGAAACTCGGCATTCTCGGCAATCTCGCCCGGCAGAGAACGTGCATGGATGTCAAAGAAAATCAAGTGCATATAGGGCAAGATATTGTAAAGGCTTGTCCGGCTGATTCCCTCTGCTGAATTGATTGTAAATGACACGCTATCTGGCCCTTTTTGTAATTCTACATTTGAGCTGGCCAAGTAGTTATCAAGCATTTGATTTAAGATTTTTCCCATTACAACCACCGTTTTTTGCTTGATTTTGATGAACACTGTGCTTACTGTTAATATTATCTCTTTTTTTCGTTGCCCTGTCAAGTTAAAAACTCGTTGCTATTTGGGGCTGAAATACTGAAACAGGGATAGAACCAAAACTGCCTTCTATGCTATACTGTGTTGTGGTTAGCGAGGCCTAACTCATAAAATGTATAGGAGGATTCAAACAATGAGCAACAAATTGCAGGGCAAAGACTTAATCAATATCGGCATCTTTGCCGCCATCTACTTCGTGGTAGTTTTTGCCGTGTCCATGCTGGGAGTTATCCCTATCTTTATTCCCTTGCTGGATGCACTGGTGCCGCTGATCGGGGGAATTCCCATGATGCTGTACTTCTCCAAGATTAAAAAGTTTGGAATGCTGACGATTTCCGGCTTACTGGAGGGCGTTTTATGCTGCTGACCGGAATGGGCTATTGGTGCATTCTCACCGGGCTGGTTTTCGGGTTGATTGCAGATTTTATGCTGAAGCGTTCCGGGTATAAGAGTGCAAAGATGGAGATTCTGGCACATGGAGTTTTTTCCATCTGGGTATTTGGAGCGTTTATCCCCATCATTATGACACGTGACAGTTATTATGAAAAGTTGATTCCTACTTTCGGGCAGGAATATGCAGACACTCTAATGGGATATATGCCGGATTGGATTTTGCCCGTGATGATTGTGGCGGCATTTGTGGCCGGTATCATTGGCGGCTTGATTGGGCGCAAAATCTTCAAAAAGCATTTTGAACGGGCGGGGATTGCGTAATGGGTTCTGAACTCCTTGCAAGCCAAAAGCAGAACGCAGGACTTCTTTTTGATCCCCGGACAAAGCTGGCGGTTTTGGTTACAATGGTGCTGCTTGTTTTAGGCGGTTCCTTTCAAACGGAGATGTTTTACATACCGGCCATTATCCCTCTCATCATATTGCTGTTATCAAAGATGTGGAAAGTCGCTTCCATCTACTTTGTTGTGTATGGCGCATCTATTTGCCTTCAGGAGTTTTGGCTGGCAAGCATTCCTGGCATTGCAAGGTATCTCGTGATGATCATCGTAGGCCTATTGCTTTATTTTGGGCCAAGTATCGCAATGGCCTACTATGTTGTTACCACCACCACGGTCAGTGAATTTATTGCGGGGATGGAGCGCCTGCATATACCAAATCAAGTTACGATTCCTATGGCTGTGATGTTCCGCTTTTTCCCTACCGTAATGGAGGAATGGCACGCTATTGGAGACGCAATGAAAATGCGCGGTATCCGCCTGCGCGGAGGGAAAGCCGGTTCTATTCTGGAGTACCGGCTTGTTCCAATGCTGATGTGCAGTGTCAAGATTGGTGAGGAACTGTCTGCTGCTTCTCTAACCCGTGGATTAGGCGGCCCGGTAAAGCGAACAAATATCTGCGACATTGGAATCCATGTTCAGGATGCTCTTATGCTTTTGCTCTGCGTTGTGGGATTGGCAGTACAGATTGGTCTATGGATAAGGGGGGTGAGCTGATGATTGAATGCAAAAATGTCTGTTTTTCTTACCGTTCCAATAGTGAAGACACGGAGGTTTCGCAAAACGAAGGTACCTTGAAGAATATTTCCTGTTCTATCGAGGACGGTTCCTTCGTTTTACTCTGCGGCGCTTCCGGTTGTGGGAAAACGACTTTGACGAGGCTATTCAATGGACTTATCCCCCATTACTACGAGGGGGAACTGACGGGGCAGGTACTATTGGATGGTGAGGAATGCAAAGACCTCTCCCTATTTGAAATATCGGAAAAAGTCGGCTCAGTATTTCAAAACCCCCGCAGCCAGTTCTTCAATGTGGATACCACGTCTGAGATTGCCTTTGGCCCGGAAAATCATGGTTTGCCCGAGCAGGATATACGAAACCGGGTACAGCAAGTGGCAGAGCAGCTCAACCTCAACGGACTACTGGGTAGAAGCATTTTCTCCTTGTCCGGCGGAGAAAAGCAGAAAATTGCCTGCGGCTCTGCTGCGGCTATCCAGCCGGAAGTTTTCGTATTCGACGAGCCATCATCTAATCTGGACGCCTATGCCATTGAAGATCTGCGAAAGTTATTGAAAGTTTTGAAAGCAGAAGGAAAGACGGTTATTATTGCGGAGCACCGCCTCTACTATCTCTACGATTTAGCAGACCGTGTTCTCTACTTAAAAGATGGAGAGATTGCTGGCGATTACACGGGCAAGGAGTTTTCTGAGCTTGCAGAATCGCAGCGGGAGGCAATGGGGCTTCGTCCTTTGACGCTTTCCAGCCTGCGGCAAGTTACACACAAAAAAAGAACAGCTGCCGGCCCGTCTTGGAGAATGAAAGATTTTCATTTTTCTTATCGAGACAGCAAGGAGGAAACTCTTTGCTTGGATAACACTGAACTGTCCCCTGGGCGTGTTACAGCGGTGATTGGCCACAACGGAGCTGGAAAAACCACTTTTTCCCGGTGCTTATGCGGTTTGGAAAAGCGGTGCAGCGGCAGCTTGCAGCAGGAAACAAAACAATACGGGCGCAAGCAGCGCCTGAAGCTGTGCTATATGGTCATGCAGGACGTAAATCATCAGCTTTTTACAGAAAGCGTCAAAGAAGAAATCCTCATTAGTATGCCAAAGAACGCTGCGCTTTTGGATGATGAAAAGCGAATTGACTCTATTCTGGATGAAATGGATTTGCTCCAATTCAAAGAAAGTCATCCCATGGGCCTTTCAGGAGGGCAGAAACAACGTGTGGCGATTGCGTCTGCGATTGCTTCGGAGCGCCCCATCATTCTTTTCGATGAGCCGACCAGCGGGCTTGACCTGAACCATATGAGGCAGGTAGCGAAGGCTATCAATCGGTTGGCTGCTTCTGGCAAGACGATTGTGATTGTTACCCATGATCCGGAGTTCATCCTGCGCTGCTGCGATCAGGTGCTCCATATTGAAAATGGACGTACTGCAGAAAACTATGCGCTGGAAACAAAAGCAGATCGTGACCGTCTGCTGCGATTTTTCCTTGGGGAAAGTAAGGAGGTGCATCAGTCCATGGAAAAGCAAAAGAAACAATCTTCCCTTGGTACTCTTTGGAGCTGGGGGAAAGCTCATCATGGCAAGTTCATTGTTAGTATTATTCTGGCGATCCTCGGCGTGGCTTGCCAAATGATACCCTATTTCTGCGTTCTCAATCTTATTGCGAAAATGTTTGCAGGAGAAACTACCTTCTCTGCATACCTGCCTGTATGTCTTGTGGCTTTGGCCGGATATTGCGGAAAGGTACTTTTTTCAAACCTGTCAACAGTAATTTCCCATAATGCGGCGTATAGTACGCTGCGGGATCTGCGGGAGCGTGTTGTAGAAAAACTCGCAAAAGTTCCGATGGGAACGATTTTGGACACACCATCCGGCCACTATAAAAGCATCATTGTTGACCGGATTGAAGGCATGGAAGTGCCATTTGCCCATCTCTTGCCGGAAATGACCTCAAATATGCTGGTGCCGCTGTTTATCATTGTGTACCTGTTCGTTTTGGATTGGCGGATGGCGCTCCTTTCTTTGGCAACCCTATTTATCGGACTGGTCATTATGTCCATCGGTATGCGGAACTATGCCACAGAAGGCGCAGGTGCAATGGCCGCCAGCAAGAAAATGGCAGATGCTGTTGTAGAGTATATCGGCGGTATTGAGGTAGTCAAAGCATTCAGCCAGTCGGCAGGTTCCTATGAGAAATATGCGGATGCTGTCCGGGGCAACGCAGATTACTACATAAAATGGATGGCTAACAGCCAGAAAACCATGTGTTCCTATAATGCGGTAATTCCATCTGTGCTTCTCAGTGTCCTTCCGGGTGGTATGGCTCTATGGCTTTCCGGTAGTTTAGAAACTATGACCTTTATGGCGGCGATTATCTTTTCTCTTGGCCTTGTGGGGCCGATCATGGAGGCTTTTTCCTTCACCGGCTCTTTGGCAATGCTGGGAAAAAACACAGAGGAAATTAGCAGTATCTTAAATGCCGAAGAACTTTGCCATGCCGACAATCCTGTTGTGTTTGGTGATTTGGAAATTGAACTAAAGAATGTAGCTTTTTCTTATGATAAACAGCAGGAAGTCTTGCATGGTATAAATCTTTCTATTCATCCCGGAACCATGACCGCCTTTGTGGGGCCTTCCGGTTCCGGCAAGTCCACAGTTGCAAAACTGATTGCGGGATATTGGGATGTCACAAGCGGCAGCATTACTTTGGGAGGGCATGAACTGACAGAGATTCCTTTATCACAGCTTGCCGCACAGATTTCCTATGTGTCCCAGGATAACTACCTGTTTAATCGCAGTATCCGTGAAAATATCCGCATGGGAAAGCCCGACGCTTCCGATGAGGAAGTGGAACAGGCGGCAATCCGAAGTGGCTGCGACAGCTTCATTCATGGTCTGGATAAAGGTTATGAAACGATTGTCGGCAGCAGCGGTTCCCAGCTTTCCGGTGGTGAACGCCAGCGTATCGCCATTGCCCGCGCCATGCTGAAAGACGCTCCCATCGTGATTTTAGACGAGGCCACAGCTTTCATTGATCCAGAGAACGAAGCAATCGTCCAGAAAGCAATTTCTGCATTAACTGCCGGAAAGACACTGATTGTAATTGCCCACCGGCTTTCTACAATCACAGGAGCAGACAATATTGTGGTAGTCAATGCCGGAAATATTGAGGCACAAGGCACCCATGAGCAATTGCTGGCTCATTGCCCACTTTACAAGGATATGTGGCAGGCACACATTGGCGCCAGAGACGAAGCCTAAGGAGGTGTTTTCATGCTTGGCACATTAAAGAAAATATTTGCATTTGCAGGTAATCGGAAAGGGCTCTTGAAAAAATCTCTTTTCTTTTCCCTGCTTAACGGTATCTTTGCATCCCTTCAATTTGGCGCACTCTACTTCATCGTGGATGCCTTGGCTTCTGCCAATCATAGCATTACTTCCGTATGGCTATCCCTTGGCATGATGATATTGTCAATTGCCGGACGGATTTTCGCCTCGTTTTTCTCTATGAATGAGCAGACAGTAGTAGGGTATGGCATGGTTGCGGATAAGCGCATTTCGATTGGTGACCGGCTGCGCTATATTCCGATGGGATATTTTAATAAGAATAACATCGGCACCATAACCGGAATTGTGACTACCACTTTAGGGGATGTGGAAAGTTCAGCACCCGTAGCATTGGTCAACATGATCGGCGGATTTTTCAACTCCGTTGTTCTTATTCTGTTCCTGCTATTTTATAATTGGCAACTTGGACTTGTCGCTCTTGTGGGTGTTGTATGCTATCTGCTGGTGACAGAAGCTGCCACTCGAAAATCAACTTCCACAGCGGAAAGAAGGCAGAGCGCACAGCGGGGATTGGTAGAAGCTGTTTTGGAATACATCCAAGGCATGGGTGTGGTAAAGTCATTTGGTTTTGAAAAGGATAGTTCCCAATCTATTGCTGCTGCAATCCGGGATAGCAACAACGGCAATTTGAAGTTGGTTTATGCAGTGGCCCCATATATTGCTTTACAGCAGTTGGTCGTGCGAGTGTTCAGTGTCCTTCTGTTAATATTGACACTATACCTTTATACTGCGGGAGCATTTTCCTTTGTCTATGGTGTTCTTTTTGTTGTGTTATCCTTTATGGTGTTCAACAGCCTGGAAAGTGCGGGCAGCCAGATTACCATGTTGCAAATGCTTGCTTCGTCCATTGATACCGCAAATTCTGTGGATGATACGCCGGTTATGGATGAGAACGGTGCGGAAATCACGCCAAAGACTACGGACATTGTATTTGAAGATGTGGATTTCTCCTACTCTACCCGTAAGATTTTAGACCATGTGAGCCTATCTATTCCTGAAAAAACGACTACAGCGATTGTTGGGCCATCCGGTTCCGGCAAAACGACCATGTGTAATCTGATTGCCCGATTTTGGGATGTGAACGCTGGGAAAATCACCATTGGCGGTACAGATGTGCGTGACTTCACGCTGGACAGCCTGATGAAGAATATCTCGATGGTGTTCCAGATCGTATACCTCTTTGCGGATACGATTGAAAACAATATCAAGTTTGGCTGTCCGGACGCCACTCATGAGCAAGTAGTGGAGGCAGCGAAAAAGGCTTGCTGCCATGACTTTATTTCTGCTCTGCCGGATGGGTATAGCACTGTGATTGGTGAGGGAGGCGGCACCTTATCAGGCGGCGAAAAGCAACGCATTTCCATTGCCCGTGCCATGCTGAAAAATGCGCCCATCATCATTTTGGACGAGGCCACGAGCAGTGTTGACCCGGAGAACGAAGATCAGCTGCAGCAGGCAATTGAAGCATTGACCCACGACAAGACCATCATCATGATTGCCCATCGGTTGAAAACTGTTCGGAACGCCGACCAAATTCTTGTGCTGAATCATGCTCACATTGTCCAGCGAGGCACTCATGCAGAACTGATTCAGCAAAAAGGACTTTATGCCGATTTTGTATCTGCCAGACAAGAAGCCATTGGCTGGAAGCTGGTTCAGTAGTTTCAGGGGGAATGTTATTTGACTCTAACATCGTCTATGGAGGATTATTTGGAAGCAATTTGGGTAATCCAGCAAAAACGTGGAGCGGTACGGTGCGTAGACATCTCTGAACAGCTACAGGTAACAAAGCCATCAGTCAGCCGAGCAATTAAGGAGCTTGCCAAGGGCGGATATTTGATGAAGGATGAGAATGGCACGATTTCTTTAACAGGAACAGGAGAGCAAACCGCAACGATGATATATGAGCGCCACCGCTTTTTTAAGCAGCAGCTTATTGATTTAGGCGTGGACCCCAAAACTGCGGAGACAGACGCCTGCAGAATGGAACATGGAATCAGTGCAGAGTCATTTGAAAAACTGAAGCAGTCCATGGAAAGGCAGGATAAAAAGGTTCATTGAAAGTGATGCTTTTGTTCTTTGAGGACGGGGAAGATGACATTGTCCTTAAAGTCCAAAATCTAATCCGCGCGGTCACACATATTGATTATATGGAAATGCCTCAGTTTGAAACGCAATCTACATCCTCTGCCCTGGAGATTCGTGAAAACCAACGCCGGGTATTCTGCTATGGCCAGGAGATTTTGCTCACAAAAACGGAGTACGAAATCCTCTTGTACTTGTATAAAAACGCAAACCATGTATTGACGCACGGGCAAATTTATGAGAGAGTTTGGCGCGAATCCGACTACGGTGAAGCAAGAAAACTGGTCAGTCACCATGTTCAAACAATTCGGCGCAAGTTAAAGTTAGCAAAAGGGTCCAAGATTGATTTGCGTTGTATTCGTGAAGTAGGTTATAGCTTTGAAGAAAAATAACCTTATGATTTGGCGGCCTGAGAAATCAGGCCGCCGTTACTTTTTTTCAAAAGTAACACTTACTCCATCAAAACTCCATCTTCGTATGGTACACTACTACCTGGAGGTGCAGACGATGTCGAAAACGATTTTAATTATAGAAGATGAAGAGGCCATTCAGAGCGTAGTGAAAGCGTTTCTGGAGGATGAAGGATATAACGTAGTGCTGGCCAGCGACGGATTAGAGGGGATGGAGAAATTCCATGAGCATCGTCCAGACCTCATCCTGCTGGATTTGATGCTTCCCAAAATGAACGGTTTTTCTGTGTGTGAGGCGATCCGGAAAGAGAGTCAAGTCCCTATCATTATGCTCACCGCTTTAGACGATGACGCCAGCCAGATGAAGGGCTTTGACGCTCTGGCAGACGATTACATCACCAAGCCCTTCTCCATGCCCCTTGTGGTGAAGCACATCGAAGCGGTGCTGCGCCGGGCAGAGCAGGGCGCCGGGGTGGAGACGAACATCCTCCGCTATAAGGATCTCACCCTGGATACGGACAGCTTCACGGTCCTTGTCAAAGACGAAAGCGTGTCCCTGACCATCCGGGAATTTGAGATATTGAAACTCCTGGTGGAGAACCAGGGGCGGGTGTTTACACGGGAGAGCCTGCTGGACAGCATTTGGGGCTATGACTACTTTGGCGATGAGAAGATCGTGAACACCCACATCAAGAATATCCGCAAAAAGCTGGGTGTGGATTATATCGAAACCATTCGAGGGGCGGGATATAAAATTGAGAAAGAGAATTAGTGAGAGCATCCAGGCAAAGACCTTCCTCAGTATGCTGGCCCTGCTGGTGGTCTGCTGCATTATCATCTACGGCATGGTGATGATCTTCCTGCCGAGGAATTACCACACGCAGCTGGAAGGCCAGGTCACGGCGGATTTCTACGACCTGGTGGAGATCTTAGAGCGGAACGGCTGGGAGGCCAGTTCGGACAGCCTGTTGGAATTCTCCATGACGAACAACGCTTCGGTGGAAATCAACGATGACAACGGAAACAACCTGTTCTCCGTGAATTTTGCAGATATGGAGAATCTGGACACCTCGGCTCCCTCCATGAGCTGCTCCGCTACCTTCCGGCAAAACGGACGAACCTATCACCTCTTTGCAAACGCTTCCTTGGTAGCAGTTTCGCAGTCCTATGATATCCTCCTGAAGCTGATTCCCCTTATCGCCGCTGTAATTTTGCTGATTTCCATCATCGGAGCGGTGATTTGCTCCCGGTACTATTCCAAACCACTGGTGGGCATCAGCAATGTGGCGAAACGGATGACCACTCTGGATATGACCTGGAAATGCGATGTACGGCGGAACGATGAGATCGGCGTCCTGGCCTCCAGCCTGAACGAGATGTCCCAGCAGCTGAGCAATGCTCTGGACAGCCTGCAGGCGGCCAATGAGCAGCTGCAGCAGGACATCGAGCGGGAACGGGAACAGGAAAAGCAGCGGGTGGACTTCTTCACCTCCGTATCCCATGAGTTGAAAACCCCCATTGCCATCATCAAAGGGCAGCTGGAGGGGATGATCCATCAGGTGGGCCCCTATAAGGACAGGGACACCTATCTGCGCCGGTGCCTGAAAACCACCAATGACATGGAGGCGCTGGTCAAGGAGATTTTGTCGGCGGCCCGGATGGGCGGCAGCGACTTCCACCTGGAACGCACGGACCTGGATATCAGCCAAATGCTGCAAAAGGTCTGCCAGCAGTTCCGTGGCCGGATGGAGGACAAGGAGATGGAACTGCGCATGGACATCCAGCCGGCCTCCCACTATGCGGGCGATGGGCGGCTCATGGAGAAGGTGTTTACCAATGTGATTGGAAACGCCGTGGCCTATTCTCCTGTGGGAGCCACTGTCACAGTGTCGCTGCAGGACGGTATTTTCTTTGTGGAGAACTCCGGCATCCACATTGCCGAGGATGATTTGAAGCAAATCTTCACGCCATTCTACCGGGTGGACAAATCCCGGAACCGGAACAGCGGCGGCAGCGGCCTTGGGCTGTATATTACCAAGACCATCTTGGATCACCATGGGATACAGCACGGCATGGCGAATACGGAGGATGGAGTGCGGTTTACGGCGAAGTTCTCGTAAAATAAGAACGGCACAAGCTGGCGTTTTCTCGCCTTAAATAAAAGTGTTCAGCCGAGAGGTTTTCCATGTGAAAGCCCCTCGGCTTTTTTGCGCCCTATCGCCAACTCCATCAAAACTACTCCTCAACTCCACCTCAACTCCACCTTCGTAGTGTACCATAAGGGTGTTCCCGGCAG
>ERZ827492.3106-NODE-3106-length-10778-cov-3.533526_pt1 | contig 10778 bp, 5 predicted proteins | sample MGYA00519704_ERZ827492 | MGnify/ENA primary metagenome ERZ827492 (study PRJEB31778, sample SAMEA3449325) | human gut metagenome | biome: human gut; feature: human-associated habitat; material: faeces | place: United Kingdom | collected 2010/2012 ...
GTGCGCGGCGAACGGGGCCGCAGGCCCTGTTCGTAGGCAGCTTGGCGCAAAAGCGCAGCTTTTTCGACAAGCTAAAGCCGCGCCCGCCGTAGCAGCTTACGGCGGGCGCGGCTTTTTTCAGTAAAGGCGGTCTGGGAAAATCAGACCATCAGCTTGCAGACATTGTTGGCGTAAGCCACGGGGTCCTCCAGTGCCAGCCCCTCGATCAACAGCGCCTGGTCGTACAGGATCTCACTGTACGCGGCCAGCTTTTCCTTGTCGCCTGCTTCAAACAGGCGCTTCAGCGCCGCGAACACCTCGTGCTCGCCGTTCAGCTCCAGCACCTTTTCGCTTTTGACCTTTTCCTGCTGGGCGGGCATGCTGTTCAGCACCTTTTCCATTTCGATGGACAGCGGGCCGCTGCTGGACAGGCATACCGGGTGGCTCTTCAGGCGCTGAGACAAGCGCACTTCAGTCACCTTGCCGTCCAGAGCCTCTTTCATGGCCTCGAACAGCTCCTTATTTTCTTCGTTTTTGGCTTTAACTTCCTCTTTTTCCGCGTCGGTCTCAATGCCGAGATCGTCGGCGGAGATGTTGCGGAACTCTTTTTCTTTTTCCTTGTCGCCGTAGCTGCGCAGCATCTGGAGCATGAACTCGTCTACATCGTCCGTCAGGTACAAAATGTCGAAGCCTTTGTCCAGCACGCGCTCGGCGGCAGGCAGCTTGGCCAAACGGTCGGTGCTTTCGCCCGCGGCGTAGTAGATATATTTCTGGTCCTCAGGCATGGCCTCGTAATATTCCCGCAGCGTTACCAGCTTGTTCTCCTTGGCGCTGTGGAACAGCAGCAGATCCTGCAGCAGCTCCTTGTTCATGCCGTAGGAGGCATAGCAGCCCATCTTGAGCTGCAAGCCGAAATTCCTGAAGAACTCTTCGTATTTTTCACGGTCGTTCTTCAGCCAGGCGGCCAGCTCGTTTTTGATCTTGCGCTCCAGCGTGGTTTTGATGAGCTTGAGCTGGCTGTCATGCTGCAGCATTTCGCGGCTGATGTTCAGGCTCAGGTCCTCGCTGTCCACAAGGCCCTTCACGAAGCTGAAATAATCCGGCAGCAGGTCGGCGCATTTTTCCATGATGAGCACGCCGCTGGAATAGAGCTGCAGGCCCTTTTCATATTCCTTGGTATAGTAGTTGTAGGGCGTGCGCGAAGGGATGAACAACAGCGCGTTAAACGTGGCGGTGCCCTCGGTCTTGCTTTGGATGACGCGGGCGGGGTCAGAATAATCGCCGAATTTATCCTTGTAGAACTGGGCGTACTCCTCGTCCTTGACCTTTTTCTTGTCACGCTTCCAGATGGGCACCATGCTGTTGAGCGTCTCGTCCTCGGTGTACGTTTCGTACTCCGGAGCCTTGTAATGCCCCTCCTCATCCTTGTCCGTGCCCTCGATGGCGCGGCTCTTTTCCCGCAGCATCTTGATGGGGTAGCGGATATAATCGGAGTATTTTTTGACGATGCCCGCCAGGCGCCAGTCGTCCAGGAACTCGTCGTAGTGCTCCTCGCCTTCGTTTTCCTTCACAACAAGGATGACCTCGGTGCCCACGTCCTCTTTGTCGCAAGGCTCGATGGTATAGCCCTCAGCGCCCGTGGACTCCCACTGCCAGGCCTCCTGTGCGCCGAACGCGCGGCTGCGCACCGTCACGCGGCTGGCCACCATGAACGCAGAGTAGAAGCCCACGCCGAACTGGCCGATCACATCCACCTTGCCGCCGGTCTCGTTTTCATTCTTGAAATCCAGGCTGCCGCTTTTTGCGATGGTGCCCAGGTTTTTCTCCAGCTCTTCCTTTGTCATGCCGATGCCGTTGTCGCGCACCGTCAGCGTGCGGTTCTCTTTATCGGCTGCCAGCCGGATGAAGAAGTCCTTCTTTTTCAGCTTTACGGAGTCGTCTGTCAGGCTGCGGAAATACAGCTTGTCGATGGCGTCGCTCGCATTGCTGATAAGTTCGCGCAGGAAAATTTCCTTGTGGGTGTAAATGGAGTTGATCATCATGTCAAGGAGCCGTTTGGACTCCGCTTTGAATTGCTTTTTTGCCATTGCCGCTTTGCCTCCCAAACTGTTTAGCACTCTTTACTGATGAGTGCTAATTCAGCATACACCAAACGGCGGAAAACTGCAAGTCCCTTTTTGGAAAATTTAAAAATTCTTCATACTTCGCGGAGAAAAGCGGCTTTTTTGCCCGCCGGGCTTGCGTGTGCGTGCGGGATGCTGTAAAATAGTGCCATAGCTGAAAGGCGGCGTCCGGCCGCCGCGCGCCCTGTGCGGCGCGGGCTGGCGGGCGTTTTGCGCCCGGCTTTGAATTTTGAAAAGGCGGTGTTTTTGTGCCTACGACGGACTTCTTTTCCGGCCCGGGCTTTGAGCCTGAGGATGTACCGGTGAAAAAAACGTCTCCCGCGCAGCAGCCGGTTGAAAAACAGCCTGCGGACGATGAACCGTTCGCGGGAATGCAGAAGCTGGATTTCGATTTCCTGGGCGGAGATGATCCCGCCGTCCCGGGAGAGACGGACCCCGGAGACCCTTTCGACGATTTTTCCTTCCAGCGCCCGGCGGCTCCGGCGGGCCCGGCGCAGCCCGCCCGGCCCGCGCCCTTCGTGTTCGATGAAGAGCCTGCCCCCGCGCCGTTCAGCGGCGTGCCGGAAACGCGCATTACCCCGGCGGCGTCCGCTTCCCTCGGAGGGACGGATGATGCACCCGTTCGGCCGGTCTCTCCGGCGCAGGCTGCGCCCAAGGCGGCTCCGTTCGTGTTCGATTTTGACGATGCGCCTGTGGAGCGTCCCGCATCCCGGACGGCGGCGTCTGCAGTTCCTTCCGGAGAGGCCGCGTTCGATTTCGGAATTCTGGAAGAAAAGCCCGCCCGGCCCGCGCCGGCTTCTGCTGCCGCGCCACTGGATGGCTACACGCCGCTGCCGCTGGATATTCTGGACGATGCAAAGCCTGTCGCCGCTGTGCCGCCCGCGGCTCCGGCGGCGGTAAAGCCTGCGGAGCCGCCGCGCTCCGCGGAGCCTGTGCCCAAGGCGGCGCCTTTTGTGTTTGATTTCGACGATGCGCCTGTGGAACGCCCTGCGTCCCGGCCTGGGCAGCCGGGGTCCACGGCCAGTCCCTTGTATTCCGCGGCGGATGCGCCGACGGTGGCGTTTACGCCTGCCGCGCTGCAGGCGGACGCTCCCACGACGGCGTTCACACCGGTGAAGCCGGATGCGCCCGCGCCTGCCGTGGCCCCGCAGCCCGCGCCGCCCAAAATGGCGGCCCAGCCGGCGCCCGCGGCCCGTGCCGCACGTATGGCAAAGGAAAAAGACATCGGTGCGGCTGTATTCAGCGCTTTGGTGGCGGATGATGACGTGCCGCCCGCGCCGGCCGTTCCGCCTGCATCCGGCGGGGAGGAGCTGCGTCCCTCGGGGTGGCCGGCGGCGACGCCGCGCCCTGCAAACGCCCCGCGCACGCCACGGCCTATCAACTGGCATGCGCCCGTATCTCCGGCCCAGCGTCCTGCACCTGCGCCTGCCCGGCCTGCACCGCCGCCGGCGCAGGCGCCGCAGCCCCCGGCAGCGGAGACGCCGTTGGATTTCGATTTTGAGGGCGCGCAGCCCTTTGACCTGTTCGACGATGTTCCGCAGAGCGGATACACCGCCCCGCAGGAAACGGACCAGGCATTCCCGGACCTGTATGACCGGGACCCGGAGGAGGCAGAGCCTGCGCCCCGCGCTCCGCAGCGGCGTACCCGGACGGGCGGCGGTTCAGGCTCCGGCGGCGGCCGTCCGCCACGCAGGAGTACCGGCACGGCCCGGCGCGGAATACCGAACAAAACGATTTTTGCCTGGGCGGGCATCGTGCTCATCGCGCTGCTCATCATCCTTTACTTTGTGTTCTTTGGCGGGAAGGACGGAGACGTGGCGCCCGGGACCTCTGGCTCCGTACCGTCCAGCACATCCCAGCCGGCAGACAGCACGCCGCCGGACGCATCCTCCGCGGCCCCGGTGGAAACCATCCCGCGGGACGAGTGGTATATGGTGCTGGCCAACCGCAGCAGCGTGCTGCCCGGTGATTTCACGGTGGCCGAGACGGCGACCGTGGGAGAGGCTGTAGTAGACGCGCGCATCGCGGAGGCTCTGCGGCAGATGGTGAACGATGCGGCCGCCGCCGGCGTCAAACTGAAGCCTACCAACGGCTACCGCAGCATCGCGCGCCAGCAGGAGCTTTGGGACGCCCGTGTCAAAACCCTGATGGAGGGCGGCCTTTCCCAAGCGGATGCAGAGACAAAGGCCATCGACTACACCTCTGCGCCCGGTACGTCGGACCACAATACGGGCCTGGGCCTGGACATCGTTTCGGAAGACCACCCGGCAAAGGACGCGGGCTTCGCGGAGACAGCAGCGGCCCAGTGGCTGGCCGAGCATGCGGCGGATTACGGCTTTATTCTGCGTTATCCGTCGGACAAGACCGAGGCGACAGGCATGGATTACGAGCCCTGGCATTACCGTTATGTTGGTTCCGAGCAGGCGCATAAAATCAAGGAAAGCGGCTTGTGCCTTGAGGAATATCTGGCACAGTAAAGCAGAAACGGAAACGTTGTGGCCCGCCCCGCGGAAATGCGGGGCGGGCTTTTTGTGCCTGCACAAGGTATGAATAAAATGTAAAATCCGCGGCGGCGGCGCGGCGCGGGGTTGAAATCGTGCCCGCGTGTGCTATACTGAAAAAGTTCCGACCGACCGGTCGGTCGGAATTCGTCCCTGCCGGGGAGCAGGAGGAGAATCCGCGTCCGCGCGTATTTTGGAGGGAAGATATGCTTCCGCAATTCAGTGTAAGAAAACCCTATACCGTGCTGGTGGCGGTAGTGCTGGTGCTTGTGCTGGGCGTTATCTCGTTTACGGGCATGACGACAGACCTTTTGCCGGCCATGGAGCTGCCGTATGTCGTGGTAATGACAACGTATCCCGGCGCAAGCCCGGAGAAAATCGAAACAACGGTGACAAAGCCGTTGGAAGCGGTGCTGGGTACGACGGGCGGCATTAAGAACGTCAGCTCGGTTTCCAGCGAAAACGCCAGCATCGTTATCCTGGAATTTGAACAGGGAACGAACATGGATTCCGCTATGATCGAGCTTTCGTCCAATGTGGACCTCGTTTCGGGCCAGATGGACGATGCGGTGGGGACCCCCATGCTGATGAAGATCAGCCCTGATATGCTGCCCGTGATGGTGGCCAGCGTGGATATGGACGGCATGGACGTGAAAGAGATATCCGCCTTTGCGGACGAAACCGTTATGCCGGCCTTTGAGCGCATCGACGGCGTTGCGAGCGTAGATGCCACAGGCCTTGTGGAGCAGCAGGTGACCGTAACGCTCGACCAGGCGAAGATCGACGCGCTGAACGATAAGGTCCTTGCCGGCGTGGATTCCGGTCTGGCGGACGCACAGCGTGAGCTGCGTGAGGGACAGGCCAAGGTGGCGGACGGCAAGGCGAAGCTGGCCGAGGGCGAAGCCGCGCTGGAAAGCCAAAAAGGCTCTGCGCTGGACAAGCTGGCCCAGGGCAGCGCCCAGGTGGACGGCGCCTCCGCCACGCTTTCCGCGCTGCTGAGCGAGGAGACCACGCTTACAGCCAACCAGAAGGCGTTCGAGGCCGAAAGAGACGGCTATACCCAGGCAAAGCAGGGGTATGAAGGCATCAATACGGCTCTGGCGGGGGCGCGGGACACCGCTCGTCAGGCTGCTGCGGCTGCTGCGAAGCAGGGAGTGCTGGACAGCGTGAACGCCCTGCTGGCACAGATGGGCCGGCCCGCTGTGGGCACTTATAAGGAAGCCGCCGCCGTTTACGCGCAACTCCAGCAGACTCAGCCGGGCCTGCCCGCCCTGCCGGACCCTGCGGTGGTGGGAGAACAGGCCGCCGCCGCCGTTCCAGCCAATGTAGACGCGCTTCTGGCTCTGGACGACGCGTCTTTTGAAGCCTTCAAGGCGCAGGCGGGCGCACTGCCCGGCGGCGAACAGCTTGCCGCGCTGGCAAAGGAAAGCCTGACGCAGCTGCGCGATGCGGCGTTGAGGGCGGACACGCGCCTGCCCGAGGTGGAGGCGGAGCTTTCCAACATTACCACGCGCCTCGCTGTAATTTCCGGCATGAAGCCTGCGCTGGAGGAAAACCTGAAAAAGGCACAGGATGCCTATGCCGAGCTGGAAAAGGGCAAGATGACGGCGGTAAACGAGCTCACCAGGGGTGAAGTGACGCTGAGTACCACAAAAACACAGCTGGAAGATGCGGAACAGAAGCTTGCGGACGCGCAGGAGCAGTTCGATCAGGCGCGGGATGCGGCCTATAAAAAGGCCGATCTGTCCGGCGTGCTGACGGCGGACATGCTGGGCAACATCCTGATGGCCCAGAACTTCAACATGCCCGCGGGCTATATCACCGAGGGTGAGGAGCAGTATCTTGTCAAGGTGGGCGAGGAGTACGCCTCTCTGGAGGAGCTGGAAAACACGCTACTGATGCACATGGATGTGGACGGCGTGGGCGATGTGCGCCTGTCCGATGTGGCGGATATCGCTCTGACGGACAACGCGGGCGAAAGCTATGCCAAGGTGAACGGCAACGACGGCGTGGTGCTGTCGTTCCAGAAGCAGAGCACGGCGTCCACGGCCACGGTGAGCCAGCGCATCAACAGCGCCATCGCACAGCTGCAGGAGCAGAACCCGGGCCTGCACATCACGCCGCTGATGGATCAGGGCGACTACATCGACATGGTGGTGGGCAGCGTCCTTTCCAATCTGCTGTGGGGCGGCCTGCTGGCCATCATCGTGCTGATCTTTTTCCTCAAGGACGCAAAGCCCACATTTATTGTGGCGTGCAGCATCCCGTTCAGCCTGATGTGTGCCATCACGCTGATGTATTTCACGGATGTGACGCTGAACATCATCTCGCTGTCGGGCCTTGCGCTGGGCGTGGGCATGCTGGTGGACAACAGCATTGTTGTCATCGAAAATATTTATCGTCTGCGTTCTCTGGGCGTGCCTGCCTCCAAGGCGGCCATCCAGGGGGCGAAGCAGGTGTCCGGCGCTATTTTTGCCTCCACGCTCACCACCATATGTGTGTTCCTGCCCATTGTGTTCACGCAGGGCATTTCCCGCGAGCTGTTCACGGATATGGGCCTGACCATTGCCTATTCGCTGCTGGCCAGCCTGGTGGTAGCCCTGACGCTGGTGCCTGCCATGGGTGCCGCCGTGCTGAAAAACACCAAAGAGAAAAGCCACAGGTGGTTCGACGCCTTTGTGGAGGGATACCAGAGGCTGCTGGGTTGGGCGCTGCGGCACAAAGCGCCGGTGCTGTCGGGCGTGACGGCGCTGCTGGCCATCAGCATTTTCCTGACAACGCAGATGGGCACAGCCTTCATCCCGGCGATGGACAGCCCGCAGATGTCGGCCACACTGACGATGCCCAGGGGCGCGGCGCAGCAGGATGCCTATGCCATGGCGGATACCGTCATGGAGCGCATCGCGGCCGTGGATGGTGTGGAGACCGTAGGCGCGATGTCCGGCGGCAGCGGTATGTCCTCGATGATGGGCGGCTCGTCCTCCGGCGGCAGCATCACTTATTATATCCTGCTGTCTGACGACCGCACCGCCACCAATGCCGACGTTTCCGCTGCCATTGAAGCGCAGGTGGCGGACCTGGACTGCACCGTGGAGGTGCAGGAATCCACGATGGATATGTCCGCTCTGGGCGGCAGCGGTGTGGAGCTTGTCATCACCGGGCGCGGCCTGGACGAAATGAACGCCATCGCGGATGACCTGCGCGGTATTCTGCGCAGTACGGAAGGCCTTGTGGATATCTCGGAAAATTCGGTCACGGGAAACCCGGAGACACGCATCACAGTGGACAAATACAAAGCGATGCAGCACGGGCTGACCGTGGCGCAGATATACAGTGAGCTTGCCGCCGAGCTGAAGGCCGAGAACACGGCCACCACGCTGACGCTGGACGGCACGGATACGCCCGTGGTCGTGGTGAAGCCGGCAGGACAGGCGCCCACGCGGGGCAACATCATGGATCACGCGTTCACGGTGACGAACGCGGAGGGCGAGGAGGAGATCGTCCGTCTGTACGACATCGCGGCAAAGCAGGAGACCGACAGCGTTTCCTCCATCAACCGGGAAAACGGCGCGCGCACCATGAGCGTGAGCGCGGGCGTGGACGCCCGGCACAACATCGGCCTCGTGAGCCGCGAGCTGGAAAAAAAGCTTGCGGATTACGAGCTGCCCGAAGGCTACACCGTTGAGATCGCGGGCGAAAATGAAACCATCAACAGCGCCATGACGGACCTTGTCAAAATGATCGCGCTGGCTGTTGTGTTCATTTATCTCATCATGGTGGCTCAATTCCAAAGCCTGATGAGCCCGTTTATCGTGATGTTCACGATCCCGCTGGCATTTACGGGCGGCCTGCTTGCGCTGTGGCTCACAGGCAGCGAGCTTTCCATCATTGCTATGCTGGGCTTCCTTGTTCTGGCGGGCGTGGTGGTAAACAACGGAATCGTGTTCGTAGACAACATCAACCAGCTGCGGCTGGCGGGCATGGACCGCACGGAGGCCATTCTGGAAACGGGCCGCACGCGCATCCGCCCGGTGCTGATGACCGCGCTCACCACCATTTTGGCCATGTCCACGATGGCGCTTGGCATTGGCGACGGCGCGGAGATGACACAGCCCATGGCCATCGTTACCATCGGCGGCCTCACGTACGCCACGCTGCTGACGCTGCTGGTCGTGCCCGTACTGTATGATATCTTCCGCAAAAAGCCGCTGTATGACCCGGAACTGGACGATGCGGCGGCAGACGCGGCGAAGGAACTGCCGCAGCCCGCGGCAGGCTGAGGAGGGATTCGTTATGGCGAAAAACGCGGAAAAGGAGACCGCTCTGTACGAGGCGGTGTTCCGGCTGCTGGCCCGGGGCGAAAAAATGTACAGCGTAACGGTGCAGCAGATCGCGGAGGAGGCCGGCATCGGAAAGGGAACGGTATATGAATATTTCACCTCGCGGGAGGAAATCATATCAAAAGCGATGGCCTACCGCCTTCGCGGGGAGGCGGACGCGCTCTCCGAGCGGGTAGACAAAGCGGAAGGCTTTGAGCAGAAACTGGACACACTGCTGTGCTTTGCGCGGGATTCCGTACAGGCGCAGGCCTCCGGCATGAAGGTGCTGTTCGCCAGTGCGCGCACGCTGGAATCTCCCGAGGCCGTGTGCCGCCACATTGGAGATGCACAGGTGGTGGAGCAGCTTCGCGCAATGATCGCGCGCATTGTGGAGAGCGGTGTGCGGGAAGGGCTGCTGCGCCAACCGCCCAGTGAAGCGTATGCGCTGATGGCGCTTGCGGGCGCGGTGTTCGGGTATGCCAATTTGCAGCATATTCTGCCGGGCCAGGATGACGCCGCGCTGCGGGAGGACGCCAGACAAATGGTGCGCCGTGCGCTGTCATAGCGAAAAGCATGGTGCAAGATCCTGCGGAAAACAAACAATTTAGCCAAAGAAACAAACAGATACCTGTGCAGCTTGTACAATGCTCCGAAATCAGGACGGGCAGATTGAATTTTTTGACTTATTATGGTATAATTTCCCAAAAGGGGGTTGCTTTGAGATGAACGAGAAAAAACCTGTATCGAATGTTTGTTATCAAATCGCGGCGAAAAACGGCCGCGTGCTTGAAGTTGCCGATTTCAACACTGCCAGCGGCGCTGCCGTGCAGCTCTGGGACAATGTGAAGGAAGACAGCCAGATCTGGCTGCTTGTGGAAGTGGCCGAGGGCCTTTACAAGCTGGAGAATAAGCTGACGGGCAAGGTGCTCGACGTGATCAACGCCGGTTCCCAGAACGGCGCATGGCTGCACCAGTGGGATTATATCGGCAAGGACAACCAGCTCTGGACGCTGGAGCCGGCGGCGGACGGCCGCTGGAAGGTGCGCTCCAAGCTGTCTGGCCGGGTGCTGGATATCGTGGGCATGAGCCAGGAAAACGGCGCGCGCCTGCAGATATGGGATGATGTGGATGGCGAAAACCAGGCCTGGAAATTTACGGAAGTAAAAGCGGCGAAAAAGCCGGCGGCCAAAAAGGCTGCCGCGAAGAGAGCGGCGGCGGAAAAAGACGGGCCTGCCAAGGCGGAAAAGACGCCTGCAAAACGCGGCCGTAAGCCCGCTGTGAAAAAGGCGGAGGAGGCAAAAGCCGGGGCGCCCGCAAAGGCGTCCGAAGCGCCCAAAGCGGCGGCGCCTGCAAAGAAAGCAGCGCCGGAAAAAAAGTCGGAACCGGCAAAGAAAGCAGAACCGGCGAAAAAAGCCGAGCCGGTTCCTGCGCCTGAGAAGGGGAAACCCACGGCCGGGAAGTCTGCGCCGAAGAAAAAATAAAAGACGGCTTACGGCACGTTCGGGAGCCGAAGCATGGAAAACCAAAAATGCCGGAAAGCGCTGAAAAATGCGCAACCGGGAGAAAACACGGCCCCGGCTGCGGCAGTTGCCCGCAGCCGGGGCTTTTTTGCGCAAAACAGCCCTTGACGGAGCGCGGCGGGGGAGGTATGCTAAGAACCGTGCCTGCGGCGCGTCTTGCTGCGGCGGGCTGGAAAGGATGGAACAAAATGGCAAAACAGATCACTGCAATTATCGTGGGCGCGGGACACCGCGCACTGCTTTACAGTACCTATGCGCTGGAAAATCCACAGGCGCTCAAGATCGTCGGCGTGGCCGACCCGGACCCCATCCGCCGCAGAAAAACGGCGGAGATGC
>ERZ827492.3107-NODE-3107-length-10776-cov-2.634642_pt1 | contig 10776 bp, 10 predicted proteins | sample MGYA00519704_ERZ827492 | MGnify/ENA primary metagenome ERZ827492 (study PRJEB31778, sample SAMEA3449325) | human gut metagenome | biome: human gut; feature: human-associated habitat; material: faeces | place: United Kingdom | collected 2010/2012 ...
ATATTTGAGGTACAATTAAATACACGTGTTATATGGCAACAAAAGTTTTAAAATTCAAGGAGACCGACGACAAGAAGTACAAGGTCTCGTTTCAAGCTAGCGGGAAGGTTCACGTCTTCCTTGACAGGGTGGATAACTCTGACGTGATGATATACCTGTATCCAAAGAATTACGACCCGGTGTTGTACAAGAAGGTGACTCCAGATCGTACTGACGTTTTACTGGAATTCGTTATCCCGGGGAGTGGTGATATTTTCGTTGACATCGTTTCAGGAACGGAGGTAACTCAATGTTGTTACCTGACCGAGGAAGAGACGTTCGTTTACTCCGTCCCCGCCTCCTCCGTTGTTTTCGATGACGGTAAAAACTTCCAGCAAAAACTGGAATCTGGAGAGTTGAAGGGTCAGAAGGGTGACAAGGGAGCCCCTGGCGCTGCCGGGGCGAAAGGAGCTGACGGCAAATCCGTTAAGGCAATCAGCTTAACCGCCGATTCTTCCGGCAAGATAACCGGTGGGAAATGCACGTTATCTGATGACTCAACGCTTACCATCACCGTTACCACGGCTACCTCTTGATGATTTCTTCTGTTTAAGCCGTTTCTTTACATACTGGAGCCGTGGGGATACCCTCACGGTTTCTATTTCCTCGAAAGTGTCGTAATACATCTTCATGGCTTTCTCTGCCTGCTCCTTGTGTTCCCTGTTGGTGGTGCTGGTATAAACGTCGTAATTCTCCATGATTAATTCCTGAAAAGAGTAGGGGTGGGTCAAAATAACAAATCCCCACCCCTTGAACAACTATTATTAACAATGAAACCCTTGAAATTTCCCCCTCCAACACCGGTGGCGCGAGGGGGAACAACTCACTTACTATTTAAGAAATAAACAAAAAATCTCATGGTGTATGAATTCTGTTACTTCGTTACAAATCTAATAATATTTTAGGTATATACAAAAAAAATATTTTTTAGAATTTACTTCGTGTTTTGCTAAATTAGTTGTGTATTTATGGTATGAAATATAGAGCATACAAATATAGATTATATCCAAATAACGAGCAAAAGGTGCTTATAGAAAAGCACATTGGTTCTTGTCGTTTTATATATAATTATGCTCTTGCCAAGAAAGTGAAGGCTTATCAAATAGATAGAATTAATCTTTCTCGTTTTGATATTCAGTCAGATTTACCTAAAATGAAGAGATCGGAAGAGTATTGTTGGCTGAAAGAAGTCAATTCATCTTCTCTTCAAGCATCTCTAGCTAACCTTGATTCTGCATATACGAAATTTTTTAGAGAGCATAGAAGATTCCCAAAATTCAAGTCTAAAAAAGATAACAAACAAAGTTTTTCTGTACCTAAAAATACAAAGGTTAATTTTGAAAATAATTATGTATTTATTCCTAAATTCAAGAGTGGGATTAAGGCTAAAATTCATCGCACATTTGAAGGTATAGTTAAATCATCAACTATTTCAAGAACCGCTACAGGTAAATATTTCATTTCAATTCTTGTGGAAATGAACGAGCATAATACACCTATGAGACCAATTTGTGAAAACAAAACAGTTGGTATAGACCTAGGAATTAAAACATTTGCTGTAATTTCCGATGGAACTGAAATTCCAAATCCTAAATACTTAAATAAATCACTTGATAAAATTAAGAAACTTCAACGCTCTCTATCTAGGAAAGCCAAAGGTTCTAAATTACTTAACAACAACACGTTTCCTTGATCGTTTGAATTACTCTTTATGGACTCTATATCGCTATCTGTAACGTTCTTGTTTGATAGCCATTCTATCGCCCCTTCAATATCCCCCACCACCACCATTACATCTACCTTGTACAGGTCCACTTCAACGATGAAGTAATTTATCTTCTTCTTTTTCATATAATTTTCTCATGATTCCAAGAATATATTTTTAATTATCCATTTCCTTGCCCCCCTCACCCACTCGTGGTCCTCTATCACGAACAGTTTATCCGCCATCGGGTAAACGTCTATCTCTCCCCACCTCTCGTCAACGAACTTGAACATGGTGGAGCGATTACAGGCTCTAACACCGTAAGCATCGAGGGAGGGGAGTATCTCTCTTCTGAACCTCACCATCCTTTTCAGCCTTGCAGCCTTGCTATCTTGCTTGACCTTCTCCATCTTGAACATCGTCTCTACTCTCTGTCTATCCATTTCATGTAAGGACATACTCCCGACTTTTTCTTCCCCATGCTAGCTAACACTCACCGCTTTCTTGATAGGGCATCCTCTATAATATATTTATTATATATTGTATAGAGTACTAGTAATATATATACTACTAATATACTACATCTATATTAACTATACAAGTGATATTCATGAAGAATATAGTGTAGTAGATGGGAGGAGACCTCCACGGTGAGCATTAAATAACAAGAAGAATACGCAAGGGTGGGCGGGACCTTCTGGTCGAGTGACTCCCACTCCCTCTCCATGCAAGCATCCTGTCTCCCCTCCCTAGCCTATGCCAAGGATTCCTTGTCAGGAGCGATTCGGCCCGTTGGTGGTCCATGACCTCCACCTTGTACCTTGCGGCATGGGTTACTCGTCGTCAAGTCGTACAGACGTTGCGAGATTTCTTGGAACCTTATGCATGAACAGTTTATATTCCAGGCACTCTAGCCTTGGTGAGCGTTTTCGGGTGTCAACCGGGGCGACAGGTCGCTCTGTCTTCAACTGCCGCTATATACCTCTTGTCGTGGGAATCTCTATAAAAAGAGAAATCCTTGACCGGACTAGTGTTGATGGGAGATCGGAAGTCAAGGATAAGCTCTTGAATATCTATAAAAGGCACTTACATTTTCATGTATTGACGCTTCACCGGAACGCTACTTTTTAGGTCAATCTCTTGACGGTCATCCATAGTTGGAACCTCCACGTCCAAATCCTGTGTGCCACAGGCTAATTTTTTATCTAATAAATTCGTAGAACGCAAAAATTTAATGTTGCTTGTCATAGTTTTCGATCTCCCGATCAGTCCACTACTACATAGCAAGGCAAATATACGGTGAAGTTTCGAGAAAACAAAGCGTGAAGGCAAAAAAAAATCACGTGGACGGGGAATTTAGTAGAAGGATACGCTTGTCGTGCGGATTAGAACGGATGTTCTTGGTGTTAAATATTTGTTCTTGGAGATCGTCCACGTGATAATACAAAGGTGATGATTTTATTCTTAGAATCAAAATATTTTTTATATATTTGCCTAAGTATTAAATATAATCACCATGAAGTGCAAAAAACGCAAAGGATGTGGCGGCAAGCCTAAAAAGTAGTTTGACATGAGCGACGAGAAGAAAGAGATACTGTTGGGAGCCAACGCTAGAGAGGTACCCAACTCCATAAAGTTCCCCACGGGGATGAAAGAGAACCCCTCCCCGTCACTGGCTGACTTCCTGATGACGCAGAGAGCCGACAACCTCGGTGGTGACCCCGAAACCATAACGCTAGAGACTCTAGGCAAGTTGCTGGGAGTGGGGGAGGGGAGCGGGAACCCGTCCACCGATCCTATCTTCAACACCGTCACGATCTCGAAGTGGTTGAAGGTTGGTGAATCGATCACCATTAACGACCTTATATTCAGGATTTTCAGGGACGGTTTAAAGACTTACACACGTGCCGAGGACCTCAAGAACCCGGAGGCGGAGATATGGATTGACCTGTTCGCCGGGGCGTTCACTAGGCTTATCGCCACGCATTACGACACCCCCGGGTGGCAACAGGGTATCGCCGGCGGCTCGTTATGGAACGACGAGACCGGTAACTCTCACCTTGAAGTTGACTACGCTTACATACGGAAGAAGGCCACGTTCGTTAACCTCGTGATACAGCAACTGACGGCACGGGCCGGGCAGGTTATCATCACCCCCACCAACATGAAGATAGACAGGGTGGAAGAGCTGGATCAAGGTTACAAGTGTTACGCCGAGGATGGTGAATTAAACACGTTCATCGTTTACGACCAGGCTAGATGCCAGAAGTTCACGCCGGAGTACCAGAAGTACTACTGGCGTCTCGTTATAGCGGTGGGTGCCGATTACTGCATCCTGTCGAAGACCGATCAAGACGGTAACGGTGACGTACCGGAGGCCGGTGACGAAATCAGCGCGGTCGACGAGCGTCTTTCCCGTCAGGTTGTGGAGGAGCGCCGCGCCAATCCGCCATCATGCTGGATGCCGCCTCTGACCAGGCTCCCGCCATATCCATATACATGGGTATCAACTCGTACGACCTCACGGGTAAACGGGTGGGGGTGTTCGGGAGAGACCCGCTAGACGCCGCCGCCGCCGGTATATTCGTGCAGAACGGTCGTTTCGAGAACATCATGATAGGTCCCGGGTGTACCGGTCTCGACAACTTCGCCGAGTACGACAAGCTGGTTAACGACGTGAACAAGGCGGTGTCGAAGAGCGTTGACATCATGCCAGACCCATCCCCCGCTTTCATCACCGACAAGGACGGGAACACCACGCCGAACGAGATCACGATACGGGTATCGGAGAATAACTTCAGCTCCGATCTCGGCGGTTACCGCAGGTGGTACTACCTTTCAAGTGACGGTTTCAAGGAGATAGATGGGGAGAACCAGAAGACACTGGTCATCACTAAAGACAAGGAATGGTGGGCTGGTAAAAGCACTTTATCCGTCATGTACGAGGTGGAACTGGACGGGGAGAAGTACTCCGACGTCGCCTCCCTTATCAAGGTATCTGACGGTATCAACGGGGCCGGCGGTTACATCGCCGTTCTCGATAACCCGTACGTGGGTATAGCTTCCGATTACAACGGGCAGATCAAGGATGGCCAGATCGGCGAGAACGGTCGTGCCAGGACGGGTGTCGTGGCTTACGCCGGCACCACGTTGCTATCCCCCAACCCTAACCCGGGGAAGGGACAGTACAAGCTATCCATAAAGAAGGTGTCCGGTTGTACCGCCGCCCTCACGCAGGCGGGAGGGGAGATGTACATACTCGACATGTTCCAGGACATGGCGTCCGTGGTCATGACGGTTAACTTCGAGGGAGCTGGCGTGACGATGGACCTCGTTTTCAATTGTAGCAAGACTTTCGACGGCGCTTTAAGCTCCGAGGAGATAAAAGGTGAACCGGGGGAGGCGGCTTACTCTCTGGACCTCGATAACGACGTCTGCATAGTTTCCACGCAGCCTGACGGTAGCGGTGGTTACTGGGGCGATAACGCCAAGACGACCGCTATGGTGACGAAGGGGGGAAAGGACATCAGCTCCAAGTACAACTTCTCGACCGAGGCCAACCCGGACACGATAGATTACCTCGCCACCAACAACGGGAAGACCGTGCAGGTGAAGGGCATGGAAGAGGATGACGGTTTCATCCTGTTCACCTGCATGCCGAAGAACACGATGGACCCGGACACCATAAACGCCCCCACCTTGCAGAAGAGGTTCAACATCTCGAAGAACAAGCAGGGTGAACAGGGACAACGTGGACCCGGAGGTTACGTGTGGATCGTTTACGCCGACGACGAGGTTGGAACCAGTATATCACTTTCACCGGAAGGGAAGACTTACATAGGGCTGGCGCACGACAAGGAAGTGCCTAACCCGCCACTGCCGCTTAACCCGGCGGATTACAAGTTCTCGCTGCTCACGGGGGAGGGTGTTCCTGGACCCCCGGGAAGTGATCGTTTCATCTGGATCAAGTTCTCGACCACCCACCCGATCACGTCACTGTCACAAGTGACCAACGACGGTTCGGCGGAAGGGCTTAAATACATAGGGTTCTCTTACAATCAAGTGAATCAGCAAGAGGACACGTTCCCCCCGGGAGAGGAACAGACCATAGACGTCGCTTACTACAACCGTGAGTACGAGTGGTCAGAGTACAGGGGGAAGGACGGTATCGGGTTGCAGGTACAGTATTCAAAAGATGGAAAATCTAACTGGCACTACCCGTTCCGTGTGGATGACGTGTTCATGAGACAGAAGATGGATGACGGGATCACGTGGTCAGACCCCATGAGGATCGTGGGGGAGGCCGGGCAGGACGGTACATACGTTGATTACCAGTTCGCCAAGAATACCTCGATGGAGACACCCCCCACCACGGGATGGCAAGACGCCCCTCCCAAGACTAGCGGTAACGAGTTCCTGTGGATGAGAAAGGGAACGGTTGAACCTCCCGCCACGGAAGTACCGGCTGACGGGTGGAGTACCCCTGTCGTTCTCACGGGGCCATCAGGAGCCTCTTACTGGATCGTCCCGGACACGAGGTTCATCAACATGCTGAACGGGTCTCCTAACCCCCCTAAAGTGCGTTTCACGGCAAAACGTGGATCGGTAGCCGACGGGGTGACGGGGTGGTCGCTCGGTTACTGGCGAACCGCTTACTCTAAAGACAATCAAAAGACCTGGACCACGATAAAGTCGTGGACTTCACAGGTACCTTACATAGACGTTGACATCGACCCGTCGTGGACGAACCTCAGGGCGGAGCTTTACTTCGACCAGGGTTTCGTTAATATCTGCGACAGCGAGGTCGTGTTGATACAGGACGTTTCCGGAATCCCGGGAGAGTCCAACTACGTTATAGACCTTGACAACGAGGTGGGTTCGACGAACACTTACTCGGACGGTAGCGGTGGTTACTACGGTAACAACATGCTGACCAGGTTGCGGGTGTTCTACGGTACCGAGAACGTTACCAGTCAGGCCACGGTAACCGTGTCAGCCGATTCCGGAATCACGTTCACGAGAACCAACAATTCAGAGTACGTTCAGGTTCAGGTAACCGGTTTCACCGGGTCTAACATGACCGGTTCGGTTATCTTCAACGTGTCTAGCGCTAGCGGCGCCTTCCCCTCCATCCAGAAGATGTTCAAGGTTATCCGTGTCCCTCAAGGGGAGCGTGGACCGGAGGGTGATTCAATCTCCGTCCAGTTCTCCGTTAACGGTACTTCCAACTGGCACTACCCGTTCGTGGAGGGTGACATCTACATGAGACAACGTGTCGGGAGCGGGGCGTGGTCAGACGCCATACGAGTGGTGGGCGAACAGGGAGAACCGGGGGTGGACGGTGAATCAGGTGGTTACACCGAGTTCCAGTTCTCCATAGGTGCCTCTCGAACCGATCACTCCGACATAGCTGAAAGCTCGTGGACAGACGGTCCTCAAAGCACGACGGTGGCGAAACCTTACGCTTGGATGCGTAGTAGAACCGTTGACAAGTTCGGCTCCGTTTCAGGTTGGACTTACGGGTCTTACGGCGCCCCCGGTAACGATGGTGCTGACGGTTTACCCGGTACCGCTTACTGGCTATCCACCGATTGTTCGAGCGCTTCGATTCGTGATGATAGCGCAAGCCCAACCACCGTTACCGCAACGGCTCACAAGGGAGAGGGAGGGGTAGGAATTAGCGATTACTCTTGCTACTGGTACGTTGCCGTGTCTTACGACTACATGAAGAACTGGACGGTTATAAAATCCGTTGGTGGTTCTGCCGCCACCAAGTACACGTACACCGTGGCTAAAAGCGATGCTAAAGGATGGCCTACCAACATCAGGTTCATCGCGTTCTTCGATTCAGCAGGTGCCAAGATGATAGATACAGAGGACGTCCCGGTTATCAACAACGATCTTAACGACGTTACATCACTAGATTACTTGAAACACGCCTTGCAACAGAAGACGGAAGTGGATGGAGGTTTAATATCTACCACCTACATCAAGGTTGGTTATTCCCCCTCCCTCAGGGGCGGTAGTTCAGTTCCTGACGAGATACCTAGTGACTGGGTAGAAACCGGTGGCATGTACGGTGGTTCAACTCTAGCTCCCGGTCAAGGTGACGTGTGGACGATAAGACAGTTCAGGAATCGTGTGCCTAGATTTTATAGTGGTGGCGATTTTGAAAAGGCCAAGGCGTCTTTAGCTTACGCCACCACCCAGCTCGGGGCTGACAACTACGATCCCCCCACCGACAAGGTAACGTTCGCCGTGAGTGACTCGGGTATATTGTACGCCCAGAACGCCTTCATCGAGGGTACGGTTATGGCTAGTGGGGGGAAGATAGGTAACCTTACCATAGATTCTGACGGTTTGGCTTACAATCAAGTTATAGAGAACGGGAAAACGTATTACAAGTCAAAATTGTACAATGGAGGTCTTGTATATCGTGAAAATTGGAACGCAACGGATAGCGACTGGGATAGACAAATAGCTATCGGAACATCAGTTATCCCATCTTCTGCCGGAATTAGACCAATGTTGTACGGTAAAGTTAAACAGAGGGGTAGTTACGATACCACCACTTTCATGTACTTGTCTATCACGGGTGGAACTAGGAATTTTTCAGTTAATTCAGGTCCTCAAGCTATTAGAGTACAAGAAGGAGATATTCATATTAATAAAGGGTATGTAACTTACAGTGGTAATTCCTATTCTTATTATTCTGGTAGAAACGGTTATGGTGATGTCAGGATAGGTAACGGATGGGTTGATATAGGACCTGATCCTAATTTTAGTGGCGCTACAAGAACGGAGCCGGGAGGCATTAACTTGGCGTCGCAAAGAGCAGCGTTAATTTTTAACGGTTTACGAAGACACTCTTTCAGTTCAGATAGACAACAAATAAGTATTGGAAATGATAACAACATGGTTGTCTTGTATGGAGGTGGATCTAACAAGATTGTTAATATAGAACCTAGGTTAGCGATAGGATCATGGTTTTTTATCATGTCATGGGCGGACGAGAAATTCTGGATATACGCCCCGTGGTCTTCAGGAGAGTATTTCATAATTGATGACTTGTATTATAAAGGAGTTTCTTCTGCCGGTCATGATATAGTATTTGTTATAAAAGTTGATTCGAATAAATGGATAGCGTCTCAAATGCCTAAAAACTGGCTTTCTTTTGAAGAAAGAGTTTAGTTATTATTAATATATTAAATTTACATTGAAATGAAAATTAAATTGACTATTTTAGACCGCATGATGTTGTTATCAAACGTCATCGAATCTTTTAATTCGCAGAACGGAACGAAAAAAGAAATCGTGATGTGTCAATCCGCCTCCCTCGCCCTAGGGTTGTCGCCAAAGGATTACGAGGAGTTCGAGATCACTTCTGACGAGAAGAAGGGAACCGTGTCATGGAACAAGAAGGGTCAAGAACCTAGAGATTACGAGTTACATCACATGGTGGTAAGTTTCATCTGTGACGAGATCGTGAAGAAAATGCAAGGTAACAGCCTTAACGGTCCTGTAATGTCATTGTTCGATCGTTTCATGACCATGATCGTCGAGAACCCGGAGAAAGGATTGCTTGACCCGGAGACCTTGAAGAAAGTGGAAAAGGAGCACGAGGAACTGGAAGACTTGTATAAAACGTTTAACCCGGCCCCCGTCGATGAGGAATCCAAGGAAGAATCTAAACCGAAAGGACGGCCAAGAAAGAACTAGAAAAAATGTCAAAGAAGATTACCCTAGAGAACGTGGATTCATCGGAGTTACCGGAGGTCCCGGTGATCGGGGAAGTCAAGCAGATAAGGTTCACGCAAGACATGGAGTTGGTCAGCACGCTGGCTGACTCCGACTTGTTTATGATACAAGCGGGCGCCGACCTTGAAGCTAGACCGAACACGATCACGTTTGATTTAATAATAAAGAATTTATCCGGTCCCATCGAGGAGGGAAGTAAAAAGTTCGTTACCGGTGACATGATGTTCAAGGTTATCGGGGACATGAATCTTCTTGACACGTGGGACAATACCAACTTGGTTAGTTCCCTGAACGCCACGTACGTTAACGTGAGAAGGATAGAGGAAGAGTTGCGTCGTGAGATCAACCGTTCCACGGGAAAGGACGAGCAACATGACGAGCAGATAGCCAACCTCCGTCAAGACCTCACCTCCACCAACGAGATGTTGAATCAAGAGATCAACAGGTCGGTGGCTAAAGATAACGAGCATGACGAGTTACTGGAAGGGTTGCGTGATGACGTGGATTCCACTAGCTCCAAGCTAGAAGCGGAGATAGACAGGTCAACAGCCAAGGACGCCGAGCATGACACCTTGCTCAAGGGATTAAGAGTGGACGTTAACGCTAACAAGAGCGCCATAGAATCGGAAGTCGCCAGATCGACAGCCCGTGACGAGGCTCATGACGCCGCCATATCAAAGAACGCTAGTGACATCGCCACTGAAACCAGCAGGGCAAAAGCGGAAGAGGCGAAGATACGGCAGGAGATGAAAACCGCCGACACTAACCTTCAAAACGCCATAACCGCCGAGACCGAGCGAGCCACCGGCGTCGAGGAAGACTTGCAACGACAGATAACGGATCTTTCAGGATCAACGGACGACAGGCTTGAAGCGCTAGAGGCGTTGTCTCACGAGCAAAACACGGACACGGGTACCACGAGCAAGACGTTCGTTATAGACTCCGGTAACACGGGAGCCATGTTGAAAGCGGAAGGTGGGGGATTGTCTACCCGCACCAAGGGAGACGCCGGTTACGCTAACTTCACCGTGCAGAACCTCGTGATAAAAGGTGACGTCACTCAAGAGGGTGACACTTTCATAACTCAAGCGGAGAGGGTTGAAGTGCGTGATAACATGATCCTGATTAACGAGGGAGAGACTGGCGCCGGTGTAACGGCAGGTTTCGCCGGTATAGAGGTAGATCGTGGAACGGAACAGAACTTCATGTTCGGCTTCAACGAGTCGGACGGGATGTTCAAGATCGGGAAAGAAGGGAACATGTTCGACGTGGCA
>ERZ827492.3126-NODE-3126-length-10723-cov-3.512936_pt1 | contig 10723 bp, 11 predicted proteins | sample MGYA00519704_ERZ827492 | MGnify/ENA primary metagenome ERZ827492 (study PRJEB31778, sample SAMEA3449325) | human gut metagenome | biome: human gut; feature: human-associated habitat; material: faeces | place: United Kingdom | collected 2010/2012 ...
CCGACGCCAACTGGGGACGGGTACTCTGCGCCATGGGCTACTCCAAGGCCCCCTTCCGGCCGGAGTATGTGGACGTGAAATTCGCCTCTGCCGTGGGGGAGGTCCTGGTGTGCCGGCAGGGCGCCGGGGTGGACTTCGACGAGGCCCTGGCCAAGAGTATCCTGAGCCAGGATGAGGTCGTCATTGACGTGGACCTGCACGAGGGCGACCATCAGGCCACCTGCTGGGGCTGCGATCTGACCTATGATTACGTAAAGATCAACGGCGATTACCGGACCTGAGCCGGCGAGCGGCCCCGCCCCGGAAACCGAGCCGGCGCGGGAGATTTTAAGCTTGGAGTGAGGCGCGATGTCCTATTCCCACGTGGAGCGGGCCCAGGTGCTGGCGGAGGCCCTGCCCTATATCCAAACATACTACGGAAAGACCGTGGTGGTCAAATACGGCGGCAACGCCATGATCTCGGAGGCGCTGCGCCAGGCGGTCATCTCCGATATCATCCTGCTCCATCTGGTGGGCATCCGTGTGGTGGTGGTCCACGGCGGCGGGCCGGAGATCAGCGAGATGCTGAAGAAACTGGGCAAACAGTCCCGGTTTGTGGACGGCTTGCGCTACACCGACGGGGAGACCATGGACATCGTGCAGCAGGTGTTGTGCGGCAAGGTGAACAAGGACCTGGTGGGCCTGATCAACCGCAAGGGGGGCCGGGGAATGGGACTGTGCGGCCTGGATGATGGCCTGTTCCAGGCCACCCAGCTATCGGAGGCCTACGGCCTGGTGGGCCGGGTGGACCAGGTCAACCCCCGGCCGGTATTGGACTGCCTGGCCAACGGCTACCTGCCGGTGGTGGCCACTGTGGCCCAGGGGACGGACGGTAACGAGACCTACAATGTGAACGCGGACACCGCCGCGGCCAAGCTGGCCATCGCCCTGAAGGCATCCCGACTGCTGCTGCTCACCGACGTGCGGGGGCTGCTCACCGACCCGGCGGACGAGTCCACCCTGATCCCGGTGGTGCGGGCCTCGGAGATCCCCGGCCTCATCAAGGACGGGGTGATCCAGGGGGGGATGATCCCCAAGATCGACTGCGCCGTGGAGGCGGTGCGCTCCGGGGTGCGCTCCGCCGTCATCCTGGATGGGCGGATCCCTCATTCCATTCTCACCGAGCTGCTCACTGATGCGGGCATCGGCACCCTGCTGAAGTTGTGAAAGGAGAGGGCGACATGACCTTTGAGGAACTGAAAGATCGGGACGGTCAGTATGTGATTCAGACCTACGGCCGAAACCCCATCGCCCTGGACCATGGCCGGGGGGCGACTCTCTACGGCGTGGACGGGAAGGAGTACATCGACTTTGCCGCCGGCATCGGCGTTCTGTCTGTGGGCACCGCACACCCCAAATGGGTGGCGGCGGTGACGGAGCAGGCGGGTAGACTGGCCCACGTCTCCAACCTGTACTACACCCAACCCTACATTGACCTGGCGGAGAAGCTTTGCACCCGCTCCGGGATGGCAGCCGCCTTCTTCGGCAACTCCGGCGCCGAGGGCAACGAGGGCATCCTCAAGGTGGCCCGGAAGTACTCCTTCGACAAGTATGGGGAGGGCCGGGGGACGGTGCTCACCCTGAACCACTCCTTCCACGGCCGCACTATGGCCACCCTGGCCGCCACAGGGCAGGATGCCCTCCACCGGTACTTCCTCCCCTTCCCCGAGGGGTTCCGGTATGCCGAGCCCACCCTGGACGGCATCCAGGCGGTGGCCGGCCACGACGTGTGCGCCGTGCTGGTGGAGCTGGTGCAGGGGGAGGGGGGCGTGTATCCCCTGGACCGGCAGTTCGTCCAGGACCTGGCCCAGCTGTGCCGGGACCGGGACTGGCTGCTGCTGGCCGACGAGGTACAGACCGGCGTGGGCCGTACCGGCTCCCTGTTCTGCTTCCAGCAGTACGGCATCCAGCCCGACGCCTGCTCTTTCGCCAAGGGGATCGCCGGGGGGCTGCCCATGGGAGGCTTCCTGGTCAATGAGAAATGCCGCAGCGTGCTGGGACCCGGTACCCACGGCTCCACCTTCGGGGGAAACCCGGTGTGCGCCGCCGCCGCCCTGGCGGTACTGGACATCCTGGACGACGAGACCATCGCCCGGGTAAAAGAGAAGGGCCAATACCTGCGGGACGCCATTGAGGCCATGGCCCTGCCCGGCCTGGGTAAGACCCGGGGGCTGGGGCTGATGATCGGCATTGAGGTAGCCCCAGGATACTCCAACAAGGACCTGTGCGCCAAGCTCAACCAGGCGGGGCTGCTGTGCCTCACCGCCGGGCCGGGGCTGCGGCTGCTGCCCCCCCTGACCATCACCAAGGAGGAGATGGACAAGGGACTGGCGGTGTTGAAGGCCGCGCTGGGCTGTATGGAAGAAGGATGAGAAGATGAAAAAAGATTTGTTAAAGCTGCTGGACCTGTCCACCCAGGACATCCACGAGATCCTGGACACGGCGGACCAGATGAAGTACAGCCAGAAGCACGGCCTGCCCCACGACTACTTGCGGGGTAAGACCCTGGCCATGATCTTTGAGAAGAACTCCACCCGCACCCGGGTGTCCTTCGAGGTGGGTATGTACCAGCTGGGGGGGCACGCCCTGTTCCTGTCGGGCAAGGAGAGCCAGATCGGCCGGGGGGAGCCGGTGGAGGACACTGCCCGGGTGCTGGCCCGGTACTGCGACGGCATCATGATCCGCACCTTCGCCCAAAAGGAGGTGGAGGAGCTGGCCCGGTATGCCTCCGTCCCTGTCATCAACGGACTGACCGACTTTGCCCACCCCTGCCAGGTGCTGGCCGACCTGATGACCATTCGGGAGAAGCTGACCCGGCTGGAGGGGCTGAAGCTGGCCTTTGTGGGGGACGGCAACAATATGGCCAACTCCCTCATCGTGGGGGGGCTGAAGTGCGGCATGGACGTGTCGGTGGCCTGCCCGGAGGGGTATGACCCGGACGAACAGGTGCTGGACTTTGCCAAGACCGTCACCGATGCCAAGTTCCAACTGGTGCGCACCCCGGAGGAGGCGGTGTCCGGCGCTGACGTGGTGATCACTGACGTGTGGGCCTCCATGGGCCAGGAGGAGGAGCGGCAGCAGCGGCTGCGGGACTTCGCCGGATACTGCGTGGACAGCCAGCTGCTGCGTCTGGCCAAGCCCGGGTGCATGGTGCAGCACTGTCTGCCCGCCCACCGGGGGGAGGAGATCTCCGCCGAGGTGTTCGAGGCCCATGCCGACGAGATCTTCGAGGAGGCAGAGAACCGCCTCCACGCCCAGAAGGCGGTCATGTACCTGCTGATGCGGAACAAGGATTGACAAAAAGTGAGCGCCGGCCCCGGTTCAGAACGAACCGGGGCCGGCGTTCGCTGCTGGATGGGATTGGTCAGGCTGCCGCGTCGTAGCTGGAGGGGAAACGCTCCCGCTGGTAAGGAACCTGGTGTTCCACATAGTCCTGGTATGCGGACAGGGAGGCCTGGGTATAGGTCACGCGGCTGTAGAGCTCTGAGAGCAGCAAGCTGCCGTCAGGCTGGCCGTAGGCCATCAGGATATAGGTGCCGCCGACCTCCGGCAGCCCGGAATCCTGAACCCGGTCAGAGGCATACAGGGAAAGGGTGCCGTCCGGCAGGATCCCCCCATGCTTTCGGCACTGGATCTCCTCCACCAGCGCGCCCTTGAGGTTCTGCCGCACCTGGACGCGGTAGGTGCTGGTGCCGCCCTCATCCTGGATGGCATAGTCGGCCTCCAGAATTTGCCCCACAAACACGTAATCCACGGCGCCGGCGTATTCGTACAGGTTGGTCTCATCAATGCCCATGGAGACGTGGGTGTAACGGACCTCTCCGTTCCACTCCGGAGCCGTTGGGGTGCAGGCCGGAAGCAGGCTCAGGAGAAGAAAGAGACAGGCGGCTCTCGCTCCAGCGCCTGTGGAGAAAGACCGCCCTCGCCCGGGACGGCGATGGGGGAAACGTCGCTTCGCGGTCATGATGCGGTCATCTCCAGAATGTAGTCCCCGACCTCCTCCAGGCTGGCGGCGTCCTGGATGCTGGGGTAGGCCCAGCGGGCGAAGGTGAGGCCGTCCGCCGTCTCCAGGAAGGCGAACCGCTCCCCGTCGGGCAGCCCGCAATCAGCGATGTCCCTGAGAGCCAGGATGGCGCCGTTCTGCTCCCGCACAGAGGTCTCGTCGTAGACCATGGGCATGAGGATGCCACGGGTACCCACGGCCAGCTGGGAGATGACGCTGGTGTCCTCCACCCAGACGCCCTCTGTGATGGGGCAGGGCAGCAGGACGGTGACAGTGTCCCCCGCCTGGTATGGGCCGCGGTAGGCCGTCTCCACCTGGATCTGGGCCAGGGCCCGGTAGTCCTCGCTGCCGTTGAAGTCCAGCACGATGTTGTCGATCCGGGTGACCGTGCCCAGGAAGATGGCGGTATCAAATTCGGTGAACAGCTCCTCCTCGGTGAGCCAAGCCAGATCGGTGGAGAGGGAAATGGTGGACGAAGGGCTGCCATACCGGACGGTGATGCCGGTGGAGGCGGCGGACAGGGGGAGGGCCGCGCCATGTCCCCGCCAGAACAGCGCCCCCACGACAATGGCCAGGCAGGCGGCCAGCCCGGCCAAGACCCTCCATCCGCGCTTTTTAGGAGGAACGGCTTCCGCCTGGGTGATGTGGGTGTCGTCCAGGTCGTTCAGAACTGCAAATAAGGTTTCCTTGGTCATAGGTCAAATCCCCTTTCTGTCAGGTAGGTTTTCAGCTTGCCCCGGGTGCGGCTCAGGTCCATGGCCACGCTGCCCTCCGTCCGGCCGTACCGCCGGGCGATGGCAGCGATGGGGTCGGCGTACCAGTACCGGCGCACGAACAGGTCCCGGCTGCGCCGGGGCAAGGCGGTGAGAAAGTCGTCCAGGGCCCGGATCAGCTCCTTCCGGTCCACCGCCCCCTCCACGTCCTCCCGGCCGGAGACGCACTCGCCCAGCTCGTCCAGCACCAATGGGAGCTGGCCGCCGCCCCGCTTGTCCGCCCGCTGGGCCTTATAGCGGTTGAAGGACAGGTTGCGGGTGAGCTTGCCCAGAAAGGTGGACAGCCGGGCGGGGCGGTGGGGCGGCATGGCGTTCCAGGCGGCCAGCCAGGTGTCGTTGACGCACTCCTCCGCGTCCCGTCCGTCGTCCAGGATGTTCCGGGCGATGGCGGCGCAGTAGCCGCCGTACTTGTCCGCCGTGGCTGGGATGGCCCCTTCGTCCCGGTCCCAGTAGAGCTGGATGATGTCCCGGTCCTCCATGCGCTCACCTCTCTTCCCCGATATACACAACTTCTGAGGGGAAACCTAACAAAAAGAGAAAGAAATTTTTCAGACAGCAAGAAAAAAGGCCGGGCTTCTGCCCGGCCTTTTCAGTGCAAAAGGGATGTCAGACCCGGCCGCCGTCGTTGGCGGTGGCCTCGGGGACGCTGGCGTAGTCCCACTGGTGGTCGGTGGCGGCCATGTAGTCGCTGGTGACATTGAAGTAGCTCCAGTACCCTTCGGGGACGCCGGTGTCCCAGGTGGCATCCACGCAGTACCACTCCCTGTCCAGCCGCACCATGTTCCAGGCGTGGTCCTCCCGGCTGTCGAAGGCGGCCCCCACCACGGTGAGGCACTCCACCCCCGCCATGTCCATCAGCAGCTGGAAGGTGGAGGCAAAGCCCAGGCACACCCCCTTGCCCTCCACCAGTGGGTTGTAGGGGGTGAAGGAGTCCCGGGAGACCTGGGCAAAGAGGGAGTAGTGGTCGTAGTCGTACGCTACGTTGGCGGTGAGCCAGGTGTATATCGCCCGCTCCTTTTCATAGCCGCTCATACCGTCGGACAAAACTTCCTCCAATACGGCGGAAGCCCGATCGTAGATGACCCGGTCATGCTCGGACAGGCTGGAGGGATCGCCGGACCGCCAGGCGGCCAGAATGGCCGAGGTGTCGTAGACGGTCATATCGTCCACGCCGGGGTCCGTATAGGGCACCCGCCCGGCGTAAATGGCGGGATGGTTGGTGGCGGCGGGGGAGGAGACGGTGGGGGCGCTCTGCTCCAGGGCGGCATAGAAGGCATCCCGGGCGGCGTCCACGTCTTCGCAGATCAGCAGAGCGGCGTAGTCCCCGCCCCCGGACAGCACCGCCGCGCCCCCCTCCGCCAGGGCGGCCTGGTCCGGCGCGTAGCCGGTGAAGGCTCCCTGGCGGTCCAGGCGGTAGGCCTCCAGCCCCTCCAGGACAGCGTCGGCGTCGGCCTGGGCGGTGAGGCGGAAAACGGACACCTCAAAGGCTGACACGGGGTCTGGGGAGAGATAGACGGCGCAGTCGTCCCAACTGCCTGCCGGCAAGCCGTAAAAGTCGTCCAGGTAGGCGGTCACGTCCCCGCCGCCCAGCTGTTCCTCCAGGGTGGTCAGCCTCTCCGGGTCCTCCCCGCAGGCGGCCAGCACCGCCCGGGCCACCTCGTCGGCGGAGAGGGCCGCCTGGCTGGTGGCGGGTTGGGCGGGAACACAGGCGGCCAGCAGAAGCAGCAGGGTGAGGGTGAGGGAGAGGATGCGGCGCATAGAAAGGGGCCTCCTTTCAGGAAAAACGGAAAAAGGGGCGCACCGTTCCCGGTGCGCCCGCTGAGGTTGGTTCACTCGGACAGATAGCTCTTCAGAAGCTCCTGCAGCAGCTCATCCCGGTCCAGTTTGCGGATCAGGGTGCGGGCATTGTTATGATTGGTGATATAGGTGGGATCCTCACTGAGGATATAGCCCACGATCTGATTGATGGGGTTGTATCCCTTTTCCTGCAGGGAATTATAGACGGAAGTCAGGATAGCTTTGATCTCATCACTTCGGTCGAAATTCACACTGAACCTGCGCGTATAGTCCATATCGTTCATTGGGCACACCCCCTAGGATTGGATAGTCTTTATTTTAGCGTACCAGGGTGAAAATGTAAAGGGGAGAAATGAAATTTTACGCCACGGAAAACTCCCCGGCCGCCCTTTGGCGGCCGGGGAGGAAAGATTCAGGCGATGCGCTTGACACCCACAAGATAGGGTTCATAGTAACCACCAAACAGGATATCGTACTGCACTTGATAGGAGGTGGTGGAGGCGTGGATGAACTGGTTGTTGCCCACGTAGATGCCCGCATGGGTGGTGGGAAGGGTACCGCCGGATCCGTCGAACCGGGGATCGAAGAAGTACACCAGGTCGCCGGGCTGCATTTCATCCACAGAGACGAAGTAGCCGCTCTGGTTATATTGGCTGGAGGAACCCCGGGCGATGGAGTAGCCCAGCTGGCGGTAGATGTAATACAGAAGGCCGGAGCAGTCAAAGCTGTATGGACCGGAGGCACCGTATACATAGGGGCTGCCCACCAGGGAGGCGGCCAGATCGGCGGCGGCTTGGCCCACCGAACTGGATCCGGAGGAGGCGTCGCCGTCCACCAGGGTGATATACTCAGCGGACACATAGCCCTCGATGCTGCCGGAGGTGATGCCGTACCAGCCGTCCACGCTCTCATCAGTAATGGTGACCAGGGTGCCCACGCTCAAGGTGCCAACCCGGTCATAGGAGGTACCGGCACCGGAGCGGACGTTGAGTACGCTGGTGTTCACCCGGCCCTGCTTGGGCTCGGTTTGAGGTTCGTCATCCTCCACCGAGTCGAGGTCAAAGGAGATGTACTCAGAGGAGACATAGCCGGACAGGCCGCCGGAGGTGATGCCATACCAGCCGTCCACACTCTGGTCGGTGACGGTGACCAGATCGCCCCTGCGCAGCACGCCCACCCGGTCATAGGAGGTGCCGGCCCCGGAGCGGACATTGAGTACGTCGGCGGTGACTACGCCATCCACAGGCTCGGTATCCTCCACACTGTTGTCGGGGGTGTCCTCTTCCACGGAGTCTAGGTCAAAGGAGATGTACTGGGAGGAGACATAGCCGGACACATCGCCGCAGGTGATGCCGTACCAGCCGTCCACGCTTTCGTCGGTGACGGTGACGAGATCTCCCTTCTGCAGGGTGCCCACCCGGCTGTAGGAGGTACCGGCGCCGGAACGCACGTTCAGGGGCCCGTCAGTGACCACGCCCTGCCGGACTTCTGTCCCATCGGAGATGGAGCCGTCGGACTCGGAGCCAGACAAGTCCACATCCAGCCAATCAGCGGACATGTAGCCCTCGATGCCGTCGTAGGTGACTTTGTACCATCCGTCCGAGAGCGCCGAGAGAATCGTGACCTGGCAGCTGCGGGGAGCATAGGCCAGGGTGGCGGAGCGGATGGTGGCCTCGCTGCGCAGGCGCAGGCTGGAGGCAGTGACTGTGCCCGTGCCGATGGATGCCAGGGCAATGCCGGTGGTCAGGGCCACAGTCAGGCCGGCGGCGGCGACCGCCTTGACCACGTTGCGTTTCGAACTCATGGGACGCGCCCTCCAATCATTCTCTAAATCTTTCGTATCCGGGCGGTGCCCGGTGGTTTTGCGTGCCATATTGCGCCTGATTGGGGTCACTTGCCGGACAGCGCCCGCATCAGCCAGATAGAACCCATGTCAATAGCGGAAAACAGGTCGGGCAGGTCGCTCTTCTTCACCACCCGGTCCCGGCTCTTCAGGTCGGGGTCGGTAAGCTGAAGCTGGAGGTGAACCTTGTTGGCCAGCTCCAGGTCTCCGTTTTTCTCCGTGCCCATCACCTGGATCATGATGATATATTTGTCGGCCATAGAGCCGTAGTAGATCAGGTTGTCCTTGCGGCGAAGGGGGTGTCCCTTGTACATCAGGCCGCCTTTTTGTTCAGCCATAACTGCCTCCTTGAAAACTTGTAACCGATTTGTAACCCATTGTAACGCTTTCCCCAGTCCTTGTCAACAGCCTTTTCCTATAAAAAATAGGGAATTGGGCAAAATCCCGGCCGAGCGGCAAACGCCGCCCGGTCGGGATTCACAGGGGATGTCTTGTCAGGGGAGGATCATCGGCGGATCCATACCCAGAGGAGCAGGGCCGCCTGGAAGACCAGAGCGGCGGGGATTACCAGGCGGAAGGCGCCCTTGCGGATCTTGTGGCGGAACAGGACCATGCCTAGTGCACCGCCCGCCCCGCCGCCGCACAGGGCTGCGCCCAGCAGGGCAGCCTCCGGAATGCGGCGGCGGCCCAGCTTGGCCATGAGCTTGTCCCAGCCAAAGAGGAAGAGGGTTAGCGCACTGACTGTCCCAAACCAGACCAGGAGCATCCGAAACGCGTCAGTCATGGTTCAGTTGAATCTCCAAGTACTCTTCGTAGGTGCACCGGCGGTCGATGAGCCTGCCCTCCGGGGTGAAGTCGAAGATGCGGTTGGCCACCGTCTGCACCAGCTGGTGGTCATGGGAGGACACAAGCACGTTGCAACGCACCGCCTCCAGCCCCCGGTTCACCGCGGTGATGGACTCCAGATCCAAGTGGTTGGTGGGCTGGTCCAGCAGCAGCACGTTGGCCCCGGAGAGCATCATCCGGGAGAGCATGCACCGCACCTTCTCCCCGCCGGAGAGCACCTTCACCGGCTTGAAGATGTCGTCCCCGGAGAAGAGCATCCGGCCTAGGAAGCCCCGCAGGTAGCTCTCGTGCTGGTCCTGGGAGAACTGGCGCATCCAGTCCAGGATGCTCAGCTCGCAGTCCTGGAAGAAGGGGGTGTTGTCCTTGGGGAAGTAGGAGAAGGTGGCCGTCTGGCCCCACTTCACGCTGCCCTCGTCGGGTTCCCACTCGCCGGTGAGGATCTTGAACAGGGCGGTGTGGGCGTTCTCATTGTCTCCCACGAAGGCGATCTTGTCCCCGTGGCCCACGATGAAGGACACCTTGTCCAGCACCTTCACCCCGTCGATGGTCTTGGATACATCGGTGACAAAGAGGATGTCCTTGCCCACCTCCCGGTCGGGGGAGAAGCCCACCCAGGGGTAGCGCCGGGAGGAGGCAGGCAGCTCCTCCACCGTCAGCTTGTCCAGCAGTTTGCGCCGGGCGGTGGCCTGCTTGGACTTGGACTTGTTGGCGGAGAAGCGGGAGATGAACTCCTGCAGCTCCCGGATCTTCTCCTCGTTGCGCTTGTTCTGCTGCTTGATCAGGGTCTGGATGAGCTGGGAGGACTCGTACCAGAAGTCGTAGTTGCCTACGTACATCTTGATCTTGCCGTAGTCGATGTCCACGATGTGGGTGCACACGGTGTTGAGGAAGTGCCGATCGTGGGACACCACGATGACGGTGCCGTCGTAGTCCAGCAAAAAGTCGTTGAGCCACTCGATCGCGGCGATGTCCAGGTTGTTGGTGGGCTCGTCCAGCAGCAGGATGTCCGGGCTGCCGAACAGGGCCTGGGCCAGCAGCACCTTCACCTTCAGCCGGGCGTCCAGGGTGGCCATGCCGCTGTCGTGGTACTCGGTGCCCACCCCCAGGCCCTGGAGGATGCGGGAGGCGTCGCTCTCCGCCTCATAGCCCCCCATCTCGGCGTACTCCGCCTGGAGATCCGCCGCCCGCAGGCCGTCCTCGTCGGTGAAGTCCTCCTTCTCATACAGGGCGTTCATCTCCCGGCCGGTATCGTACAGCTTCTGGTTGCCCATGATCACCGTGTCCATGACGGGGTAGGCGTCGTAGGCGTTCTGGTCCTGCTTCAAGACCGACATACGTGTGTTGGGCAGGATGGACACCTGGCCGCTGGAGGGCTCCAGCTGGCCGGAGAGAATCTTCAGGAAGGTGGACTTGCCCGCTCCG
>ERZ827492.3130-NODE-3130-length-10713-cov-3.859636_pt1 | contig 10713 bp, 9 predicted proteins | sample MGYA00519704_ERZ827492 | MGnify/ENA primary metagenome ERZ827492 (study PRJEB31778, sample SAMEA3449325) | human gut metagenome | biome: human gut; feature: human-associated habitat; material: faeces | place: United Kingdom | collected 2010/2012 ...
GCACTTGCTTTATTTTCATTCACAGCTGTGAAAATCTTTCATGAGTCGTTGAAAATTGAATAAAAAATCTCCCCCGCACACTTGGTACGAAGGAGATCCGGAATCTCTGCTATTTACTGTCACTTATCCGGCTTTTTTGCGCCGGAAGGAGATCACTGCGACACAGGTGCCGATGGCAAAAGCCCCCAGAGCCGCCGCGTAAACCCACCAGCTCACCGGATGGGGTTCATCGGGTGCTGCCTCCACGGTAAAGTGGGTGGTGGCATCTCCCCTTGCCGAGCGAATGGCCAAAGTATGCTCCCCTTCGGCCAACTGCTCCAGGTAGCTTTCCCGCAGCTCTACGATGATGTTGCCTTCCCCATTCCGCTTCTCGTAGCTTTCGGAGGGCAGCACCGCGCCATCTACCAGCACCTCGGCAAAGTCCTCAAACGCCGCATCGGAGCGGAAGGTAAGTGTACTGCTTTCGCCCTTTTTCCACCGGGCGTCGTTGCCCTGTATGATGCTCGGCGGCACCTTTTCGGTTACTGTATTCTCCGCGGTGAGCTCCGTTTTGCCGTTCGCGTCCGCAAAGTACTTATCACAGGCGGTGCAGTGCCAGCATTCCACCCGGCCATTGGCCGCCGCAGTGGCGGCTATCGCCTCCAGCTTTTCCAGGGAGGCGTGGCATGTGGGGTCGGTCTTGCCGTATTTGGCGCCGCACAGGATGCAGCTTGCCCGCTGGGTGCAATTGGGGGCGCCGCCGTAGCACTTCCCGTTTTGCTGGTCGAAGCAGCCGCTGGCCGTGCAGCGGCGGGTATGGGTCCCATCCCCATTGGAGCGCCAGGGGCCCCACTGATGGATGGTACCGGGGTCCGGCTCATCCTTGCTGTCATCCGGCCGGATGATGACAATGACCCGGTTTTCGGTCCACCGGGCGGTGATGGTCATATCCCCGGCCGGCATGGTGGTGGGGCTCTCCCGATCCCACCCTACAAAGGTGTAACCTGTTCTGGTGGGAGCAGCCGGAGGGGTGATGGCCGTGCCGTAATCCTGGGTGATGGAGGGAACCTCGCTGCCGCCGGCGGTATCAAAGGTGATAGTGTACTGGTTGAGCTGCCACTTTGCCGTCAAGGTCAAATCGGTGGCCACGGGGGTCTCAAAGTTCCATTCGCTTTCGCCGTTGTACCAGCCGATGAAGGTATAGCCCTCTTTAGTGGGGTCGGCAGGTTGGTCGGCAGGGGTGTTGGCACGAATCTGGGATGCTACTTCGCTTCCACCCTCCGACTGGAAGGTGACCGTATAGGCCCCGATGACTTCTCCGGTGATTTGGGCGCTGGGTGACTGCGTAAACCGGCCACCCGCCGCGATAAAGACGCCGTTGGCCGTCTTGCCTTCCTCCTGCCCAGCCGTGCAGCCGGTAATGGTCCCGGCGGACATCTCGAACCGGCCGCCAGCTTCCACATGAACACCGCCACCCTCGCGCGCCGTACAACCCACGATATTGCCGCCCCGCATGAGGAGCGTGCCGCCTTTCCTCACATAGATACCGCCGCCGGTGTAGTAGCTGCCGCCGGTGATGGCGCCGCCCTTTATCACGACAATGTTTTCACCCGCGGCATCCTCTGCCGCCAGCTTCCACAGGGCGTTGCTCTTATCGAACTTGTGAACGGCATTGGGATTGCTGTCAATCAGCGTCAGCCCGCCATTCTCTATGACATGGATCAAGTTGCTGACCCCGCTGGTTGTTTTCAGTAAGTGGCCGTTCAGATCGATGGTCACCGGTCTACTCACCGCCATAAAGGCGGTGATCTCAATATCCCCAGTCAAGCGAATGACCGCGGCATCGGAAGCCAGAGCATCAGACAGGTTTTTTGAATCGGCTACCTCCAAAAAGGTAGTCAGTTGCAAGGTGCTTTCCTTTTGGATATTGTAATCCGCCAAGGTACGGCCGTTCTCCAAAAACTTACCGCTGAAATACAGGTATTGCTGATCCGGCGGAGTGCCTTTCTTATCCTGGATCTTCTGCTTGACATTATCGATGCTGTCGCCGCTTTCCACCTCCAGGGTCAGCGGTTCTTGCCAGCCCAGGGCGTTGCCATCCACATAAATTGGCATGGCATGGGCGGTGGCGAGCAGCATGGCCAGGGCCAGCAGTACGGCTGATATCCTCTTTTTCATTGTTCGGCACCTCCTTAACTGTGTCGATGCGGGTTGCTTTCCTCCTCTTTTTAATTATACATCACTCCCGACCGAAATGCCATTGGCAGGTTTGCCCGGAAATGACACGGCTTTATGGGCAATATGGCACAAGGGGCAGAAAAGCCGCCCGTGGGCGGCTTTTGGGGGATGCTTAGGACCCCAGCAGGGTGACGGTGATGGTGAAGGTCTGGCCGCGGCCGGTACGGCTGGCCCGGTACAGGCTTATTTCCACGGTATCGCCGGGCTTGTGCTGTGCCAGGATATCGCTGCAATCGGCACGGCTGGTGATGGCCCAGCCATCAATGGAGGTGATGATATCACCGACCTCGGCGCCCTGACGGCCTACATCGCTGTCCTCATTGATGGACATGATGCGCAGACCCGCCGGGATGCCGTAATAATTGGCTTCATTGCTGCCTACTTCCACCACGGTGATGCCCAGCTGTGCCCGACCGGTCACCCGGCCGTGCTGCATTAAATCGTCCAGAATGGGCAGGGCGGTATTGATGGGAATGGAGAAGCCGATGCCCTCGTAGCCTTCCTCCACCAGCTTGCTGGAGGTGATGCCCACCACCTGGCCGTAGGTATTGATGAGAGGGCCGCCGCTGTTGCCGGGATTGATGGCGGCATCCGCCTGGATGCAGACCATGGTGTAGCCCAGCTCGGTGGTGATGGTGCGCTGCACCGCCGAAATGTAGCCGACGGTTTGGGTGGAGGCCAGCGCCAGACCGCCGGGATTGCCGATGGCGACCACCATTTCGCCGACCTCCAGCTCATCGCTGTTGCCGAAGGTAGCCGCGACCAGCCCCTCGGGCGGGTTCTGCATTTTAAGCAGAGCCAGGTCGCTCTGGTTATCCGCCCCAATGACGGTGGCATCATAGCTATCGCCATTTTGCAGCACGACCTCGAACTTTTCGCCGCCGCTGACCACATGGGCATTGGTGATGATGTAGCCGTTTTCCGAAAGGATGATGCCGCTGCCCTGCGCGGTGGCGCTGCTGCCGTAGGTGATGATTCCCACTACCGAGGGGGCGCACTTTTTATAGATGCCGGCGGGAGTCAAAAGGCCGTCTTCGGTGGTATCCGGCACATTATCCTCCGGCTTGTTCTGCTGGTCGATCTCTGGCAGGTGCTCCAGCTCATTGCCGATGGACGAATCCTGATCCGGCTGCGGGGCAGGCTTGCTGCCCCAGACGGAGGCCCCGACGCACAGCGCCCCCACCAGCAGGATGACCACCCCCATGGCGATGAGGAAGTACTTCAGGCCGCTGCTTTTCCGGGCGCGGGCGGGGCTTTGGCCGTAGTTGCCCCGGTAATCCTGGTAATCCCAGTGGTAGTTGCTGTCATTGCTGCGGTTTCTCATGCTGTTTCTCCTCCCGGCCGGCAGCGGGGGCCGCCGGCAATGTGGTAAAGCTGGCATCTACCATAGGGGCTTTGCGGTTGACGCCTTTTTTGTAGTGGGCGGGGTCGGCCTTGAGGCCGAATACAAACTCGGTGTATTCCCCGGGCTGGCTGCGGACGAAAATCTCGCCCTCGTGGACATTCATAATGGTGCGGCAGATGGAAAGCCCCAGGCCTACGCCGTTTTTATCCAGGCTGCGGCTGCGGTCGGTCTTATAGAACCGGTCGAAGAGCCGCGGGATCTCCTCCGGCAGCACGCCGCTGCCGGTATTGCGCACCGCTACCATGATATTCTCGCCCTCGGTATAAAAGTCGAAGGAGAGCTTGCCGCCTTCATTGACAAATTTGACGGCGTTATCGATGAGATTATACACCACCTGCTGGATGAGGTCGGCATCGGCCAGCACCCAGTAGCGGTCGGTATCCAGCCCCTCCACCTCGATGTGCTTTTCCTCCAGCCGCTGCTCGAAGCCCAGCAGGGTATTGGTGACAAGGGAGGTGATCTCCACCTCGGTGGGCTGGATGGTGCGCTCGCCGGCCTCGATCTGGCTGAGGGTGAGCATATTGCGCACCAGGCGGGAAAGGCGCTGGACCTCGCTGGAGACAATGCGCAGATAGTGGTTCTGCCGCTCCGGCGGGATGGTGCCATCCAGGATACCATCGACAAAGCCGCCGATGGTGGTCATGGGGGTTTTTAATTCATGGCTGACATTGGCGGTAAAGCTGCGGCGCACCGATTCGGTGAGGGCCAGCTCGGTGGCCATGTTATTGAAGGCGGAGGCCAGCCGCCCGATCTCATCATCGCCCTCCACCGGCACCCGGACCGAGAAATCGCCCTTAGCGAAGGCACGGGTGGCGGCAGCCATCTGCCGCAGGGGGTTTACCAGGCTGGTGGTGACAAAATAAATGACGATAAAGCTGACCACCAGCACCACGATGGCCGCGATGAGGAACATCTGGAGCATATCGCCGGCCAGAGCACGGTTGGCAGCCCGGGCGGTGGCCATGACGGCACCCACCAGAAGGCCGTTTTCATCCACCACGGGGGTGGCCACGGCGTACTGGGGGTCTTCCCCGGTGCCGGCCATGACCACGGAGCCTTGATAGCTGCCGGTTTTGGAGAGGCTATCCAGGACAGCCTGCGGCAGCGACTGGGGGATGGCGCTCTCGGTAGTATGGGCCATAATGAGGATATCGCCCTTGTTATCGGAAAGGTAGATGTCGGCCTCAATGGCGGAGCCCAGCACGGCATACACCGGCTGCAGGGTATCGCTGCTGACATAGCGGTACTCGTGGGCGGCGTAATTTTCCATGGTGAGGCGGGCGGCCTGGGTCACATTTTTCTCCAGCAGGCTGATTTTTTCCTCCCGCAGGTAGTCATTGGCCAGCACCATAAAGATGGAGCCGACCAATACCATACTGAGCAGAATGATGGCGCAGCACACCGAATAGTACTTGCCCATCAGGGTTTTCTGCGAAGTTTTCATTCTTATTCCTTGACCTCGAACTTATAGCCGACGCCCCAAACGGTCTTGAGGCTCCACTGATCGCTGACGCCTTCCAGCTTTTCGCGCAGGCGCTTGATGTGGACATCGACGGTGCGGCTGTCGCCGTAGTACTCGAAGCCCCAGACCTCATCCAGCAGCTGATCGCGGGTGAATACGCGGTTGGGGTGGCTGGCCAGGTGGAACAGGAGCTCCAGCTCCTTGGGCGGGGCATCCACGACCTTGCCATCCACTTTGAGCTCGTAGCGGGTCATATTGACGGTGAGCTTATCGTAGCTGACCTCCTTGACCTCACCTTCGGCGGTGCCGGCGGGGCTGCTGCGGCGCAGCACGGCCTTGATGCGGGCCACGATCTCCTTGGTATCGAAGGGCTTGACAACATAGTCATCGGCGCCCAGCTCCAGGCCCAGCACCTTATCGAAGGTTTCGCCCTTGGCGGTGAGCATGATGATGGGGCAATCGCTCTTTTGGCGGATCTGCCGGCAAACCTGCCAGCCATCCAGCTTGGGCATCATGATATCCAGGAGGATAAGAGAGGGCTTTTCGCTCTCGAACTTGGCCACGGCTTCTTCGCCATCGTGGGCCATTACCACCTCGAAGCCCTCCTTTTCCAGGTACAGGCGCAGCAGCTCGCAGATATTCAGGTCGTCATCGGCTACCAGGATCTTGTCCATCATTGCTATTTCCTCCTTACAGGTTATAGTATTCTAATTTATATTATAGCACCGGCGGAGTCTTTTGCATAGCGCCGAATGTGGCAATTTTGTTAAAAAATTGTGAGGAGGGCGGACGCTGGCAAGGAACAGGCGTCACCGCCCTAAAACTTTCCGTTGCCCGCCTGCGGCGCCCATGGTAAAATGATAGAAAACCTGCCGCAGCGGCAAAAACATACAGGAGAAAACGCCATGAAAAAGATGTCATCACTCGCAATCGCTTTGGCACTTTGCTTTAGCCTTTGCGCCTGCGTCGGCAACGCCCCGCAGGGAAAGTCCGCATTGGACTGGGACGCAATGCAGGAGGAACTGCAGGCCTCCTCGGAGGTTCTGACCGCGCAGCTGACCAACTTTGCCTTTTACTCTGGAGATATCCTGGGGAGCTCCGCCTATCCGTTGGAGGACCGGCAGGTCCATCTTTTTATTTTAAGTACGGTAATGTTCATGGAGGAGGAGAAATACCTGTACCATGATTTTGTCACCATGGATGATGAGGGGTGTTACCACTTTCCAAAAGAAAAGATACAGCAGATGGCCGAGGAGGTGTTTGATATTCCGGATTATGAGTTTGGTGAAGATACCTATGTTCCCGAAACCGGGGAGTATGTGTTTTGGTCCGGCTTTGGATGGGGGAATACTCCGGTGTGCAGGAACACGGAGGTTCAAATTGATCGGGAAAAATCCGAGGTAAGCGTCAGTTACGAACTGCACGGCAATGTATATTATGAAAATCCCTATAAAATTGGGGACTTCCGGACCCGTTTCTCCGTAATGACACGGCCGGACGGCAGCTTCTTCCTGCATTATCTGGATACCGTTTCCCTCTGATGAGGCAGGTCACACCCCCAGCAGCAAGCGGACCGCAAGGGCACTGACCAGCGCCGCAGTCAGATCCCCGGTGAGGGCAGCGGCCATGGTGTGGCGGGTACGGCGGATCCCCACCGCGCCGTAGTAGACCGCGATAGCGTAGAAGGTGGTCTCTGAGGCGGCGGCCAGCACACTGCCTACCCGCCCGATGAAGCTATCCGGGCCGTATTCCCCCAGCAGCTGGTGCAGCAGGGCGGTACCGCCGCTGCCGGAGACCGGCCGCAGCAGGGCCAATGGCAGTACCTCCGCCGGGAAGCCGATAAGCTGAGTCACGGGGCGAAGGAAGCCGGTGAGGACATCCAGGGCGCCGCTGTGGCAGAACATGGTGACCACCGTAAGCAGGCAGACCAAGGCCGGGGTGATGGAGGCGGCGGTTTTGAGCCCCTCTTTGGCTCCCTGCAAAAAGCAATCGAACACATCCACGCCGGAGCAGAGGCCCCAGCTGAACAGGCCGGTGATGAGCAGCGGGATGAACCAGGCGCTGAATGACATGGAATGCCCTCCCTTTTGATGAAATTCGCGGATGGGGTGAAGGGCCTGCCTTTATTCCGGCCGGTGGGACTTCCCGCGCAGCAGACGGTCCAACAGCAGGACCACAGCCAGGGACGAAAGCCCGGTGAGCCATACCGCTGGCAGGATCTCCATAGGGGCGGCGGAGCCGGCCTGCTGCCGCAGCGCGGCGCAGGTGGTGGGGATGAGCTGGAGGGAGGCGGTATTCATCGCTACAAAGGTGACCATGGCATTGCTGGCGCTGTCCTTATGGGGATTCAACTTTTGCAGCTCCCGCATAGCGGCAAGGCCCAAGGGAGTAGCGGCATTGCCCAGACCCAGCAAATTGGCGGAAAGATTCATGCAGATGGCCTGCATGGCGGGGCTGCCCTGCGGCACCGTGGGGAACAGCCACCGGGTAAGAGGACGCAGCAGCCGGGCCAATGCTTCCGTAAGGCGGCAGCGGCGGGCAATCTCCATCAGGCCGCTCCACAGACACAGCATACCGGTTAGGGTAATGACCAGGCTTACGGCTTCCCCGCAGCCGGAAAGCGCCGCGGCGGAGAGCGCTTCCATCCGGCCGGTGAAGGCCGCGGTGACGACCGAAAAAATAAGCAGGGCGGTAAGGATACCATTCAGCATGAGCAGGGCTCCTTTCTTCATTTTTTAGGGAGTAGAGATGATTTATCAACATCTTTTTTCCCTTGCGGAGATATATTGCGCTAATGTTTTCCTTTTTTGATGCTTTTTATCGAATTATGTAAAATAATGGAATTTGTGCGCATTTTATCAATTTTAGCAACAATAACCAAAAAAGCGGCAAATTAGGGGCAAAAATTATCCACAAGATTTGCGAAATTGTGCTAATTACCTCTTGAATTTCATGGAAAATAATAGTACACTTAGTAGCAAGGTAGAGAAAAAGCGAGAATATTAGAAGATATTGTAAACCGCCAGCAAACCACCTAACTTTATTAAGGAGGAACCTGTACCATGAAATCCACCGGCATCGTAAGAAAAGTTGACAACCTCGGCCGTATCGTTCTCCCTGTAGAGCTTCGCCGCACCCTCGGCATCGACATCCACAGTGATGTTGAAATTTATGTAGACGGTGATCAGGTCATTCTTAAGAAGTACCTGCCCTGCTGCATTTTCTGCGGCTCCAAGGAAGAGCTGGCTACCTATGACGACAAGTATGTCTGCCGCAGCTGCCGCACCAAGCTGGGCAAGCTGTAATTCCCAAACCACAAAAGACAAGCAAGGCCCCTGCCGTATGGCGGGGGCTTTCTTTTTTGCGGCGGCCCGGCGGCGAGGGCTTTTCTGTGAAGAAAAGCAGGCAAAAGATATTTAGGCTATGATTGTAGTCGCCTGGCGGCGTCGCATAGTTTTATAAAAGGTTTTAATCTGCACGCCTGCCCGGCGGGGCTGCTTTTTTCGAATGAAAGTGTGTAAAAGAATTTTTGGGCCAAGATTGTAGTCGCCTTCGGCGGCACGGAGCCTTTTGCAAAGGCATAGTCTGTACGCCTACCCGGCGGGGGCCTACTTTTGTGTGTACAAAAGTAGGCAAAACACACTTGGGGCTGTGCCCCAAGACCCCCTAACGCTTAAGCTGCGGCTGGATACGAACGATGCGAAGCATCGTCCGTACAGCGCCGCAGATACGCTCTCAAGGTGCCTGCGGCGCATTTTATTTTGGATTCAGCAGGAACCGAATTAAAAATCAACCTTATAAGCGTCGTCTCATCCCGCTCCGGGAATGCGTAGCGCTTCCGGGCGGGGTAAATGGGGAGAGGAGGACGCACCGCAGCGGGGAGGGCTGCCCGAAGCAAAGCGCAGGGTCAGCTCGACTCAAGCGGAGGTTGCGTCCGACGAGCGTCGGGTTTTTAGGGCGGAGCCCTAAATGACTTTTGCCTACTTTTCTTCAGAGAAAAGTAGGGCCACGCCGGCGAGGCGTACAGGCTGTTACCCTGTGGTGACAATGCGACGCCGAAGGCGAAAAGAAACTTGGCCATAGTTTGCGCCAACAACCCCTCCGTCAGCCGATCGGCTGAGACCTTCCCTTACACAGGGGAGGCTTTTGGATGGTGCAGTGTCACACTCCTTACACTGGGGAGGCTTTAGGGGAACGCGAAAGGCCCCTTTCCCGGTGGGAAAGGGGCCTTATTGGATGGGGCATTATTCGCCGGCGGGTTTTACCGGGGCGTTCTTGGTGACGGTGAGGGAAACGGTATCCTCCAGCACGGCATCGGCGGGCAGCAGCTTGGCCATGACGACATAGCGGTAGTCATTAGGATAGTGCAGCTTGGTATCATCCGCCAGACGGTAGGTGCAGGTGGAGAGGGTGAGGATCTTATCGTTGCTGGTCACTTCCACATCATAATCGTAGAAGGAAAGATCCTGGGCCTTTTTGATGAGGCTATTGAAGGTGGCATCGGCGGGGTTGGGGTTGATGTAGTCGAACTTGATATCGGTGTAGAATACCGCAAATACCTGCCAGACCATGTCCTCTTCGATGGTGGAGTAGTAGATATAAGGATGGGTCTTGGCAAATTCCTCGTCCTGATACTTCAGTAGCTGAGCGAACTTGGGGCCGTTTGCGTGGTTCTGATAATCGGTCAGCAGGGCATTTTCGGCCCGGCCCAGATTGTGGCCGTAGATGACGGTATTCTTCGAGATGGTGGAGCGATTGCCGCTGGTGCAGCGGAAATCGGCATAGTAGCAGCCGTCGTTATCGTTCTCACCATTGGCATTGCGGCGCAGGTAGTACTTGTTATCATCGTTATAATTGACCTTGACCACCACATCATTGACGGTGGTGCCATCAATATACAGCCAGCCGATGGTATCCTTGTTCTTCTGCTGCATGGCCAGCGTATTTTCCAGCATGGTCTTTTGCAGTTCCTTGAGGATCTCCTCCTTGGAGGGCTCATCGGGATTGGGGTTATCAGGATCGGTGGGGGTAGTGGGATTGCTGGGATCGGTCGGATCGGTGGGGTCGCTGGGGTCTTTGCCGCAGGCGGCAAAGGCAAATACCATGCAGAGTGCCAGCAGCAGGGCCAGCAGGCGTGTTGTCGTTTTCATAATGTTCCTCGTGCCTTTTCTTGTAAATTGGCCCCGGCGGGGGCTTTGTTCCGCATCATTTTACACCATGGCGGCGGCGCTTGTCAATGAACGGGCGGGCAGAACGGGGGACTTTGCAAAAAAGTTCGGATTCTGTTTACAAATAGGGGAAAAATAACTATACTAAGGGAGGGGAGTTTGCCTCCCCCAATTTAACTGCAAGGAGATAATAAATTATGCTGATTACAAAAGATATGGGCATCATGGAGATCGTACAGAAATATCCTGCTACTGTAGAGGTACTGCAGCGCTTCGGCATGGGGTGCATCGGCTGCGCCGCCGCCCACTTTGAGAACATTGAGCAGGGTGCCCTGGCCCACGGCATTGATGTGCCCCGGCTGATGGAGGCCCTAAACGAGGCTGCTGCCAAGGCGTAAGATCTGACTGGAGCTGATGCAGGGGGCGGGTGGGGCCGCAGGCCGCCCGCCGGGACGGCGGGG
>ERZ827492.3135-NODE-3135-length-10701-cov-3.018411_pt1 | contig 10701 bp, 9 predicted proteins | sample MGYA00519704_ERZ827492 | MGnify/ENA primary metagenome ERZ827492 (study PRJEB31778, sample SAMEA3449325) | human gut metagenome | biome: human gut; feature: human-associated habitat; material: faeces | place: United Kingdom | collected 2010/2012 ...
CGTTGGACGAGGCGCCGCTAAGTCGATCTATGATTCGTGCATCCAATCATTCTTTGAGAATGTAGACACAAGTACGACCCATCAGATCACGACAGCTCCGACCATGAAGCTTGCCGAAGAGGTCATGTCACCGATCCGCACTGCCATCACAAGAGCCCGCGGCCCCGTATTCCAATTTCTGACCCAAGGCTCACTTCAGAACACGACCGGTTCGCAGGCTAACCGCGTCAAGTTGGCTTCGACCAAGAAAGGCATTGAGAACTTTCTGACCGGCTCTCTCATTGAGATCCGCCCAATGTCGATCAACAAGCTGCAAGGTCTTCGATGCAAGATCGCAACCGTAGACGAGTGGCTCTCCGGCGACATTCGCGAGGATGTTATCGGCGCTATCGAGCAGGGCGCTTCCAAGGTGGACGACTATCTGATCGTGGCCACCAGTTCGGAGGGTACTGTTCGTAATGGCGCCGGCGACACCATCAAAATGGAGCTTATGAGCATTCTCAAGGGGGATTATCCAAACCCGCATGTTTCGATCTGGTGGTACAAGCTCGACTCTGTTGACGAGGTCGGCTATCCGGAGATGTGGATGAAGGCAAACCCGAACATCGGAAAGACGGTAAGTTACGAGACTTATCAGCTTGATGTGGAACGCGCCGAGAAAGCGCCTGCCGCAAGGAATGATATTCTTGCCAAGCGTTTCGGACTGCCGATGGAGGGTTATACCTATTACTTCACCTACGAAGAGACACTGCCGCATCGCAAACGCGATTACTGGCAGATGGCCTGCGCGCTTGGCGGAGACCTTTCTCAGGGTGACGACTTCTGTGCGTTTACGTTCTTGTTCCCGTTGTCCACTGGCGACTTCGGGGTCAAGACTCGAGCGTACATTACTACTCGCACGTTCGACAAGCTTCCTGCTGCTGGGCGAGCAAAGTATGAGTCTTTCATCCGAGAAGGTTCTCTCCAGGTCATGGATGGAACAATCCTGGACATGATCGAAGTCTACAACGATCTCGACGAATACATCTTGAGATCCGAGTACGATGTTCGAGCGTTCGGGTACGATCCATACAACGCCAGAGAGTTCGTTGAGAGATGGACAACTGACAACGGACCCTACGGTATCCACAAAGTCATTCAGGGCGCTCGAACGGAATCAGTTCCGCTAGGCGAGCTCAAGAGTCTGGCTGAAGATCGGAGACTCATCTTCGATCAAGAGCTATTCTCCTGGGCAATGGGCAACACTATTACCCTTGAGGACACCAACGGCAACCGCAAGATCTTGAAGAAACGAATGGATCTCAAGATTGACTCGGTCGCGGCGCTCATGGATGCGTGGGTCGCATACAAACAGCAACTCGACGACTTCAACTAACGAGAGGAGGTAATATGGGTATTATGTCACGGTTAGCTCGGGCATGGAATGTGTTCGCACATGATCGACCAGATCGTTACAAGAATAGTAACTACAGCGAATACCGCCCAAGCTACCGTTCTATCGGATCAACAAACCTGGTTCAAACGCTATACAACAAGATTGCGTTGGACGTTGCGAACACTCCGATTCGCCACGTGAAGGTAGATCAAAATGGTAGGTATGACAGTGAGAAAGACTCATCTCTGAACGAATGCTTGTCTATGATGGCGAACATCGATCAGACCTCAAATGCTCTGATCTACGAGCTTGTCTATACGATGCTTGAAACCGGTAGCGCAGCTCTGGTTCCAGTTGACACGGACGTTGCTCTGAACGAGGAAGGATCATTCGACGTACTTTCTCTTCGTGTTGGGCGAATCGAGAGTTGGTACACTGACTCCGTCGATGTGAATCTGTATAACGATCGTAGTGGCAACCGAGAAACCATACGCATCTCGAAGAATTCTGCAGCAATCGTGTACAGTCCTCTCTACGATGTCACTGCTAGTAACAGTTCGTTGGCCAATCGACTCGCACGAAAACTCGATGCCCTCGATGCTATCGACAATTCAGCCCTCGGCAAGAAGTTGGATCTGATTATTCAGCTTCCATACTCTGTACGAGGCGAACTGCGACAGCAGCAGGCTGAGACTCGACGTGAAGCGATTGAGCAGCAACTTCGAAATTCTGAAATTGGCGTGGCATACGTCGATGGAGCTGAGAAGATCACGCAGCTCAACCGTCCTGTCGAGAACAACCTGCTTGATCAGGTCAAGTACCTTTCCGAGCAGCTGTATAACGCCCTCGGTTTCACAGAGAGCGTGTTCAACGGCACGGCTGATGCTGAGACCAATTTGTCTTACTACAACCGGACAGTTAAGCCGATCCTCGATACGATCACGAAGTCGGCAACCACGGTCTTCCTGACCAAGACCGCTCGGTCTCAGGGTCAGCGGATCATCTACGTGAGGGATCCGTTCGCGGCAACTTCGCTCGACAGTATCGCATCGATGGCTCAGACGTTCATCACCAACCAGGTTATGACACCGAACGAGATCAGGTCGATTATCGGCTTGCCACAGTCCACAGATCCCAAGGCGGATCAGTTGGCCAATCCGTATACGTCATCCGCAAACGCGGATCAACGGTCTAACAACGACCAGGAGGTTCAAAATGGCAGCGCCTAATGACGTCGCCGACTTCGACGGGTGGGCAACCGTCGCAGGCATCAAGTGCTCTGATGGGCGAGTTATCTCTCATCACGCATTTGAACAGAACGATGGGGCTGTCGTCCCTCTCGTCTGGCAGCACGGTCACGACAACGTGACTAACGTTCTCGGGCACGCCCAGCTCGAGAAGAAGGCTGAGGGTGTTTACGCCTATGGATTCTTCAACGGATCTCAGCAGGCCGAACACGCACGCGAACTGATTGAGCACGGTGACGTTACCGCCATGTCGATCTTCGCGAACAACCTCAAGCAGGACGGCAATGTTGTCAAGCATGGCAACATCGTCGAGGTGTCGCTCGTCCTTAAGGGTGCCAACCCTAAGGCGACGATCGAGAACGTCACCATGGCCCACTCTGATAACGATGGCTACTCCGCGATCATCAAAATGGGTGACGGCGATGTTTCTCACGAAGACTTCGAGGGCTCCGAGGAATCGGACTCCGAAGATGAGTCCTCTGACGAGGACAAGACCATCGGTGAGATCCTTTCCACTCTTACCGAAGCGCAGCTTGAGGCGGTCAATTACCTCATTGCTGCAGCCATCGATGGGGAGTCTGAAGACTCCGAAGAGACCAACGAAGAAACCGAGGAAGATATGAAGCACAATGTCTTTGAGGGCGACAAGGCCCCCGAGAACACTCTGTCTCACGCAGCTTTTGCCGAACTGGTTGAGACAGCCAAGCGAAACAACACTACCCTTCTCGACGAGCTGAAGCACGCCGATTACGGTATCGAGAACATCGGTTACCTCTTCCCGGATGCCAAGAGCATCACGGATGAGCCCATTACTCTCGACCGTGATCAGTCTTGGGTTTCCGTCGTCATGAACGGAACCAAGCACTCCCCCTTCGCCCGCATCAAGTCTGTCCTCGCGGATATCCGCGATGATAAGGCCCGAGCCAAGGGTTACGCGAAGAAGGCTCAGAAGAAGACTGAAGAGGTCATCAAGCTTCTGACCCGTACGACGTCTCCTACGACGATTTACAAGAAGCAGAAGCTCGATCGCGACGATATCGTCGACATCACCGACTTCAACGTCGTTTCTTGGCTTAAGAACGAAGGGTAAGCTCAACGAGGAAATCGCTCGCGCTATCCTCATCGGCGATGGTCGTACGATCACCGATCCTGACCGCGTCGACGACGAGGCCATTCGCCCCATCCTGAAGGAGAACGACCTCTATGCGATTCACAAGTCGCTCGAGGCGAACACCACGGATGAGACTCTTGTGGATGACATCGTCCTGGCATCGGCCGAGCTTGAGGGCTCCGGCGCTCCGACGCTCTTCATTGCGAAGAAGCGCCTGGTCAAGATGCTTCTCCTGAAGGACAAGAACGGTCGTCGTCTGTACGAGACCGAGGCATCCCTTGCTGGTGCTCTTGGTGTCTCCAAGATCGTCACCATCCCTCAGTTCGAGGGTCTGGAGCACGAGATCAAGGGTGTCAACCACGAGCTTCTGGCTATCGTGGTCGACCTGCGCGACTACACCATTGGTTCGAACGCCGGTGCGGAGCTCGGTATGGCTGAGTCCTTCGACATCGACTTCAACCAGTACAAGTACCTGATGGAGACCCGTCTTTCGGGCTCTCTGACGGCACCGTACTCGGCCCTGACGATCTCGCGCAAGAAGGCGTGATCTCATGTCGAGGTTTAGCGGCAAGCTAGGCTTCGTGATGACGAAGGAGACGGAGGAAGGTGTTTGGCTCGAAGACTTTGTTGAACTGCCGGCTAAGGGTACGATTCGTAGCCTCTATGTCAGGAACGACAACTCGTCTTCTGCCAACACCAACCTCCGTCTCACCAACGAGATCAGCATTCTGATGGATACGAAGATCCAGACCTACCTCGAGACTCTGAAGTATGTTGTATGGAAGGGTTCAAAATGGGAGGTACAGTCCATCGGCGTGAACTATCCACGGCTGACCATCAATCTAGGCGGTCCGTATGCGCACGTATAGAGACCTCCTACACCTGCTTCAGCAAGCGGTTCAACACAACCGGGTATACTTCCAGCCTCCAGAGAACCTGAAGATTGGATACCCGGCTGTTGTCTTCCACTTGTCGAAGATAGAAATTGACCGTGCTTCCGATGTACCTTACAAGGGCGCTAAGGAATACTCGGTCACTCTCATCACCAAGGATCCAGAGCCAGACGTGATCGACGAAATCCTCAAGATCCCGTATTCGTCTTTGGATACGACATACATTTCGGACGGAATGAACCATTTCGTCTTCACGGTTTACCTTTAAGGAGGGTATCCTATGGCACAGATCAAGTGGGACGAAGAGGGCTCCCATTTCTATCACACTGGCGTTAACAAGGGCGTTCTGTTCCCCTTCGATAACGCCCAGAACCGATACGGCGCGGGCGTCGCTTGGAACGGTCTGAAGACTGTCACTGAGACTCCTGAGGGCGACGAGTCCTCGGACATCTACGCTGACAACCTGAAGTACCTGACCCTGATGTCGGCCCCGTCGTTCAAGTTCACGATTGAGGCCTACACCTACCCCGATGAGTTCGCCATCTGTGATGGTACCGCTCAGCTGGTTAGGGGCGTCAACCTCGGTCAGCAGCCGCGTACGCGCTTCGCGTTCTCCTACTGCACGAAGCTGGGTAACGACACCAAGGGTGATGCTTACGGCGAACTGCTGCACATCATCTACGGTGCGACCGCAGCTCCGTCCGAGCGTGCGTACAACACTGTCTCTGACTCTCCCGAGGCGATCTCCTTCTCCTGGGAGTGCTCGACTGTTCCCGTTCAGGTGGACGGCTTCCAGCCGGTCTCTGTCATCACGGTCGACTCCTCGAAGATTGACGCGGCGAAGTACAAGAAGCTCACCGACAAGCTGTACGGCGTTGGCGCTGGCGCTGGTACCCCCGGTACCCCGACGCTGGTCATGCCTAACGAGCTGCGCACCCTTCTGGCGTGATCTCGCTCACGCTTGAGTTTGGGGGAGAGGAGCGGTTTGACGAGCGTAGCAATACGTTTGTTACGCTGGAGCCGTTTACAATTACTCTTACGCATACCCTGTCTGCGGTGGCTGAGTGGGAATCGGTCTATAAGAGGTCATTCCTGGAAACCCCACCACAGACTGGCGAAGAGTTAGTGTACTACATCCAGTGTATGTCGGACCGCCCTCTCCCTCGAGATTTCGTCAAGCGGCTCGACCAATCCGTTCAGGTCAAAATAGCAGACTATTTGTCTGACACTGCCACGGCGACAGTTCTATGGAATCCGCCTTCGAACGGAGGCCCACGAGATACCATGACCAGTGAACTGATATACTGGTACATGTCTCAGCTGGGTATCCCATTCGAGGCCGATAAATGGAACTTGAATCGGCTACTTACGCTGATTCGCCTCGCTGCGGCCAAGCAGAACAACGCAAAGCCGGATGCGAGGGCCTCAGCTGCCCAGCGTGCGGCAATGAACCAAGCCCGTAGGGCTAGAACTGGGAGTAGAGGATGATTGATATTCCTGCTGATGCACAGGTCCCGGCAGGGCCTGACCCGCATGAGGACCGAGACCGAGCGATTTACGAAGGGAAGTAAGGTATGAGTAAGATCGACGACGTTATGTCGCACGCCACTTACCGCCTCGGCTACTACGCTCCGGACGATCCTGAGCCGGGTTCCGAGGCTGGTCGATGGCTCGCTAAGAGTATGAACCAGCCTTGGCTTGCTGGTCCGTCTGAAGACATCTGGTGGTGCATGGCTTTTGTGTCAATGGTGTTTGATATGGCTGGCGAGATCGATGCAATCGGCGGCTACAGCTACAACACTGACGTCACAAAGAACCGCATGGATAAGGTCTCTATTGAAGACGCACAGCGCGGAGACGTTGTCCTCTTCGATTGGGATCGTGATGGTCTGACTGACCACGTCGGCATTGTCGAGGCGAACCTCGGCGACGGCTGGCTTCAGACTATTGAGGGTAACACCTCTCCGTCCAACGCAGGCTCTCAGTCTGCCGGCAATGGCGTTTATCGCCGCCAGCGTTCTTTCGGAATCGACTGCGTCCTTCGACCTAAGTGGTCCGACGCAAATGACTCCGATGATTCGGACGGCGCGGACAGCCTGACCGACAAGTGGTGGGGCAGCGCTACCACCTACGCTCTCCAGGCGTCCATGGGTCTTCCGGCTGATGGCTGGATCGAAGACCAGGACGAGGACAACGAAGAGTACTTCGAGCGTACTGGTACCGGCTGGGACTGGGTTGAAGATCCGCATGACGGTTCCGATACCATCGCAGAGCTTCAGCGTCGTCTCGACATCGAAGCAGATGGTATCGCTGGACCGGACACGGTGTCCGCACTCCAGCAACATCTGCGAAACCGTGGACATGAGCTCGACGTCGACGGCTACTGTGGTTACCGCACAGTCGAATGTCTCCAGTACGAGCTGACCAACGGCACGCTCTGGGGCTGATCAAGAAAGGAGGGCCGTCATGATCGAGATGAAGTTCGACGCTGAGTTCGACATGTCAAAATGGTTGACACAAGTCAAGAACACGAAGCTTCGTGACGTACTGGCAACTGCCGGTACTCGAGGCGTGGCGGCCCTCCGGGCCAATACTCCGGTTGGTACCGGGAAGACTGCTGCTTCTTGGCAGTATAAAGTCAAGCAAACCAAGCGAGGCGTTAAGATCGTTTGGTACAACACTAACATCGTGTCCAAGGTTCCTATTGCGATCATCCTGCAATACGGACATGGGACACGTCAAGGCGGCTACGTCCAGGGCAAAGACTATATCAACCCTGCGATGAAGCCTATATTCGATGAAATCGACCGAATGGTTGGGAGGGCCATCAATGGGTAAGAGTATTGAGAATAAGGTCGTCTCTCTGGAGCTCGACGATTCGAAGTTCACAAGCCGTGTTGACGGCGTTCTCCGCAATGTCGATCGCCTGAAGTCTGGAATGAACTTCAAGCAGTCGACCGACGGACTCGACAATGTCGGTAAGGCCGCTCAGGATGCTTCGAAGCAAATGGGCGGGATCGCCGATGGCGTTAAGAACGTCAACACATCCATCGTCAACAACTCAACGACTGCCGCAGCTGCCACCGCTAATGTCGGGGCCGCGGCAAAGATTTCATCGACCAATTTTTCCATGCTCGCGGGTGCTGCTTCCGTGGCCATGGGTAACATCGCATCCAAGGCCCTCAGGGCCGGCGGATCGGTGCTTTCCTCGTTCACGTTCGGACCCATCATGGACGGTTTCCGAGAATACGAGAACCAGCTTAACGCGGTTCAGACTATTCAGGCAAACACGTTCAGCAAGGGTGAGACTACTGCGACGATCAACGCAGCTCTCGACGAATTGAACGCTTACGCGGACCGGACCATCTACTCGTTCACCGAGATGACACGCAATATCGGTATGTTCACATCTGCGGGTGTCGGGCTGAAGGATTCGGTTGCCGCGATTAAGGGTCTGTCGAACGTCGCAGCAATGTCTGGCTCATCTTCTGAGCAAGCCGCAACGGCAATGTACCAGCTGTCACAGGCGCTTTCGACAGGCTCTGTTAAACTACAAGACTGGAACTCTATCGTGAACGCCGGTATGGGCGGCGAGCAGTTCCAGGAAGCCTTGAAGCGAACGGCACGTACATACGGCGTCGAAGTTGACAAGATGATCGACAAGGCCGGTTCGTTCCGTAACTCGCTCAAGGATGGATGGCTCACATCCGAGATCATGATCGAGACACTGACCCAGTACACTGGCGATTTGTCTCGCGAACAGCTACTGAGCGCCGGTTACACGGAGCAGCAGGCTGATGAAATCATGAAGTTGGCTGAGACAGCCAATGACGCTGCGACGAAGGTCAAGACTTTCTCGCAGCTGATCGACACGACCGCTGAAGCTCTTGGTTCGGGATGGGCCTCCATCTTCCGCACGATCTTCGGCGACTTCGAGCGTGCCCGTACCATGTGGACTGCTGTGTCCGACGTGGTGAACGGAGGCATCGGAACTTTCTTCGATGCACTTCAGGGTATTCTCGACCGCTGGGATGAACTCGGTGGTTGGGAGGAATGGTGGTATGGTCTCGGTGAACTCTGGACTGCTATCGCCAAGCCGCTTAAGGCGATCGGCGAAGGCTTCTTCAGCGCATTCCAGGGGGACGCCGGCAAGGCATTGTACGATTTCTCGTACTACTTCCGCCACTCGATCTCTGACTGGCTGATGATGTCTGACGACTTCGCCAACAACCTCGGTAAGGTCTTCAAAATGGCAGGCGAATTGATCTCGCCGGTCCTTGAGGTTCTCATCGGGTTTGGCTCGGCGATCGTCCAGATTGGGGTGGCCGCGTTCAAGATCGGTATGATCCTGGCTGGGATCTTTATCAAGCCGATGATCCTAATCGCAGCTAAGGTCGGGGACATCGTCTCTGTCTTCAGCGACTGGTTTGGTCAGATGCTTGGCGGGACTGACATCCTCGGAGGCCTCTCCAAGGTTCTCGACTGGATTGTCGACAAGTTCCAGAAGCTTGCTGATTGGATGTACGCAATCGCGGACGTTACGATCACGCCGATCTTCGACGGACTTAAGGTCGTCATCGAGGCGGTACTCAAGCCGCTCGGTGAATTCATCGAGACGATCAAGAAGGCAACTTCGAACGTCTTCAAGCCTTTCGGCGATGCAGTCTCGAATGTCTTCGGCGCGATCTTCGGTTTCGCTTCTGGAACCGGCGGTCCGATGGAGAAGATCAAGTCTGCTTTCGGCGGGTTTGGGTCGGGGTTCCTTGAGAACATGACCAAGCTCGCAGATGCTATCGGACCCAAGTGGTCTGAGAAGGTCAAGGCTTTCTCGGATTCGATTCTTCCGATCAGCGAGACCATCGGCAAGCACCTTGGCGGGGCTGTCGAGAGCGCTGGTAAGGGGATCAAGAAGTTCTGGGACGACGCGTCTCCTAGGATGGCAGAAGCCTGGTCTGAATCGACTAAGCGGATGAAGGACTCGATCTCCGGGGTCGGTAAGGCCTTCGGCCGAGCTGGTGATACCATCTCCAAGACGTTTGCGCCTCAGGTGCAGGCAGTCAAGGACTTTGGTAAGGCTCTCGGGGACATCTTCACACACATCGGCGAACATCTCGATAACAATACGTTCCTGTCGTCTATCGGCGATAGCTTCAAGGACATGATGAAGGCCTTCGGTCCGTTTGGATCGTTGATCAACGGCATCATTGACCTGTTCGGCAAGCTCGGGGATCTGACCAAATCTATATTTGGTGGATTCAGCGATGAGGCGGACGGTGCCGCCGGCGGTCTGTCTACCTTCGGGAAGGCGGCCTCCGACGCATCAGACACGCTCGGAGCAGTCGGGGGATTCATCTACAATGCTGCCATGGGTATCGTCGATTTCTGCTCGTCTGTTGTCGAGGCCATCGCGAATCTGATCGACTGGCTCACTAAGGGTATCGACCAGATCAAGAAGTTCGGGTCTGAATCGCAGGCTTTCGGTGATTTCAAGAAGAACGTCGGCAAGGCGTTTGAGAATGTCGGTTCGATGATCCAGACATTCTGGTCTGGTCTCGGCTCCAGTCTGAAGGATCTGTCAATTTCGGATCTCCTTTCCGGCGCGCTGCTTGGCGGCGGTCTGGGTATGGGATTCAAGACGCTTCAGACTATGCTGGGTCAGTTCACAAAGACCACAGATTCCTTCAGCGGCATGTTCGACAAGTTCGGCAAGATTGGCGATTCCATCTCTGGTGTCTTCAACTCGCTGACTGACGCACTCAAGTCGATGCAGGAAGTCATCAAGGCCAAGGCTCTTCGCGAAATTGCGATTAGCGTTGCTATTCTGGCTGGTTCACTGTTCATCCTTGCAATGGTCCCCGCTGGTCGGCTTATTCAGGGTGCGATAGCGATTGGAGTCTTGACCAAGATCCTTCTTATCGCTCTTACGCAGATCAGCGAGCTGAAAATCGACAAGGCGAAGATTGGCGGCGTGATTGGCGCTGTTATGGCACTATCGATTGCTATCCTGTTGATGTCAATCTCGGTCGCCATACTCGGCTCTATGAAGTTGAGCACTGTCGCACAGGGTATCGGGGC
>ERZ827492.3139-NODE-3139-length-10688-cov-2.893257_pt1 | contig 10688 bp, 10 predicted proteins | sample MGYA00519704_ERZ827492 | MGnify/ENA primary metagenome ERZ827492 (study PRJEB31778, sample SAMEA3449325) | human gut metagenome | biome: human gut; feature: human-associated habitat; material: faeces | place: United Kingdom | collected 2010/2012 ...
TCCACAATGACCATGTCCGCGTTGCGCACCGAGGCGTCGGAGCTGCCCGCAGAAGCTGCCAGATAGAGACCGTCCTCCGTGACGGCCGTGCACTCTATGAGCGCCACGTCCAGATGTTTGCCTGTGCGCTGGTTGATGTTCATTGGAAAGTGTGAGATGTGTATGTCGCTGTAGTCCACGTCTCCCCTGTTTATCGCTCGGCGGAGGTCAGGGTTCGATTGGTGCGCATAGCGGCGCTTTACAAGGCCTGCGCGTACCATCGCCCCGTCTATCTCCTCACCCACCGCGGCGCCAACGCAGATTGTCAGGTCCTTCGCGTGGCCCGATTTTACAAGCGCGTTGGGCACCGCCTTGGGATATCCCACGCTGGTGAAGCCGCTTACTCCTATGGACATGCCGCTGCGGATAAGCATTGCCGCTTTCTCCGCGGACATGATCTTGTCTCTCATTGACGGCGGTACTCTATCCATTACAGTGCTCCCATTTTAAATTCAGGCTTCAGGACACATGCCCCTGTTGTATCCGAGACTCAGCGCGTTGAGGTTGAGCTCTAGCACTTTGGGGCTCATGACCTCGCGCAGGGCCTCCTGAGCGTTTTCCAGCGTTATCTCGCTGCTCTTTGCGACGATGAAGCCCATCATTACAATGTTGGCGCACACGGCAGTGCCGAAGTTGTCCTCCGCGCACTTGGTCGCCGGGAAGAGGTACACCTGCTTCGCGTCCAGGCCGGCGACATCGGCCTCGCTTATGAAGGTGCTGTCGGCAAACACAACGGTGTTTGCGTTCACGTCGCCCTTGAACTTGTCAAAGCTCTGCTTGTTGAAGGATACGAAGGCATCCAGCTCGTCCGCTTTGACATAGTCGATGCGTTCGTCGGATATGACGAGTTCGGCCTTGCATGCGCCGCCGCGGGCGGCGGGTCCGTAGCTCTGAGTCTGGGCCACCTCGTAGTTGTTCTGGACGCCGAAAGCGTTTGCCAGCAGAACAGCGAGGGAGATGACGCCCTGGCCGCCCGAGCCGCCGAATCTGAAATCTTTGCGCATTGTATCCCCCTCCTATTCTTTAAAGACTTCGATGCAGACGTCCGGGCAGGTCCGCTCGCACATGTGGCAGGCGATGCATTTTTCCGGAGTCTGGGCGTAGGGCATCAGGTAGCCGCCCTTGCTGCGCTCTGTGCCAATGGCGAGGACACCTTTTTTGCAGGCGCGGACGCAGAGGCCGCAGCCCTTGCACCATATGTTGTCGATTTCGATCCTCACTTCGATGCCGCCTCCTTCTTCTCCGCCTGCACCTCGCATAGCTCCTCGCGAGTGTCGTCCACATAGAGGATGCCAAGGGCTATCTTGCCGTCCTCAGACTGGATGCTGTCGGGCTTGTACATGCATACCTGGGACTCGTACCAGTCGTACATCTCGGACGGGGTCTTGAAGTTGAAAATGTTGCGTCCTGCGGTCGTCGGGCAGGGCGACAGGACCTCAATGAACGAGAACCCTTTGTGCTTGATGCCCTCTACTATGGCGTTCTGGAGCTGGACGGGGTGGGTGACGCTGCAGCGGGCATAGAAGGTGGCGCCCGCGCCCTTGAGCAGCTGGAAGAGGTCAAAGGGGTGCTCCTCATTGCCTAGCGGCGAGGTCTTTGTGATGGCGCCATAAGGCGTGGTGGGAGCGCGCTGGCCGCCCGTCATGCCGTAAATGTAATTGCTCATCATGATGACCGTCAGGTCCACGTTGCGCTTGGCGGCGTGGATCATGTGGTTGCCGCCTATGCCAGCGCAGTCGCCGTCGCCGGAGAACACGACGATGGTCTTGTCCGGCCTGACTGCCTTGAGGCCCTCTGCCTGGGCGAGCGCGCGCCCGTGGAGAGAGTGCAGGCAGTCAAAGTTGAGGTAGACCGGCGCCCACGAGGAACAGCCGATGCCGCTGACAAGGGCCATGTCGTCGTTGGTGAGGTTCAGCTTATCGATGGCTCTGATAAAGCTGTTGACCACGATGCCGTGGCCGCAGCCGGGACAGAAGATGAACGGAAGTGTTTCCTTGCGTATGTATTTTTCTGCGATGCTGTTCATGCCTGCTTCACCTCGACAATCTTCTGGTAGATAGCGCTGGGGTGCGGGAATGCGCCGCCGATGGAGCTGAATCCCTCGACCTTGTCCATGCCAGCAATGCGCTGAACCTCGCGCAGGTACTGACCGACGTTCATCTCGGGAACGATGACGCGCTTGGCCTTGGCACAGGCCTCGCGGATCTCCTTTTCGGGGACGGGCCAGACGGTATCGAGCTTGAGCATTCCGACCTTCTGTCCTTCCTTCCTGAGCTTGTTGACTGCAGAGAGGGCGCTGCGGCTGACGGAACCGTAGGCGACGACAACGGTCTCGGCGTCGTCGAGGTAGAAGCGCTCGACGGAGGTGATGTCGTCTATGTTGTCGAGGATCTTGGAGCAGTAGCGCCTGATGGCCGCTGAGCAGACGACGGGGTCTGTGCCGGCGCGGACGCCTCGCTCGTCATGGAGCTGACCGTCCACAAGGACGTTGTGGCCCTCAAAAAAGCGGACGCGGGGCGGGATGCCCATTTCATCGGGCTTATAATACTCGGTGCAGCGGCCCTGGAACTTGTCGTCGAAGATCTCGATAGACTCTGGGATTATGAGCTTTTCGCGGGTATGACCCACAGTCTCGTCCGAGAGCACGAACACCGGCACGCGGTATTTGTCAGCGAGGTTGAATGCACGGACGGTGAAATCAAATGCCTCCTGAACAGACGACGGCGTGAGGGCAATGATCTCGAAATCACCATGGCCGCCGTATCTGGCCTGGTATACGGCATCCTGAGCGGAGCTGGTGGGCTGACCTGTTGCCGGACCACCGCGCATGACGTTGATGACCACGATAGGGGTCTCAGTCTCAGCGGCGTAGCCGATGGCTTCGAGCATTAGCGCGAAACCCGGACCGCTGGTCGCGGTCATTGCTCTGGCACCTCCCCAGCTTGCGCCGATGCAGGCGTTGACGGAGGCAAGTTCGTCCTCCATCTGCATGAACACCCCGCCGGCCTCAAACATTTTGGAGGAGAGGTATTCCGGTATCTCCGTCGCAGGCGTGATGGGATACCCAGCCATGAATTTGCAGTCGGCCGCCAAAGCAGCAGCCGCGCACGCTTCATTTCCCTGCATCAGCTTGCTGCCATAATCGGCCAGTTTTTTGACTCTCATATAATCTACAGACCTTTCAATAAATTTTCGCGATCTGTCCGCCGTTGTGTACTATACATTACATTAAATAATGCCCATAAGCGGCCAGAAAACCTTAATGCAGAACAGCATGCCTACTATAACCATTGCCGCAACTATCACAGCGCCGATGAACTCCTGCTTGACGGTAAATCTTCCTGTGCCGTAGAACAGCATGTTGGGCGCGCTGTTGAAGGGCAGGAAGTTGGCATTTACAGAAACGGCCATAAATGTGAGCAAGCCGGTGACATAGGGGTCAAAGCCCATTGCATTAGCCATAGTAAGGCTGACGGGTACCATGATGGCAACCATCGCGTTCATGCCAGCAAAAATGATGTGCGACAGAACAACTATAGGCAACCAAATCATCATGACAGAGGTAAACGACATTCCAACAAAAACGTCGCCAAACCCCGTGTCTACTATCCACTGGAAACCGCCGACACTATTTACGCAGGTAGCAAAGCTCATAGCAAAGGCAAGCCAAATAAGAGCAGCCCAGGGGATGTTGTTCTTAATGTCCTCAAACTTGCAGCAGCCGATTCCGGGGCAGAGAAGCGCAAAAATCATGAGGAAAGCCACATAGTTTGTGGAAAGGCCTTCCAAAGACACAATAGTCCCCGGCTTTCACATCTTCGATAACAACCCCTACATTATCCTTGGGGCTTATTATGAGCATCCTTTTCTCTGGCATATCTTTTACTCCATTTCACTAATAATCAGTAACTCAGCACCCCAAAACCAGGATAAAACTTAATACACGCCCAGCTTAGTGCAGTAACGACAACGATTACTATAAGCGACAGCAGGATTCCTCTCTTGAACATATATTTCGGTTCAAGACCGTGTCCTATTGGTATAGCTCGAATTGAAGTCGGCAAAGTGTAAGATATGTTGTACGACACAGTTGCCACCCAGATATAAGGTATTACAGGTAAGGACAGCCCTTCGGCCACACCAATAATTATCGGCATCGTAACTGCCGCACAGGCAGTATTGTTAATTACATCGGACAAAACGATATTGAAAGTGACAATAATAAGTATCAGTAAGAATTCACTGTCAAACGACAAGGTAGAGATTGCCTCAGAGAACTTTGTAGCAGCTCCGCTGCCGTTGACGAGGGTTCCAAGTGCCATACCGCCTGCAAACAGGAAAAACAAACCCCACATCATGTTTTTCTCCACGTAGTCCCAGGATAATATGCGCTTTTGATCCTCTCCCCTTATGAAGAACATCAAAAGTCCAAAGATCAGAAAAATAAAACCCGGCTTCAAATCAGGCAAATATGACTGGTAAAGCTGTCTTGTAAAGGCCAGCACAGCAGCAATAATAAACGCTGCAAGAGAGATTACCTCCTGTTTTCTTATAGGCGGCATGCTTTTGTACATGTTCCTAAAGTACTCTCTAGAGCCATCCAGAGTTTTTTGCCCGTCTTTCATCATGAGCAGGAAAACGAGTGTAACAACTGTTACGGCTATTCCAAAAGGCAGCAGCTGCACTACCCAATCTGTATACATGAACTCTCTGCCGATCAACTCCTCAATATACGAAACGGTTATCAAATTCATTGATCCGCCAAGCGGAGTCAGCATCCCCCCATTATTTGCCCCCCACACGATTGCAAGTAGGATAAGCGGCGCAACTTTACTCTTTTTCAAATCGCCTTGTCCAGCAAATTTCAGCATGGACATCGCAATAGAACACAGGATGGCTGCTACGACTGTATTCGGCAGCACCGACGAAAGCAGCGTCGCCGCCAGAAACCAAACTGTTATCTGCTGCTTAACAGACGTCCCAACAAGGCTCAGGACAAGTGCTGCTATCCTCTTATCGACGCCCGTTACTTCCCAGGCAATTGCCATGATGTTTGAACCCGCAAGCAAAAATACCAACTCCGCAGCATAGCTGCTTATGATCGAGTTCATGTCCGTCACAGAAAAAACTGCGTTGATAGCAACGGGGAGAAATGCTGTTATTGCAGGGTTAATCGGCATTGAAACCCACCAAACCGCCATCCAAGCTACTGTTCCAATCGCAACCCTCGCATCCTGTTCAATACCACCAAGAGGAATGAATGTTATTGCGAAAAACAAAATAGGCCCCAAAAGTAAGGCCAGTCTCTTTTTTGACTGCATTGCGTTATCTCCCATTCAACCACTCTGCCAAATCACTGAATTTACTACTGTTGATTCGCGCAGACATCAAGCGACCACAGTGCTAGTATCACCTCACTTTCATAAAAAAACTGCATATTACTCGCCTCCTTCCATATATTTTCATTTGTAAAAAAAAAAAAGACCAACCGCATTTTCAATGCAGTTGGTCTTGAAAAGTCGATCCCATCTCCGGAAGGAGACGCTGACAGTCAAACAACTCATCGTATTTAATTCCAGGTATTTTGATATTCCCTGTTCGCGTATTGCCCTAACACAAAAAATTTAGACCGTCAACACATTTTGTTCATTTCGTCTGATTTTAAAAATAGTAAGCTGCTACATTGTGTAATTCGCACAATGTAGCAGCTTGTTGTATCTTGCTGACAAACATTTATTCGCCTCTTAAAAACGCTCCGTTTTTGTTCATATAGTCTAGATAATTTCTCCGTATATCGCTCATCGCCTTGATTATCGACTTTGATGCATTTCCCTGATGCCTATATGTTATCTCCTCCACGATCGCATCATAGTCGCTCACCAGGTTCCGGCCTACAAAATAGCTCTCTACCATACTGACCGCCAGCGGGGAGATCAATGTAACCGATACGCCTTCGACTATCCCAGTATCCAGGTGGATTTTTAATCCCAGGGTCAACATTCCGTTGGCTGCCGTTGTAGCCAGCGCAGACGGCAACTTTGCATAACCGCAAAAGTATGCAGTTTCATACTTGAGCTTCATTGCTTTCCCCTCTCTCATAATTACTCATTTAAAACTGCACATTCTGGATACTAATTCATTACATCAGCTAATAAACATCGCGTCTCCAAAGGAGAAAAATCTGTATTTTTCTCTGACCGCCTCGTTATACGCCGCCAGGACGTTCTCGCGTCCGGCAAAGGCAGAGACCAACATTATCAGAGTGCTCTCCGGCAGGTGGAAGTTTGTCACCAAAGCATCCATGCACTTAAAACGATAGCCCGGATAGATAAAGATATTTGTCCAGCCGGACTTTGCATCCATCGTCCCGTCCTCGTTCGCAAAGCTCTCGACCGTCCTGCACGAGGTCGTGCCTACGCAGACGACGCGGCATCCCGACCTCTTCGTCTCCGTTATGATCCTCGCCGTCTCCTCAGGCATTATGCAAAATTCCGAGTGCATCTCGTGTTCCTCTATGTCCTCCGCCTTGACCGGGCGGAAGGTCCCGAGTCCCACATGCAGCGTCACAAAGCACTCGCGCACTCCCCTGTCCGCTATCCTCGCCAGCAGTTCCTTTGTGAAATGCAGGCCCGCTGTCGGCGCGGCTGCGCTGCCCGGTTCCTTGGAATAAACGGTCTGGTAACGCTCTCCGTCCTCCAGTTCGACCTTTATATACGGCGGCAGGGGCATCTTTCCCAGGCGTTCCAGCACCTCAAGAAATATGCCCTCATACTTGAACTCAACTATCCTGTTTCCGCCCTCAGCTACCTCCAGAACCTCGGCCTCCAGCTCACCGTTTCCAAAGATGAGCCGCGTCCCGGGCCTGGTCTTTCTTCCGGGTCTGGTCAGGCACTCCCAGCGCCCGCCGCCCAAGTCCCGGAGCAGCAGGACCTCCACAACTCCGCCGGTCTCCCGCATGCCCATAAGCCGGGCGGGAAGTACGCGCGAATCGTTCATGACCAGGCAGTCGCCAGGGTGCAGCAACTCAGGGAGCTCCGAAAATATCCGGTGCTCCCTGGCTCCGCTCCACCTGTCCAGGCAGAGCAAACGCGAGGCATCCCTCCGCTCCAGAGGTGTCTGTGCAATGAGCTCCTCTGGCAGGTCGAAATAGAAATCCGATGTTTTCATGTAAACGCCTCAGTTCGTATAGTTAGCCTGCGCGAGAGTGATATCGGTGTAATAAAAATTCACTATCTGGTCGTAGGTAAAACCGTAGGTATCTGCCATGGCATATGCGCCGAACTGGCTCAGGCCGAGGTTGTGTCCCCAGCCGCTGCCGACAAAGGTGACATTGTCTCCGTTCTCCTCGATCTCGAACGAGATGCTGTCCAGGCCGAGCAGCGCAGTGCAGAAGCTGTAGCAGGCGCTGCCGCTGAAGGTTGCGCTGCGTCCGTTTGAATCGGTCAGCTTCATGCCTATGACGTTGCCGGTATCGGACCAACTGATCTCTATCGCATCCGCGGACGCGATGGAGAAGCCTCTGGTGTTTGCCTTCTCAGCGAGCTCACGGCGCGTGAATGTATAGCTCCAGCTGCTGTGGCCGTTTATGCTGTCTGCCGCGGCCTCAAAGCTGTCCACCTTGCCGCGCAGATAGCCTACAGCGCTGCCTGTAACGTTCTCGCTGTCCTCCGTAGCGCCGCCGTTGGAGGAGCAGTACATGGCTGATATGGGCTCGCCCTTATAGAGTATGTATATCCCGGCGGTCTCATCCACAGCGGCGTTAGAGTTGGCAGTCGCACCGGTCAGTCCGCGGTAGACCTGGCTATAGGTGTCGTTCGTGACGTCAAAACCATAGAAGGAGTTGGAGTTGAAGTGGCTGGCTGCAAAGGTCCTGGCACAGAGCGCCTGAGCCTTGAGAGCCTCTTTCGGCCAGCTGCCGCTCATCTCGTAGGGGATGACACCCTTGACATAGTCCTCTATGTTCACGATGTTGATGACCGTCAACTTTTCCCCGGAGCGGCGGACGTACTCAAAGTCACCGTAATAGCGGTTACCTCGGAACCAGGTAACGGCCTTGCCGGAACTGCTCTGCGGACTCACCGCCAAGTTCAGCTCGCTGCCGCAGTCGAACTCAAAGAGCACTCGTCCTGTCTTTGTATTCACCACTGTGACACAGCGGTTAGACGCCGAATATGCCTCAGCGCCCGATATGCCCATGCTCTGAGCCGCGGCGTATGCCTCGTCAGCGCTCTCATAGTCGCCGCAGAGGACGTAGTAGCTGCCGTCGTAGTAGGCCGGGAAACCGTCTGAGTACTGGGACGCGGTGCCGCTCGCCTCCTCAAAGCTGCCGTAGGAGCCTGGCAGCAGGACGTGGTAGCAGCCAATGCTGACTCCACTGCTTATCGTAACATTCCGGTCCATGGCCATGGTGATGGTCGTATCGGAGGTGTAGCCGACCTCATGGAAAACTCGGCTGGAATCGTAGTAGCCGAACTTGTAGCCGCTGCCCACGTCGTTTTCGAGGTTGGCAGACTCCAGCGTACCGTTGCGGACGGAGCTGGTGCCGTCATAGTAGTACAGGCCAACGCGGAACACGGAATACGGGAGCGTGATGCTGCCGGTAACAGAGAGGTGCTCCGGAGTGGGCGACGTCTCATCGCGACCGGGGCGTTCGCTGCTTCCGCTGCTACCGCCGCTGCTGCCACTCTGCCCGTCAATGGTGACGACGCCGTCTGCCGTCAGCACGTACGAGCCGGAGACGAGCGAGGTTCCGCCCCCTCCAACTGCAAACGCCCCATCCAGCGCGCCTGCGAGCACGCTGTCCGGCCCGTTCACATATATGTCCCCCGCCGCGGCCGCGGGCAGAGCGGGAAAAAGCCCCGCAACAAGCACCGCCGCCAGCAGCATGGCTGGTATGGCTTTCATTCTCTTCATTTTCATTGTTCACCTTTTGACGTTTGTTGACCTTCGGCAAACGCGGTGGTAAAATATTAAATCGCTAAAGGCCACGCAGGTTCTTGCATTTTTCGACCCGTTATGTCATTATAATGGATGACTCAGATAATTTCAAGTGTTATGTCACCCGGTATTATTTAGCTGACCTGCGAATAGACTGAGTCGTATGGTGAAAGGAAGGTTTTCGCAATGGAGAAATTGAGGGCAGGCATCATCGGCGGCACCGGAATGGTCGGACAGCGCTATGTGACGCTCATCGCAAACCACCCTTGGTTCGAGCTCAGCGTCATCGCGGCCAGCGCCAGGAGCGCAGGCAAAACCTATGAGGAAGCCGTCGGCGCAAAGTGGGCGCTGGACGATCCGATGCCCGAATGCGCAAAGAAGATGGTCGTCAGGAATGCGGCCGACGTCGCGGATATCGTGAAGGACGTGGATTTCGTCTTTTCCGCCGTCGACATGAAGAAGGAGGATATCCTCGCGCTCGAGGAGGAGTATGCCAAGGCCGAGTGCCCCGTCGTCTCCAACAACAGCGCCAACCGCTGGACCCCGGACGTGCCCATGGTGATACCGGAGATAAATCCCCATCACCTCGAGGTGATACCGTATCAGAAGAAGCGCCTCGGCACCACCCGGGGCTTCATCGCCGTCAAGAGCAACTGCTCCATCCAGAGCTATGTGCCCGCCCTCTCCCCCCTGAGGGAGGAGTTCGGCCTGTCTCGCGTGCTCGCCTGCACCTATCAGGCCATCTCCGGCGCCGGCAAGACCTTCGACACCTGGCCCGAGATGCGCGACAACGTCATCCCCTATATCGGCGGCGAGGAGGAGAAGAGCGAACAGGAGCCCATGAAGGTGTGGGGCGTCCTCTCCGGCGGCGTTATCAAGAGCGCGGAGAGGCCGCTTATCACCGCCCAGTGTTTCCGTGTCGCCGCCTCCAACGGCCACATGGCCGCCGTGTTCGTGAGCTTTGACAAGAAGCCCACCAAGGAGCAGATCCTTGCAGCATGGGCTAACTTCCGCGGCCCTGCGCAGGAGCTGGAGCTGCCCAGCGCACCCAAGCAGTTCCTGCACTACTTCACCGAGAACGACCGTCCTCAGCCCAAGCTGGACCGCAACACCGAGAACGGCATGGCTGTGTGCATCGGCCGCCTGCGCGAGGACACCCTGTTTGATTACAAGTTTGCCTGCATGAGCCACAACACCCTGCGCGGTGCTGCCGGCGGTGCTGTGCTGCTGGCCGAGCTGCTGGCAGCAAAGGGCTATATGGACTAATGCCTGAATTTTTGCGCGATACACGCAGCAAAGGAGTTTTTTACTATGAAGAAGCCTGTCTTTACCGGTGCGGGTGTTGCTATCATCACCCCGATGTACGAGGATGGCAGCGTCAATTTTGACGAGCTGGGCCGCATCATCGAGGACCAGATCGCGCGCGGCACCGATGCCATCGTCATCTGCGGTACCACCGGCGAGTCCCCGACGCTGTCTGATGAGGAGCATACCGCCTGCATCCGCTATGCGGTCAAGCAGGCCGCAGGCCGCGTGCCGGTGATTGCGGGCACAGGCTCAAATGACTGCGCATACGCTATCGAGCTTTCGCGTCACGCGTGCAGCGCCGGCGCGGATGCGCTGCCGGGGCGGAATCCGCTGGGCGATGGTCTCCTCCGTGGGGCGGACCAGGGTTTTGCTGCCGGGGGCATAGTCGTACTGCTCCAGATCCA
>ERZ827492.3146-NODE-3146-length-10670-cov-2.442016_pt1 | contig 10670 bp, 9 predicted proteins | sample MGYA00519704_ERZ827492 | MGnify/ENA primary metagenome ERZ827492 (study PRJEB31778, sample SAMEA3449325) | human gut metagenome | biome: human gut; feature: human-associated habitat; material: faeces | place: United Kingdom | collected 2010/2012 ...
AACGTGGGGCCCGTGATCGGCGCCCACTCCGGCCCGGGCACCGTGGCCCTGTTCTTCCTGGGGAGCCGCCGCTGATGGATGCGGTCAAATGGCTGGAGGTCGTCCTGGATACCAACCGGGAGGAGCTGGACGGACTGTGCGCCCGGCTCACCGCCAATGGTGTGACGGGGATGGCCATCGAAGACGAAGCGGACTTCAAGTCGTTTTTGGAGCAGAACCGTCCGTATTGGGATTACGTGGACGACGCGCTGCTGGAGCGCATGAAGGGCGTGTGCCGGGTCAAGCTCTATGTCACCGACGACGCGGATGGCCGCAGGCAGCTGGAGCAGTGGCTGGAGGGCGTCAAGACGCCGTACCGTGCCGCCGGCCTGGGGGAGAACGACTGGGCCCACAGCTGGCAGAAGTACTATAAGCCCATGAGCGTGGGGGAGCGGCTGTATATCGTGCCCGAGTGGGAGCGGGACGAACCGGTGCCGCCGGGCAAGGCGGCGCTGTATCTGAACCCCGGCCTCACCTTCGGGACCGGCAGCCATGCCTCCACCCAGCTGTGCCTGGCGGGACTGGAGCGGTATGCGGCGCCGGGAAAGCCGGTGCTGGACCTGGGCTGCGGCAGCGGCATCCTGTCCATCGCCGCCCTGGTGCTGGGGGCGTCCCGGGCGGCGGCGGTGGATATCGACCCCAAGGCGGTGGACGTGGCTTATGAGAATGCCGCCATGAACGGCATCGGGCGGGACCGCTACACCGTCCGCGCGGGCAACGTGCTCTCCGATCCGGCGCTGGTGGAGGAGCTGTCCACCGGGGATTACGCCCTGGTGCTGGCCAATATCGTCGCCGATGTGATCATCCCCCTCTCCGCCCAGGTCCATCGCTTCCTGGCCCCCGGCGGGGTGTTCCTGTGCTCCGGCATCATCGACACCCGCTCCGGCGAGGTGGCCGCCGCCCTGGAGAAGGATATATCCCGGCGCTGTGCCGCTCTCAGGGAGCAGGGCATGGTCCCGAAACTGGCTCTGGTCCGCTGCGGAGAGCGGGAAGACGATATCGCCTACGAGAAGAGTATACGGCGCCAGGCTGCCCGAAGCGGAGTTGAGACGGAAAGCTGTGTGCTGCCGGAGACTGCAGCCCCGGAGAAACTGAAGGAGCTGCTGGAAGAGCTCAGCGCCAATGCCAAAGTCCATGGCTGCCTTATATTCCGGCCCCTGCCGGGAGCGCTTGCAGCGAAGCAGAGGGAGATATGCAATGTCCTTTCACCGGAGAAGGACGTGGACGGCTGCACCGCCGCCTCTGCCGCTGCTGTGTACACAGGGGAGGGAGCGGGATTTCCTCCCTGCACCGCCCAGGCCTGTCTGGAGATACTGGATTACTACGGCATTAACTGCCGGGGTAAAAGGGCGGCGGTGATAGGCCGAAGCCTGGTGGTGGGAAAGCCCCTGGCTATGCTTTTGACGGCCAGGGATGCCACCGTCACTCTCTGCCACAGCCGCACGGAAGGCCTGGGAGACATCTGCCGACAGGCAGACCTGATAATCTGCGCCGCAGGAAGACCGGGACTCCTCACAGGCGACATGGTGCGGCCGGGCCAGACGGTGCTGGATGTGTCCATGAACTTTCTGCCGGAGCTGGAAAATGCCGACGGAAGCCTGGGAGGCTTCGTGGGAGACGCCATATATGAGGAAGTGGAAAAGACTGTGGAGGCAATAAGCCCGGTGCCGGGAGGAGTGGGCCGGGTCACCTCTGCGGTGCTGATGAAGCAAGTGGTCACGGCGGCGGAGAGGAGCCTGAAATGAAGTCAACGGACCGGCTCCGCCGGGAGATGCGCTGCGCCAGAAAGGCTTTGAGCCGGGACACCGGGGAAGAACTTTCCCGGCGTATAGTTTCAAAAGTGGAGGAGCTGCCGGAATACAGACCGGCCCGGATCGTGATGATATACAGGGCGGTTCAGGGAGAGGTGAGTCTGGAGCTGCTCCGGGGGAAGATTTTTGCCTACCCTCTTTGCACCGGACCCGGAGAGATGTGCGCCCTGCTGCCGGAGGGAGAGGGAGCCTGGAGAACCGGGGCCTTTGGTATACCGGAGCCTGTACGGGAGCTCTCCCGGGAAATTGCTCCGGAGGAAATTGATCTGGTGCTCTGCCCCTGCACCGCCTTTGACCCGGACTGTCGCCGCCTGGGCATGGGCGGGGGCTATTATGACCGTTTCCTGCCCAGGTGCACCAAAGCAAAATTCATTGCCGTGGCCTACGAGTTTCAGCGGGCGGAGGCCCTTGAGGCTCAGAGCTGGGACATCCCCATGGATGCCGTGGTGACGGAAGAGCGGGTATATAGAAGAAAACAGACATGATGCAAAATCTCCCGGAGCAGTCAGCTCCGGGAGAATTTTTGCGGCTGAAGCAGAGAGAGACAGCTTAAACTTTACATACGGGAGATTTTGAGTTAAAATAAACTGTCATAACATGTTTTCGTGAGGATGTCTTAATGAAGAGGATAGCCTTCTTTCAGGATAATCTGGACGTGGGAGGGATTCAGAAGTCCCTGGTGAACCTCCTGCGGAACTTTGACTATGAGCATTTTCAGGTGGATCTCTACCTTTCGGACAAGAAGTCCTTCTGGAAGGTGGATTTTCCGCCCCAGCTGAATATAAAATACCTGAAGCACCTGCCGAGGCTATGCTCCTTCATACCTTTTGACATCGCCAGGAATATGGTGAACCTGGATTTCGGAGACTGCCCGGAGTACGACCTGGCTATAGACTTCAACTCCTACCAGTTCTCCTGCGCCCTGGGGGCTCTCACCGTCCCGGCCAAGCGCCGGGTGATGTGGATACACAACAATGTCAGCGTGAAGCTGGAAAACGAGTGGAAGTACCGGGTCCTGTGGTTCAACTTCAAGGACAAGTTCAAATATTACGACAAATTTGTGGGCGTCTCCCAAGGGGTAATAGAGCCCTTTATGGTCAGCAGCGGCATTTACGACCCGGAGAAGTTCACCGTCATCCAAAACACCATCGACACCGGGGAGATATATCAGAAGGCGGGAGAAGCCCTTGACTTTTCCCCGGACCCGGACAAGCTGAACTTTGTGGCTCTGGGCAGGTTATGCCACCAGAAAGGCTACGATATCATGCTGGAGCTCTTTGCCAAGGCGGCCAGATACAGGGATGATCTGCACCTTTATATCATAGGGGATGGGGACAAGCGTTTTGCTCTGGAATATCAGAGGGACAGCCTGGGTCTTACCGACAAGGTCACATTCCTGGGCCAGCAGACCAACCCCTTCAAATATATGGACAGGATGGACGCCTTCGTCTCCACCTCCCGCTATGAAGGCCAGCCTTTGAACATCATGGAGGCCAAAGCTCTGGGCCTGCCCCTCTACTGCACCAAGAACCTGGAGAGGTACAGCCGGGGACTGGTGGGCAGAGAGGATATACTGGATGCGGTGGTGCATGCCAAAAAGGAGCCTAAGCGGAGAGACGACCTGCGCCAATACAACGCAGAGATAATAAACAGCATAAAGGCCCTGGCGGAAGAGGACTTCCGGGCAAGACCGGAGAAGAAAAAGACCGTAAACATCATTGCCCTGCACCTGGGCATGGGGGGAGTGGAAAAGGCCATCATCAGTATGGCCAACCTCTTTGCCCGGCGCTATGAGGTGAAGCTGTTCAGCGTTTACGACATGCCGGATTCCCCTGCTTTTCCGGTAGCGGAGGGTGTGCGGGTCCTCTATCTGCTGGGGGACACCCCGAACAGGGAACAATGGAAGGCGGCGCTCCGGGAGCTCAGGCCTGTGCGCTTTATAAAAGAGAGCATCAGGAGCGTGAAGATACTGATCGGCAAGCGGCGCTCCGTAATCAGAGTCATCAAAAACATTCAGGACGGTGTGATAATTACCACTCGCCACGAACACAATCTGCTCTTATCTCGCTACGGCAGCCCCAATGTCCTGAAGATAGGCCAGCTGCACCACGACCACCGCTTTGAGAAGAAATATGTGAGGGGCTTTGAAAAGGGCTATGAGGGCATAGATATCCTGGCGTTGCTGACGCCCCAGCTGGTGGAGGAAGCAGAGAGGATGATGGCGGGGAAAAACCGCCACACCAAACTGATTTACATGCCTAATTTCCTTGTTCACTATCCCCAGCACCCGGAGCTGAGAGACAGGGAGAAAACCGTACTGGCCGCAGGGCGGCTCACAAAGGTGAAGCGCTTTGACCTGCTGATGAAGCAATTTGCCCGCATACACCCCCAGGCTCCAGACTGGAAACTGAAGATTCTGGGAGACGGGGAGGATGCTGCCGCTCTGGCTCAGGAGATACATGAGCTGGGGGCGGAGGATTACGTCCTCCTGGCCGGGAAGAAAAGCGGAGAACAGGTGGAAGAGGAAATGTGCAAAGCCTCCGTCTTTGCCATGTCTTCCAGCTCCGAGGGTTTCCCCTTCGTTCTGCTGGAGGCCCAGAGCTGCGCCCTGCCCATCCTGGCCTACGACGTGAGAGTCGGCCCCGGCTTCATCGTCCATCCGGGAGAGGACGGCTATCTGGTGCCGGAGGGGGATGAGGCGGCCTATGAAAAGAGACTCCTTGAAATGATGGCCAAGCCTGAACTTCTGAGAGAGATGGGCCGCTGCGCCCTGCTCCACTCCAGGGAATTCTCAGAGGAAAAGGTGGCGGAGAAATGGTATTCGGTGATAGAGACATGAGTGAAAACTACAAGATAAAGTCAATAAGAAATTACTTCCAGAACCACTGGCTCATGCTGCTTATTATCCTTCAGCCGGTGCTGGATATTCTTGCCTACTGGACAAAGAATCCCGAGGGCACCATGGCGGGGGTTATCAGACTGATGATAATGCTGCTGCTGCCCCTGTATCTCCTCTTTGCCCTGAAGGAGAAAAGAGCCTTCATCCTGTCCATGGCAGCCATTGCTGCTGTCTGTCTGCTACACATTATCAACTGCATGCGTATAGGCTACGTGAGCATGAGCTTTGACATCTCCTATGCGGCCAAGACTGCCCAGATGCCTATTCTGGCTGTGTGCTTTGTCCACTGCATACGAAATGAGCAGACAAGAAACCAGGCCTACTGGGGCCTCTTCTTTGCCGCTGCCATCACCGCCGCCTCCATCGGCCTGTCCTGGATTACCGGCACCGCCAACGTCACCTACGGCGACGGTCTGGGTATAAGCGGCTGGGTCATAGACGACAACCGCTGCGCCAACAGCGTGATAGTTGTAACCCTGGCGGCCTTCTCCGTCTTCTGCGCAGTGAAGTCGGAAAAACTCCTGGTGAATATACTGGTGCCTGCCCTGACGCTGCTGGTGCTCCTGTCCAACGGCACCAAGGCCTGCTACTTTGCAGTTTACGTGATATTCACGGGCTTTGCCGGATTCATGATAGCGGAAAAATTCATCAAAGGCACAAAGCTCAAAAAGCCGGTGGTGATAACGCTGCTGGCCCTGTCGCTGCTGGCGGTGGTGCTGACCCCTTATACTCCCATGTACAAGGTGCGCTTTGCCCAGACCAGCTTTGCTCAGCTCAACCAGAGCGAGATAGACAAGCAGCTGGAGGCTATGGGCTACGATATCAACACTATCAGCGAAGAGGATATACTTTCCGACCCGGAGGTACATCAGGTCTTTGAGGACTATTACAGGAAAATGCTCTGGAGCATTATGCCCAACATGTTCGAGCGCTTCACCATTGACGAGATAATGGAGGAGTATGACTTTACTACCGATGCCCAGACTCTTATAAACGTAAGGCAGCTTAAAAGCGCCTATGCCTCCATGATGTGGAAGCACAGCAACGGCCTGACCCACCTCTTCGGCATCGATGTCTCCGACATCTGGCTCACGGGCAGCTGCGACCTGGAGAACGACTGGCCCGCCATATTCTACTACTACGGTTACCTGGGCTTTGGAGCCTATGTGGCTTTTGTGGCCTACTTTGCTCTGCTGATAATCTGGCGGCTGCTGAAAAACTTCAAGACCGCCTTTACCACGGACAACTTTATCCTGCTTATTACCTTCGCTCTGTTTATAGGTCTGGCTCAGTTCTCCGGCTCGGTGCTGCGGCGGCCCAACGTATCCTTCTATATGGCTCTGGTACTGGGACTCATATACTACCAGACCAGAGTTAAGCCCGTGACAGAGGAAAACAATCTTTGGAGAAAACCTTGATGAAGCTGAGTATTATTGTTCCTGTTTACAATGTTCTGCCCTATATCCGTCAATGTCTGGATTCCCTGGTAAACCAGACCCTGGAGGACTATGAAATTTTGCTGGTGGACGACGGCTCCACTGACGGTACTGCTGCCGTGCTGGAGGAGTACAGGGACAGATACCCGGAGCTGATAAGACTGCGCCGGGTGGATAACGGCGGACAGGGCCGGGCAAGGAACTTCGCTATCCCTGAGGCCCGGGGGAAATTCCTGGGTTTTATAGACAGCGACGACAGCATTGCCCCGAACATGTACGAAAAGCTCATTGCCAGAGCGGAGGAGACCGGGGCCGATGTGGCGGTCTGTGACTGGCTGGCCCGCTATGACGACGGCCGGGAGGAAGTGCTCCCCGCCTGCGTTCAGGAGCATCCCCTGGCTGCGGCGGGCTCTGCCTGCAACAAGGTCTTTCGCCGGGAGCTGGTTGGGGATATACGCTTCCCCGTGGGACTATGGTACGAGGATTTCTATTTCTCCGCTCTGATGCTTATAGGGGCAAACAAAATCGAATATGTAAAGGAACCGCTGTATATCTACCGCAGACACCAAGATTCCACCATGCGCAACAACAACTCCGCAAAGAACCTGGATATGCTGAAGATAATGGACATGCTCGCAGAGTATATGCTGCCGGAGCACAGGGAGGAATTTGAATTTTTCCTTATAAACCATGTGCTTCTGGATACCGTCAGCCGGGTGTCCCGGCAAAGAACACCGGATCGGGACGAGGTGCTCTCCCGGCTTCGGGCCTATGTGCGGGAAAAGATACCGGATCTGGTTCATTGTTCCGCTTACAAAAAGGAGAGCGGAAAGAGAAGGTTTATCATGCGGCTTAATTATCTGGGTCTGGACCGGCTGGCTATTGGTATGCTGGATTTAAAGGCTAGACTTTCTAGATGAACAGAGTATAAATTAAAGGCAGGGCTTTGGCCCCGCCTTTAATTTATACTTACACTCTCTTGTTTTTAAGTCTGTTATTCAGCTTCATCAGTACATGTACGCTGAGATACATCCGGTGCATCAGCAGAAAGCTCAGCAGCTTGTGCTGGAGGCTCATGCTGCCCACATAGGGATTTGACTTATAGTCGGGGAATTTTCTTAGAAAGTCCCGGGCCAGCTCTCCCTGAACAGGGCTTTTCCAATCTGCCAGGTTTGCTCTCACCGAGGAGGTGAGAAACTGGCTGTGAAAGGCCAGATATTCCAGCACATCCTTCAGCTGCCCGTACATCCCCAGAGACTTATAAAAGTCCAGCAGCTCGTCCACCGCCGGAATTATCTCCAGATTCCGCCGGACCTTGCTGGTATTGGTGACGGAGTCCGGCCGCTGAACGTAACGGTGCCAGGCCTTGGGGATATATATTATCCGGTCCGTATAGGCATAGAGCTTTGGAACTGTGCGCAGGTCCTCGAACCAGACCCGGGGAGTAAAGCGAATGCCCTTGTCCATAAACAGACTGCGGCGGAAAATCTTATTCCACACGTCGGGATTTTCCAGCAGCAGCTCCGGGTGGGAGGAAAGGGAGAGGGGAGCACTGCAGCGGCAGCCGGGGCGGTATTCCAATTCGTCCCCCAGGGTATTCACAGCTATGGAGTCAAAGATGCAGATATCAAAATCCAGCTCCAGAGCATCCAGAAGCTCTGCCATGGCTCCGGGGGCCAGATAATCGTCACTGTCTATGAAATACAGAAATTCCCCAGAGGCGGCCTCCATGCCCACATTTCGGGCCTGGCCCTGGCCGCTGTTTTCTATGGTGATAAGCTTTACCAGCTCCGGGCAGCGCTCTGCATATCCGGCAACTATTTTGCCGGAGGAATCGGTGGAGCCGTCGTTGACGGCGATTATCTCATACCCCGGCTCTTCCCCGGAGTTAAGACGGCTGATGCCGGGCTCCAGCAAAGAGTCAAGGCATTTGGCCACATAGTCCTCCACATTGTACACTGGGATGACCACACTCAATTTTACCATGGCTGCGCCCCCTTACTTGCCCTTGATACGCTCGTTCAGACCCATGATAAGACCCACCGCCCTGTAGCGGCGCAGCAGGATCAGCCTGGTCAGGAGCCGGTATTTAAAGGGCATTTCCCTCATATAGGGGTTTTTCAGAAAGTCCGGGTACTTGCCGAGAAAATCGGACCGCAGTTTATCCGCCACGGGGTTTCCCGGCTCTGCAAGACAAATGCGAACCACGGCGGTGAGAAACTGGTTATAAAAAGCCAAATACTCAAGCTCGTTTCGGTATTCTTCATATTTGCCTTTGGCTTTATAATATCCGCTCAGGTCATCCACAGCATCTATTATCTCCAGGTTACGCCCCAGATTTGCCGAACGGGTGATGGAGCCGGAGCGCTGGACATAGATATACCACTGCCTGTCAGTGGCTGTGATCCTATCTGTGAGAAGATAGAGCTTCGGCATGGTGCGCAGGTCCTCATACCATACCCGGCTGGGAAAGCGCAGGCCGCTGTCCATAAAAAGACTGCGGCTGCAGAGCTTGCTGCAGGCGGAGGGGGGACACAGCAGCAGCCCGGGAAAGCCGGACAGAGACAAGGGCCCCTGCCGGCCGCAGCGGGGGATATCGTCCAGCACGGTGCCGTCCTCAGTTACCGAGAGAATGTCAAAAAGGCAGATGTCAAAATCCTCTTTCAGTTTTTCCATTATCTCAGGCAGGGCCCCTTCCCGGAGATAGTCGTCACTGTCCAGAAACAACAGGAACTCGCCACGGGCGGCCTCCATCCCCACGTTTCTGGCGGCGCCCAGGCCCCCGTTCTCCGTGTTTATGACCCGGATAAGCCGGGGAAAGCGGAGGGCATAGTCCTCTGCCACTGAGGGGGAGGAGTCGGTGGAGCCGTCGTTGACTATGAGTATCTCATAGTCCTCAAGCTCCGGATATATTACCGAATCCAGGCATTTGGCCAGATATTTCTCCACATTGTACACCGGTATAACGATGCTGAGCTTTGGCATGTTTTCACCTCAAATCATTGCTTAACATCATACCATAGTCAAGGCCAGGCTTTCAAGGGGAGAAAAACAGTTGCTTAATTATAGCTTCCAGGTGTATAATACTATGAATCTTTATGATGAATGGAGATCAAAATGAGCAAACATACAAAGAAACAGGAAAGCCTGCCGGAACTCTCCTTTGGAGAGAAATCCCGCAGGGAGATATACGACTGGATACACTGCCTGAGCATAGCTCTGATTATTTGCGTGGTCATCTTTGCTTTTTTCATCAGGCTTATTGACGTGAGGGGTACATCCATGAACCCCACTCTCAACAACGGCGACAAGATGCTGGTGTCCGGCCTGTTCTATTCCCCCAAGGCCGGGGACGTAGTGGTATTCAAGAAGGACGAATATGACCCTGAGCGGGCTCTGGTAAAGCGTGTCATCGCCACTGAGGGCCAGGTGATAAACATAGACTTTGACAACGGCATCGTCTATGTGGACGGAGAGCCTTTGGAAGAGGATTATATAATGGAGCCCACCACAAACAAGATTGATTTTATAGGGCCCCAGACCGTGCCGGAGGGCTGCGTCTTCGTTATGGGTGATAACCGCAACGCCTCCACCGACAGCCGCAAGACGGAGATAGGCATGGTGGACAGCCGGCTCATTCTGGGCAAGGCCTACTTTGTGGTCTACCCCCTGTCTCAGGTGAGAAGTATAAAGTGATATAGGGAAACAATATGTACGAGAAAATGAACATCCAGTGGTTCCCCGGCCATATGACCAAGACCCGACGGGTCATGAAGGAGAGCCTGAAACTGGTGGACATCGTGTGCGAGCTTCTGGACGCCCGCATACCCAGGGCCAGCCGGAATCCGGACATAGACCGCCTGGCAGGGGACAAGCCCCGGCTCATCATCCTCAACCGCATTGACCTGGCGGACCCGGCAATAACCGCAAGATGGAAGAGATACTATGAGGCCAAGGGCTTTTCCGTACTGGAGACCGATGCCAAAAGCGGCAAGGGCGTAAACGGCTTTGCCCCCGCCGTGCGCCGCCTGCTGGCGGACAGGGCCTTGGCGGGCCAGGGCGGCACGGTGATGCTGGTGCCGGAGCAGTACACCTTTGAAACGGAGAAGGCCATGCTGCGCCTGGCGGGGCTGCACTATTTTCGAAAGAACCCCTTGCAGGTGCGCCCCACAGACTTTGTGGAGTGGGACCGCCGGGGGAGGCTGGCCTTTGTGACGGAGTTTACCTTTGACGGAGTTTGCCTGCACTGCCAGGATAGCATCCCCCAGATGAGGCCCACTGCGGGCTAACGGGAGGGGGCCATGACGCTGGAGAAGGATTCCTCCAGCCAGGTCAGGGGAAAGGCGGTCTCCCGGGAAAAATAGCGGGTGCCATTGAGGTCCACCGCAGCGCCGTACCCCTCCGCCTGGGCGGCGGGGTGCAGTGTCAGCATACAGGTTTGCCCATCCTTCAAATGGAGGGTAATTCCGTAGGTCCATCCTTCCC
>ERZ827492.3159-NODE-3159-length-10652-cov-3.440879_pt1 | contig 10652 bp, 7 predicted proteins | sample MGYA00519704_ERZ827492 | MGnify/ENA primary metagenome ERZ827492 (study PRJEB31778, sample SAMEA3449325) | human gut metagenome | biome: human gut; feature: human-associated habitat; material: faeces | place: United Kingdom | collected 2010/2012 ...
CGAAGTTGCCCTTGGAGTCCACCAGGGGGTGGAGCAGGGCGCCGTAGCCCCGGGAGAGGCGCACCATGGTGTCGTAGATGGCGGCGTCGCCGTGGGGGTTGAGGCGCATGGTCTGGCCCACGATGTTGGCGGACTTGGTGCGCCCGCCGGTGAGCAGCCCCATCTTGTACATGGTGTACAGCAGCTTCCGGTGGGAGGGCTTGAAGCCGTCGATCTCCGGAATGGCCCGGGAGACGATGACGCTCATGGCGTAGGGCATATAGTTCTCGTCCAGTGTGCGGGTGATGGGCTGCTCCACCACCGTCCCCCGCAGCCCCATGACATTGGGATCGGCGGGACGATGGACGGTTTTCTCTTCTGTTTTCTTCTTTGCCATGAAAGATGATTCCTTTCGTATTCAAACTGGCGGGAGAAGGATGACCCCGCCAAAAAACGCTTGGGAACTGGCGCAGCCGGGCCGACGCAGATATCGTCCCTTACGGAGCGTCTGGCGGCAGGCGCATGTAGGGGCCGATGCCCACATCGTCCCGCCCGGCCCATACGCTCCCTCAGCTCACGTCGATCATATCCAGATAGCGGCAGCCGTTTTCAGCGATATAGTCCTTCCGGCCGGAGAGGTTGTCCCCCAGCAGCAGGTCAAAGACACGGGCCGTCTCCTCGGCGTCGTCCGGCAGTACCTTCACCAGCCTCCGGGTCTCCGGATTCATGGTGGTCAGCCACATCATCTCCGGGTCGTTCTCGCCCAGTCCCTTGGAGCGATCCACCTTGTACTTCTTGCCCTCCAGCTGGCGCACCACCTCCGCCTTCTCCTTTTCGGAGTAGGCAAACCACGTCTTTTCCTTGCAGGTGATCTCGAACAGCGGCGTCTCGGCAATGTAGACGTAGCCCTCCTTGATGAGGGTGGGGCAGAGCCGGTAGAGCATGGTGAGGATCAGGGTACGGATCTGGAAGCCGTCCACGTCGCCATCGGTGCAGATGACCACCTTGCTCCAGCGGAGGTTGTTCAAATCGAACTGATTCAGCTCCTTGGCAGCCTTTCCCTGCACCTCCACGCCGCAGCCCAGCACCTTCATCAGATCCGTGATGACGTCGCTCTTGAAGATGCGGGGATAGTCCGCCTTCAGGCAGTTGAGGATCTTGCCCCGGACAGGCATCAGCCCCTGAAACTCTGCGTCACGGGATTGCTTGCAGGCGCCCAGAGCCGAGTCGCCCTCCACGATATATATTTCCCGCCGGGACACATCCTTGGTGCGGCAGTCCACGAATTTCTGCACCCGGTTGGCGATGTCGATCTTCTCCGTCAGCTTCTTCCGGGTGTTGAGACGGGTGCGCTCCGCCGTCTCCCGGCTGCGCTTGTTCACCAGCACCTGATTGGCGATCCTCTCCGCCGCCTCCCGGTTCTCGATGAAGTACACCTGCAGCTGCTCCCGCAGGAACTCCGACATGGCGTCCTGCACGAACTTGTTGGTGATGGCCTTCTTGGTCTGGTTTTCGTAGCTGGTCTGGGTAGAGAAGTTGCTGCTCACCAGCACCAGACAGTCCTGCACATCGGGGAAGGTGATCTTGCTCTCCCCCTTGGTGTATTTGTTGTTCTCCTTGAGGTACTTGTCAATGGCATAGACGAAGGCCAGACGGGTGGCCTTATCGGGGCTGCCGCCGTACTCCAGAAAGCTGGAGTTGTGGTAGTGCTCGATGAGGTGGACCCGGTTGGAGAAGCACCATGCGATGTTCAGCTTCACCTTGTACTCCGGCTTGTCCGCCCGGTCACGGCCACGGCGCTCCGTCTCCCAGCACACCGGCTCCGTCAGGGGGTCCTCCCCTGCCAGCTCCGCCAGATAGTCCCGGATGCCGTGCTCATAGAGGAAATCCTCCGTCTCAAACTTTCCCGGCGCTACCTCGCACCGCAGGCGGAAGGTGACCCCGGCGTTGACCACGGCCTGCCGCCGCAGCACCTCCCGGTAGTAGTCCGCCGGGATGTCGATGTCGGTGAACACCTCCAGATCCGGCAGCCAGCGGATGGTGGAGCCGGTATGGCGGCGCTTGAGCTCCGTCACCCGCATCTCCCCGGCGATCTCGCCCCGTTCAAAGTGCAGGCGGTACTCCTTGCCGTCCCGGCAGACAGTGACATCCATATAGCGGCTGGCGTACTGGGTGGCGCAGGAGCCCAGACCGTTGAGCCCCAGCGAGTACTCGTAGTTGTCGCTGTTTTCGTTGTCGTACTTGCCTCCGGCGTACAGCTCGCAGAACACCAGCTCCCAGTTGTAGCGCCCCTCCTTCTCGTTCCAGTCCACGGGACAGCCACGGCCCTGATCCTCCACCTGAATGGAGAGATCGGCAAAGCGGGTCACGGTGATGAGCCGGCCATAGCCTGCACGGGCCTCGTCGATGGCGTTGGAGAGGATCTCGAACATGGCGTGCTCGCAGCCCTCCAGCCCGTCGGAGCCAAAGATGACGCCGGGCCGCTTGCGGACCCGGTCCGCCCCCTTCAGACTGGAGATACTGTCGTTGTCATAGGTTTTCTTCTTGGTCATATATGCCTCCTGCCGGGATAGCTCCCGGTATCGTTCCTTGCAGGCCCACAGAACTTTTTCGGTGGGCAACAGAGATATTTTATCGCATTTTTCCCTTTCTGGCAAGGGTCAGCGTCACCTTTTCCCCAAAGGGCATTTTGCCCCCTTTCATGAGAAAGTCAACACAGGGCTTGCATTTTGCGGGGAAAGGGTCTAAACTTATTGTGTATGTTCTGCGTATCACTCAGGAGGAAAGAACCATGATCCATATCACCGAGGTCACGACCAAGGCACAGCTGCGCCAATTCGTGAACTTCCCCATCGACTTATATAGAGACGTTCCCCAGTACATCCCCGGTACATACAGCGACGATCTGGCAGACTGGGACCGTGAGAAAAACCCCGCCTTCAGCTACTGCGAGGCCCGTTGCTGGCTGGCCAGCCGGGATGACGGCACGCTGGTGGGCCGCATCGGTGCCATCCTCAGCCGTAAGTCCAACGACAAGTGGGGCACCCACCGCCTGCGTTTCACGCAGGTGGACTTCATCGACGACCGGGAGGTATCCGCCGCCCTGTTCCAGACGGTGGAGGACTGGGCCCGTCAGCTGGGCTGCACGGAGATCCACGGCCCTCTGGGCTTCACCGACATGGACCGGGAGGGGATGCTGGTGGAGGGCTTTGACCGCACCAGCTGCTTCTTTACCTATTATAACCACCCCTACTATATTGACCACCTGACGGCTCTGGGCTACGGCAAGGACGTGGACTGGACCGAGAATCTCATCTCCGTCCCCACGGACCAGCGGGTCATCCAGCGCTGGGAGAAGATCGCCGCCTATGTTCTGAAGCGGCAGCGCCTGCACATCCATCAGGTGCGCAGCCGTCTGGAGTACCCGCCCCTGATCCGGAAGGTATTTGAGCTGGTGAACGTGGCCTATGCCCCCCTGTACGGCACCGTGGAGCTGTCGGACGATCAGATCCGCAAGTACGCTGGGAAGTTTGCCCCCCTCGTCAAGCCCGAGCTCACCTGCTTCGTCATGGATGAAAATGACGATCTGGTGGCCTTCGGCGTGGCGGCCCCCAGCATCGCCGCCGCCCTGAAAAAGCACGACGGCCGCCTGTTCCCCACCGGCTGGGCGGACGTTCTGAAGGCCTTCCACCGCAACGACACCATCGATCTGCTGCTGATCGCCGTGCGTCCCGACCTCCAGAAAAAGGGCGTCAACGCCGTCATCATCAGCAAGGTCATGCACGGCTGCTTCAAGATCGGCGTAAAGCAGGCGGAGACCGGCCCCATGCTGGAGACCAACGAGAAGGTCCAGACCCAGTGGCAGGACTTCCCACTGGAGCAGCACAAGCGTCGCCGCTGCTTTGTGAAGGTGCTGACCCCCGCACCGCAGGAGTCTGCCGCTGCAGCCACCGCCCCTGCCGGAGCGGCAGAGTGATCGCTTCCTCCAAGCATAACAGCGCTCCACCGTCATAAATGACGGTGGAGCGCTGTGCTTTTCAGCCTTAATCGTCGTCCTTGGCCTTCTCCTTTTCGGATAGCTCGTCAAAGGGTACCAGACAGTTGTGGAGCTTCCCCAGATCGTTGCGGCTGGCCGGGTCCGTGGAGCCGCTGTAACAGTAGCCCTCGGTCCGCATATAGGCATTCCAGCGGCGGTGTTCGATGACACGCAGCAGCTGCTTTTCCTCCTCCGTCCGCTCCGCCGGAGGCTTATCTGCACCGGGTACACCCAGCCGCAGCTTCAGCCGATGGTGGATGACCGAGGCGATGGAGGAGCGATAGTTGAACTCATAGCGCCAGAACACGTCCTCGTCTCCCCATTTCAGGTGCCGGGTCAGCGCCTCCGCTTCCAGCCGGGAGTGGAGGATGTTGCTCTCGGAGTACAGCATATCCCGTGCGCCCAGAAAATGAAGGTCGTATGGGGTACCCCGGTAGTCGGTGACGGAGGTGAGAGCCACCGTCTTGAAGGGGTCCTGCACCACCGCCAGAATATAGGGGTGGAGACCCCGGCGCTGGCACAGCTCCCGCAGCCGCACCGCCGCCTCGATGTTCCGGGTGTCGCTGCCCAGCGCCACAAACACATACGTCAGCTGCGGCAGCGTCTGCACCAGCTCCAGAAATTCCCGGCTCTCCAGCCGCATCCCGGCGTGTATGCGGATATCGTACTGGGCTTCGCCGGGGATGCGCTGTCCGTTGTGCCGGCGGTCCATCAGCTCCGGGCAGCGATAGGTGAACAGCTCCCGTGCGTTAGGCCGGGCGTCCACGGCGGTGAGCCGCAGGTCGTAGCCGTCCATCTGGCCAAACCACGCCAGCGCCTTCAGCATCTCCGTGCCGTACTGGCCCAAGCCCAGCAGCAGCGCCGAGATCTGATGCCTGCCCTCCGGCAGAGGAGCTGCCGTCTCGAAGAGCTTCTCCCCCTGCTGATACAGCAGCAGCTGCACCAGTGAGCGCACCTCGTTGACCCGGCGGATCCGCATCCCGTGGGGATCGGCGGACTGGAACAGCAGCTCACTCTCGGCGCCGGTGGCAAAGAGATAGAGGTGCATATTGGAGCGGGTCCCCCACCGGCGGGTCAGCAGCACCGCCTGATGGATGTTCTCCGCCTTGTCCCGGCCCAGCAGGAAGAAGTAGACCGGGCGGGAGCGGTCAGAGCGCCGCAGCCGCAGCAGGGCGATGTCCGTCTTGAAGCAGGCGGCCCCCAGCCGGTGGGCGGCGGCCATCTGCTCCCCGAACTCCTCGCTCTCGTTTTCATAGACGTCCGTAAAGACAACGAGTCCCTTGGGATGGGCCGCCTTGATGCTGCCCGCCAGATACAGGGAGTCCTCGTTGAGCTCGGAAAAGACATACAGCTCCGTGCAGCGGCGGAAAGCATAGCGCCACAGGGCGGACAGATTCTTGAAAAAGGACAGCACCACACTGAAGGTCAGCAGTGGGCTCACCAGATACACCACAATGGCGGCGCCGAAATAGAGGTCGCTCCACACCGCCGGCCGGCTCATGGCGAACTCGTGGATAGGATCCAGCTCACCGTCCAGCACGAACATCCGCAGGGTGTGGTGTACGGCTCCCAGCAGCGCCTTCAGCCACGACAGATGCTCTCCGGCGTAGGCGGCGGCGTACATGGGCAGGTGCAGCAGAATGCCGCAGGTGAAAAAGCAGACCAGCAGCACCTTCAGGGTCTCATTGCCGCCGGAGGGGCGGGACCTGCGGCGCAGGGAGCGCAACAGCAGCCCCAGCGCCGCCAGCAGCAGCGCCAGAACGCAGCACAGGAGGATCTGTGGCATGGCAGGCAGCTCCTTTCCGATCAAATCAATATCAGGGGTCCATCCCCTTGATGGCATGAGCGATATATCGTTATTGTACCCCGTCGGGGGCAGGTCTGTCAATGCGGAAGGCCGGCGGTTTTTGCCCACCGGGGAGACAAGGCCGTTTTCCCTTGCGCCGGAACGGAGATTTTGCTATAATGCAGGGAGCAACAGGCCGCTGCGGGCGGCAGGGGAGGGCTGGAATGTTCAAGCGGATGTATCTGGAGATCACCAACGTGTGCAATCTGCGGTGCGCCTTCTGCCCCGGCACCCAGCGGCCCCGGCGGTTCATGACGCCGGAGGAATTCCGACAGCTGGCGGCCCGGCTGCGGCCCCACGGGACGTATCTCATGCTCCACGTCATGGGGGAGCCGCTGCTGCATCCCCGACTGGCGGAGCTGCTGGATATCGCCGGGGAGCTGGGCTTCCGGGTGTGCCTTGTGACCAACGGCACGCTGCTTCCCCGGCAGCTGCCCACACTGGAGAGTTCCCCGGCCCTGCACAAGCTCAGCGTCTCCCTCCACAGCTTCGAGGGAAACGGACGGCAGGATGCCGCAGCCCCATATCTGGAGGGTGTCTGGCAGGCGGCGCAGCGGCTCAGCAGCCGGGGCGTCCTGTGCGCCCTGCGGCTGTGGAACGGCGGCGGACTGGACCGGCGCAACGGAGAGATCCTGTCCTTTCTCTCGGAAAAGCTGGGCCGGGACGTAACGGCCCTGCCTACGGACCGTCTGGGCAACCGGCGGCTGGGGGAGGGGCTGTTTCTGGAGCCGGGGGAGCGGTTTGACTGGCCGGATCCGGCGGCTCCGGACAGCGGCACGGAGTTCTGCCACGGCCTGCGGAGTCAGATCGCCGTGCTGTGCGACGGCACAGTGGTTCCCTGCTGTCTGGACAGCGAGGGGCGGCTGGCACTGGGAAACCTGCACCGGCAGGAGCTGGCGGAGATACTGGTCTCCCCACGGGTCACAGCCATGGCGGCGGGCTTTTCCCGGCGGCAGCCGTCGGAGGAGCTGTGCCGCCGCTGCGGCTACGCTGCACGGTTCAGCCGATGAGGGGCATCGGACGGATGATAGGAGCGATATGGAAGAACAGATACTAAAGCAGCTGGCCCAACCGCTGCTGGCATGGTATGATATCCACCGGCGCATCCTGCCGTGGCGGGAAGAGGTATCCCCCTACCGAACATGGGTGTCGGAGATCATGCTCCAGCAGACCCGTGTGGCGGCGGTGCTGCCGTATTTTCAGCGGTTCATGGAGGCCTTCCCCACGGTGGAGGCCCTGGCCCAGGCCGACACGGAGCGGCTCATGAAGCTGTGGGAGGGGCTGGGCTATTACAGCCGGGCCAGAAATCTGCAAAAGGCGGCCTGCATCCTCACGGAACAATACGGTGGACGCTTCCCGGAGACATACCGGGAGCTGACGGCCCTTCCGGGCATCGGAGACTATACGGCGGGGGCTATCCTCTCCATCGCCTTCGGACAGGCCGTTCCGGCGGTGGACGGCAACGTGCTGCGTCTGGCGGCACGGATCACCGGCAGCCGTCTGGATGTACTGGATGCCAAAAACCGCAAGACCTTCCGCAGCTGGATGGCGGCGGCCATGTCTCAGGAGCGGCCCGGCGCCTACAATCAGGCGCTGATGGATCTGGGGGCCACGGTGTGCCTGCCGTCGGGAGCGCCTCTGTGCGGGGACTGCCCCGCCGGGGATTTCTGCATAGCCCGGCAGGAGGGCTGTCAGGCCCAGCTGCCGGTGCGCTCCCCCAAGCGGGAGAAGCGGACGGAGCACCTGACGGTGTTCCTGCTGCGGCGGGGAGCTGCGGCGGCGCTGCGGCAGCGTCCGGAAACGGGCCTGCTGGCGGGGCTGTGGGAGTACCCCCATGTACCGGGTACGCTGACGGAGGCGGAGGCCGCCCGGCAGCTGCAAATGTGGGGGGTAAACCCCACCAAGTGGACAAAAAAGCTGTCAGCCCGGCATATATTCACTCACGTTCGCTGGGAAATGACGGGCTATGTGGTGGAGGTGGACGGCCTTGGACCGGGAGACTGGCTCTGGGCGGAGGCACAGCAGCGGGAGCGGCTGGCCATCCCCTCCGCCTTCGAAAAATTTACCGCAGAGCTGAAAGAGGGAGAATGACATGGCACAGCTATACTTCAAATACGGGGCGATGGGCTCCAGCAAAACCGCCAACGCCCTGATGGCACGGTTCAACTACGAGGAGCGGGGACAGGCCACCCTGCTGGTGAAGCCCCGGCTGGATACACGGGACGGCGACCACATGGTATCCTCCCGCATCGGTCTGACCCACCCCTGCATCTACTTCGACGAGATGCAGCAGATGACGGATGAGCAGCTGCAGCAGTATGCCTGCATCATCGTGGACGAGGCCCAGTTCCTGCAAAAGGCCGATATCTACTATCTGGTGCATCTGGTGGACGACTGCAACATCCCCGTCATGTGCTACGGCCTGCGGGCGGACTTCAAAGGGGAGCTGTTCCCCGGCAGCTATCATCTGCTGGTGATGGCAGACAAGCTGGGGGAGGTCAAGACCATCTGCTGGTGCGGCAAGAAGGCCGCCTTCAACGCCCGCTTCGATCAGCACGGCCATGTGGTGAAGGAGGGCGCTCAGGTGGTGCTGGGAGCCAACGATAAGTACATCGGCCTCTGCCGCCGCCACTGGATGGCTGGGGATCTGGGGCCGGACTTCGACATCAACCGGGTATGATCTGTAACATCTGTCCCCGTCGGTGCGGGGCGGAGCGCACCGAGACCTACGGCGGCGGCTTCTGCCGGATGCCCGCCGTGCCGGTCATCGCACGGGCCGGGCTGCACCTGTGGGAGGAGCCGGTGCTCTCCGGCACACGAGGCAGCGGAGCGGTGTTCTTCTCCGGCTGCTCGCTGGGCTGCGTCTACTGCCAGAACCACACCATCTCCGCCGAGGGGGTGGGCAAGGCCGTCACCACGGAGCGGCTGCGGGAGATCTTCCGTGAGCTTATCGCTCAGGGCGCCCACAACATCGACCTCATCACCGCCAGCCACTTCGTCCCCTTCCTGCTGCCGGCGCTGGAGGAGCCTCTGCCGGTGCCGGTGGTGTTCAACTGCGGCGGCTACGAGCGGGTGGAGACGCTGCGTCTGCTGGAAGGAAAAGTGCAGATCTGGCTGCCGGACCTGAAATACGGGCTGGAGGAGCCGGCCCGGCGCTATTCCCACGCCCCGGACTACTTCCCCGTGTCCACGGAGGCCATCCGGGAGATGTTCCGTCAGGTGGGTCCCTGCCGCATGGAGGATGGCCTGCTGCGGCAGGGGGTGGTCATCCGGCATCTGGTGCTGCCGGGACAGCTGGAAAGCACCCGGCGGGTCATCGACTGGGTGGCCCGGACCTTCCGTCCGGGGGAGGTGCTGTTCTCCCTCATGAGTCAGTATACCCCCCAGCCCGGAGCGGAGGGTCCCCTGCGCCGCCATGTGACGGCGGCTGAGTACCGTGCGGCGGCGGAATACATGGAAAACTGCGGCATCGTGGACGGCTTCGTGCAGGAGCGTACCTCCGCCCGTGAGGAGTATACCCCGGCCTTCGACCTGACCGGGGTATAGTGTCGTCGGGTCGTATGAATTGTTTGGTACATTTAGAATGACGAAACCGGTGATTTTCTGCAAATCACCGGTTTTTTCGTATAAATAGAATGTACTTAGGACAACTTTTTGTTGCAATTTGCGCAGGAATGTGGTACGGTAGAGACGGAACAAAAAGTGCCGTCCCGGACGGCAAAATCGAGGACGTATGCAACATAGGAGGTACCTGTATGAGCTATCCCAAAACCGGCCAGGAGGTCTATGTCAGCCTGAATCTCTCCAACACCATGCTCACCGGCATCGGCAAGGGCACCATCACCCGTGAGGAGGTCTCCGTGGACTATCTGAAGCGGCTGTTTGCCGAGCACGGCGTCATCGTCTCCGCCAAGCCGGAGCAGCACCGCCTGCTGGAGATCGTCAATGCGACCTTTGATCTTGGTCTGGAGCTGCCGGAGGATCTGAAGCTGTTCCAGCTGTCGGAGCAGCACCGCCGTCTGGTGGTCATCAATGTGCAGGGTCTGCGCCGCAAGGGCGGCTCCCTGCTGCCGGAGTACTCCGAGGAGGAGTTCGGAGAGGCCACCTTCACCTTTGTGAAGTACTATGTGCAGAGCCGCCACTATGACGAGCTGGTGGAGGAGAACAAGAAGCTGAAGTTCGAGCTGGACCAGGAGGTCGAGTGGCGCAACCGCACCGACAACTGATCCGAACAGGCAGCCAATAAAGGAAGATAACGATAAGGGACAGAGGGGCGCACCCATGGGTGCGCCCCTCTGTCCCTTATTTTGTCAAAACACGGGTTCCGATGCCCTCATACCACCCGGTAGTCGCCCTCCTGCGCCCGGCGCAGACGCTCCAGCTTCTCCCGGTTCAGGAGCTCCTGCAGCTCCCCGATGATCTGGTTGGACACCAGAAAGCCACGGGGCGTCAGGCGCCAGCCCTGCTCCGTCCGCTGGGCCAAGCCGTGGCCGGCGTAAACCTCCAGCCGTGCGCCCAAGGGGTCGAAGCGCCGGCGGAAGCGGTTTTCAAACTCCCGGATGTTCATGCCCTCCGTGGTACGCAGCCGCAGCATGATGTACTCCATCTCCCGCTCCGAGACGGGGATATGCTCCGACTCCGCCAGCACCAGCTCCCCGGCAATGTACCGATCCAAGTCCCGGATGTAGCCGTAGCGGACGCCGCCAAAGTCGGAGTAGGCACCGGGGCCGAACCCCGCATACTCCCCCAGCGTCCAGTATTTCAGGTTGTGGCGGGAGGCGTGGCCGGGCC
>ERZ827492.3165-NODE-3165-length-10639-cov-3.490930_pt1 | contig 10639 bp, 7 predicted proteins | sample MGYA00519704_ERZ827492 | MGnify/ENA primary metagenome ERZ827492 (study PRJEB31778, sample SAMEA3449325) | human gut metagenome | biome: human gut; feature: human-associated habitat; material: faeces | place: United Kingdom | collected 2010/2012 ...
GGTTGCTCCGGTTTTGTCAATGAGTTTGACGATATCGCTCTGGGCATTGCGGAGGTAATAGTAATAATTTCCGTTATAGTTCACGGCAACGACTTTGCCGTCAGCGTCGTAGCTGAAGCGAAGCTTTGAAGTCGTTGTGCTTCCGTTGCTGTTTGTTGTGGTTTTGACGGTGCCCATGAGCAGCGTGCCGTTATAGTAATAGTCCGTAACGGTGTTGCCGATGGTTTTTCTTGTGCGGATGCCGTTTTCATCGTAGCTGTAGACATACGAATTCGCGTGTCCGGAGGAGGCGGCTTTCGGGGTATACGACTTCAGCCGCTGACCTTCCCAAACCAGAGTTGCACCGAGGTAGTTCGTCGGGTTGCCGGAAGCATCATATGTTATGCTTTCGCCATCGTACGAAGTGAGCTGATCCTTCCATGCCGAGTTTGTGTAGGCATAGGGAACGGTCTCCCGAGCCGTGCCAAGCGTTCCGACAGTGTAAGCATAGATCTTTTTGTTGAGCAGATTGCCCCAAATGTCGTATTCATATGTAATTGTAGCGTTGCTGCTGTTGCCGCTGCCGTAATAAAGGTTCTCCCTTACGAGCTGGTTCGCCGAATCATAAACATATGAATACTTCTCCGAAGCATTGCCGAATGACGTGTTTCCGCGCCAGATCTTGGTTATGTTGCCGTTGGCGTCATAATCATAGTTGTACTTTGCATCACTGCCGTTTGCGTATGTTGAGAGCAGTGATGTTGCGGAACCGTTTGCTCCGGACTTGTACGTCCAGTCCACAACATAATCCGTGTCGAGATGCAGCGTGATCTTGTCGGGACGCCCCGTAGATGTACCGTAGGCATATTCGATCGTTCAATAAGCACCAAATGTTGACGCTGAATGTAATTTACCGCACTGCACTCAGCACCGAATTAGTCAGTGCTTATTGATTTCAAATAATCCTGTCTAAAACAGAATTGCAGGCTGGAACACAAGTCCTCTTTCCATCTTGTGCTCAATGAGCAGTTTTCTGAATTCCTGCGATACAACCATTACTTTGTTTGCGAAAATCGGCCCAAAAATCGGGGGCGTACCATATACCGGTATGTCTGAATGCAGAAATCTTTTATCGATTTTTAACTGAGCAAATCCGTACAGTCCGTACACCTTCGTTCCGCAAATCGGACAATCACTCATTACCCTCATATCCGTAAAATCAAAGGCTTCGGTCAGCAAAGTGTTCAGCGGAATCATATGATGAACATCGGGCACGGGCTGCATTTTTCTGTCATACAGTGGTTCATACACAAGTGGAATCTTGTTTTCATGAAGAATCTTCCTTGCCGCATCGGAGCAGAACATTTCATCGTATCCGAAATCATAAGAGGCATAAAAATAATGATTCCTGCCCCACTTTATCTGTTTTTTACAGTAAAGCGGATAAGTGCGTCTCGTTGCATAACAAGTCCATCTGCCGACCCCGGGGCAGTTTCTTGAACTTGTAACATCATCATAAGGATCAATTTTTTTGCATGACGGTCTGACGTGTAACCATTCGGCATCATCAAGTTCCTTTTTTGTGAAGGAAAGCGATTCGGTCCTTGTCGGTGCACTCCGCAGTTTTGCGTCATCGATAGCTTTTAATATAAGCTCATATTCCGGAGCATCAATGTCGAGATGAAATATAAGGTAATTCGGTTGGTAGGGATCAGGTTTTTCTTGCGTCCACTCGTACTTTATTCCTGCGTCTGCAAGGGACTTCTTAAGACTTTCACTGTAATAACTGCAAAAACGTACTAATCTTTTCATATTGCTTCCTTTCTTTCATTAAAAATCAAAAGTATCTGTTGACAATTGCTAACAGCTCGGGATAGTCGGCGTAGACGATCGATGCTGCGAATTGAACTGCGTCAGGGGAATACAGTCGACCATATGCCAGCTGCTTCCTCCACTCGTTCGTAAACGCTCTGTGCTGAGCCTTAGTCAAAACAACGCTCATCATGTCCTTGGGGGAACCGTAGAAATTAGTATTTCTTAAGAAACGCTTCTCTATCAAGTGATGAACTTCATTTCCGCTTCCTCGGTTTTGGGCTCTCAACTTGTTATACGGGCCTATATCTCCGCACTTATTATGCACCAACACAAACTCATCCGAGTCTGCATTTGCAGAGACATAGTATGTGTGATAGTCTTCGACCTCAAAGTTATAGACGGTTACGGGGTTTCAAGCAGCTTCATTCGCTCAGCGCTTAAAGCTTCAAATCGTTATTGAGCTGTATGGGCTTGCACTCCTGCGTTTCCGCAAGAATTTGCTCAGCAATGTTTTGAGGTGCATAAACAGCATAACCATAGCTGTAAGCACATGAACCGCCAATGGTTAAATCGTCTCCGTAATATGCAGTGCTGATTGACGGAAAAAGTAAAGCATATCGCGGAGTTTCAGATGTTTCGGACATCATATATGCATACAATTCTTTTGACGCATTTTTTGCGCGTATGCATATGACGTCAGCATCTTCTCCGGGAAATGCAAGGTAATCCCAAACACTTTCATGCATCACAGGGCGATAATTACCGGCAGAATCTCCGCTTCCGAAGAAAATCACATCATCCGGGTGCAGCATTTTTAATAATATGTCAAAAAGCTCCGGTGACATTGCCAAGAGATCGGAACTGCCGATAGGTTTGCTGCATTCCTCAACAATCTTCAAGACTGATTTTTTAAAGTCAATTATGCCCGCATTGCATGTTATCAACTCAGGCGGTTCAGCCCTCCTGTATTCGCAGTTGCATGTAAGCAAACTTACTGCGGATAATGTAACAAATGCAAGCCTCAGCTCGCAAAGCAAGGATTTTGCGTAACGAACATCGCAGGAGTCGGCTCGTTTGTTTACATCTGTGAACATATCGGTTGCTTTGCAATAAATGCAGCCGAGGCATCTCTGATTGAGATTGTTCGCATATCTAAACTCAAGCTCAAAATCAATGAGGTTGTCGGATTTGGGCTCGCCGACAGGACGAAACTCATTGTACAGGACAGTTATTTCTTTTGGGCGAGAAATATGTTCGCATTCGAAAAAGATAACCGTTTGACTGTCACCGGTCTGCTTTATATCGTACAGATAAATAACTCTGCTGCCTTTTTTGTAGTAACAGCCTGAATACATCGTCCTGATAATCGAGTTAAAAAGAACTTTCATATGCTAACTCTCCAAACCACACATGAAAATGTTTATACTTTCCCGCAAACTTGTTTTCTGCAGCATGATAGTGCGCATATTCTCAGGAACCGTGCCATTCAAGCCGTGGGGCTTCAGCCAAAAAGCAGTTCAAGCAGAACCAATTGGTTTCAATGCTTCGGCGGTTCGGCTGCTGTCACTTTGGACTGCTGAGTATATTTTATAACAGTGCTGCCGCTGTTGTCAATGAGTTCGACGATGCTGTCATGCGCATTGACGCCGGAGCAAAAAATGCTCAAATATATTAATTGCCCTATTGATTTCGTTCAAATAATGAGTATAATGTAAATATACACGTTGAAAGTCAACATATCTTCAACAGAAACGCATTCACATGGTTTCAGATTTAAAAGCAAAGGAGTTTTGTTTTATGCAAAAGAAGTCTTCCCGTCCAAGTTGTTTTAAAGCTGCAATGGCTCTGTTTTTTGCTGTTATCTTCTTTATTTCCGGTTGTTCAGTCGGTTCGGGAACAGAACCGAGCTCAACACCTACATCGGTGCCGATTACGCAAGTTCCGACCACACCGGGACCTGAGAATGTCGGAAACGGCGAGGTGACGGTGCTTGACGGCAGCATTGTTAAAGAAAGAATAACTGATTCCGCTTCGGCACTGCGCGCCGTGGAAGGCATTGCGGAACATCTCGGAATTTCCGATGCTGCTGCGTGTTATAAAACATGCAGCGCGCAGTCGCTGATGAACGATGTGTTTTACAGCTGTCCGCAGGAATATAACGGCGTGCCTGTTTACGGAAGCAGCATTGATTTTATTGTTGACGAAAACGGCAATTGTCTCAACGTGACTGATAATCATGCAAGAATTTCCGGGTTGAACACAAACCCTGTATTGACAGAGGAAGAAGCAATACAAAAAGCACTTTCAAACGGCGCATCGGATGTTGACTCCAACGGACTCTGTATCTACTCATGCTTTGATACGAACCCTTGCCTCACATACAATCTTTACGGCATTGAAGACGGTACGTCCATGCAATATTTCGTTTCTGCCGAAACAGGTGAAACGGTTGCTGAATTTTGCCGCTCGTATACGGGGGAAACGGTGGACGGCGTTGGATACGATCGTCCCGAAGGCGGTATTGAAAGGCATTTCAACCTTTACAAAATCGACAACAGGTTCTATCTGTACGACAAAGAGCGGAACATAGCCGTGTTTAATGCATACGGACATGAATTGATATTAGGTGCGCTTCCTGGATTCATAGATGATGAGCTGCGTACATATTACATTGCAGGAGAAAATGGAGCTCAGTTTGTGTGCGATTCAGACGGCAACCGCTATTCGTATACATGCGGTGAAGATGGTCAGCATTATCTGACCTCACAAGCTGATGCAGAAGTTATTTTCCCTGTTCAGGCTACTGCTTTGTTAAAATATGCTGTGGATAAAAACAATGAAGCAATGTTTCATGTTATGACAACGAACGGTTCGACCTATGTCAATAACGATCGCGCTGTTGCGGCGATGAGCTATGCAGCGTACTCATATGACTTTTATTCCGACATCTTTGGCAGAAATGGGTTTGATAACAAGGGAGGTTTTACAAGTATCTTGTTCGATACAACTCATCCCGATGCCTGTTCGTGGAATAATATTTTTGAATGGGCATCGAATGGAGCGTATTCCTATCTTACAAGCATCGAAGTAGGTACAGAACAGGGCATGGCATATGACGTTATCGGCCACGAATACACGCATTCAGTTGAACAATCAACAAGCAGTATGCTGTGTGAACGCGAATCAGGTGCCGTTATGGAAGGCCTTTCGGACATTTTCGGTGAACTTATTGAGGACTATGCAAACAATGCAACTTCCGGCAACCCAACGCTTACCGGAAGCTGCGACTGGAAACATGAATCGAGAAATATTTCCAATCCGGAAAAGTCAAAGTGTCCTGCGGTCTATAAAGGAAAATATTGGAAGGAAACCGCTGAGTTCCCGAACGAGGGGAACAATTACGGATACATTCATAACAACAGCACGGTGATTTCGCATATGGCGTATCTGCTTTCAAACGGCATGAACGGCGCAAGCTACTGTGAGGCATTGAACAATCGACAGATTGCAGAATTATATTATAGGACGATATTTATGCTTCCTGTATGTTGCTCGTTCAACCAGTTCGGACGAATGCTTCTCAGAAGTGCGGAATTGATGTATGAACGCGAATTACTGAACGCAAAGCAGTTTACCTGCGTTCTTGCGGCATTGAACAATTCAGGCATCGGCGTCCAGGATTCGGATATCAGAGGTATGATTTATAACGTGCAGCCGAAATGCACTCTCGACATTCGCGGATTGGATTTGACGAACTGCGAATGCACAGTGAAACTCAGCAAGATAGTAAACAGGAACACAGCCGACGGTCCACAGCAGGAACTTGAGCCCATACTGCAGGAAACCATCAACAAACCGACCGAGGTCGATCTCAGCGGCGGTGAATTGTTTCTGCTTGAAATTCGAAATTCGGGAGAGGAAGCTTCAAATTCGGAAGTGTACAAGATATTTTTGTCGGTAGATTCCGACAATGGCAGGCCCGAACTTGTGTTCTATACAATGTACGGAACGGTGAGTCCGGAGATAACGGTTGATACGAACGTGCAGGTCGCTGCGGGCAATTCCGTTTCGTACGCGATAACGGAGGATGGTTCACTTTGGGAATGGGGAGCAAAATGCGGAACAAGACTTGCGGGAAACGCTGCTCCGAAAAAGATCTTAAGCGACATCGTTTCCGTAAGCACAAGCGGTAACGGATCATTTGATGAATCAACTCCGGAAGTATCGACGCATACGCTTGCGGTTGCAAAGGATGGCTCACTGTATGGCTGGGGCTTCAATGGTTTCGGACAGATAACCGGAACTTCTCCGTCAAATTATGAAGAAAGCACTAATATCGGCGAGCCGACTTTTATGATAGGTAACATTAAACAGGCCTCCGCCGGAGGAGGTCTCTCTGCTGCGGTAACCACAAGCGGAGCACTTATCGTTTGGGGAGGAGATTATAGCGAAGAAGATCCGTCGAGCAGGGTGATTAAGACTGACGTTGCTGCGGTTGAAGTCGGTTCAGGCATCAACAAAATACTGTTTGTGCTAAATCCTGACGGAACGGTTGAGGTTATGAATGCGGTCACGAGGTCTGCAAAAAAAGTTATGGACGGCGTTCAAGAGATTCACGGTGTAGAAGGATTCAATGCGGCATGCCTTGCGCTGAAGAAGGATGGCTCGCTGTGGCTGATAGAATCGGGTCAATTCGGTGATGACACACAGACAATAAGAATAATGAATGATGTTATTTCTGCGGCTGCGTATTCGCGGGATTTATTGGAATATGAAGATAAGCCTCTTTACGTTGTTAACAAAGCGGGACAGCTTTTGAAATCGGTTGACTCCAACCTGAAGAACTTTTCGGTTGTGATGGAAGGCATTGTTTCCGTGTCTGCGGGCAGAACTCATGCGCTTGCCGTAACAACGGAAGGTAAGGTTGTTGCGTGGGGCAGCAACGGATACGGACAGCTGGGCAGCGGGGGGACGGTGTTTGAAACAGAAAAGCCCGTTGCCGTAAGCGGAATGAATAATGCGCTTTCCGTAACTGTCGGCGGGGGAGGAAGTTTTGCTCTCGTTGTGAAATCCGATCACAGCCTTTGGGCTTGCGGCATCAATGACAGGGGGCAGCTCGGCAGCGGCACGACCCAAGGTTCTGCTGAATACATCAAGATTATGGACAATGTTTCAAAGGCGGCGGCGGGGGACAAATTCGCGTTTGCCGTGAAGCAGGACGGAACACTTTGGGCATGGGGCGCAAATGACAGAGGGCAGCTCGGCGACGGCACCGCGATCGACCGCCTGTCGCCGGTGAAGGTTGCAGACGGAATTGCGGATACAAATGCATACTATGCACTTACGACCAACGGAAGAATGCTTGAAATCGACAATGGATTTGCAGAGGCGGCGACAGGAGTAAGCAGGATTGTTGACTTTAACCTCGCGATAATGACCGATGGCACACTTTGGAAGTGCTCAGTCAAATATGATGACGATTATATAACGGGTGATGTCATCGATGCATGGAGCTACAATGATAATATGTACTATGCGATCAAAAATGATGGATCATTATGGGACATTTACTATAGATCTAACGGAAATACTAAGGAAACGAAACTTGCAGAAGGATTCGAATCTCTTTCGGGCTATCTTGTGTGGACATATGGAGCAGACGATTACCTTATGTTGATCGACACGAAGAATGATTTGTACAACGGCCGCACAGAGTGGGATGAAGACGGAAAATACATAAACCTCAAAAAAATAGCGGCCGATGTTTGCTTTGTGGCGACAAGCACGGTGACGGACTATGAGGGAACACATTTCTGTATTGACACGAGCGGTCAGCTTTATGCATTTGGCAAGAATTACTACGGAGTCTTTGGAAAAGGCAGAACGGCAGGATACAGCGACACACCCGTCACTGTTGCCTTTCCAAACTGATAATGCATTGATGTTCCTTACGAAAACTGAACAAAAGACCCACCGCCGCAAAACCGCGGCGGCGGGTCGTTTCACTGTCCGTGAATTGCCGCGGGATTTATCGTCATTCAACAGCCGCAGAAAGAACTTTGCCTATTGAGTCATTGATAACAAGGGTTGCATAGCTGTCATACGGAGTGATGGTTTTGTTAATCAAAACGAGTTTATTGCCGGAGTAATAATTAATAAGTCCGGCGGCGGGGTAGACTTGGAGCGATGTGCCGCCGACAATAAGCATATCGGCGCGGGATATATGCGCGACTGCGCCCGCAAGAACATCGGGATCGAGAGATTCTTCATAAAGCACAACATCGGGTTTTATCATGCCGCCGCAGGGGCAGTACGGAATGCCGCTGTGGTTTTTTACATATTCGGCATCAAAAAATCTGTTGCAGCGCATACAGTGATTGCGATGAATTGAACCGTGAAGCTCATAAACGTTTTTGCTGCCTGCAAGCTGGTGCAGCCCGTCGATATTTTGAGTTACAACGGCTGTTAGTTTGCCCTGCGCCTCAAGCTTCGCAAGTGCAGCATGCGCGGCATTCGGCTTTGCGTCAGTTGTCAGAAGAAGCGTTTTATAATATCTGAAGAAAACATCGGGCTTGCGTACGAAAAATGTATGCGAAAGCAGTTCTTCGGGAGGGTAACCGAATTGCTGAATGGCTTTAAAAATTCCGTTTTCACTGCGAAAATCCGAAATGCCGCTTTCTGTTGAAACACCGGCTCCGCCGAGAAAAACAACGCGCCTGCTGCTTTGGAGCATCTGCTTGAGATTATCGATTTTTTGTTCGAAATCTGATTTCGTATTTTTTATTTCGTTCATTTCTTCCGTTCCGATCCTTTTCTTTCCGTTTTGCTGATAAAGGCTTAAGCTTAACGCATCCTGCAAAAAAAATTTCTTCGGCGCCTTCGGATCAGCTTTTCCGAAATCAATTATATCATTTTTGTCTGTGAAAGCAATACCGAAAACGGAAACACTCTCCGCAGATTCACTTCCGTATAATAAGACGGCGAAAAACAAGGCACTCGGGAAAAATTTTGTCGGGAAACTCAATATATAGGTTGACTTAGCTTGCGGATAGGTCTATAATTCATATTATGGCGATGTTTGGCGGCGTTCATTTTCCGCCGATTCGCCCGGCACAATAAGCATTGCCGAAATTCAGAAACGGGGTATCTCTTTTTGCGCGGCGGACAGTTTTATGTACGCTGCCGAAATTCGAACGATGCTGCGGGCTTCTGAAATCAACTTTTTATTCGCCTTTTGGGGGAGATTATGAAACTGAATGAAATGACCGAGCAGCAGCTTCAGGAGTTCTATTCCGAAGTGCTTGCCGAGTATCAGAATTGTTTGGCACAGGGATTGAACCTCAACATGTCAAGAGGTAAGCCCGGGCTTGAGCAGCTTGCACTTTCCGACGACTTGTTGAACATGTATATCGATCCTGCGGACACCAGGCCCGACGGAGTTGAAGCTCGTAATTACGGCGAGCTTATGGGTTTGCCCGCATGCCGCCGACTTTTCGCCGAATTGCTCGGTGTGCGTTTCGAACAGGTCTTTGCCTGCGGAAATGCAAGCCTCACATTGATGTACGACCTTATTTCAAAGGCATATACCCACGGCCTGCTGCATTCGGAAAAACCGTGGTGCAAGCTTGAAAAAGTCAAATTCCTCTGCCCGTCGCCCGGCTATGATCGCCATTTCAAAATTTCAGAAACATTCGGCATGGAGCTTATAACCGTTCCGATGCTTGAAAGCGGTCCGGATATGGATCTTGTTGAAAAACTTGTCAATGACGAGGCTGTAAAGGGCATGTGGTGCGTTCCGAAGTATTCAAACCCGGACGGAATCACCTATTCCGATGAAACGATTGCACGCCTTGCTTCGATGAAAACTGCGGCTCCCGATTTCACCCTTGTTTGGGACAATGCGTATTGTGTACACGAATTTGATGGCGATTTTGTTCCATTCGCGAACATGCTTGAAATTTGTGCAAAAGCGGGTAATCCTGACAGAGTTTTTGAATTTGCCTCAACGTCAAAAATCACTTTCCCGGGTGCGGGGGTTGCATGTTTTGCCTGCAGCGAAACAAACATGGCTTATATGAAAAAGCTTTTGGCGGCACAGGTTATAAGCTTCGACAAGCTGAATCAGCTTCGCCATGTGCTTTATTTCAAAAATGCAGCCGGTGTGCTTGCACACATGAAAAAACATGCCGCGATTTTGAAACCCAAATTCGATATCGTCAACAAATGCCTCGAGGAAGAACTTGCTCCGCTCGGCATTGCGTCTTGGCACAAGCCCACTGGCGGCTATTTCGTGAGTCTTTTTGTTCAGCAAGGCTGTGCAAAGCGCGTGCATGAACTTTGCAGAAATGCAGGCGTTGTTATGACCGATGCGGGCGCAACCTATCCTTATAAAAATGACCCTGCGAACAGCAACCTCAGGATCGCTCCGAGTTTCCCGCCGCTTAACGAACTTGAACAGGCGATGCAGGTGCTTTGTGTATGCGTAAAGCTCGCAGCCGCAGAAAAGCTGCTCGGCAAATAATTTTAATCCTATTTCGGAGGAAAAAACAATGACAAAAATGATGGATGCTCTTGTAAAGACAGAAGCAGGAAAAGGTCTGAAACTGATGCAGGTTCCCGTGCCCGAACCCAAAATGGGCGAGGTCCTCATCAAAATTCGCAAAACCGCAATTTGCGGCACGGATGTTCATATATATAACTGGGATCCCTGGGCACAGCAGCATATCCATCCCGCAATGACGATAGGTCATGAATATGTCGGTGAAATTGCACAGCTCGGCGAAGGCGTAAAAGAACTCTATGTCGGCCAGCGTGTTTCCGGCGAAGGCCATATCGTTTGCGGTCA
>ERZ827492.3166-NODE-3166-length-10638-cov-3.538127_pt1 | contig 10638 bp, 10 predicted proteins | sample MGYA00519704_ERZ827492 | MGnify/ENA primary metagenome ERZ827492 (study PRJEB31778, sample SAMEA3449325) | human gut metagenome | biome: human gut; feature: human-associated habitat; material: faeces | place: United Kingdom | collected 2010/2012 ...
TGATTTTATCAACGATCGCTACGGCCCGGCCTACTATCCCGGCCAGCCCCGTCATTTCCGCAAGAAGGAGGGCGCGCAGGACGCGCACGAGGCCATTCGCCCCAGCAATGTCCGGCTCGACCCCGAGACCATTCAGGCAGACCTGACGCGCGAGCAGTATCGGCTGTACAAGCTGATCTGGAGCCGGTTTTTGGCCTGCCAGATGGCGGCCGCCGTCTACGACAGCGTGTCTATTGAGGTGGAGTCCGCCGGCTACCAGTTCCGGGCCAACCACTCCTCCATCAAGTTCAACGGCTTTACCGCGGTGTATGAGGAGAGCCGGGACGACGAGGAGGAGAAGCCCCAGTCCCCGCTGCCCGACCTGAAGGAGGGGGAGTCCCTGCGGCTGAACAGGTTGGACAGCGCCCAGCACTTCACCCAGCCCCCCGCCCGGTATACCGAGGCCACTCTCATCCGGGCTCTGGAGGAGCGGGGGATCGGTCGGCCGTCCACCTATGCCCCCACCATCTCCACCATTACCGATCGGGAGTACGTGGTCAAGGAGGGCCGCCATCTGCGGCCCACCCCCCTGGGTGAGGTGGTCACCGGGCTGATGAAGGATAAGTTCCCCGACATCGTGGACCCGGACTTCACCGCCCAGATGGAGGGCGAGCTGGACAAGGTGGAGTCCGGCGAGGTCCAGTGGAAGCAGCTGTTGGGCGACTTCTACCAGGAGTTTGATGCGGAGCTGCATAAGGCGGAGAGCGACCTGGACGGGGAGCGAATCAAGGTGCCCGACGAGGTGACCGAGGAGATCTGCCCCCAGTGCGGACGTAACTTAGTGATCAAGTCCGGCCGGTTCGGCCGGTTCCTGGCCTGTCCCGGCTGGCCAGAGTGCAACTTCACCATGCCGCTGGTGGTGGAGATGCCTGGTAAGTGCCCCAAGTGCGGCGCCCGGCTGGTCAAGCGCACTGGGATGAGCAAGAAGACCAACAAGCAGTACACCTACTACTGCTGCGAGCATCTCAACAGCAAGGACGAGTCCAAGCGGTGCGACTTCATGACCTGGGATGTGCCAGTGAAGGACAACTGCCCCGTGTGCGGCCAGACCATGTTTAAGAAGTCCGGCCGGGGGTATAAGCGGCCCTTCTGCATCAACCCCGACTGCTCCAACTTCACCCCGGAGGAGAAGCGGGGCGGCTATGTGAAAAAACCGTCTGATGCGGCTGCCGACGGGGAGGCTGCTCCGGCCGGGGAGACCGCAGGAAAGAAAACCGCGGCCAGGAAGACCGCCGCGAAAAAGACGGCAGCCAAGAGGATCACGGCAAAGAAGGCTGCTGCGAAAAAAGAGGCGGAGGAATAAAATCAGACCCGGTTCAGCTCCATGGCCAGGGAAAACCCCGCCTGGAAGGCGGCGTCCATCATGGCCCAGTGGACGATCTGCTGTTCTCCCAGTAGATTGTCCAGGATTTGGGTTTGTTCCGGGGTGAGGCAAGCGCGCAGGGACTGCTCCTGTTTCTGGGCGCAGTCTTTGGCATCCTGATACTCCCGGTCCCGGCACAGATAGCCCGGCATGAGATCGCTCTGGGCATATTGTATCAACAGGTCCATCCAAGCTGTCATTTTAATCACTCCATTCAGAAACATGAACAATATGACTGCATTATACACAGTCAAAATGTTCGTGTCAAGTGGCGCTGAGGTGTTTTTGTGGTTAAATTTTCAGAGAGAATCAAAAGCGAACGCAATAGGCTGGGATTGAAGCAAAGCGATGTAGCGGCACATCTCGGGATTGAAGTGCGTTCCTATCAATATTATGAATCCGGCCGGCGCAGGCCGGATTATGAGGGGTTGGTCGCCCTGGCCGACTATTTTGGCGTGACCACGGACTATCTCTTAGGCCGCACTGATACTCCCAAGTAAGAGGAACCTTTTATATGCAAGAGAAGATACAACCTGTTACCGTCATCGGTGCGGGGCTGGCGGGCTGCGAGGCGGCCTGGCAGCTGGCCCGGCGGGGGATCCCTGTCACCCTGCGGGAGATGAAGCCCCGGAAGATGACCCCCGCCCACCACAGCGGGGATTTCGCCGAGCTGGTGTGCTCCAACTCCCTGCGGTCCGATCAGCTGGAAAACGCGGTGGGACTGCTCAAGGAGGAACTGCGCCGCTGCGGTTCCCTGATCCTGCGCTGTGCCGACCAGACCCGGGTGGAGGCGGGGGGCGCTCTGGCAGTGGACCGGGAGGGATTTTCCCGGGCGGTCACCCAGGCCATCCGGGAGGAGCCCAACATCACCGTGGCAGAGGGGGAGGTGACCGCCATCCCCGATGGGGAGGTGGTCATCGCCACCGGGCCACTGACCTCGGACGGGCTGTCCCAGGCCATCGGGGCGCTGTTCCCCGACAGCCGATACCTGAACTTCTTTGACGCCGCCGCCCCCATCGTCACTTTTGAGAGCGTGGACATGGACCACGCCTGGTTCGGCTCCCGGTATGGAAAGGGGAGCGACGACTATATCAACTGCCCCATGAGCCAGGAGGAGTATCTGGCCTTTTGGAGGGAGCTGTGCGCCGCCCAGGAGGCGGAGGTCCATGGCTTCGAGGATAAAAATGTGTTCGAGGGCTGCATGCCGGTGGAGGTGATGGCCCGCCGGGGGGAGCGAACGCTGTGCTTCGGCCCGCTGAAGCCCAGGGGGCTCACCGATCCCCGGACGGGGCGGGAGCCCTACGCCGTGGTGCAGCTGCGCCGGGACAACGCTCAGGGCACGCTGTACAACCTCGTGGGCTTTCAGACCCACCTGAAGTGGGGGGAGCAGAAGCGGGTGTTTTCCATGATCCCTGCCCTGAGAAACGCCCAGTATGTGCGCTATGGGGTAATGCATCGGAACACCTATCTGGACTCCCCTCGGCTGTTGGACCGGTACTACCGGGTTCGGGGCAGCGAGCGGATTGTTTTTGCCGGTCAGATCACCGGGGTGGAGGGTTATGTGGAGTCCACCGCCTCCGGCTTTCTGGCGGGGGTGGAGCTGGCCCGGCGGCTGCTGGGCCAGCCTCCGGCGGACTTTCCCCGGGAGACGGCCATTGGGGCGCTGGCCTGCTATGTCAGCAATGAGAGCGTCGTGGACTTCCAGCCCATGAATATCAATTTCGGCATCATGCCCGGGCTTGACCGCAAGGTGAGAGGAAAGAGAAATAAAAACGCGCTTTTGTCCCAACGCTCCCTGGAGCTGGTGGAGGCGCTGAGAGAAACGCTTTGAGGGAGGCTGGTTTTTTGTGAGGATCATTGTAGACGCCATGGGCGGCGACAACGCGCCCCAGGCAACCGTACGGGGAGCCCTTCAATCCATAAAGGAGCTGGGCGCGGAGGTTATCCTGGTGGGCCGGGGGGAGGAGATCCTGGAGACCCTTCACGCAGACGGCATCGCTGAGCTGCCTGCTGGACTGGAAATCACCCATGCCGACCAAGTGGTGGAGATGTGCGACAACCCGGCCACCGCCTTCCGGGAGAAGAAGGACTCCTCCCTGACGGTTGGACTGAACCTGCTGAAGGAAGGGGTGGGGGATGCCTTTGTGTCCGCCGGCTCCACCGGCGCGCTGCTCTCAGCCGCCACTCTGCTGGTCAAGCGGGTCAAGGGCATCCGCCGGGCGGCCCTGGCTCCGGTAGTGCCTACGGGCAAAGGGGGAGCTGTTCTCATCGACTGTGGAGCCACGGCGGAATGTACACCTGAGTTTCTCCTCCAGTTTGCCTTCATGGGCAGCTATTACGCCGAGCGTGTGCTGGGCCGGCCGGAGCCCAAGGTGGGCCTGCTGAACATCGGAGCCGAGCCTTCCAAGGGCACCGAGCTGCAGCAGGAGGCCTATCAGCTGCTGAAAAAAGCTGGGGAGGAAGGCCGGATCAACTTCACGGGCAATGTGGAAGCCCGGGAGGCGGTGGAGGGCGCGGTAGACGTCATCGTGTCCGACGGCTACTCCGGCAACATCTTTCTGAAAACCATGGAGGGCGCGGGACTGTTCCTGGGCCGGGAGATCAAGAAGATGTTTCTGAAAAGCCTAAAGACCAAAATCGCAGCGGTTCTGGTAAAGGATGAGCTGAAGGAGTTCAAGAAGCTGATGAGTGCCGACGAGGTAGGCGGTACTGCCCTGATTGGCATCTCAAAGCCGGTGGTCAAGGCCCATGGCTCCTCCGACGCTTATGCCATCCGAAATGCCATTCGCCAGGCTATGGATTTCAGTAAGTCTGGTATCATTGAGGATATCGTGGAAAATGTGGCTCATATGCGCCTTCCGGTGCGCTCTGCCAGAAGCAACGAGAGCGAGGCAGAAAAGGAAATGTAAATACTGTCAAAAAGACTATTGACAGCCGGGAAGATTCTCCCTATTATGTTCTCAAAGCTAAGCTAAAGGAGCTGCGTAAAACATGTTTGAAAAATTGTGTGCGCTGATCGCCGAGCAGTTCGGCGTTGAGGCGGATACCGTAACTGCTGAGACTTCCTTTGTGGATGATTTGGGCGCGGATTCTGTGGATCTGGTGGATCTCTCCATGGCCCTGGAGGAGGAGTTCGGCATGGAGGAGATGGAGGAAGAAGACATCAGCTCCATCACCACGGTGGGTGATCTCTACAAGTACATGCAGGATCATCTGGATATCTGAAGGTAAACAGGCCAGAAGCCCCGCAAGCCGCGGGGCTTCCGCATTTCAAAGGGGAGTCATCGCGATGAAAAAACTGGAAGCAAGGCTGGGATACCGTTTTCGCAATACCGGGCTGCTGGAGCATGCGCTGACCCACAGTTCCTACGCCAATGAGCACCGCGCCTCCGGTGCCACCAGCAACGAGCGGCTGGAATTCCTGGGGGACTCCATTCTGGGGCTGATTGTGGCGGAGTACCTGTTCCGGACTCACCCCGATATGCCGGAGGGGGAGCTGACCCGCACCCGGGCCGCCCTGGTGTGTGAGGACAGCCTGTATGAGGTGGCCCGCACCCTGGAACTGGGCGGCTATTTGCGTCTGGGGAAAGGTGAGGCGGCGGGGGGCGGCCGTACCCGGCCCTCCATCCTGGCCGACGCCACCGAGGCCATGCTGGCCGCCGTCTATCTGGACGGCGGGTTCGACGCCGCCCGAGGTGTGGTGCAGAACTTCATCCTGAACAAGGAGAGGGAGAAGGCGGTGGACCGGGACTACAAGACCAGCCTGCAGGAGCACGTGCAGCGAACCCCGGGCAGAAATGTCACCTACCGACTGGTAGAGGAGATTGGCCCGGACCATGACCGTGTATTTGTCATGGAGGCGGCTGTGGATGGGAAGGTGGTAGGCCAGGGCAGGGGCCGGACGAAGAAGGAGGCCGAGCAGCTGGCGGCCAAGGCCGCCCTGGAGTGCCTGGAGTTTTGAGGGGGACGGACGAGAAGCTGGGTCTGCCGAAAAAATGCAGATTTCCGGGCTAAATCAGAGAATTGAACCATAGAAAAGTTGCCAAGAACCCCTAAAGCGGTGGATCTTGGCAACTTTCCTTTGGCCTGCTGTTGCAGTTTCTTTTGCGACATGCCATTGCCGGTAAAAACTCTGATTACCGCTGGCGCACCGCGCGGCGATAGACGGCCAGGGCGACGGCAGCGGTGACCGCTTCCGTGACCCAAAAGGCGTGCCACACGCCCACCGGCCCCAGCAGCCGGCTGAGGAGGAAGGCCGCAGGGATCATGAGGATGATGTAGCGGAAGAGGGAGATCACCAGAGAAGGAGTACCCTTTCCCAGACCCTCTAGAGCGCCGGAGGAGGTGACGGACACGGCGGATACTACGAACCCAGCGCTGATAATTCGCAGGGCGGTTTCACCCGCCCGGATGGCCTGGGCGCTCTCAGAGAACAGCCCGGTGAGCCAGCCGGGGAAGACCAGAAACAGGACGGTGCCCAGGACCATGATGCCGCAGGTCATAGCCAGAACAAGACGGTAGATCTGCCGCACCCGGCTGTGCTCCCCGGCTCCAAAATTATAGCCGATGAGGGGGCGCATGCCCTGGATGATGCCATTGGCAGGCAGATAGAGAAAGGTCTGGAGCTTGTAGTAAATACCCAGGACCAGGATATACACCTGGGAGTAGGCAGAGAGAATGGCGTTGAGGGCGGAAATAAGTAAGGAGGGCAGGGCGAGGTTCAGAACCGCCGGGATGCCGATGGCGTAGAGGCGCAGGCTCATGTTCCCCTCCGGACGTAGGTACCGCCGGCGCAGGCGTACCGGTACGGGCAGCAGAGCGTAGAGTACCAGATAGATCAGCAGGGAGACCGTCTGACCGATGCCTGTGGCCAGTGCGGCACCTTCGATGCCCATTACAGGGAAGGGGCCGATCCCAAAGATCAGCAAGGGGTCCAGAACGATGTTGGTTACGCAGCCGCTCATCAAACTGAGCATGGTGATCTTCATACTGCCCACGGCCTGAAAGAGCTTTTCAAAGGACAGGCTGGCCATGATGATGACGGAGAAGGAGAAGGCCACGGTAGAGTAGCGTATCCCCAGGTCGATCACAGTCTGGGAGGCGGTGAAGGCGGGAAGGAAAACGGGCATGATGGCGATGCACACCACGGTCAGGATTACCCCATGGATCAGGGAGAGCACCAGGCCCTGGGTGGCAGCTCGATCCGCCCGGCCGCTGTCCTGGGCTCCCAGATGGTAGGCGATGACCGCGTTGATGCCGACGCCGAAGCCTATGGCCACGGCGTTGATGAAGTTCTGCACCGGGTATACTAAGGAAAGGGCGGTCATGGCATCCTCGCTGATCTGGGAGACGTAGTAGGTGTCCACAATGTTGTACAGGGAATTGACCAGCATGGAGACGACCATGGGCAGGGACATGGACAGGATCAACGGGAGGATAGGCCGTTGCTTCATAAAAGCTTCGTTCATGGGAAAACCTCCAGACTTGGATTTGAGGATGTCCAGGCATAGAAAAAGCCACGCAAACATCCCGCATGGGGATAATTGCGTGGCGAAAAGAATCTAAGCCAAGTTAGATTGGAAAAATCCACACCAGGTTTTAGCCTATCCAAAATAACATGAAACCAGACCGCTGTCAATAGGAGGGGACGGACGGAGTTTGCCGCCTCCATGCTGGCTGCCCGGGGCTGGACCAATCAGGAGATTGCCGACCATATGGGCATTTCTGTCAACACAGTGAAGCGGTATCTCTCTGTGGCCATAGAGAAGCTTCACATCTGCCGAAGACAGGACCTGAAACAGTACATGCTGCGATAGCGCCGGCGCTACCCATATGAGTCATGCCCGCGGGGATCTCCCCGCGGGCATGACTCAGTTTATGGGCAAAAGAACGGGTGATGAAAGAATTGTTGAGACATTGATGATTGTACTTTCAAAAGTTCTAGAAAAACCACTCGGATGCTGGAGGTACGATGATTCGCCTGAGAATTGGCTAGGCGGTTGCATTGGCCGCCTGGTCTGGAGAGAAACAGTAAGACAGCCCGCCACGATGGCGGGCTGTCTCGCGATTCGAAAAAAGAGAGGGAGGAGTTGTCATCCTGGATGACAAGGATAGAATACCACATCTCAGGGAAAAGTGATGGACAGTTTTTGAAGGTTATTTGAACATTCTGTAAAGGGTCAAACCTGATCGGGCTCCAGGTTGAAGGGGATGGGAGGGGCCCCGGCGCGGTAGATCTGCCAGAACCATTCCAGAGCTCTCAGCGCCTGCGGGTAGTCCTCCACCCGCAGCCAGATCTGGCTTGGCGGAATGGAGGCCAGTTCTGGGCACCGAAGGTCAGAGCAGGGTGATAAAATCTCCGCTGGCATAGCCTACCACACCGTCAAAGGACACTAAGTACCAGTTCTGCCACTGATTGATCACAGTTAATCGCGCGCCGTCATAGGCCCTGGCGATGACGGGGGCACTGGTGTTGGGACGGGAACGGATGTTGAGATAGCCCCAGTTGACATCAACCACCGCCTGCCGGGGCGCCTGGGGATAGAGGAAGGGGATATTGAAGTACTCCGTCAGTGACAGCACCAGATTTTGGGCGATGTGGTCCAGGTGGTTTTGTACCCAGGCGGCGTCGTCGGGGTTGTCATGATATCCCAGTTCGAGGAATACCGAGGGAGCCCGGGGCTGACGCACCTCTCCGATGGAAGTAGTGAACTGGGCCCGCACGTTGTTGGGCAGGGGATAGATGGCCTTCAGATTGTCGGCCATGATCTCCGCAGCCCGCCTGCCCCGGGCGCTGGTAGGATAGTAAAAGACGATGATCCCTCGGGTCTGGCCGTAGTTGGCCGGAGCGGAGGCGTTGGAATGCAGGGCCAGGTGCAGGTCATAGTTGCCTGCATTGGAGGCACGGATGGAGGATGCGGCGGTCATATCGGGGGTGTTGCGCACATACTGGATGCCGGAGGCGTCCAGATAGGGAACCATGGCGTCGGCCAGGCGGTTCATCCACTCTTCTTCCGTTCCGCCGTTGACGTATAGATTGTTCTCCTGAGTGGAAGGAGACAGATAGATGATCGGCATAGGATAGACCCTCCTTCTTTTCCATCCTATGCGGCCGGAGAAATTTTGACCGTGAGAGGGTAGGCTGGGCGGGCTGGAAGAACGACTTTCCCTTCAGTTTATGAAACAAGGAGCCGCCTGGAAACAGGCGGCTCCTTGTATGAGAAGATACTTTACTTCAGGTTTTCCTCCAGAACGGCCAGCTGGTGCTTGAGCTCCTCCGGGAGCTTGTCGCCGAACTTGGCGTAGAACTCCTTGATGCCGGCCACCTCCTGCCGCCACAGCTGGGGATCCACCCGGAGCAGTTCCTTCAGGGTGTCCACTGTGACGTCCAGCCCCTCCAGGTTGATGTCCTCGGGATTGGGCTCGTAGCCGATGGGGGTCTCCTGAGCGCCCACCTCGTCAAAGCAGCGCTTCATGATCCACTCCAGCACCCGCAGGTTGTCCCCAAAGCCCGGCCAGATGAAGTTGCCCTCGTCGTCCAGGCGGAACCAGTTGACGTTGAAGACCTTGGGCTGGTGGGCGATCTTCTTGCCCATGTCCAGCCAATGCTGCCAGTAGTCGCCCATGTGGTAGCCGCAGAAGGGGAGCATGGCCATGGGGTCCCGGCGGACCACGCCCACCGCGCCGGCCGCGGCGGCAGTGGTCTCGGAGGCCATGGTGGAGCCCACGAACACCCCGTGCTCCCAGGAGCGGGACTGGTACACCAGGGGCGCGGTCTTGGCCCGGCGGCCGCCAAAGACGATGGCGGAGATGGGCACGCCCTGGGGGTTGTCAAACTCGGGGGACAGGCAGGGGCAGTTCTTGGCCGGGGCGGTGAAGCGGCTGTTGGGGTGGGCGGGCTTCTTCTCGTCGCCCCGGTGCCACTCCAGGCCGTTCCAGTCGATGAGGGTCTCGGGGATGTCGTCCCCCTTGGACAGCCCGTCCCACCACACGGTGCCGTCGGCGGGGTTGTAGGCCACGTTGGTGAAGATGGTGTTGCGCTTGGTGGACTCCAGGGCGTTGAAGTTGGACTTGGCGTTGGTGCCGGGGGCCACGCCGAAGAAGCCGTACTCCGGGTTCACCGCCCACAGCCGGCCGTCGGGCCCCACCCGGAGCCAGGCGATGTCGTCGCCCACGCACCAGACCTTCCAGCCCGCCTTCCGGTATCCCTCGGGGGGGATGAGCATGGCCAGGTTGGTCTTGCCGCAGGCGGAGGGGAAGGCGGCGGACAGGTAGCGCACCTCACCCTGGGGGTTCTCAATGCCCAGGATGAGCATGTGCTCGGCCATCCAGCCCTCCTGCTGGCCCAGGTAGGAGGCGATGCGCAGGGCAAAGCACTTCTTGCCCAGCAGCACGTTGCCGCCGTAGTTGGAGTTGATGGAGATGATGGTGTTGTCCTCGGGGAAGTGGGCGATGTACTTGTTGTCGTTGTCCAGGGTGCCGTAGGAGTGCAGGCCCTTGATGTAGTCGCCGCTGTCCCCCAGGGCGTCCAGCACCTGGGTGCCCACCCGGGTCATGATGGCCATGTTGAGCACCACATAGATGGAGTCGGTCAGCTCGATGCCGTACTTGGCAAACGGGGAGCCGATCACGCCCATGGCGTAGGGGATGACATACATCGTGCGGCCGGCCATGGCGCCGCGCAAAATCTCGTGCAGTTTGGCCTTCATCTCGTCCGGATCCATCCAGTTGTTTGTGGGGCCGGCCTCTTCGCGGGTCCTGGAGCAGATAAATGTCCGGCCCTCGACACGCGCCACGTCGTTGACGTCGCTGCGATTGAGATAGCAGCCGGGCAGCTTTTCTTCATTGAGTTTGATGAGCTCGCCGGTTTCCACGGCGATCTTGCGCAGGGATTCGAGCTGGGCCTCCGAGCCGTCGATCCAGACGATCTCTTTCGGGGTCGTGAGTTCGGCGGTTTTCCGCACCAGCTCCAGTACGGACGGGTTTTGCGTCAGTTCCATGTTGTCAGGTTCTCCTTTTTGACTAAAATTTCTCGACCTTGATCCGTATCTATACTACATTTCTCTGAAAACACCTTACACCATCCCGCCGCGCCTGTAAACCCCAAAACGGAAACTTTCCCTGTGAACCTTTTCACACAGACGCATTTGTGCTACAATGCGCGCAGACATTCCCGATCCGAAGGAGGGACCCCACCATGTGGAAAACCGTTGTGCCGGCGGCGGCCGTGCTGGCGG
>ERZ827492.3168-NODE-3168-length-10632-cov-3.579938_pt1 | contig 10632 bp, 7 predicted proteins | sample MGYA00519704_ERZ827492 | MGnify/ENA primary metagenome ERZ827492 (study PRJEB31778, sample SAMEA3449325) | human gut metagenome | biome: human gut; feature: human-associated habitat; material: faeces | place: United Kingdom | collected 2010/2012 ...
ATGGGCTCTCCATTCTCGTCCTTGGGGACGATGGAGAGGATGCCGAAGGATTTCTCCTTCACGGTGCCCAGCATCTGGGCGGAATACATGCCGGTGACCACCCGGTAGAGCTGGCCGTCCGCGATAGCCTCGGCGGCGGCGCCGGAGCGGCGCAGGGCGCTGTCTGTGACCCTGTTGAAGAGCATCCGGTTGGTGTTGTAGGAATACTCCACCCCGGAGCAGTACAGCCGGGCGGCCCCCATCAGGTCGGACACCGACGTGTCGATCTCCAGGACAGTCTTCAGGTCCGCTCCGGTGAGGTACACCGCCACCAGCGGGTAGCCGGGCATCCCGTCCGCCCCGATGCCCAGGGAGGCGGCGTTGAACACGTCGGACACGGTGACCTCCCCCTGGGGAATGGTCTCCCGGATGACCCCCGCCGCGGTGAGGGCCAGATCCACCGGCTCCCCGGTGGCCTGCTCCACCGCCCATTTGTACGCGTCGGAGAAGAGGTTGCCCAAGGTGGACTCGTGGTGGGTGGCATACACCTGGTCCACGCTGTCAAAGACGTAGGGGTTGTCCGCCAGCACCTGGTCGAAGGTGAGACCGTAGGCGCTGAGGTAGTTCTCCTCCACCTCCCCCTTGGCCTCCTCGATCCACCGGGCGGTGTCCGGATCCTCCGCCACCGAGCCGTCGATGGGGATCAGCTCGTAGCTGTCTAAGGCAAGGGCGCCGTCCGCCCCTAAGGTCAGGGTGATGGAGCCCAGGTTCTTCCCATATTCCCCGCAGGAGACGATGTAGGTGTCCCCCACCTGGAGGGGCTCCGCCAAGGTGGTGTGGGTATGGCCGGAAATGATCAGGTCGATGCCGTCCACCGCCCGGGCCAGGTCATAATCCTCTCCCCGGCCGTTTCCGTCTGTCCCCGAGTGGGACAGGCAGATCACCACCGGCTCCGCCCCGTTTTCCTCCAGGCAGGCGGCGGTGGCCTCCTCCACCACCCGCCGGGCGGTGGCGTGGATGTCATGGAGCACCATGCCGGACATGGGGGCGTACTCGGCCGAGTTCTCCCCGGTGATGCCGAAGACGGCGTACCACACGCCTCCCCGCTCCAGCAGGACATAGTCGGACACCCCGTAGTCGCCGAAGGCGTCCCACACCGCCTGGGCGTCCTGGCCGTAGCCCTCCTCCCCCTCCCGGGGCGGCAGGTAGTTGGCCTCCACGATGGCGGGCAGGGGGTCACCGCTGGCCAGGGCGGTCTGGGGCATATCCGCCAGTCCAGAGGCCCGGTAATCGTACTCGTGGTTGCCAAAGGTGGTCACATCGTAGCCCATCCGGCCCATGAGGCGCAGCTCCAGGGCGGAGGTGGAGTAGGCGGTCTGGAAGAGGCTTCCCATGGAGAAGTCCCCCCCGTCCAGCAGCAGGGCGTCGGGGTGGAGCGCCTTCTGCTGGTCAATGGCGGTCTTGAGCCGGGCAAAGCCGCCGTAGGTCCCTCCCTGCCCGTCGCCCACAGGCAGGAAGTGGGAGTGCATATCGTGGGTGAACAGCACCGTGACCTGCTCCCCGGAGGGCTGGGCGGCCAGGGCGGGCAGCGCCGCCGCCCCGGCCAGCAGCGCGGCGGCCAGCAGCGCGCAGAAACGCCGGTACAGCTTCATGGAGATCCTCCCCTTGTCCATCTCGTTTTTCTGCTCCCCATTTTGACACAAAGTGGAGGAAATCGCAAGCCCTATACCCAGGAAAGCCCCGCCGGGCTTTCATCCGGCGGGGCTCAGGCCATCAGACAAGGCAAGCCTTTTCCGACAAAGGGGACACAGCCAAAAACAAATTACTTATTTTTGCGGCGCGCCGCAAAATAAAATTCTTGCGATACGCTGCAAACTTCGCAAGGCTTTTTCAACAAGCGGAAGCCACACTGAGGGAGATCAGTCCTGGTGGATGTGGACGTGGTTGTTGATGTGGTTGGCGCAGTAGCAATAGTAGCCGTCGCACTTGGAGCAGTAGCGAAACTCCATGTCCGGGTCGTCCAGGTCGGTGATGCCGCACACCGCGCACTTGTGGCGGTAGCCGGCCTGGGCCGCTTTGGCCTGCTGCTTCTGGGCCTTCTTGAAGTTTACCACCTTGGGGTTGTGCCGGGCCCGGGCCAGCCCCAGCTTGGCCGACCAGAAGGGCCAGGTGAAGAGAAAATAGTTAACAAAACTAGCCAAAGGAACCAATGCGTTGATCCAGGCGCCGGCCATGCTGAAGCGAATCACATCCACTAAGATGAGCGCCACATCAATGAGGGCCATCCACTTCATCTTGATGGGCACCACGAAGAACAGCAGCACCTGCATCTCCCCGTACAGGGTGGCGATCACCAGAAAGATAGACAGGTTGATATAGTAGATGCTGGCGTATCCCAGGATCAGGGCAGACAGGATGGACAGCACCACGCCGGACAGGTAGAACAGGGTGAACTTGGCCGTCCCCCACTCCCGCTCCAGCATCCGGCCGATCCAGTAGTAGAAGTAGCAGCTGAGCAGCAGGTAAAAGGGATTGCTGCCGCTGCTCGGGATAAAGATGAAGGTCACCAGCCGCCACACCTGCCCCTGGAGCAGGGGCGCCCGATATAGGGGCAGCCAGTAGGCGCTGAGCAGTCCTCTGAAGAACAGATCCAAGAAAAAAACTACCACCTGGCCAATGACGATGTAGAGCATGAGATTGGGAATGCCAAACCTGGGATGCTTGGCACAGAACCGGTCCAAGAAACCGTAGCTGTTGTTTCGGTAGATCACCGGGAACTTCCTCCTTGCCGCCTGACTGAATTCTTCCGTATTTTACCGCAGATCAGAGCTCAAGTTGTCAACAAACTGTAAATCATACCCGGTATAGGCTGACAATATGGCAGAGAATGTCAACCACCCGGTCCATATCCTCCGCTGCCACGCACTCCAGGGGCCCGTGGAAGTTGTATCCACCGGTCCCCAGGTTGGGGCAGGGCAGGCCCATGTAGGACAGCCGGGCCCCGTCGGTGCCGCCCCGGATGGGCTCCACCGTGGGGGTCACCCCCGCCAGCTGGGCCGCCTTCTTGGCGTTGTCAATCAAGTGCATGCAGCCGTCCAGCTTCTCCTTCATGTTGTAATAGCTGTCCCGGATGGCCAGCTCCACCTTTGCCGTGGGGTGGCCAGCCTGGACCTGGGCGGCCACCCGCTCCATCAGGGCCTTCTTCTCCTCGAACTTGGCCCGGTCGTGGTCCCGGATGATGTAGTCCATCCGGCAGAAGGCCGTGTCCCCCTCCAGCCGGTCCAGGTGGAAGAAGCCCTCATATCCCTCGGTCCTGGCGGGGATGGCCTCCGGGGGCAGCAGAGCGTTGAGCTCCTGGGCGATGAGGATGGCGTTCTCCATGATCCCCTTGGCGGAGCCGGGGTGGACGGACACGCCGGTGATGTCCACCCGGGCGGCAGCGGCGTTGAAGTTCTCGTACTCGATGGAACCCGCCGCCCCTCCATCCACGGTGTAGGCATACTTGGCCCCAAAGGCGGCCACATCGAAGTGGTCGGGACCCTCCCCGATCTCCTCGTCGGGGGTGAAGGCCACGCAGATGCGCCCGTGGGGCACCCCCTCCCGGATGAGCCGCTCGCACAGGGTCATGATCTCGGCGATGCCCGCCTTGTCGTCCGCCCCCAGCAGGGTGGAGCCGTCGGCGGTGATCACCGTCTTGCCCTTCAGCCCCGCCAGGAAGGGGAAGTCGGCCGCCCGGATCACCCTGCCCTCCTTGGGAAGGACGATGTCTCCGCCGTCATAGTCGGCATGGAGGATGGGCTGGACGTTCTCTCCGGAGAAGGCGGGGGCGGTGTCCATGTGGGCCAGGAAACCCAGGGCGGGGGCGTCCTCATACCCCAGGGTGGCGGGCAGCCAGGCGGTGACGATGCAGTTGTCGTCCACGCCGGGGTCCTCCAGCCCCAGCTGACGCAGCTCGTCCACCAGCACCCGGGCCAGGTCCCACTGGCAGGAGGTGGAGGGGGTCACCCCCTGCTCCTCGGCGGAGGCGGTATGGATCTTGGCATACTTCAAAAATCTCTCGTAGGCGCGCATGGTTCTTGACTCCTTTGTTTGGTTTGCTCTATTTGAAAAACAGGGAAGGCCCGGCCCTTCAGTGGGCCTCGGCCCAGGTCCTGCCCGCCTTGGCGTCGGCAATGAGGGGGACGGACAGCTGGGCCACCGACTCCATCTCCGTTTTCAGCAGCTCCTTCACCTGCTCCGCCTCCTCCTCGGGACACTCCACGATGAGCTCGTCGTGGACCTGGAGGACCAGCCGGGCCGCCAGCCCCGCCTGCCGGAGGGCCTCGTCCACCCGGAGCATGGCCAGCTTGATGATGTCGGCGGCGGAGCCCTGGATGGGCATGTTCAGGGCCACCCGCTCCCCGAAGGCGCGGGTGTTGAAGTTGGAGCTTTTCAGCTCGGGTAGCCACCGGCGTCGGCCGTACAGGGTGGACACATAGCCGTCCGCCCTGCCCTGCTCCACCACCCGGTCCATGTAGGCGCGCACGCCGGCGTAGTGGGCGAAATACTTGTCCATATACTCCTTGGCCTGGGCCACGGTGACGTGGATGTCCTGGCTGAGGGAGAAGGGGGAAATGCCGTAGACGATGCCGAAGTTCACCGCTTTGGCCGCCCGGCGCATGTCCGGCGTCACCTGGTCCCGGTCCACCCCGAACACCTGGGCGGCGGTGGCGGTGTGGATGTCCTCCCCGCTGTTGAAGGCAGCGATGAGGGCCTGGTCCCCGGAGATGTGGGCCAGCAGCCGCAGCTCGATCTGGGAGTAATCCGCGTCCACCAGCAGCCTTCCCGCCGGGGCCACGAACATTTTGCGCATCTCCGCCCCCAGAGGGGTGCGCACAGGGATGTTCTGCAGGTTTGGCTCGGTGGAACTGAGCCGCCCGGTGGCGGTCACCGTATTCTGGAAGCAGGTGTGGACCCGCCCGTCGGGGGCGATGACCTTGCCCAGCCCCTCCACATAGGTGGAGTTGAGCTTGGTCAGCTGCCGGTACTCTAAGATGTGGGCCACGATCTCGTGGTGGGGGGCCAGCTTCTCCAGCACCTCGGCGCTGGTGGAGTAGCCCGTCTTGGTCTTCTTCACCGGGGGCAGGCCCAGCCTGTCAAACAGGATGTGCCCCAGCTGCTTGGGGGAGAGGATGTTGAACCGCTCCCCCGCCAGGGTGTAGATGATCTGCTCCTCCTGGTCGATGCCCTGCTTCAGCATTTCCCCAAACCGGGCCAGGGCCTTCCCGTCCACCAGGAAGCCCGCCCGCTCCATCCGGGCCAGCACGGCGCACAGAGGCAGGTCGATCTCGTAGCAGGCCCGTTCCAGATCCAGCTCCGCCAGCTTCTGCCGCTGTTCGGCATACAGCGCCTCCACCAGCGCCGTGTGGCTCATCCATGCCCCCAGAGGCTGGCTGAGGTCGGCCATCGGGGCAAAGGCACCCGGCGCCTGATAGAGCTTGGCCTTGGGCACCTCCACGTTGAAATAGCTCACCGCCAGCTTATCCAGCTCATAGCTGCCGTCGGTGGGGGAGAGCAGGTAGGCCCCGATGGCGGTGTCAAACACGAAGCCCTCCAGGCCCAGCCCCTCCTCCAGCAGACGGCCCATCAGGGGCTTGCAGTCGTGGGTCACCTTTTTCACCGCCGGGGAGAAGAAGCCCTGGAGAAAACCGTTGTAGTCCGCCAGCTTGTCCTCCAGGAACACCGCGGCACGGCCCTCCCGCTCCCCGCCCCATTCCACGCACACGCCCTTCAGCTCCGGCAGGGCCAGGAAGGAGACGTGGTCCCGGCTCCGGAAGGCCCGCAGCAGCTCGTCCACCCGCTCCCTCGTCTCCACGATCTCGCTCTCGCAGGTGCCGGTGAAGGCGTCCTCCTTCTGCTCCACCGCCCCGTGGCCGGACAGGCCCAGCTTGTCGATGAGCTTGGCGAACTCCAGCCGCAGCAGGATGTCGTACAAAGCGGCGTCGTTGTAGGGACGACGCAGGGTGTCCTCCGGGCAAAAGCCCATGGGAGCGTCTCGGTGAATGGTGGCCAGATCGTAGCTCATCCGGGCGGAGTCCCGTCCCTCCTCCAGCTTTTTCAGCACTGCGGGCTTGGCGTCCAGCCCGTCCAGGTGGGCGTACAGCTCGTCAATGGAGGGGTACTGGGCCATGAGGGCCATGGCGGTCTTCTCCCCGATGCCCTTCACCCCGGGGATGTTGTCGCTGGTGTCCCCCATGAGGGCCTTCAGGTCGATCATGTGGATGGGGTCAAAGCCGTACTGTGCCCGGAAGGCTTCCGGGGTCATATCCTTTGTGGTGGTCTGGCCCATGCGGGTGGACACCAGCTTGACGGTGACGTGCTCGTCAATGAGCTGCAGGGAGTCCTTGTCCCCGGTGACCACCACCGTGTCCCAGCCATCGGCCCCGGCCACAGCGGACATGGTTCCCAGTAGATCATCCGCCTCCCAGCCCTCCAGCTCGTAGCGGCGGATGTTCATGGCGTCCAGCACCTGTTTGAGCACCGGCATCTGGGCGGCCAGCTCGTCGGGCATCCCCTTGCGCTGGGCCTTGTAGCCCTCATAGGCCTGGTGGCGGAAGGTGGGCGCCTTCAGGTCGAAGGTCACCGCCAGCCCATCCGGCTTCTCCTCCTCCAGCAGCTTGAGCAGAATGTTGAGAAAGCCGAAGATGGCGTTGGTGGGCAGCCCGTCCCGGGTGGACAGGTTCTGGCTCACCCCGTAAAAGGCCCGGTTGACAATGGAGTTGCCGTCAATGGCCATAAGTTTCATAGAAGCATCCCGCCTGTTCCTTGCAGTCTTTGGGCTCTGCGGCCCCGTGCCACCTGTATTCTATCCAGTTTGAAAGTATATCATTTCCCATTCGGTTCAGCAAGCCCCGAGATTGCACCGGGCCAGTATTGAACTTGTCGCAAATCCGAATTGCAAAAAGCCCAAAGAAAAAATTGTTGGGAAACCGTCCAGAGCGGCGGTTTCCCAGCAACCTTTTCTGCGTCAATTTTCTGTTTAGGCCAAGCTTCGAATTTACAACAGGTCTCTCAGACGCTGTCCCGGTGCTCCATCCGGTCCAGAATGGCGACCAGCTCCTCCCGGGTGCAGAAACTCTTGTAGCTGAAATCGGCCTGACCATCGCCGTCCAGGTCACCCACACCTTTGATCAGCCCCGCTTGCTGCGCCCAGTCCCGGCTCTCCTTGGACCAGTCGGATGGCTTCTCCAGCGCCCGACGGCTGAGATAGTTCTCCATCATCTCGTCAAATTTCTCCTGGGTCATTTCCGCATCCTCCATTTCCGTCTTTACATCGGCTCTGAAATCGTCCATGGTCTTGCCGAACCGGGGAAACCAGTGCTCTACGTCGGCATGTCCCGAGGCCATCCCCAGCCGATATCCCTCACTGTGACAGACAACCGTCTCCTCTTCCAGCGGGTCAAGGCCATACAGACCACACAGGTACGCGGTGAGCTCTACAGCTTCCTGATAGACTTGGGTGAAGTAGTCCCTGTCCGTCAAGTCATCCTCACAGATTTCAAAGGAGATATGGGTGTTGTTGGCCGAGGGTCGGGTAGTGCCGTTTCCCGCGTGCCAGCCCCGCATGTTCCAGGGCAAAGTCTGCACTGAGGCCACACTGCCGTCTGCCAGCTTGCCGATGAAGGCGTGGACGCAGGCGTTGGTGCCGGGCCGGTTCCAGTCATTACCATTTCGGTTGTACCCTAGTAGAGCAATCAGACCGTCATGGTCCGTCGACCCTTCCAGGGGCTGGACGTACCGCTTCAGGGTGGGGTTGTTTGCCCCGGTGGAGTGGACCATCACCCCCTTTGGGGTGATATGCTGCCCCATTTGATAGCAGTCGTTCTCCGTCAGCAGGCATTTGATCAGCCTCATTCTGTCTTTCCTCCCGATCCCAACTGGATCTGCCGCTCCGACTGTGTGCCGAAGTAGAAGGCAATGATCACCGTATACACTGTCATAAAATCCTGATCTACACCCTTGGTGAAGGCCAGCACCGCGAACACCGCGGTCAGGGCCAACGTCACCAGGCTCTTCACGCTCAGCAGCCTGGCCAGCCGCTGCTTCAGATAAGCTTGTGTCTCGTCCATGTCTGCACTTCCTTCCTTCTCTCTCGCTTTCTCAAAGCTTCAGTTCCTTTCGCAGCTGGGCAAGGTCGTCCTGTTGTTCGGACAATTTGACCTCAACCACCGTTATGCGTTCAATCACGCTGTTGTGCTTATCCACCTTTTTCTCCAGCTGCTCAATCCGATAGTTGGTCAGCCGGTTGGCCGCCAGGATCCCCCCCAGACTGCCCACCGCTGTGCCGATGAGGGCGATGGCCGCCACAATGATCTCTGTCACAGATTTTCCCTCCCCCAACCGCCCGGCACAAACCAATCGTTGCCTATTCCCATGCAAAGTGATATAATCCTTGCCATGATGCCGCGTATCTCTCTCATTGGAAAAGGCCGTTGCCTTTTCAATGATTTTTCCACGGCCCGCCGCAACGTCCGTCTCCGCAAGCTCCATATCCCTCATTTCCTTCGATGGTGAAACCTCAGCCATTGCACTGCGGCTCCTCTCCCCGTAAAACTCGCTGACACCAGACTTTTACGGAGTTCCAAGCGCTTGCGATTTGCACGTTTGCAGACAGACCAGTGGTTTCGCCCCAATATGCGCCATGGTAGAAACCGGGTTACAACTCATTTCATCGCTTTAGCGGCGAAACCCCGCAAAACTCAATCCCTTGTTTACTTTTCATCTGGAGGTTATCCCCTTGTCAAAATACGAAGCTGAAATCAACCGGCGGCGAACCTTCGCCATCATCTCCCACCCGGACGCTGGCAAAACCACCCTGACGGAGAAGTTCCTGCTCTACGGAGGCGCCATCGCCCAGGCCGGGGTGGTCAAGGGCAAGAAGAACGCCCGGGCGGCCACCTCCGACTGGATGGAGATCGAGAAGCAGCGTGGAATCTCCGTCACCTCCTCGGTCATGCAGTTCCAGTACGAGGGCTTCTGTATCAACATCCTGGACACCCCCGGCCACCAGGACTTCTCCGAGGACACCTACCGCACCCTCATGGCCGCCGACTCCGCCGTCATGGTCATCGACGCCGCCAAGGGCGTGGAGGCCCAGACCCGGAAGCTCTTCAAGGTGTGCGCCCTGCGGGACATCCCCATCTTCACCTTCATCAACAAGATGGACCGGGAGGCCCGGGACCCCTTCGAACTGTGTGAGGAGCTGGAGCACGAGCTGGGCATCGACACCTACGCGGTGAACTGGCCCATCGGATGCGGCAAGGAGTTCCAGGGGGTGTACGATCGGGCGCGGCGGAAGATCATCCACTTCACCTCCAACACCAACGCCAAGGCCGCCATCGCCACTGAAATCGAGATCAGCGACCCGGAGCTGGCCAACCTCATCGGCCAGGCCAAGCGGGACCAGCTGGCCGGCGAGATCGAGCTGTTGGACGGCGCCTCCTGCGACTTCGACATGGACCGGGTGCGCCACGGCAAGCTCTCCCCGGTGTTCTTCGGCTCCGCCCTGACCAACTTCGGCGTGGAGCCCTTCCTGGAGGACTTTCTGCGCATGACCACGCCCCCCCTGCCCCGGCGGGCGGGGGAGCTGCTCATCGACTCCTTTGACGACGACTTCTCCGCCTTCGTCTTCAAGATCCAGGCCAACATGAACAAGGCCCACCGGGACCGGATCGCCTTCCTGCGGGTGGTGTCCGGCAAGTTCGAGGCAGACCGCGAGGTCTACCATGTCCAGGGGGGCAAGAAGCTGCGCCTGTCCCGGCCCCAGCAGCTCATGGCCGCCGAGCGGGAGATCATCGAGGAGGCCTACGCCGGGGACATCATCGGCGTGTTCGACCCGGGCATCTTCTCCATCGGGGACACCCTGTGCGCCCCGGGGAAAAAGTTCCGGTTCGACCCCATCCCCACCTTCGCCCCGGAGCATTTCAGCTTGGTGCGGCAGGTGGACACCATGAAGCGCAAGCAGTTCATCAAGGGCACCGAGCAGATCGCTCAGGAGGGCGGCATCCAGATCTTCAAGATCCCCTACGCCGGTATGGAAGAAGTCATCGTGGGCTGCGTGGGCACGCTGCAATTTGACGTGTTTGAATACCGTCTGAAAAACGAGTACAAGGTGGACATCATCATGGACAACCTGCCCTATGAATATCTCCGCTGGGTGGACGCTTTTGATGGCAACCTGGACGATGATCTGGTCATGGGCAACGGTCAGGACATCAAGCTGGTGGAAGATTATCAGGGCAGCAAGCTGCTCCTGTTCTCCGCTCCCTGGTCCATCAAGTGGGTGCAGGACAAGAACAAGTCGTTGGTCTTGTCCGAGTTCGGCGGAGCGAAATTCTAAGTTTTTTACGCACTTATCCCAACATTTTATTCTATCTAGGAGGTATGCCAATGAGACTTTATGCTTTACGACATGGTGAGACCAGCTGGAATGTCCAGCGCCGTTTTCAGGGTCAGAGTGACATACCTCTGAACGACAAGGGCATTTTGCTGGCGGAATTGACCGGAGAGGGACTGGCGAACGTCCCCTTCGACCTGGCCTTCACTTCCCCTCTCTGCCGGGCACGCCAGACGGCGGAGCTGGTGCTGGCGGGGCGGGACGTTCCGCTGTATGTG
>ERZ827492.3173-NODE-3173-length-10620-cov-5.410128_pt1 | contig 10620 bp, 8 predicted proteins | sample MGYA00519704_ERZ827492 | MGnify/ENA primary metagenome ERZ827492 (study PRJEB31778, sample SAMEA3449325) | human gut metagenome | biome: human gut; feature: human-associated habitat; material: faeces | place: United Kingdom | collected 2010/2012 ...
TGTCGATCTTGTAGTCCTCCATCGCCGAGTAGAGGTACTCCTCGACGATCGGGCTCAGGCGGTGTATCTCGTCGATGAAAAGCACGTCGCCGGGGTTGAGGTTGGTCAGCAGTCCGGCCAGGTCGCCCGGCTTGTCCAGCACGGGACCCGATGTGACGCGCAGCTGCGCGTGCATTTCGTTGGCGATGATGTTGGCAAGGGTCGTCTTGCCCAGTCCCGGGGGGCCGTGCAGCAGTACGTGGTCGAGCGAATCGCCGCGCATGAGCGCCGCCTTGATGAAAATATGGAGGTTGTCGACGATCTTGTCCTGCCCGGAGAAGGTTTCCAACTCCTGCGGACGTATCTTGTTTTCGAATTCGAGATCGCTCTCTGTGTTGCGTACGATTGACATGTTGCAAAGATAACGATTTTGTGCTACTTTGCCGCGGCGGGGCGAAAAAAAATCCGGCCCGCAGGATATGCGGGCCGGGGTCGCTGCCGGAAGCTCCGGCTATTGCTCACGCGGCAGCCCGATCTTTATGTATTTCACCCCGTTCATGCGGGTGTTCACACGCAGGATGATACCTTTCTTGCCTTCGAGATCCTCCTTGAAGGAATCCAGCTTGAACGAGACATAACGGTCGTAGTTGTATCCGCCTTCGTCGCCGTGGGCGTCGCGGCGCAGTTCGAGGTTCAGGTACCCCTCTTCCGTGTATTCAGGAGCGATCTCCGTCACGTTGTTGCGTACCAGCAGGAAGGTGTGTTTCGTGAGGTCACAGGCATTGAACCCGACCCAGACATTGAGGTAATTGCTGTTGAGGAATGCCTCCTTGAAGCTGGTTTTGTCGTCTTCCAGCGCGTCGAGTTCCTCTTGGGTGGTCACGACTTTCGTGCCGCCCGAGTAGATGTCCTGTATGTAATAGAGCGCCATGTTGTAATCGTATCCTTCCACTTTGTTATTCAGCAGGTTGAAATATATGACGACGCGCTGGTCTTCCTCGGCCTTATAGCTGCCTATGCGGCTTTTGTCGCCCGGGTACACCGTCTTGCCATCGTCGAGAACGACATAGAAATCGTTATTTTCGAGCGGCTTTACCGAAGCGAAAGCCGAAAGCCTGGGGTAGTCCCCGTCCGAATCGTTGCAGGAGGTGAAAATGGCCGCAGCCATGGTCACGAGAAGAAATAATCCGAATCTTTTCATATTTATAATTATTTTTGCGTTATCTTCACTAATTAAATGCAGGGCGGGGCGGAATACTGCATGGGCATAAAAATTTTCGGGTGCCGTGCAGTCTTTTGATGGCTACACCGTTTATAAGATGAACGCAAATATGGGAATGGAGGAGCAGATACTGGCCGAGGGGTGCAGAAAAGGGGATAATGCGGCCCGTCGTGAGCTGTATGACCGCTATGCAGGCCGTCTGCTGGCCGTCTGCCTCCGTTATTCGGGCGACCGTTCTACCGCCGAAGACCTGATGCACGATGCGTTCCTGAAGATTTACGGTGCTTTCGACCGTTTTTCCTACCGCGGCCCCGGTTCCCTGCGTGCCTGGATGGAACGGATCACGGTGAACGTGGCGCTCGAATGGCTCCGCAGCCGGAACAAACTGAGCATGACGGTGCTCGACGACGGAAGGCAGTTGCCCGACATCCCGGAGCCCGACCCGTCGGAAGTGGCGCGTATTCCGCGCGACGTGCTGATGGGGTTCGTCAGCGAATTGCCTGACGGTTACCGTACGGTGTTCAACCTCTACTGCATCGAAGGCTATTCGCACCGCGACATCGCGCAGATGCTGGGGATCAACGAAAAAAGTTCCTCGTCGCAGTTATTCCGCGCGCGGGCACTGCTGGCCCGCAGAATAGGGGCCTATATGGAGACACATTAAATTATGAAACAAAATAAAGACTGGACAGACGTAATGCGGAGTGCGCTCCGGGGCACCGAGGTGATACCCCCGGCCGACGGTTGGGCGCGGCTGGAGCGCGAGCTCGGGCCTCACCCGCGTATCTCCGTGTTGCGTAGCCATTGGCCGCGGATTGCTGCCGCTGCCGCCGCTGTGCTGATTTTCCTGGGTGGCGGGGGATACCTGCTGCATGAAAACCGGGATTTAGGGGATAAAGGGTTTGTTATTGCAACGGCGACGGACAGCGGCAGCTCTGCTGCGGACATGGCGCAGGTCGATGGGACACCGGCGGGAGATGGTGAAGGGACGCTCGCGGGGGCGCTCCGCGCAGCCGTTCCGACCGAAGAGGCCGTGCGGGCTGCGGCGCTGCCGGGCGAGGAGCCCGGTGCGGGGACGGCTCCCGGGATTGCACCGGGACGGAATGCCCTTGCCGCCGCCGATATGCGGGGCTTCGAGGACGGCCGTGCAGCGGCTTTGACGTCCGGAGCTGCGCCCGCCGGGGAGGCGGTTGCTGCAAACGCCGTCACCGGTAATTCGGTTGCGGAAAATGCGGTGGCAGGGAGCGAGGCTTCCGGAAAGGCCTCCGCAGCGGCTGCTGCTACCGGGGATGCCGCGGCGGACGGCACGCGGCCGGCCGTGCGTGCGGCAGTCGCCGGACAGGCGTCCGCCACGGACGGGAACCCGGGAGAAGAGGCTGCCGGGCAGGCCGTTCAGCCCCGCAAATACCCGGGCACGTACGATTACCTGGCCGATGGCGTGCAGGAATACAGGCGTCCCCGGCGCAAGACTTCGGTTTCGCTCTTCGCCGCAGGCGGTGTGACCGGATCATCGGGGGCGTCGGGCGGTGTCGGCCCCAATCTGGTGATGTCCGACATATTTGTAGGCGGTACCAACGGCACGATGGCGCAATTGAAATACAATTACGAGGATTATTCGTTCCGCCACCATCAGCCGCTCAGCTTCGGCCTTTCGGTGCGCAAGGAGTTCGCGTACGGGTTGTCGCTCGAAAGCGGTGTGAACTATACGTTGTTATGGTCGGACGTGAGCATGCAGTCCGGCGGCGAGGATATCAGCCAAAAGCTTCACTTCATCGGGGTTCCCCTGCGCCTGAACTGGCAGTTCCTCGAAACCGGGCGTTTCTCGATGTACGTGGGCGCAGGCGGTATGCTCGAGAAATGCGTGTCCGCCAAGTTCGGCTCCAAATCCGTCGACGAACCCAAAGTACAGTGGTCGGTGGCCGGGGCCGTCGGGGCACAGTACCGCCTCGGCAATTATGTCGGGCTTTACTTTGAGCCCGAGGTTTCGCACTACTTTACGGAAACCACCCTGCGTACATCGCGCACCGATTCTTCCCTGTCGCTGACCCTCCGTCTCGGAGTGCGCCTTTCATTCTGACATTCAACTGATATATCCTGTTTGCACGTCCCTGGGACGTGAAATACGACTTGGAGAAGTCCGTACCCGAAGCGATACGGACTTTTTTGTGATCTGTCCGAATGTGTTATTTTGTGGCTTAATTATGCTATTTTTTATTGACTAATGAAAATTTGTTCTTATTTTTGTTGAATAAAAGATTGTGAATTGACGCTAACAAAAAAGCACAAGTGCAGCAATCTGTGCACTTGTGCCTTTGTAGTCCCGACGGGAATCGAACCCATATCGTAAGAACCGGAATCTTATATTCTATCCATTGAACTACGGGACCGGGAGTGCAAAGATGCAAATTTTTTTTAATTTTTACTAATAAAATGCGAGAAAAGCAGAATAATTGGCAGAGGATCGAAGCCGTAATCAAATGGGCGAACATGTCAACCAACTACTTCGCCCGCCATATCGGGCTTGCACGCGGCGAAAACCTCTACCAGATTAAACGCGGTAACAACGGCATTTCGCTCGACGTGGCCGACCGCATCGTCTCCAAATTCCCGCAGGTGGATAAATTGTGGCTGCTGACGGGGGAGGGGCAGATGTTCGCGGACGGGAAACTGCGCGGCGCCCAGATACCTTTTTATAATGTGGATGTCGAACAGGCCATCGCGCACGTCACCCACCTCGAGGCTGAGAGCAGCCTGGTCATCCCGCAGGCGGGTGAGTGCGACCTTGCCATGTGTTACATGGGACGTGCCATGGGGGACGCCTTGCCGCCGGGTGCGGTGGTCTTGCTGAAGGCCGTCGACCGGGATGCAATTATTCCCGGGGGGGAATATGTGATTGTCAGCCGAAAAATTGTAACTTTGCGGATAGTTCGGCTCGCCGACGGGGAGGACAAACTCCGCCTGGTGGCCGGCGATCGGGAAAATTATGACGACATAATTCTGAATGTCAGTGATATAAGCTCGGTGTATAAAGTTAAAGGCAAATTGATAATAAACAGTTGAGAATATGTTTTCAGGGATCGTGGAACGCATGGCGGAGGTCGTGGACATCCGTACCGACCGTCAGAATAAGGATTTTACGCTGCGCGCGGACTTTTGCCGCGAGTTGAAAATCGACCAGAGTATAGCACATAACGGCGTATGTTTGACAGTTGTGGACATCCGCGATGATACGTATACGGTCACGGCGATGAAGGAGACGCTCGACAGGAGCAACCTCGGCCTGCTGGCTGTGGGCGATCTGGTGAACCTCGAACGCTCGATGAAACCCGATGCGCTGCTCGACGGGCATATCGTCCAGGGGCATGTCGACCAGACGGCCGTATGCACGGCCCGCGAGGACGCCGACGGCAGCTGGTACTATACGTTCGCCTACGAACCGCAGGGCGGTGGGCTCTGTACCGTGGAGAAAGGGTCGGTGACGGTCAATGGCGTGAGTCTGACGGTCTGCGACTCGAAGGAGTCGTCGTTCCGCGTGGCGATCATCCCCTACACGTTCGAGCATACGAATTTCTGCCGCATCGGCGTGGGGTCGGTCGTGAACCTCGAATTCGACATCGTGGGCAAGTACATCGCCCGTCTCATGCAAAATTATACGAAGTAAGCCTTATGGTATACATCAAAACCAAAGAGGGCGCATCGCTGTGGATCGCGCTCCTCGCAACGGCCATTGTGGCCGGGACGATGACGCTGCTCGATGCGGTGTGGTGGGTGACGCTGTGCGTCTGCGGCGCCGTCTTTGTCGTCGTGGCGCTCGTGGCGCTGTTCATCATCCGCAAGTATGTGGCTTACAAGCTCAAACCGATCTATTCCATCGTGCTTTCGCGCGACGTGCATACGCACGAGATTTTCTCCGAGCTGAAGGACAAGCACGTCGAGAATATCGGCGAGGAACTCACGGCGTGGGCGGATACGAACGACAAGGAGATCGCCCGCCTCAAGGAGACTGAGCAGTTCCGCAAACAGTACCTGGGCAACGTGGCGCACGAGCTCAAAACCCCGATCTTCAATATCCAGGGGTATATCTCGACACTGCTCGACGGAGGCCTGGAGGACGAGCTCATCAACCGCAAATACCTCGAGCGGGCCGAGAAGAGCATCGACCGCCTGATCAATATCGTCAACGACCTGGATACCATCTCCAAGCTGGAGAGCAACATGAACCGCCTCGAAATGGAGAAGTTCGACATCGTGGCGCTGACGAAGGAGATCGCCGAGCAGGCTGAGATGGAGGCCGACAAAAAAGGCATCCGGATTTCGATCAAGGGCGCCGACAACCTTCCCTCGCCGTTCTGGGTGCTGGCCGACAAACATTACATCGGCCAGGTCATCGTGAACCTCGTCATCAACTCGATCCGCTACGGGAAGGAGGGCGGTCTGACGCGCGTCCATTTCCGCGACATGCTCGACAAAATACTTGTCGAGGTGGAGGATAACGGATTGGGAATCAGTAAGGAGGATTTGCCCCGCGTCTTCGAGCGATTCTACCGTACCGACAAGGGGCGTTCGCGCGAGCAGGGCGGTACCGGCCTCGGACTGGCGATCGTGAAGCATATCATCGAAGCGCACGGCGAACGCATCAGCGTGCGCAGCGAACCCGGCGTGGGGAGCACCTTCTCGTTCACGCTCAAAAAAGTCAACCTGCAAGAACTGAATAAATGATACGACCGTTAAGCATCGTTTGGAATTTCGACCCGGTGTTCTTCTCCATCGGGTCGCTCGACATCCGCTATTACGGATTGATGTGGGCGCTGGCAATCCTGATCGGCGCCAAGTTTTTCGATAACTTCTGCAAGCGTGAGGGGCTTCCGCCGAAGGTCTCCGAGTCGATTTTTATATATGGTACGCTGGCGACGATCATCGGGGCGCGGCTGGGGCACTGCCTCTTCTACGACCCGATGGAATACCTCAGCAAGCCGTGGACGATCATCACGGGTTTCCGGGACGGCGGCATGGCCAGCCACGGCGCTGCCATCGGCCTCTTGATCGGCCTCTGGCTGTTCTCGCGCAAGAACAAGCTGCCCTATATCTGGTCGCTCGACCGCATCATGATCGCGGTGGGCATCGGCGGTGCCGTCGTCCGGCTGGGCAACCTGTTCAATTCGGAGATCTTCGGCATGGCCACGACCCTGCCGTGGGGCTTCGAATTCGTCCGCTCGGCCAAGTGGGTGAACGAGTTCGCCCCCGCGGCGGTACACCCGACCCAGATTTACGAGGCGCTTTGCTACCTGATCACCTTCGGCATCCTTTGCTGGCTCTATTATGCGAAGGACATCGCGCGGCGCCGTCCGGGCATCCTGTTCGGCATCGGGCTGCTCGGGATTTTCCTGACGCGCTTCTTCATCGAGTTCATCAAGACCGAGCAGGAGGCGTTCGAACAGGGATGGGTGCTCGATATGGGGCAATGGCTGAGCATTCCGTTTATCGTGCTGGGTATTTACATGATTTACCGGGGGCTGTCCGAGCCCGAAGTTACCCCCGCCCCGGTGCCGAAAGCCCCGGCAGCAACTCCAAAAAAGAAGAAACGATGAGCAATTACCCGATGGTCGATGAAGTGAACCGCCTTGTCGGCAACCTGCTTGCCGCCGGCAGCGGGGTGTTCCTGCCCGGCGTAGGGTCGCTCTTTGTCGAGCGGCGCGGTGCCAGGCGGCTTTCCAAACGCTCTGTCCAGCCTCCTTGCCGCGTGGTATCCTTCTCTTCGCAGCAGCAGGGGGTATCGCTTGCCGATGAACTGGCACGTACGCTGCACTGCGACGCTGCCGGAGCTCAGGATGTTTACGACCGCTGGCTTTCCCGCACGCGCGAGGGCGACGTGCTGACCATAGAGGGCGTCGGCGTGCTCAAATTCAAGAATTTTACGCTTGCACCCGCGTTCGACAGGCTGCTAAACCCGCAGGGGCACGAGCCCGTGCGGATCAAGCCTGCCCGCCGGTTGGACTGGGCGCTGTGGGTCGGCATCGCGGCGATCGTGATTGCGGCGGGTTTCGGCGGCGCCGAATTCCTGCGCATCAATTCTTCCGATATTCCGGAACCCGGTGCGGCCGCCGAAGTTGCGCGCACCTTGCCCGCCGCGGATGCGGGGATTCCCGCCGATTCGTCCGCGACGGCCGGTGTGACGGACGACGGGACTGCGACGGCAGTTGCGGGAACGAAGGCTGCGGAAACCGACGTTGCCGGGAGCAGTGCTGCGGGTGCGGCCGGGACGGCGGACAGCGCCGGTGACCGTGCGGATGCAGCTGTAACCCGTGCGGATGCCAAACCTGCCGGACTGCGTCCCGGGTCGGCGGCACGGGTCTCCACGGAGCCTGCATCGCTCGTTTCGGGACACCGGTATGTCGTGTTGGGGGTTTTCAGTACGCCGGAAAATGCGGCCCGTGCCGCCGCGGATGCCGAAGCCAGGGATGCATCGGTACGCTGCGGGGTCTACCGTTTCGGCAATAAATTCATGGTTTCACCTTTCGAGGCGCCCGATGCGGAGGCATGTACGTTGTTCATCCGTAATTATAGCGACCGTTTCCCCGGGCTGTGGACTTACACTGCCCGTTGATGCGTCTTTCCGAGCTGATAATCCGTTTCATCGACTGGTTCTACCGCCGGCCTGTTTCTGCGTTATTGCCGCGCCAGACGTTCCGTTATGCCGTTTGCGGCGGCGCGAACGTGGTTTTCGGCTGGGGGTGCTATTTCCTGCTCTATAATTTCGTGCTCGACAAGGAGCTGCTCGACCTCGGGTTCATCGCGGTTTCCCCGCATGTCGCGGCGATGCTGATTGTTTTTCCGCTGACCTTTTTCACCGGGTTTTGGCTGAACCGCCACGTGGCTTTCCGCCGTTCGCCGCTTGCCACGGGGACGCAGCTTTTCCGCTACCTCCTCTCCGTCGCCGGCTCGGTGGTGGTCAATTATCTCTTCCTGAAATTCTTCGTCGAGTTGTGCGGGTTTTGGGCGACGCCTTCGCAAATGATGGCCTCGCTGGGGACGATGGTGTACAGCTATCTGGCTGCCAAGTATTTCACCTTTCGCAACGCCGTCCGCGAATAACCGCGGGGCCGGGCGTGTCAGCCTTTCCGGTTCTCCTCCTTGAGTTTCTGCAGTTCGTACATCCTGTCGCGGAATTTCGCGGCGGCGAGGAAGTCGAGCGATTTGGCCGCACGTTCCATGTCTTCGCGCGCCTTGTCGATCAGCGTGTCGATGTTCTCGCTTGCGGCATAGGTTCTCTGTACGTCCGCGGCGGCCATGTAGTGGTCTTCGGCGAGCGGGTAGCTCGCCGCTATTTCCGGGACGTCGGTGCGCGCGGAGAGCAGGGTGCTTTGCCCCGTGCCGCTCTTCTGCGCCCGGCGCGGCAGCATGCCGTGCTCCATGTTGTAGCGCACCTGTTTCTCGCGCCGGCGGTTGCTCTGCTCGATGGCGAAGCGCATGGAGTCGGTGCAGGTGTCGGCATAGAGGATCACGTTGCCCTGTGAATGGCGCGCGGCGCGTCCCGCGATCTGCGTCAGCGACCGCACGTTGCGCAGGAAACCCTCCTTGTCGGCGTCGAGGATCGCCACCAGCGCCACTTCGGGCAGGTCGAGCCCTTCGCGCAGCAGGTTCACGCCCACCAGCACGTCGAACATTCCGGCCCGCAGGTCTTCCAGAATCTGGATGCGTTCCAGCGTATCCACGTCCGAGTGGATGTAACGGTTGCGCACGCCCACCCGGTCGAAATATTTCGAAAGTTCCTCGGCCATGCGTTTGGTGATGGTCGTCACGAGCACCTTGTCGTCGTCTTTCACGCGCTTGTCGATCTCCTCCAGCAGGTCGTCGATCTGGTTGGCCGTGACGCGCACCTCGAGCGGCGGGTCGACCAGCCCCGTGGGGCGGATCAGCTGTTCGACGATCACGCCTTCGCTCTTCATCAGTTCGTAGTCGGCGGGCGTGGCGCTCACGTAGATCGACGTGCCCTGCAACTGCTCGAACTCGGCGAAGGTCACCGGACGGTTGTCCTTGGCCGCCGGGAGTCGGAATCCGTACTCCACGAGGTTTTCCTTGCGGGCGCGGTCGCCGCCGTACATGGCGTGTACCTGCGGCAGCGTGACGTGGCTTTCGTCTACGACGAGCATGTAATCCTTCGGGAAATAGTCAATCAGGCAGAAAGGGCGCGTGCCCTCGGCGCGGCCGTCGAAATAACGCGAGTAGTTCTCGATGCCGGGGCAGTACCCCAACTCCTTGATCATCTCGACGTCGTATTCCACGCGCTGCTTGATGCGCTGCGCCTCCGTCGTGCGTCCGGCACGCTCGAAGAATTCGATCTGCCTGCCCAGATCCAGGTATATCTGTTGTACGGCGCAGTTGATGCGCTCCTTGGTGGTTACGAAGAGGCTCGTGGGGTAGAGCGTGAGGTTGTCGAGCGAGTGGATACGCTGCCCCGTCGCGGGGTCGATGGTCTGGATGGCCTCGACCTCGTTGTCGTGCTCGACGCGGGTTCCCTCAGGGAACATGAACACCTTCTCACCGTGCTTGAGATAGCGCATCATGTTGCGGATGGCGTCGATATCGGCCTTGCCGCGGTCGACGAAACAGATGCCGCACTTCTTGAGCACCGGCCCGACGATGGGCACGCGCTCCAGCTCCAGCTTGGCCATGAAGTGCATGTAATTCTCCTTGCCGAAGGCAAGGGCCACAAGCAGCGGGTCGATGTAGTTGGAGTGGTTCGCACAGATGACCGCCGGACCGTCGGGGATGTTCTCCCGGCCGCGGCAGCGCATGGGGTAAAAGGCCTTAACCCAGGGCTTTAGAAAGTCAAAGAGCTTTCCGAAACTGCGTCTCTCCCGCTCCAGATCCTGTTCAGGCACGTTCCTAACCTCCTATACGCCCGGCAATGAGGGCGCAGATCTTTTCAATGCTCTGCTCGAGCGTCAGCTCGCTTGTATCGACCTCTACCGCATCCGGCGCCCGCCTCAGCGGCGCGGCGGCGCGGGTGGAGTCGTTTTCGTCCCGCTTTATTATATCACGCAGCACTTGCTCGTAGCTGTCCGGCGCGCCTTTTTCGTGCAGCTCGAGATATCTCCGCTCAGCGCGGCGCTCGGGACTGGCGGTGAGGAAGATCTTCAGCGCCGCGTCCGGCAGGACGACGGTGCCTATGTCGCGCCCGTCCATTATTACGCTGTGCTGCTCGGCCATCTTGCGCTGCATGTCCAGCAGATACGCCCTGACCTCCGGCATGGCGGAGACCTCCGAGGCGCGCATGGATATCTCCGGCGTCCTGATGAGGCCCGATACGTCCTCGCCGTTGAGGTACATGTGCTGCGCGCCGTCCTCGCCGTAGCCGAAGCGGATATCCAGCTCCGGCAGCAGCCTGAGCACGTCCTGCTCGGCGCCCAGCGGCAGTC
>ERZ827492.3188-NODE-3188-length-10586-cov-2.169595_pt1 | contig 10586 bp, 10 predicted proteins | sample MGYA00519704_ERZ827492 | MGnify/ENA primary metagenome ERZ827492 (study PRJEB31778, sample SAMEA3449325) | human gut metagenome | biome: human gut; feature: human-associated habitat; material: faeces | place: United Kingdom | collected 2010/2012 ...
GGCGGCTCCTCGAGCGTTTTCAACAGCGCGTTGAAGGCGCTGGTCGACAGCATATGCACCTCGTCGATGATGTACACACGCTTTTTGAGCATCGACGGGGGATAGATGACCTCTTCGCGCAGGTCGCGGATGTTTTCCACACTGTTGTTGCTGGCTGCGTCGATTTCCAAAACGTCGGGCGTCGTGCCCGCATCGATGGCGCGGCAATTTTCGCAGCGGTTGCAGGGGTCGCCGTTCTGCAGGTCCAGACAGTTGGCTGCCTTGGCCAGAATTTTCGCCGTGGTCGTCTTGCCTGTCCCACGCGAGCCGCAGAAGAGGTAGGCGTGCGAAATGCGGCCGCTTTCGGCCTGATTCCGCAGCACGGCGGTAATGTGGTCCTGCCCGCGCACATCGCTGAAGGTCTGCGGACGCCATTTTCTGTATAGAGCGAGGTACACGAAAAAACCCGCCTTCCCATAAGAAACGAAACGAGAGGATACGTAATACGGCCATACATCCAGAATCGAGCAACGACCACACGCGTAAGTCAAAATCTGTCCTCGGGACAGGCGCCCCCGCGGCACACCGGCGCTACCGCTTAATGCTGCTTGGTTCCCCACCTGACATGGTTCACGGCTGCCGATTGCGCGGGACCCGTCCTTCAGCGGACTCGTTGTTGACGCGGCCGCACGGCCGCTGCCCTCAAATGGCATATAACCCCTGCTATAGCGGATTGCAGGCTACAAGGCACCGCTGACTCCCCGGTTAGTATGACCGTATTACATATCCTCGGATACGGTAAGAGTATACCACAAATCCCTGCCGGTTGCAAGATAAATTTTTGAATTTTAATTTTTCTTGCATTCCATTGACTTTCGGCGCAGAAGCATATATAATACGTAATGGTTAAAATGGGAAGGAAGTGCAGTCGCATCGTGACAAAAACACGGATTTTTGTTTCCTGGCGCGCCGAGGAAAAATGGCTCAACGCGATGGGTGCGAAGGGCTATCGTCTTACCGGCGTTGACGCGTTCGACTATAAGTTCACCATTGCTGCGGGTCAGACGTTTGTCTATTCGCTCGAGTGGCTGGATGTTTCACCTATGTCCGACGAGGGCGAGCGGTTCGCGGCCAAACGGGCCGAGGACGGCTTTTCGCTCTGCGCCTCCAAGCGCGGCTGGGCGTATTACATCCGGGAGGGGACCGACGTTCCCGAAAAGGATACGTCGGCTCTGCGGCTGACGATGGGGCACTATCGCGCCGTGTCCCTGTTTGCGCTGGTCATGTTCCTTGTCTTTACCGGACTGACCGCGTATAATTTCTATTATCAGTCCGTGTTTGCCGCCGAGGGCTATACGATCCCCAAGAGCAGTATGTCGGTTGAATTTTTTCGCAATATTTATAACAACCTTCTCGTCGGTAAAAATCCGGCAACCGTACTTCTGCTGCTTCTCGTGCCGATCACGGCCGTGTTTCTGCTGCTGTGTGCTTCCTTCGGCTCGGAATATTTTGCTACGCGCAGACTGATGAAGCAGTCGGTCCTCCGGCAGCTCGAACGGGCGGCGGAGACGGCGCAGGAGGACGGGGAAGCGCGGGAATAAAACAAAGCAGAGCCGACCGGAAGGGAGGTTTCGCAGATGCGTTTTCCGGCCGGAAAGAGTTTCTGTTTTCATTCTGCAAGAAAGGATGCTTTCGCTGCTGCGGAAGCGAGGATCGCGGGTATGCAGTATCAGGTTAAATTGGTCGATATCGCGAAGGAGTTTTCGCTCGAGAAGATCTACCTTCCCGAAAACATCGACGAAATTTACGTCCGTCGGTCGGACGTTTCACGTCCCGGATTGCCGCTGGCCGGGTATTTTGAATATTTTGAAAACGGCCGTATTCAGATGATCGGGAATATGGAGCATGGTTATCTCAGCAGTCTGGGCGCCGAAGCGCGTTATAAGGCGCTGGACGATTATCTGTCGCACGACGTCGTTGCTGTGGTTGTAACAACAAGTCTGGATATTTTCCCAGAGCTATATGAGCTTGCGCAGAAGCACGAAACACCGCTCTATCGGACGACATGGCCGACGAGTGAGTTTATGGCGGCGCTCATCAGCTCGCTTTCCGTTTCGCTTGCAGAGCGCATTACACGTCACGGCGTGCTTGTCGAGGTGTACGGCGAGGGTATCCTGATGCTGGGCGACAGCGGCATCGGCAAGAGTGAGACAGCTATCGAACTGGTCAAACGCGGGCACCGGCTCATTGCGGACGACGCGGTCGAAATCAAGCGCGTGTCGGCGAAAACGCTCGTCGGCAGCGCGCCGGAGCTGATCCGCCATTACATAGAGCTGCGCGGTATCGGCATTGTGGACGTGCGCCGCATTTTCGGAATGGGTGCGGTAAAGGAGACGGAGAAAATCGACCTTGTGATCCATTTTGAGGTTTGGGAGCAGGGGAAGATTTATGAACGCTTCGGGATGGACACCGAATATACCGATATTCTCGGCATCAAGGTGCCGTCCATTACGCTTCCGGTCAAGCCGGGGCGGAATCTTGCCGTTATCATCGAGATCGCGGCGATGAACAACAGGCAGAAGAAGATGGGTTATAATACCGCGGTCGAATTCAACAAAAAATTGATGAATCGCAGCCTCGAACCGGATGACGACCGGTAAGGGACGCGGAAGTATTTTGGACAGCAAGGAAAGGATTGGGCGAAATTCTATGTATTATGTCGGTGTGGACCTCGGTGGGACGAACATAAAAGTCGGTATTTGCGACGGTGAGGGCAAAATTCTGAAAAAGGGGAGTATAAAAACCGGTGCTGAGCGCAGCGCGGACGAAATCACGAAATCTATGGCAGATCTGACGCTGCAGCTTGTTTCGGAAATGGGACTGACCGAGCAGGATATCGTCTGCGCCGGTATCGCGACACCGGGTACGGCGGACAGCGAGCACGGCGTGGTTGTATACTGCTGCAATCTGCCGTTTATGGATTACCCGCTTGCGCAGCGGTTTTCCGACTTTACGGGAATCGCAAAGGTAATGATCGAAAACGATGCCAATGCAGCAGCCAAGGGCGAAAGCGTCTGCGGCGCCGCCAAGGGGTATAGGAATTCCATTACCATCACGCTCGGGACGGGCGTCGGAGGTGGCATTGTGATCGAAAACGGCGTTTATGCCGGCTTCAATTTTGCGGCGGCCGAATTGGGGCATATCGTTATTGATTTCGGCGGTGTGCAGTGTGCCTGCGGCCGCAAGGGCTGCTGGGAGCAGTATTCCTCTGCGACTGCGCTGACCCGCCAAACGCGCGAGATGATGGAACAATGTCCCGATTCGCTGATGTGGTCGCTTTGCGACGGCAAGCTGGAAAATGCAACCGCCCGCACTTCGTTTGATGCTATGCGTGCGGGTGATCAGGCTGCTGCCAAGGTAGTCGACACCTATATCCGTTATCTTGCCTGCGGCGTGGTCAATCTGATCAATATCTTCCAGCCGGAGGTGCTGTGTATCGGCGGCGGCGTCTGCAATGAGGGCGACTATCTGCTTAAGCCTCTGCTGGAAATTGTCCATAACGAGCAGTATTCGCGGCACAGCGTGGACCAGACCGCCATCAAGATCGCCGAGCTTGGCAACGATGCCGGTATCATCGGCGCGGCAATGCTCAGCCTTTGATCGGCGCTTTCCCCAAAATATACCCGCCTGCGGCGCGGCGTCAGGAAAAGGCGTGCAGTCCTTCGGTGGGGCACGTCTTTTCGCTGTATAGCCGCTGCGGAGATTGGAGAGCTACATGTCTGTTACGATAGAAAAAATAGCGGAAAAAACGCTGCCTACTATTGCGCTGCGCGGTATCGTTCTCTTTCCGCGCGTCATCACCAGTTTTGAAATCGCGCGGCCTCGATCAAAGCGCTCCGACAAGCGCAGGAGTCGGGCTCGGAATTGTTTTTAGCCATCCAGCGCGACGCGTCGGTCATCAGTCCGAAGGCAGACGATCTGTTTGAAATCGGCATCACCGCAAGAATCAAGCATGCGCTGCGGCTGTCCAACGGCAATTATCAGCTTGTCGTGGAGGGGATAACCCGCGCTGAGCTGATGCAGGTCAGCGACGCGGAGGGGTTTCTTGTGTCGCGCGTACATATACGGGATATCAGTGAGCTGCGTGACGATACTGAGGACAACCGCCGCCTGATCCGCGAGGCGTGGGCGGTATTCAACGAATATCTTAAGTATGTCCAGCGTCCGTCGCAGGACGTTGTTGCTGAGGCGAAGAAGATCACCGACCCCGGCCTGCTGGCCGATTGTCTGGCCAGCACTTTCCTGGTTAAATTTGAAGACCGGCAGCAGATTATTGGGATTATCGATGCGGAAAAGCGTCTTGAGGCCTTATTGGGGATTTTCCGCCGCGAAATCGATTTGATTGAACTGGAAGGCTCCATTCAGACCAAGGTTAGGTATAACCTCCAGCGCGGCCAGCGGGAAATGTATCTCCGTGAGCAGCTCAAGGCCATTCAGAGCGAGCTGAACATCGATGAATCGGGCGACGCGGACAGCGATGAATATTATGCGCGTATCGAGGCTGCAAAGCTGCCTGCCGAAGTCAGCGTGCGGCTACACGAGGAGGATGCCAAGCTGGCGCGGATGCCCTTCGGATCGCCGGAGGGGACAGTGATCCGCAATTATATCGAAACCTGCCTTGAGCTGCCCTGGGGCAAGCGGACAAAGGACCGTATGAATATCCAGCAGGCGTCTAAAATTCTCGACGAGGACCACGACGGCTTGCGGAAGGTGAAGGACCGCATTCTTGAATTTATGGCCGTCAAGCAGCTTTCGCCTAAGCTCGACGGACAAATCATCTGCCTCGTCGGTCCGCCCGGCGTGGGCAAAAGCTCGATCGCCAAGTCGATCGCGCGCGCGACCAACCGCAAATATGTGCGCATTTCGCTCGGCGGCATCCGTGATGAGGCGGAAATCCGCGGCCACCGCAAAACCTATATCGGATCGATGCCCGGTCGAATCATCGCTTCTCTCAAGCTCGCCGGCAGTATGAATCCCGTCATCCTGCTCGACGAGGTGGACAAACTGACGATGGACGCGCACGGCGATCCAACCAGCGCGCTGCTTGAGGTGCTGGATACCGACCAGAATAAGCAGTTCCGCGATCATTTCATCGAGCTGCCTGTCGATCTGTCGGAGTGTCTGTTCATTGCCACTGCCAACACGGTCGAGACGATTCCTGCGCCGCTGCTGGATCGTATGGAAGTTATCGATATGGACAGCTATTCGGATGCTGAAAAGCTGTCGATCGCCAAGAATCATCTCATTTCCAAGCAGCTTAAGCGCCACGGACTGACCAGGCGCAACCTTTCCTTTACCGACAGGGCGCTGCAGAAAATCATCAGCGGCTATACCAAGGAGTCGGGTGTGCGCAATTTGGAGCGTGAGATCGCCTCGGTTTGCCGTAAAGTGGCGCGGGATGTTGTCTCCAACGGCATAAAAACGCACCATGTGGATGAGAACGCCGTTATGGAACTGCTCGGACCGGAGAAGTTTTTGCAGGACCGCATCTATCCGCAGGATGAAGTCGGCATTGTCAACGGACTCGCATGGACCTCGCTTGGCGGCGAACTGCTGCGGGTTGAGGTGCTTTCGATGCAGGGGACCGGAAATCTGGAGCTGACCGGCCACCTCGGCGATGTGATGAAGGAATCGGCCAAGGCTGCCGTCAGCTATATTCGCAAGCATGCCGAGACGCTCGGCATCGACCCCGGCTTCTATAAGACGCGCGACATTCATATTCATGTGCCCGAGGGAGCAATCCCCAAGGACGGTCCGTCCGCCGGCATCGCGATGACGACGGCAATCATCTCCGAGCTGTCAGGACGTCCTGTCCGGCAGGACGTGGCGATGACAGGGGAGATCACGCTTACCGGCCGCGTGCTCCAAATCGGCGGTCTCAAAGAAAAGAGCATGGCTGCCTATAAGGCCGGCGCGACGACGGTTATCATCCCGCGCGACAACCTGCGGGACGTCGAGGAGTTCGACGCGGAGGTGCGCGAGCATATCCGCTTCGTCGGCGTCACTCATTACACCGAGGTATTCGACATCGCTTTCAGAAAGGACGATGCCGCCATATGCTGATGCAGATCGGGCCGCTTAATCTGCATAACGCCGCGCTGAAGCTGACTGCCGGCGCGCCTGCACAGCTCCTGAAGGCCGGGAAACCGCAGATTGCGTTTGCGGGACGTTCAAACGTAGGCAAAAGCTCACTGGTCAACTGCCTGCTTGGACGCAAAAAGCTGGCGCGGGTTTCCGGCGCGCCGGGCAAGACGATTACGGTCAATTATTATGATATCGACGGTAAGCTGTTTTTTGTCGACCTGCCGGGCTACGGCTACGCCAAGCGCTCGTTTGCGGACAAAAAACGCTGGTCGGCGTTGACGCAGTCGTATTTTGAGGAGAATGCCGCGCTCGCGGCTGTGTTGCAGCTCATCGATATCCGCACCGGTGTAACGGCGGATGACGCGGATATGCTCGCCTGGCTGCGTTATTACGAGGTGCCGCATATGCTTGTTGCCACCAAGTGCGATAAGCTGGGCAAAACCGCGCTCAGCGAAGCCGCCGTGCAGCTCGTCCGTTCGCCGGCGGTTGCGCCGGGAACCGGCTGTGTTCTGTTTTCCTCGCTCAGGGGCGAGGGACGCGACGCGCTTTGGACGCACATTACAAAGCTCGCATTCGGCGGGGAAGGGAAGGATTAAAGGATGCACATTCTACACGACAATTATACCGTCGGTGAAAACGGACGTCTTTTCGTCGGCGGCTGCGACACTGTCGCGCTCGCGCAGAAATACGGCACGCCGCTTTACGTCATTGACGAGGGGAAAATCCGCAGCAATATGCAGCGCTTTTCCGCGTTGCTGCGGGAATGCTTCCCTGCAGGCAGCCGCGTGCTGTTCGCCTCGAAGGCGCTGTCGTACGTGGACATCTACCGCATCGCCGCATCGGAGGGCGTAGCGGCGGATGTCGTTTCGCCCGGCGAGCTGTACACGGCCTGCAAGGCGGGATTTGATACGGCGGACGTCTATTTTCACGGCAATAACAAGACCGACGCGGACATCGCTTACGCGCTGGACGTCGGGGTGGGCACCTTCGTCGTTGATAACGAGGACGAGCTGCTTGCGCTCGACCGCATTGCCGGACAGAAAGGGAAAACGCAGCCGATTCTGCTGCGTCTGTCGCCCGGCATCGACCCGCACACGCATAAGAAGGTCGTCACCGGCTCAGTCGATTCCAAGTTCGGCACCGCCATTGCGACCGGGCAGGCAATGTCCATCACCGAGCGCGCGCTGGCGCTCCAAAACGTGCTGCTGAAGGGCTTCCACTGCCACATCGGCTCGCAGATTTTTGAGCTGGAGCCGTTTGAGCTGGCAGCACAGCGGATGGTGGAATTTATGGCGCAGGTGCGCGACCGGACCGGCTATGTCATCGAGCAGCTGGATTTGGGCGGCGGCTTTGGCATCTGCTATACCCAGCAGGATGCAGCGCTGCGCTATGACAGCTATATGGAAAAGGTATCGGTGGTGGTCAAAAGCTGCTGTGAGCGTTTAAATTTCCCGCAGCCGTTTATGATGCTGGAGCCGGGCCGCTCGATTGTCGGGCCGTACGGCGTCACCCTGTACACGGTGGGCGCCATCAAGGAGATCCCCGGCGTGCGCATCTACGCGGCGGTGGACGGCGGCATGACCGACAACCCGCGCTATGCCCTCTATCAATCGGATTATACCGCGCTCATTGCCTCGCGCGCCGCAGAGGCAAAGACCGAGCGCGTCACCATCGCCGGCCGCTGCTGCGAGAGCGGGGATTTGATTCAGGAAAATGCCCCTCTCCAGCCTTGTGGGAGGGGGGACATCCTCGCCGTCCTTGTGACGGGTGCGTATAATTATTCGATGGCTTCAAACTATAATCGTCTGCCGCGTCCGGCGATGGTTTCGGTTCGCGACGGCGCCGACCGGCTGGTGATCCGCCGGGAGAGCTATGAGGACCTGACGCGCAACGAGCTTTAATCCTTAAACATAACTGTACAAAAAACCTTCGCATAATCTTACATAGGTGGATTGTGCGAAGGCTTTTTTGGGAAAAACGTTTTTATTCGGTTTTATCTAAACAATTCGAGAAAGTAGGGCCGCTTGGCGTGGAAGGTCTTGCCCTTGAGATAGCCGAGCAGCTCGTGCGGCGCCTGAAAATCGAACGCCAGCGTGTAGGCGCACAGCGCCTGATGTACGTAGCCGAGCCTGCGGTCTTCGCGGTTGACCGCGTATTTCCCGTCGCCGAGCAGGGGATGCCCTGCGGCGGCGAGCTGCGCGCGAATCTGGTGCGTGCGCCCGGTGATCAGCTCGATTTCCAGGAGTGAAACATCCAAACTTTCGTTGTATTGCAGAACGGTGTAGAGAGATACGGCCTTCTTGTCCTCTGCGCCGTTTCTTTTTTCCTTGACGATCACGCGGTTTTCATCGGCCAGTTTTTGCAGATAAGAACAGAGCTTCCCGTTTTTTTCGGAAAAGCGGCCCTTCACGGCGGCCAGATACAGCTTTTTTACGTCGCGCGTGCGAATGATCTCGTTCATCTCGCAGCGAAGCGGCGTTCTTGGCCGCGATCACCAGTCCGCAGGTGTTGCGGTCGATGCGGTTGCAGAGCGCAGGCGCGAATGCATGCTCGGCACGCGGGTCGTATTCGCCCTTGCGGTAGAGATAGGCCTGAATGTGGTCAATGAGCGTGTTCGAGCTGCCCGGCTTGTCGGAATGCACCAGCATCCCCGCATTTTTGTCGGCGATGAGAAGGTTTTCGTCCTCGTACACCACGTAGACCGATGGGCGGATGCGCAGGAATGCGTCGGCCGGCGCGTGTTCGGCCGTGGCCGCTTGTGTGAACTCGTCGGGAATGAACAGGGTAAGGATATCCCCTTCGACCAGAAGCTCGTTTTCCTTCGTGCGTTTGCCGTTGCGCTTGATGCGTTTGGTTCGTATGTATTTGTAGACCAGCGGCAGCGGCATCCCTTTGTATCGTTTGGTGAGAAACTTATCCAGCCGCTGTCCGGCGTCGTTTTTCCGGATGGTCAGCGTTTCCAACGCGTCAACCCTCCTTTGTTTTGATTTCTATTCTATTATAATCTTTTTTTGCGTAATTGCAAGCGGGAAAAGAAAAGCATTTGCATTGGACGGATAGCCGCAAATCATATAAATGGAAAAATGCGTGTCTGCAATGGTCCGCATAACACAGAAAAAGCCATTTTTTGCGGCGATGGCGGCAATATATACAATTAAAAAACCTCCATATGCATAAATACATACGGAGGTTTTTTGTGACGCGGGCATATGCCATTACACGTATTCGAGCAGTGCGGCGAGGTTTTTCAGCTCGCGTGAAAAAAGCGTCTTGGCCAGAAGCAGAACTTCCTCCGACGCGTCGCCGTAGTCGTTGATTTTGCGCTTGACGTCCACAATGCCGGCAAGCGAGCCGAAGGCCATCATCCGTGCCAGATTCGCCGTTGCCGGCCGAGGGTGCGGCAGCGTGTTGAAGCGGATCATCGCGGCTACACGCAGCTTTTCCAGACAACTCAGACGAATGTCCTTTTCGCGCGGCAGCTTGGCTGTCCGTTTGGCAAACGACCGATAAAATGCGTATTGCTGCCGAAGCAGCGCGTTGAAGCGTTTGTCCTTGGAAACGGATAGAAGCATCGGGATCGTGTATAAGCCCATCTGGGCATTTTTGTATAAAAAACCGGATAGTTTGCGGCTGTCCATGTTCATTCACTCTTTGCCTTCCCGGCGGGATCGGATCTCGCCAAAATGTTCTGCTCTTATTGTAACCAAAAAAGCAAAAAATATGTGAAATTTTTGAATCGGATGTCCGCGTTATGCGCGGTCGCACAGCAGCGACGGCAGCGGCGCGCGCATATAAGCGGCTGCCGCCGCGTCGTCCGCCAGCCAGTCGCCGACGGCCTCTGCGGGCAGGATTACAGGCATCCGTTCGTGTATCGGCCGCACCGAATCGTTGGCTTCTGCGGTGAGGATGACGAACTGCGGCAGCGAGTCGCATTCGCGGAAAATGCCGCCCAGATAGGCGCCGCCGCAGCCGGGCAGTCGGAAGCGGTATTTCGTTTTGTGCGCGTCCCACTCGAAAAAGCCCGTGCAGGGCACCGCGCAGCGCCGCAGGCGGAACGAGGTGGCGAAGGCAGGCTTTTCGCGCACCGTTTCGCTCCGCGCGTTGATGAGCGGGCGGCTTTTTCCCGTCAAGGGAAAGCCCCAAATCGCAGGCGTCAGCCCGGCGGACGCCAAAATCGGAGCCGTCTGTCCGGGAAAAATCTCGCCCGTGCGGACCGGAATGCCGGGAAACTCTCGTGCCAGTCTGTCCGTGATGCGTGCGGCGAAGCTGCCGCCGTCGTCGTCCAAAAGGGTATATCTTCCGCACATATCAGTCTTTCCCCTCCACAAACCATTGCGGCCGGTCGTAGTACAAAAACCGTCTGCAACGTCCGATTTGTACCGTGTAACGGACGCCGGCGCCTCCCGCTTTGAGCGAGGCCGCGCGCCGCACATCCAGAACGCGGTCGATCGCATAGCGCCGTC
>ERZ827492.3189-NODE-3189-length-10581-cov-2.830610_pt1 | contig 10581 bp, 10 predicted proteins | sample MGYA00519704_ERZ827492 | MGnify/ENA primary metagenome ERZ827492 (study PRJEB31778, sample SAMEA3449325) | human gut metagenome | biome: human gut; feature: human-associated habitat; material: faeces | place: United Kingdom | collected 2010/2012 ...
CCCATAAGGAAGTAATTTAATTGTCGCAGGGCGGCATGGCTCAAAGGTCATGCTGTCCTGCCTTTTCGTTGCCGTTCCACGGTCTGATCGTCGCCCGGCAGGTTGACTTCTCCGATGAAGTTCCAGACCAGTTCGACCTTCTGCCTGCGGTGGCCGCTGGACTTGTCCGGCGCATAAACGATAATCTTCTTTACAAACTCATTGACGATGGTGGGTGTCAGTTCCCGGATGCCCACATACTTCCGCACAATGGCTGCAAAGCTAGCGAAATCGGCTTGATCCTGTTCAAAGGTTTCTACTGCTTCCCGCCATGTCTTGACCTGCTCTGTCAGTTCTTTTTGTTCTGCCTCATAGTCGGCGGAGAGTTTCAAGAACCGTTCATGGCTAATCGTACCGCTGATGTCGTCCTCATAAATGCGCTTGAAAATACGGTCAAGTTCGGCAATACGCTTTTCTGCTTGTGCAATTTCGCGTTTGCGCTTCTTGGCCTCTTTTTCGGCTTCTTGAAAACGCTGCTTTTTCGCAGCTTCCTCGAATGCCATAGCATCATCAAAGAACAGTGCCGTCACATCGAAAATCCGCTGCAAAACAAACAGTTTCAGCGTTTCTTCCCGGATAAAGTGCATGGTACAATCACCCGTATTACTCTTATACCGGGAACACCGATAGCAGTCTTGCTGCGGTGTCATGTTTTTACCTGTGGCGAAATGCAGCTTGCTTCCACAGTCGGCGCAGTACAGCAGGCCAGAAAACAACCCTTGCCGTTCGGCTTGCTTGGCCGGGCGGCGTTTGTTCTCCCGCAACTCCTGCACCCGTGCAAAAACTTGCTCGTCGATAATGGCAGGCTGGGTATTGGGGAAAATTCGCTGGTTCTCCCGGGCGTTATGCAGCCGTTTTTTTAGCTTGTGGGACTTGGAATAGGTCTTGAAGTTCACTGTACAGCCGGTGTACTCTGGCCGTTCCAAGATCCCCGCGACAGACTTCGGACTCCATTGATACGGTTTCTCCGGCAGCGGTTTTCCGTCCCGGTGGGCGTAGTGGGCCTTAACCGTCAGGACGTGTTGGGCGGTCAACAGTTTGGCAATCTGCATGGGGCCTTTCCCCGCAATGCACAGGTTGAAAATCCGTTTGACGATCTCGGCGGCTTCCTCGTCCACGATCCACTTCTTTTTGTCCGCCGGGTCTTTCATGTACCCATAGGGCGGATTGGAGCAGAGGTGTTCCCCGGCGTTTCCTTTTGCCCGCATAACGGCCCGGATTTTCTTGCTGGTATCGCGGGCGTAGAAGTCGTTGAACAGATTGCGGAAAGGGGTAAAATCATTGTCCCCTTTGTCGCTGTCCACGCCGTCATTGATGGCGATATACCGAATATCGCGCTCGGCAAAGAAACTCTCGGTATAGTAGCCCACTTTCAGATAGTCCCGACCCATGCGGGACATATCCTTGACGATGACGGTTCTGACCTTTCCTGCTTCAGCCAGCCGGATCATCTCATTCCAGCCCGGACGGTCAAACGTCACCCCGGAAACGCCGTCGTCGATGAAAAATGTGGGATTAGGGAAACCGTTGTCGGTTGCGTACTTCAAAAGGATTTTCTTTTGATTGGCTATGGAATTACTCTCCCCGTCGAGCGCGTCCTCTTGACTTAAACGGGCATATAAAGCGGTGATGTTGTCGGGATAATTTGTTGTCGTCGTCATTGTTCATTCCTCCTGTAATGAACGCCCGACAAACAGGTTGCTGTCCTTATTATACCGCGCTTTGTGGTCTTTGTCAGCATCTGTGATGGCTTCCGAGCGAATGAGCCGAACCATTTTGTCATAGAGCGGTTCTGTGCCGCCGCAGGAGGTTTCGATTTCAAAGACCGTCCCGCCGATCTTGTAGCAGATAGTTTCTTGCAGCGGATTTCCTCTTTTCGGAAGATAATCGTTCTCCTGTGCTTTTGGCTTCTGTTCCATTCCGTTCCCGTCCTTTCCGGGGAAGCCACAACAGAGCAAGCATAGGGAGTGTAGCCACACTCCCACAAAATCTCCGTTTCCAGCCTGCTGCCGGAGCGGAGATTTTTGCCTGTTGGGAACTTCCCAAACCCTTGTTTTTTGCTTCGCCAATATTACGCTTGAAAGGACGGAAACTACCCGCTAAAGAGGTGGAAAAAAGTATTTTTAAATCAAAGCAGCCAGTAGCCTGCTAGTTTGCTCCGCAGGTTACTGGCTGTTTTAGTTATTTTGATTTGATTAAACAAGATCCAAAGAATTGATCCATGTCTGGATTGCTTCTGCCAATATATACTGCTGACGCAATACGGCCATACCCGTTGCCGGAATACTAGGTTCGCATTCCTTTTCTTTTATATTTTCTTCCAGGTAGGCTTTCAAAGTATTAATGTTTTCCTGAATCTCTGCAACGCATGCACGTTGCTTTTCATACGGTAAAGAATCCAGATTTACAATTACAGCGTTGAAGTCCAAGAAAATATTAATTGGCTTTGAAGAGATTTCAAACATGAGCCGTTGAAATTCGGATTCTCCAGCCTCGGTCAGAGAGTAAACTGCCTTTTCCGGCATCTTGCCTTCTTTGACTACTTCGCCCCGGATTAGCCCTTTTTCCTCTAACTGAATTGTCTTTTTATAGATAGATGGGGTGCTGATTTTTACCCATTTAGAGATGTTCCTGTATTCCACCAATTTCTGTATATCATAGGCGCTCATTGGCTCTTTTTTTAACATTCCAAGAACAATCAAATCAATGGTAGCCATGTGGATCACTCCCTTCCACTCCAGTGCGTATTTTGAATGGAAATACTATAAATTATAGTATTGGATTTTATAGTCTTTGTCAAGAGTGGGCGTGACTTCCTTGACAACTACTATAATTTATAGTAGTATAGTCATTGCAGTATACTATAATTTATACTACTGTAATTTAATTTGTAGGAGGAAGTATCCACAATGAGTGAACGCAACAACAAACTTGAGCTTTTGGGCAGTGCGCCCATCCCCAAAGCTCTGATGGCCCTCGGCATACCGATTATGATTGGGATGTTGATCAATGCACTCTATAATCTGGTAGATGCCTATTTTGTGGGCGGTCTGGGCGAAAGTCAAATGGGTGCTATTTCCGTCGTGTTCCCCTTGGGACAAGTCGTGGTTGGTTTGGGCCTTATGTTCGGTAACGGAGCCGCATCCTATCTGTCAAGACTGCTTGGGCGCGGAGATAAAGATACCGCCAATAGGGTGGCAAGCACCGCACTATATAGCAGTATTCTGATTGGTGCCATTATCATTCTGTTTTCTACAATTTTCCTCAAACCAATTTTGGCAATGTTGGGTGCAACAGAAACGATTATGCCGTATGCCATGACATACGCAAGAATTTATGTGCTGTCCTGTATTTTTAACGTGTTTAATGTAACAATGAACAACATTGTAAGCAGCGAGGGTGCCGCAAAGACGACCATGTGCGCTTTGCTGCTGGGAGCCGTATTGAACATCGGATTGGACCCTCTTTTCATCTACGCTTTGGATATGGGGGTAGCGGGTGCAGCAATTGCCACAGCAATTTCGCAAATGGTATCCACACTTGTTTATCTAACCTATGTTCTTCGCAAAAAAAGCGCCTTTTCCTTCAGCGTAAAAGCATTTTCTCCAACTGGGCAAATGATGGCGGAAATCTTGAAAATTGGTATTCCTACTTTGGTGTTCCAGTTACTTACAAGCCTTTCGATTACACTGATTAACCGTGCGGCCAGCGATTATGGTGATTCGGTCATTGCAGGCATGGGGGCAGTCACGCGAATTACTTCTATGGGAACGCTTGTTGTCTTTGGATTTTTGAAAGGGTTCCAGCCTATTGCAGGATTCAGCTACGGGGCAAAGAAGTTTAATCGCCTACGCGAAGCAATCAAAACATCAATCATTTGGTCTACAAGTTTCTGCTTAGTCGTGGGTTTGGTGATGGCCGTTTTCTCCACACAGATTATCTCTCAATTTACCGAGGGAGATACTCAAATGATTTCAGCCGGTCAAAAATCGCTGTTTGCGAACGGGATCACATTCATTCTTTTTGGTTTCTACACGGTTTATTCTTCTCTGTTCCTAGCATTGGGAAAAGGTGCGGCAGGCTTCTTTTTAGGAGCGTGCAGACAAGGTATCTGCTTTGTCCCTGTCATTTTGTTGCTGCCTATGGTATGGGGCATGAACGGAATTTTGTATGCCCAACCCATCGCAGATGTAATTTCTGTAGTCATCACTATTTTTATGGCGTTGCACCTTCATCGGGAACTGTCCAGGGCTGAAAAACAGGCTATGTCCAATTCGGAAATGTAAGGTACGCCCCTTGACTTTTGCTATTGTCAATAGTACTATTGTTAATAGTAAAAGTCGGAGGTGTCGTTATGTCGTCGATTGATTTAGTCATACTTGGTATTGTATTGGAGAAACCGCAAAGCGCCTATGACATTCAAAAAGATGTGGAATACCACCATTTTTCTCGCTGGACGAAAATAAGCGTCCCCTCTATTTATCGAAAAGTACTCCAGTTGAGCGAGAAGGGTTATCTCCAAAGCGATATTGTCAAGGGTGATAAGTTTGCGGATAAGGCCATCTATTCTATTACCGATCAGGGCAGAGCGTATTTCAAAGAGCTGATGGCCTCTTGCGCTGCTGGCCCAGTGCCCTTGCTATTCGATTTCAATGTAGTCATTACGAATCTGAACAAGATGGACAAAGCCGATGCGTTGGAGCTGGTTTCGGCTTTGCGCCAGAGCATACAGTCCTCGGCTGAATTGAACGAGGGCTATGCGCGGGAATTTGCAGACATTCCCTTGGTTGGGAGAACGATTTTTGAACAGCAGCAGCTTCTCTATCGCGCTCTTTTGGAATGGCTGGATCACTTTGAAGGGCAGTTCTTAGAAGAATGAGTACAGGCCCCCAAAGCAGTTTGACCATCCTGTTTGAAGCCCCGTTTTGGATCGGTCTATACGAAAGAACGGATAACGGTAAGTACGAGGTATGCAAAATTACTTTCGGCTCAGAGCCCAAAGATTACGAGGTCTATGAGTTTCTGTTGAAGAATTGGCACAAGCTGAAATTCAGTCCCCCAATCCAGTTCAAAGTAGCCATAGAGCGAAAAATCAATCCTAAACGTATGCAGCGCGAAATTCAAAGCCAACTGCAGGATAAAGGCATTGGAACAAAGGCGCAGCAGGCGTTGAAACTCCAGCATGAGCAATGTAAGCTGGAACGGAAAGCCAAGAGCCGTGAGCAGAAAGAGGCGGAGAAAGACCGCCAGTTTGCCATACGGCAGGAAAAGAAGAAAGCCAAGCACAGAGGAAGATAACATGAAGATAGAATGGATTTTATGCCCCTTTTGCGGCAGCAAAACGCGATTGAAAATCCGCGATGATACAGTTCTGGAAAACTTTCCGCTGTATTGCCCGAAATGCAAACATGAAACCTTGATTGCGGTAAGACAACTGAATCTATCCATCATCCAAGAGCCAGACGCTAAGACGCAGAGCCGATAACTTGCAAGAGTATTTCTTCTTGTAGTTATCGGCTTTTTCTATTTCTTAACACATGATCCAATTTACCCCGCCCGACGGGGAAAGAAAAAACCGTTGCCGGGCAGGCTGATTTTGTGCGCTCTATTTCATATCCCAGCGGCGGTTTTGAGGAATCAAGACCGCCGCTGTTACTTTGCTTACTCTATGCAAGATCGGCGGCCCACGGAGGGATCCACCATGCTGATACAGTCTGTTTATCAACTATATAGCTTATCAAAAAAAGCTTATCTTCAGCACGGGAGAAGTTTGGACAAAAAGATGTACAATACGGTGTAAGTTATCGGCATATTACATTTACTTTTACTGATCTGTTATTGCGGTTTTTCGGTGCGGGCCGAAACTGCCGTATCAACATAGACGCAAGGGGTGGTGGCACCAACTCTAACTTCTCATTCTCCCGCGGATCGGAGGTGAGAAGATGAAGTACATCTCTGATAGTTGTGGAGAACGCTGCCGGTTTGACGCTTTCTGTAAAACCGTTCTCCGCAACGAGGCCAGAACCCACCTGCGGGATTTGGGCCGCCAGCGGAACCGGGAAATCGAGTTTAGCGCCTTATCGCAGCATGAAATGGACAAGCTCTGCACGATGGACGAATACCCAAGCGACAGCGTTGTGTTCACGGCTTTTGGCTGCGACCTACATATCCAGGGCGAGCTGGTGGCTGACGCCTTTGCCAGCCTGCCGGAACGGGAGCAAAGCATTTTGATCCTGTATTGTGTGTTGGGGCTGACAGATGGTGAGATTGGTCGTATTGCAGAAATATCCCGCAGCGCCGTCCAGCGGCACAGGACAAAGGCACTGAATGAACTGCGAAAAGATTTACAATCCAAGGAAGTGAGGCACTAACATGAAGCAACCAACTTTTAACGGCAGAGTGCTTTTGCCAATGGACGTGATCGAAGCGGCCCGCGCCGGTGATCCGTTAGCATTAGAGCGCGTCTTGCGGTACTACGACCGCTACATCAACAAGATTTGTACGCGAACGCTCTATGACAAAGATGGTTTGCCGCACATCGAAATTGATGAGTACATGAAGCATCGCTTACAGGCAAAATTGGTGGAAGCCATTGTAGTCAAGGAATAGCAAAGACAAAGGAAGCCATCAAGGGTCAAGATGAACACTTCGCGCCCTTGACGGCTCCCTCCGTCTTTGCTGTGTGGTAACCAAGCGGGCGCAAGCAGAAATCCGCTTGCGCCCGCTGCTATTATGGTGTTTGTGTCTACGCATTTAGCAGGTAAAATAGCCCGATACTACTAGGTTTTTCGGCTTATTTGGACTGCTGAAAGCATCATATCACTCTTCTACCTGTAAATACAGTTTGAAATGCGTAGAAACTTGCCGTGCGTTACTGAGAACTAAATTTTTAATTAGTCATTGCGATTGAAAATAGTTGTGCTAACAAATGAGCATCTTTATTCGAGTTTTTAACTTCAAGATGCTCAAGGACAGATTTCTCTGTCTCTGGGCTCCAATATATTTTCAATTTATTTTTTGCACGGGTGATTGCCGTATAAAAGATGTTATGGGTGATGCGTTCTTCTACTTCATTTGTGATAACGATTTTTACAGAGTCGTACTCTAAACCTTGAGCTTTGTGAATAGATACAGCATACGCCACTTGAAATGGTATAACTGTAGAGTTATTATTGTCATCGTCTTCGTCGGTACTTCGAAACTTATTAACGCTGAATGAGATAATGGAATTTCCAGATTCAGACTCTCCAATGAGTTCAAAGTCGTAGTCCCACGCATCTATCTCGTTTATTGATTCCTCGAGCTCAATATCAAACCAGATTTGTTGTTCGTCTGGGTGAATCCCAGCAATTCTACCTTTTGTGTTGTTATGAATCAATGGGGAAAAAATATTTGATTCATTAAACAGTACTGGATCACCAATCTTATATGTGTTGATTCCCCATACAATTCCTTCGTTGGGATTGCTATTCTGTAAAAAACGGTTAATATTATTAATTCCATAGAGTCCATCGTAATTTAAACAGAGAATAATTTCATCATCATTGCTATGTTCAAAAATGGATTCATCAGGTCTTGCGACGTAGCCGTTTTTCACTAATGGTTCTAAAATCGCATCATCAAGTTTACGTACGCGATCCCACACAGTTAGCAAATCTTGATTAGTGGTTCTGTAGGGATACGTTAATTCAAATACAGAAGTTGCAGGTACAAACTTTCGTGCAATGCTAAACCAATTTCCAAAGTAAATTGATTCTATCTGATACACATCACCTACTAAGACTAGAAGCTTGAAGTTGGCCTTTTCAAGTACCTGTCTCATGTCGCTGTTGCTTACGGTGCTACACTCATCAATAAATAGTATATCAAACTCAGTATTGAGATTTCTCTTTGACAAAAACTTAGCAATGGTATTATATTCGCTGTTACCCGCAGTTACTTTTCTCCGCATATTATCTACAGCGGGATGAGTGTTTGCCAAAAAGAGTTTATCCTTTTCTCCCCAAAAATTAGCTATATGGTTAATTAGGGTGGATTTGCCTGTCCCAGCAGAACCATATATTAATGCAACATGTGATTTTTCAAACATTTGGCGAAGTGCATGTTTTTTGCCATCGTCATCAATACTGTATGACTCTCGAGAGAGCCATGAGTCAACAGATGCCGTATATTGAGTAACACCAGAAGACGAGAGTTGTTGCAGTTTTTCTATTATTTCAGCACTATCCTCAGCATATTCTTTAATATAAATATGGCCTTTGTATTCTTCTAGTCTGCGTCCAGTATGCTTATAGTAAAGAGCAGCATTATATTGCCTAATCAAATCATCAATGTTCTCAAAACCTTCAATCTCGGCTTTAGGAGTGAATAGTGTTCCTTCTATCTCTGTATTATTCTTAATATATCGAGCAAATAGTTCATGCTCATGACCAGAAACGGGAATTGCGTTAAATAGATCATATATTCTCGGATTGTGCTGACGAAGAGAAGTGCAATAAGGCATACGATCAAACGGCATACAGCCATAGTTTAGATAAAGATTTGATAAACCTTCGCATTGTTTATTCCAGTACTGCCATTTGATAACTCGATTATTCATTTTATATAACAAATAACGCAATACATTTGAGCCAGCTTTGCCGTTCACAATTACTTCCCGACATTGATCTAGAAGTTCATATATTTTGATTGACTTAGCTTGTGAAGTAATATGACTTTTTATAAAATTGTAATAATCTTGGTCGCTACTTACAAGCTCGGTCAAAGGCATTTTGACAGTTGAGAGAAATCTCATCAGTTCTCTATATTCAATAGAGTTGGTGCTATGTTCCACGCGTGGCCCAAAGATTTCAGAAAGGTTATCCCATTCACATGGCCGAATAGATACTTCATACCCATCTATTATTAGGATAGACATATCCTTGTCCAGAATATGAATTGTATCATTATGAATTGAAAACTTTATAGCGTAGTTATCCATGATTTCGTGACTAGTAAAAGCAATTACTCGATCAAACTTGCTAGTATTAGCCGTTGCTGCAGTAAATGTAACCTCATAATATATTCTTTGATTTATAAAGAAAGGTTTAATTTTCTGAACATAATAGCGATCATTGTATGTTACAGCATAACTAAATCTGCTTGGCGTCTCAATTCTTTCTGCAATTTTCGTGTAATAATCGGATAGTTCGGTATCAGTGTCCAAAGGAAAATCTTCTATATTCTCTAGCACGTCAAGATTGTATGCCTCTTTAAGATAGAGTTTTGTTTTAAGTAGGTGTTCATAATATTTGAGCATAAGCCGCTCGGAGCCATCTTTGTCTACAGTGTAGTGCGACACAGACTTCTGGAGTAGCTCATGAAATCTATATAAAAAACGCAAATTTCCATGACGTTGCATATCTTTTAGAGCGGCAACATTGAGATTATAATCATTAGGATTAACATCAGCACCATTAGAAAATGCCTTGATTGCTACATATTCTACAAAATTGCGAATATGACCCAATATGTTTTGACTCAAAAGACCTCGCTCGGTTGCGCCAAAACGTGCAATGTTGTCACAAATCACGCCACTTGTGTCCAAAATAGCTTTGTCAATTCTTAGCAATATTACCATCTCCTTTTTGTAGAAAATCAAAGTTATAGTCACTGTTATTTTACACCTTTATACTCGAGTCGTAAATCCGCCAAATTTCGAGTGTTTGTGTTTTAAAACAAATTCTTTGAACAGACTAAAAAGAAAAGGAACCGGCGTGCCATTTCATTGCGAAATAACACGCCGGTTCTTTTAGCAACCCTGTTTGTCAGCCGTTAAGTTAGTATGATTTTGATACTTCCTTATCAGCGTTCATCAAAGGCCGCGCCGTTTTTTCTTATTCTTCTCTGTCCTGCTGCGGATCGACGGCCGCGCGGATCTTATCGATCCGCCGTTCGTCGGCATGGACCACGGTGAAGGTGACCCCGCCGAAGGAGACGACCGGCGGAGGCTGGATGCTCTTGGGCACCCCGCCCAGCAGCTCGGTGACAAATCCGCCGAGGGTGTCCGCGTCGGAATCTTCGGGGATCTCGATTTCGAGCAGCTGCTCGGCCTCGGAAATTCCCATCGAGCCGTCAAGCAGATAAACTCCCTCTCCGAGGGTGACGGCCTCCGGCGTTACGCGGTCGTATTCGTCCTGAATATTGCCGACAATCGATTCGATGAGATCCTCCATCGTGACCATGCCATAGGTGCCGCCGTATTCATCAACGACGACGGCAAGCTGGGTCTTTTTCCGCTGCAGCAGCGAAAACACATCGGAACAGCTGCTTGACCCGGGCACATAAAGCGGCTGGCGCATCCGCGAGGCGAGGTTAAACTCGCCGGGACGGTCGATATAGGCGATCAAATCCTTGGCATAGACGATGCCGCAGATCGAATCGATATCCTCTTCGTAAACCGGGATGCGGGAAACCCTGCTTTCCTTGGCGAGGGAAAGGATCTCCTCCCAGCTGTCCTCGACATCGAGCGTAATCATATCGACACGGGGAGTAACAATCTCC